>ENA-UOYA01000726-UOYA01000726.1-activated-sludge-metagenome-genome-assembly--contig:-NODE-726-length-39710-cov-65.605195_pt1 | contig 39710 bp, 39 predicted proteins | sample MGYA00238163_ERZ764804 | MGnify/ENA primary metagenome ERZ764804 (study PRJEB28919, sample SAMN05720223) | activated sludge metagenome | isolation source: Anaerobic digester | place: Hong Kong...
AAGCTCACAGCATTATTATTTAGTAAAACAAAGCCGTTGGTAAGAGCCCAAACTCCTTGGGGCTTTTTAACTGCAGGAATTTCAATGAAAGCATCATTCCACTTTTTCAAAAGTTGCATATTTTCTCCGTGGTAAATTCTAAGATCTTCATCGGTACATACCATTAAAGCCGGTTTCATTGCAATTCTTGTTACAGTGCCATCAGCATTAGTAACATTGTAGGAATATTGGTTGACTTCATAAGCAGACCTGATTGGCTTTCCGGGCAAGTCTTCACCATTTATCTGCTTAAGGATATTTGGATTGACGACTCCGTATCTGTCAACAAAATCAATATCAGTTCTGCCATTTTCATATTTATTGATATAATATCCAATACCGAAGATACTTGAGACAGTAAGTGTTGATTTTTTGTAGACTGAGGTACCGTTCTCTTTGCTGGTGGCTTTGAAAATCAAGGCATAAGTGCCTGATAGCATTGTTACCTTGTAATCCAATTTTCTTCCTTTCCCCAGTGTGTCGTATGGAACATTTGTATTGTTGACAGGATATGTATACCATGCGTATGTATAGAGTGACTCATCGCCTGCCATTTTGGGATCAATAACCAGTTGCTCCATAGTAATTGCAGAATAATTGTCGTCAATGCCTGACAATAGAATTGGAGCAACCTCATTTGCATCCAGATATGTATAATTACCAGTGTCGTTTATACACCCGACCAGGCAGTAACTAATAAAGGTGATAATAATATATTTTGTTAGCTGTTTCATGTTTATAATAATTATGGGAATATAACTCTTGTAATGCCGTCTGTTTCATATAAAGGACCATGTTCTTTTTCATATTCTGCAAGCTTTTCTCGTGCCTTGAGTCTTAAATATACTCTGTAGTCTACATTTAAAACTTTGTCAAAATCTTTGAATCCCACATAATCAATTATAAATTTCATCTTTACCTGACCCCAAGGGCCAAAAATGGACAGATAACTGTTTGGAAGATCCCAAAGCGCAGGTTTTACTGCCATAGCAGTAATTTTTATCAAAAAATTGGTGCGGTCTTTGATGCCTGCAACAAAATAATCATTTGTAGTAATAGCAAGATATAGTCTTAATTCATTTATATCCATATCAGCAGTGCGCTTTATAACTATTGGAATTGAAACTGAGAACTTATTTGCAGGCATAACAAGCTTTGGCGCCATTTCAGGGTCGTCTAAAGGAACATAGTGGATACCTGCTGCTGCCGCATTTGCCTCCTCGGTATTTGTTTGGACAATGGGCAATGGTCTGTCAGTATCAGACGGTAAACCGGTAAGCATCACATCTACCCACACAGTATCCATCTTTACTGAGCTTTCGGCAAGGAAAAAAGAGTAAGATATGCTGTCTATTTGTGGTGAGCCCTTGCTGTTATTAGCTCCACTAAAGAAGAACAGCGAACTTTCACTGTCAAATTTATTAACTATTTTCTTCTGACAGCCTGTTGCTACAAAGATTAAGGCCAGGACGGGTATAGAGTATTTTAAATATAAATTAGTCATGAGATTGGGTTTTTATTCGAACATTGATTGTGATTGTGGAATAGGTAGTTTATAGTTTGCTTCTGAAACATTTTTAACTACAGGCCATGTAAACTGTGTGAAGAAGAGTCGTTTATAAAAGAAGAACATCTGTCCCTCTCCGTAAAACTCTTTGCGATACTCCTTTTCGAGTCTGTCTTTAATAGCTTCTGGAGATGTTAGACTATTATCGATAGATGCATCCAATACACGCGCAATACGGTAATCCCGGAACAAATCTGAACGACCACACTCAGTTGCAATAAAATACATTTCTGACAGTCTGATCAATGGCATGTCACGCACAGCTGTTTTACTGTCAGTACTGTTGTATTTTTTGAAAAAGTTGAAATTACCTGCTAATGGGATGACTCTATTTTCCCAAAGGCGGCTATTTCTGTAACGAATATCTGATGTGTGAAGAGTCGATTCAAAGGCAGTATTGAGATATGTCTGATTTTGAGTGTATGCAGTATAGTTGTTAAAAAATACAGGTGTAAGAGTCTGTGTAGATAACGAATTATCTACGGCAAAAATTTGTTCTGTTGGGAATGTCAATTGGCCGTTATTAGCGGCAGACTCGTCTCCAAGTGTGAATTTGGAAGTTCCATCTGAATTTTTGGCGGTTATGACAGCCAGTGCATTTTCCAAAGCCTTAGTCTGATCGCCAATCCATAAATAATAACGAGCCTTGGTTGCAAGAACTGCATAGTAATTGAATCTTACCTGACGGAAAAAGTGGTATTCATCGGCAGGATATGGTTTAGTTTTATCTATTCCTGCGAGAGTGCCAGGGGAGTTTAATACTGCATTTGAGTATGTTAGTATTGGGTCATTTGAAAGCAGATCTTGGGCAGTGTCGAGATCTGTAATAATATTATTCAGAACTTCCTGGTAGGTTAAAGAGAGCAGTTTATTCGGATCTTTTGTGACAATTTTGACATAAGGTATTGCTTTGTTGCTAAGAACTATTTTTGCAGGAGCATCACCCCAGAACCGTAATATTTCGAAATGCAAAAAGGCACGCAAACCAATTGCTTCACCTTTGATAAGTTCATAATTGCCGTTTGTAAACATATCTTTTTTTGCATCAATCTCTTCAATTAATGAGTTTAAATTGACTATTGTCTGGTAGTATTGTAACCAAATAGTTTCTAGTAGACTTTTGCAGTCTGTCTGTGAGAAGTCAAAATTACTTATATAGGCTGAGAGTGTGTTTGATACAGGTGTCCAGTGTTGTGCCATCAATTCGGGGAGAACTATATTTGTGTTTAAACCATAAAGCGATGGCGTTGCCATTCTAATATATGCACCTATCAATACATCCTTGAAACCTTGTTCACTTTCTAAGATTTGTTTTTGGCGGATTTCAAGTTCGGGCTGAATATCAAGCCATTTATTGCAAGAGGTCAGTGATAGAGCTATGGTAAATAAGATTATGTATATTTTTTTCATCATCGTTCTTATTAATTATTCATTTTATTCATTAAAACCTTGCTGAAATTGAAATTGAGAATTTTCTTGCAAACGGGTAAGAAAGACCCCTTTCTTGTTTGATAGTTGAAAGATAAAAAACATCTTCAGCGTAAAGGCCTATAGAGAGATAATCCATTTTTAGTTTTTTGTTTAACCATTCTTTATTAAACTCATAATTTAAGTTTAACGAGTTGAGATTTAGCGCGTTTTCTTTCATCACAAATCTCGAAGAAGCGTAGGTTGTTCCAAAATCCCTTATGTTTTTGAAGCTTGCTCTATCTCCAGGCTTTTGCCAACGATCATAAAGAGCCCTTTTGTCGAGATTGCCCCAAGGATTATTTACAGCGCTTGAAAGACTTATATTTTCAACTTTGTCAACAAGTGTCTGATTATATATATATCCTCCTGCTCGATATGACATTATGGCATTTAGAGTAATGTTTTTCCATCTGAACATAGTACGTAAATTACCCCAGATTTTTGGTTCATTAACTCCACACGGAACCTTGTCTTGTGGATCCCATGTATAAGTTCTTTCTCCAAATCTGTTTAAGAAAAGTTCATTTCCGGTTGCAGGATCTATTCCGAGAGAGCGTACGACGAAAATTGTATTCATGGACTGACCCTCTTTATATAGAAAACTTGGATTTGGTCCTGCATCTTCCATCAATTCTGAATTTAGAAATTCGAGGGCGTTAGAAATTTTGAGGATTTTATTGACGTTATGTGCCAGATTACCGCCAACAGACCAAGTTAGATGTTTTGTACTGTTTCTGATGATGAATAGATTGGCATCAAATTCAATTCCTTTGTTGCTAACTTCACCCACATTGGCTTTATAACTCGAAAAACCGCCGGAAGTAGGAAGGTTTATATCTGTCAGTAATGCTTTAGTGTGCTTGTCATAGTAATCCAGATTCATTCTAAAGCGTCCGTCAAAAAGTGCGGTCTCCAATCCTATGTCGGCATGATTTGTCTTTTGCCATGACAAGTCGGGATTGCCAAGTCCGAGCATATAAGCTCCATTCCAGAATTTATAATTTTCTTCTCCAAAATAACGATAAGTAGTAAGTGCCTGAAAAGAACTGAAATTCTGTGAACCTGTAGTTCCATATGAGAATCTTAGGCGTAAAGTATTGATACCGTTTAGATTTTTAATGAACTTTTCATTATGCAAGTTCCATCCAAATCCTGCAGACCAAAATGGCGCTATTCTATCATTGCTCCCAAATTTGGAAGAACCCTCCATTTTACCTGAGAAGTCAGCAAAATATTTTCTATTGTAGGTGTAGTTTATATTTAAGATCGAACCGATTCTCCTTGAATGAGATTCCGTGCTGTATGGTTTTCCAACTGCATAGGCACTTGCCATGCCAAGGTTTGTCATATTAGAAGCAGAGAACCCGCGAGCCTGAATAGTATAGCTTTCATCTTTATCTTCGGCAATATTGGCGCTGAAGCCTGCATAGAGCTGGTGTACTTTGTTGAAAGTCTTGGTGTAATTCAAAGTTGCAGAGCCCTCATAAGAAAAGTTGTAACCTGTGGAGTAGGTATAACTACCTCTCATATTGAAATTTTCACCTGTATAATCTCCAGTATCAAAGCTGGTATGGTCACGTGATAAATATTTATCTGAACGCGAATCCTGCTTAGTTATACCCAGATTGGCCCTTAAAGTAAGATCTGCATTGATATTCCATTCAATAGCAAAATTATTTTGAATGCTTGTGTAACTTCCATCATCTCTTGTTGGAAGTGTGGCATTGTAAAGAGGGTTCCCTGCTTTTCTGGGAGAATTACTTGAAGCTAAAGGCTCTGCTAGAATTTTTTTAAGGTGTCCATCATCATCGTACGGAGTATAGATAGGGTTAGCTCTCGTGTATTCTGAAAAACTTCCATAAGGGGAGTTATTATTCTTGTTGTATATAATATAAAGATCATTCTGGAATTTTATATTTTTCAGAGTATACTGAAAAAAGATATTCCCCGTAAAATTATCTCTGGATGATTCTTTCATTACACCCATGATATTATTATATGAAATGCTTCCAGCATAGTTAAAATTATCGGCTCCACCATCTACTCTTATGTTGTGACGGTTTCCAATCCCTGTTCTGACAGGGTACTTAAGCCAGTAAGTGTCTACACCACGTACAACTTCGATGAGTCTTTTATTATAAAGCTCCTGCAAATTCTGATTGGTAGTATTATATAAGGAATAAAAAAGATTTGCAGCTTTTTCGTATTCAAGTTTTTCTTTGGCATTCATCAAATTGTAGGACGTAAAATCGGGTATTTCTATATTAATACTTCCCTTGTAACTCACTCTAAGTTTGCCTGTTTCGGGTTTCTTGAGTGTAATAACTACAATTCCGTTTGCACCTCTTGATCCATACATTGCAGTCGCACTTGCATCTTTCAGAATTGTTATATTTTCTACCAACTCTTCATCCATGTCCATTACACGTTGCAGTGATACTTCAAAACCATCCATGATGAACAGTGGAAGATTTGAGGTGTTCTGAACACTACTTTGTTCTTGAAGATTTCGCACATTAACGTCCATGCTGGTACGTCCTCTTATTGTGATATCCGGTAATCTATTAGGGTCTGAGCCATAATCAAGATTATCTACAATGTTAAAGCTTGGGTCTATATTACTTATGGAAGTGAGAATATTGCGGTTGCCGGCAGCTTTGAGTTCATTTGCCGAAATTGTGGTAAGAGCTCCCGTATAACTTTCTCTTGATTTCTTGAAAATACCGGTAAGAACTACTTCGTTAATAGATAATTCTGCGTTTTCCAACGCAACTTTTATAAAGTTTTTGCCAGTAATATCTACCTCTTTGGGTTTCATGCCCAAAAAGGAAACAACAAGAAGATTGTTTCCTTCCGGAATATTGAGTTCAAAACTACCATCATAATTAGTCATAACACCAATTTTAGTTCCCTTGAGCATTACTGCAGCTCCAGGTAGTGGATCACGATTAGCATCAGTAACTATCCCGTTTATTTTTACTTTTTTTTGGTCTGCCGGCGTTTGGGTTGAAGGTTGTAATGGCTTATTCTTCAAGATGACTACCTTGTTATCAATTTGATATGTGTAGGGTTTGTCTTTCAGTAAAAGATCCATCAGTTGTCGGATTGAGATATTTGTAACATTGACACTAATTCTCCCTATCCCGTTTCCGATGTCGGTGCTATACATAAAAGTATAATCTGTCTGAGCCTCAATGTCTTTCACAATTTCATCAAGCAAGACATTTTTTTTGTTAATACTGATCTGTTCTCTGTTTTGTGCCGAAAGTTCTGATGGGCATATAATTGCTTCACAGATAAATAGGATCAAGAAAAATGAAAAAAATAACTTTTTTAGAGTAGATTTTTCATCAGTAGCACATCTAATCCACTTTTTTTTCATACATTTATTGTTTAGGTTTAACGGGTTCTCTATATCTTTTCGTTGGAGCCGGCTTAAGGCAAAGAACCCATTAAATCCTTTTTCCGCTCATTTAACCGGAGCTCCTGGCCGAGTTCCGGTTATTTGTCAATATATAATCTAGTTACTAACTTTTCCCGGCAAAACTTTTACTTTTTTATCAGATACTTCAAATTGAAGTTCTCCTGTCTCTTCCATTAAGTGCATCAAGTAATTGAAATTGTCTGTGTGAGGAAGTTTAAACCGAAACTTTTTCTCTTTCATGTCTTCATTTTTAAAGCTGTACTCAAACCCAAACCACATACTGAATTCGTGCATGATTTCATCAAGATTTCTGTTTTCAAATACGAACATTCCCATTGCCCTGTCATTATAAATTGATGCGTCGATGTCTTCAATCTTGATTTGATTGTTCCTTTTATCAAAAACAGCTATCTGATTTGGTTGGAGCATGATGTGGTTTATTACTACTTTTCCAGAAACAAGAGCAGTTTCAATATTTTTTTCATTATTGTATGCTCTGACGTTAAAACAGGTCCCGAGAACAACTATTGAAGCCTCACCGGCGTGAACAGTAAAAGGTCTTGCTGTATCTCTCTGAACGTTAAAATACCCTTCTCCGATGAGTGTTACAGAGCGTTCTTTATTACTGAAGCTGGAAGGAAAAACCAATTCAGACTCAGGATATAAAGTTACAGTTGTACCATCTTCGAGTGTAACTTTATAACTTGAACCATATGAGACTTTGATTTTATATGGTTTTGCTGAGAGTTGTTCATTTGAATTATTGATTGATAGTTGTTTAGTAGAACTGTTAATTATGGATTTTATATCGGCATGTTCTTTAAGTACGATACTTTCTCCTGAAGGACATTCGAGAATTGTCTCAGTGGCCAACAGTGTTATAGGAGTTTCAGAAGATGTGCGTTGACTGCGAACCAAAAAAATCCCGGAAGTGATTATACCTACCAGGACAACTGCTGCGGCATATCGCATAAAATGATAATTCCCCCAGTTGTGTCTTTTTTCGGGTTTAGAAATATGCTTTTGAATTGATGTCCAAACTCTTTGTTCGGCCTCAATGTCGGAGTTGTCAATTTGGTAATCTACCTTTCTAAATATCTCTTTTGCGTTAATTCCGGTACTTTTCAGCAGAAACGACAACTCTTCTATTTCTCTTTCAGAAATACTTCTTAAAGCAAGTTTTGCAAGTAGCTGAGCAATCCTTATTGACTCCTGATATCTATGTTTCATTAAAAATACAATCTTAATATAAATAATAATCCATTATGTAGTGAATAGTATTATTCATTACAAAAATTTTTGCATACTGGTTAATAATTTTACAAAAAGTATAATTTTGTCAAGATGTTTCACTTAAAACATTTTTAAAAACCTTTCCATAATGGAGGATGTAATCTGCAAATTTCGAAACGGAGACCCTCATGCATTTGAAGAATTGTTCCGGGCTTTTTTCTCTGCTGGAAGAGGATTTGTAAAGACTTTCTCTGTCGAAGACGATGTTGCTGAGGATATCCTTCAGGAGGTATTTATTCAAATGTGGAATCGAAGGTCAAGTTTTAAAAATGAAAATCACTTTAAAGCATATTTTTATAAATCGCTGCGGAATAATACTGTTAAATTTCTTACAAGGAAAAAGGAAACATTGAACATTAAATTGGCAGATCAAAAGGAAGATGATGATCTGTTTGTGAAAATGGTTGAAATAGAGTTTAAAAGAGAAATATTGTTGGCAATTTCACATTTACCTGAAAAGAGGAGAGAGATAATCCTTCTATCTATTAAAGGAAAGAGCGTCGAACAAATTGCCGACGCTCTTGGTATCTCTATTAATACTGTAAAGAGCCAAAAAACTAAAGCCTATAAGTTTTTAAGGAAAGAACTTGAAGATATTGGCTGCCTTACTATTTTTGTTTTTCTTTAATCTCTTTTTGAGGCTTTAGCCCGTTCCAGATTTTTAATAATTGTATTGCGGGTACTTTCGTTCTCTACTATTGATACTAAATTATCAACCTGTTCTTTAGTCAGCGAAGTTCCGATAGCAGGTATTGTAAAATAGAGGTAGGTGTCTCTTTCTGACTTTTCTGTAGAAGGCATAAGTTTAATGATATGTTTGTAAAGTTTTTCCACATCGGTTTTGTTGGTTGAAACGTTAATTGCTTCTTGATACAGTGGAAGTATTTCTCCCTTTTTGATTTGTAATTTTTTCAACTTATCGTTGTTTTGTTCAAATTCCTGAGGATTCAATGCTCGCTGTTTATTCAATATGCCGGCGTAATAAGCCATATATTTATTTTTCAACACCTTATCAACAGTGTCTCTGCCTATAATATTCCTGAATTTTTCAATATTGTCTGTAAGAAATTTTTCTCTTGGTGAGCCCAAAGGAGCAAATTCGTCAAATATAAAGAGACAGTCACTGCATATGAGTTCATCATCGTTCAGTGAAGAGGCGAAATCATTTACCATAGGAGTAACATCAACAGTATATGTTCCTTTTAAAGCTTTTAGATAAGATGCAACAAGTTTCTTATCACGTTCTCCTGCTTGATATCTTTTTTGAAGTTTGCCAAATGCAAGATCAGGGTTAAAAGCTTCTTCTACTTTATCTATAAAACTTAAGTTTAATACTCCTCCGGCAAACATATGAATCAAGTTGCCTTCATTGTCGAGAATTACAAATGTAGGATATGCATGTATGCCGTATTTGTTTTTAAAGGCTGGACCCTCTTCTCCTTTCTCTGCATTTAATTTGATGCTTACATATTTTGGATTAAAATAGTCTCCCATCTCTTTCATGGGAAATATTTGAGTTGCCATCATCCTGCATGGTCCGCACCAGTCAGTATAGACATCTATAAATACAAATTTTTGTTCAGCTTTCGCTTTTGTGAGTGCCTGGTTCAATGTTAGTTCCTGGAAGTTAACACCTTGTGCTTCTACAGCCATTGATACTAAGGCAGTGATTAACAGTAAAAAAATCTTTTTCATTTTTTGATATTTGTTTATATATCCTAATATCCTGCTGATATGTAAAAGTATTATCCTTTTATTGCGGTTTGTTGTGATTTAAAAAAAATATATCTTTGGAGCATGTCTAAAAGGATACTTATAAATAATTTGAATGAAATCGAGGATGCTGCTTCCAGATTTCTGGAATTTGTTGACGTGAGTAATGTTATTGCCTTTTATGGGACAATGGGTGCCGGCAAAACAACTTTTATCAAGGCTATTTGCAAAGTGCTCGGCGTACCTGACACTGTAAATAGTCCTACTTTTACCATTATCAATGAATATCGGACAAAAGAGGGCAAGTCGATATACCATTTCGACTTTTACAGGATCGACAAGATAGAAGAAGCTTATGATATAGGTTTTGACGAGTTTGTTGAAAATGGTAATCTTTCATTGATCGAATGGCCTGAAAAAATTGAAACACTTCTCCCTGACAACACTCTCAGAGTACAAATAAATGTACTTGAAAATGAGGTAAGGGAGATTATATTTTAATTGGAGTTAGTTATTGTCAGGGTAGAGCAAATATGGTTTACGCTGTTCTTTAAATTTTGCAACATCTTCCGCCCACATGGACTTAATTTCTGCGGCAGAATTGCCTGCGATTATCATTTTTCTTACATAATCTCTCCCAATAAGTAATTCAAAGAAAGAGTTGAAGAAAAAGTTATCAAGATTGAGATTGTGGTAGGCATCTATCAAATATTCCAGGTTAATCCCCTTTTTGTTTATTTCTTCAATGGAAGGTTCTTTTGTCAAATCAACTCCATAACAGACTCTATTGAGTTGAGGCGGATTTTTTGCTCCGGAGATGCTTCTCGGAGTAAAATTAAATGCGTAACCTTTCATATTTGGATGACCATACATCTGGAATGGGTGATCTGTTCCTCTTCCAAGGCTGACAGGGGTAGCCTCAAAATAGCACATTGAAGGATATAGATATATTGATCTCATCTCAGGAAGGTTTGGAGATGGTTTAACAGGAAGAGTATACATGGAGGCGTGAGTATAGTTCTTGCACTTTATAACGGAAACATCACACTGGATGCCGTTACTCAGCCATTTCTCCCCATTAATCATTCCTGCCAGTTCGCCGAATGTCATGCCATGTACTACCGGAATAGGCAACCATCCCACTCCCGATTTATACTTCATGTCGAGAATTGGCCCGTCAACATAAAAGCCGAGTGGATTGGGTCGGTCCAGAATAATCATTTTTTTCCCGTTTTCTGCACAGGCTTCCATCATTCTTGCCATGGTAGTGAGGTAGGTATAAAATCTAACTCCTACATCTTGAAGATCAAAAATTATAACGTCTATTTGATTGAGAAGGTCAGAGGATGGTTTTCCGGTATTTCCCTCATAGAGGGATTTAATAGGGATTCCGGTTTTCTTGTCAACTGAGCTCGAAACATGTTCGCCGGCATCCGCATCTCCACGAAAGCCGTGTTCAGGTGACATAATAAATACTACGTTAACTTTGAGTGCAATAAGTGTATCAACTAAATGAGTATTCCCAATAACACCCGTTTGGTTTGAGAGAACGGCCACCCGTTTGCCTCGAACCATTGGAAGATATTCTTCTATAGATTCTGCTCCAACTTTAATCTTTTGAGCAAAATCAGCAGAACTATTTTTTGTTTTCTGAGCTGATAATGATGAGGCAATACTTAAAATCAGAACAATAATTAAAGTCTTTTTCATAACTCCGTCTTTTTTGAGGGTGTAGTTTATTATGACAAATATAAAATTATTAGAAATAATTTGTCATTAAAATACAATATATGTGTTTACAAACTGAAATGTAAACCGAGACTTGGCAGAAATGCCCGGGTAACGTATTCTCCATCAAAACTTCCTAATGATGTAGGATACTTGCCTTTAATTTTTAGTCCGTTGAGATATTGGAAACCAAAATCTATAGCAAGAGATTTTACAGGTTTGTAAGTAAATCCTGTTGTAAGACTGATCTTGTTAGTTGCAGGTGTCTCAGGTCCATAATAAGACTTGTCCACAGGTGTTGAATCATAAACAAAACCAAGCCTGACAGTAAAACTGTCACTGAAATAATATTCTCCTCCGATTCTGTAAATCATTGAGTTGCTGAAGTTTTTCGGTATATATTGTTTACCTGCGGCTCCAAGTTCCGGGAATTCGATTTTAAGAGTATCATAGGCTTTCCATCCAACATATTGTAATTCGCCGGATATCAAAAGTTTATTTGAAAATTTGTAAGATGCGCCGATATTTAAATTTGAAGGTATTGGCAGTTCAGCCACAACTTTTTTCCCGTTAAGAACCTTGGCTCCTGAGAGTGATGCACTGTATTGAGCAAGTAAATCAATAAGCTGGTTTAGTTCTGTTGAAGCATATGTGATTTTGGCAGATCCTTCTTCAACTTTCATCATTACTTTGGATCTGTATGAGATACCAATGCACAATTTATTTGTAGGGCTGTACATCAATCCAATGTTGTACCCATAAGCAGTCTTTGCATCTCCCTTAAGTGTAATCTGCATTGGTGAGATATTTGATGCTCCGGTAATAATGGCCTGATATTGAGATGGAACAAGGTTGATGAAATTATTCAGTGCTCCTACAGGCAATATGCCTTTACTTAATTCGAAATTCCCCCAGTTAATCATTAATCCGGCTCCAACTGACAAGTTTTCACTAATTTTATATGACAACGTAGGCTGAAGTGAGAATGATGCAAGAGAAATATTTTGTATAATATGAGATCCTGCCCAATTGTCCGGCCATTCAAGATTGTTGCCTCCGGGATTTGTCAATCCTATTCCTGCAACGAATTTTGGAGATATTCTGTATCCTACGTATCCAAATATCGGAGTACCTACTGGATTATCTGACTCAACACTGTAAGTCCCGTCAGTATTGGTATACTTAACTTTTGACATAATTGCCGTTACTCCCAGCGAAGCATCCAGGGTTCCATTAATGTATGATAATCCTGCAGGATTGAACAGGATACTTTCCGAACCAAGTTTAATGGCTGTTCCCACATGTCCCATTCCAATTTGTCTGGCACTTTGAGAATTGATCTGGTATCCATCAGCGAACATGGCGAGGCTTAAAAGGTTGGACAGTAAAAAGAGAGCAATCTTCTTTGTTTTCATCTTGTTTTGATTATTGTTTTCAAAACAAAACTAATATAATTTGCCAAAACCTATACTGCACTGCCATGTTTGTTGCTAATAAAAAGAAAAGCAGCGCATTATAAATACACTGCTTTAGCTTAATAGTGAATTTTTCAAAATGTAACCGAATTACTTAAGAATTTTCAATCATTATTTAATTGAGGAATTTCTATTTCTTCTCTTGAATCTCCGATCAAATACTTGGAAAAATAGTCTCCCATTTTCCAGAAAAAGTACTCATTCATGTTGCCAAAACTGTGTCGTTGACCTGGGAGAACCAGCAAGTCAAATCGTTTATTTGACTTGATCAGGGCATTTACCATTCTTAGAGTATTACCAGGATGAACGTTATTGTCAATATCTCCTGTGACAAGAAGCAAGTGACCTTTTAGATTTTTTGCAATTTCGGTGTTTTTGTCAATGCTGTACTGGAAAGTTGTGTCGCCCTTTTCTGTGACAATTTCTTTAATTCCTTGATGCTGTTCGCTCCACCACCTGTTATAGATATTGTTTTCGTGGTTGCCGGCACATGAAACCGCCACCTTGAAAAAGTCAGGGTATTCAAGAATGGCAGCTGTAGACATAAATCCGCCTCCCGAGTGACCAGTAATGCCAACTTTGTTGATATCAATGAAATTGTATTTTGCAGCAAGTCTTTCGACTGCCACTTTCTTGTCTTCAAGTCCGTAATCTCTCAAATTACCGTAACCGTAATTGTGATACCATTTGGATCGTAAAGGACTGCCTCCTCTGTTACCCACGGTAATCACAACAAACCCAAATTGAGCAAGACGATCTATTCTGTCCATACTTTTGCTCCAGGAAGCATTGACCGATTCTGTCTGGGGACCGGGATAAACATATTCAATTATTGGATAAAGTTTAGTTGAATCGAAGTCAAATGGCTTGTAAATAACACCATAAAGATCGGTGATTCCATCACCTGCCTTTATTGTGAATCTTTCCGGAAATTTATAGCCGGCGGAAAATAGAAGCGACAAGTCAGCTTTCTCGAGATCTGTAATTTTGCGTCCTGAGTTATCATATACAGCGCTCATGGGGGTGGTGTCTACTCTCGAATAATTATCGACAAAAAATTTCCCGTCGTCAGAAGTGTTTATTACATGATTATAATCTCCCGGATTCAAAATTTTGAGACCGCTGCCATCCAGATTAACTCTGCATAGGTGCATGTAATATGGATTTTCTCCCTTGATAATTCCGCAAGCTGTAAAATAAACAACCCTCTGAACAGGATCTACATATTCAATATTTTCAACATGATATTCACCTGAAGTAATTGCATTCTTAAGGTTGCCCTTATCATCATACAGGTAAAGATGTGCCCATCCATTTCTTTCAGACCAGTGAACAAATTCTTTACCACCATCAATAAGTTTTGGCAATCTTGTCTCGACGTAGGTGTTCATCCTCTCTTCTACTACCGGTTTAAGTGAATCTGCTTTGCTTAAGGTATCGTCATTTACATATGCTGTACAAAGATCTACCCGCTTTATATCTCTACTTGTGCGGAAGACAAAGAATTTTTCATTATCTCCGAGCCATTTGATATATTTGAATTCGTCTGAGCTCTCTTTTTTAGCTATAGGAGCTGAAATAACATTAATATCCTGATCTTTAAATCTTGCACACTTTATCTCTTTATATTTTTTAGTATTTATATTAAATATGTAAAGATGGTCGACAGGTGCTTCTTTTTCGCCAGGCATTTGATATTTGTAACTTTCCAATTTTGGTCTTGGTTCTGCAAGTACATTTATAACCCATAAATCCTTGACTTTACTGTTGTCAGTTCGAACTATTGCAAAATGTTTGGAATCGGGAGACCATCTTACATATGCTCCGCTTCTCTTATTTTTTTCCTTATCGGTTGCATAAATATCTGTATTGCCTGAGCCAAAAGCAAAGTCCCTTGTCCCCTCTGTAGTTAACTGATATTCCACTATTGTACTGTCATCCTCATTTTTACGCGCCTTTTCAAGGTTTTCCATATCCATGAAATAGAGGTTGAAATTTTTGGAATAAACTACCCATTTTTTGTCAGGAGAAACATTAGCCCATCCCGGATAAGGTTTATATGCTTTGTAATCTTTTATTTCTGTAAGTTGTCTGCTCTGAATGTCGTATTCAAATCCATACAGTTTTTTTTCTTTTTTTGTTTTATCGCTTTTTTCGTCTTTTACGTCTATTTCTTCAGTGCTTCTAATTTCAAAAGTAAACTTCTTGTCATCAACAAGCCTAAGATTAGTGATTGGAATATTCTGTGCATCAAAAGGATCTTTAACTATAGCTGTCAGTTGAGCGGCAAGTGATGCATTGTCGAATATTTCCTTTTTACTTCCTGTTGCAGGATCAACTATGTAATAATTTTTTGATTGAGGCGTTTGATAAAAATACCAGAATTTATCAGAATTTTTGAACCACTGTGGTTCAATGGTAGTAGAAAATACCATTTTGCTTATTTTTTTCGGTGAAAAGCGGGCTGCAAGGTCGTAATTGGCAACATTTACAGGTGTCCGCTGTGCACTCAAAGTAAGGGAAATGAACGCTGAAGCAGCGAATAGTAGCAGTTTTTTCATAAATAGATATATTGATTAATTAATATTATGCTTTGGCCATTCTCCAACTTCAAGATCGTGTAAAGAGCCATTTTCAATTATAAATTTGAGGGCAGTACGAACATTGTGAATTCCGTATATGCCAGCAGCTCCGGGATTGATTAAGATAAATCCATGCTGTTTGTCATTCATTACCTTAAGTATATGAGAATGACCACAAATGAATACGTTAGGCTGGTGTTTCTCAAAGAGATTCAGTGCTTCAGGGGAATAATGTTTTGGATAACCGCCAATGTGTGTCATAAGAAATCTCAGCCCTTCAATTTCCATTACTTGTGAAAATGGATGAACTACTCTTACTTCTGCTCCATCGCAGTTTCCGTAAACAGCTTTGAGTGGTTTAAATGAGGCTATGGCATCAGATACTTTAATATTACCAAAATCTCCGGCATGCCATATTTCGTCAACGTCTTTTAAAAAGTTTATAAGAGGTTGATCGAATACTCCGTGAGTATCTGAAATAAGTCCAATTCTAACCATATTTTGTACAATTACTCAAAGTCATATTTTGATGACTATGCGTTTTTTATATAGAAAGATAGCCATTGCTGTGAAAACAGCCACGTACATGAGTGCATAAAGCAGTGAGCCCCACTCATTATCACCCAGAAGTGCTACGCAGCAATGTTCATAAATCCATCTTGAAGCATTCATTGTAATTTCTTTAACGGTCCCGTCTGCCTGCATGACGACAGTGGTCCATTTAATGACTCGACCAAGCAGTTTGGCAAATACACCGGCCATCACAAATGCAAAAAGAGGATTGAGTCCGAGTGCCTTGAAAGGAAAAAAGATTTTCTCCTTACCTTTGATATCTATTAAATATATAAAAAGCGCCAGCATTATAATGGACCAGCCACCTGCATAAAAAACGTAAGATGGTGTCCACAAGGCTTTGATAATTGGAATAAAAATGTTTAAAACGACCCCAAGGCCGAGAGAGAGAAGGCCGATTGTGTACAGTTTACCTACGGTTTCAATCTTTTCATTCGTATGACGAATAATCCCTCCAATAAGATACCCCAAAAGGACGGTCACTGATCCCGAAAGTACACCGAGCACTCCTTCAGGGTCGAATGGTATGCCGAATCCCTTATAGACATGATTGACTCCCACAAGTTTAACATCTATTGGTCCTGCTATGTTCCCTGCTAACGAATAGGGTTCATATCCGCCAAAAAACCAAAGTATTGCCCAGTGGGCAGCCAATAAGAATACCATGCCGATCATTATTTTCTTCGGCTTTTTGAGCCAAAGGGCAAACGTCCCACCAACAAGATAACACATAGCAATTCTTTGTAATACGCCAAAGATCCGGATATGTCTCAAGTATTCAACGTAATTTTCCGCGAAAGTAAGTTGAGGATCGGGGGATGTTGGATAAAATGGGAAAGCATTGAGTAAAAGGCCGGTGAGAAAAATTAAAACGGAGCGTTTGACAAGTTTTTTGACAGATTTAGAATTCAGTTCGTCATTATATTTAGCAAATGAAAACGAGAGTGCAGCTCCCACAATAAATAGAAAGAACGGGAAAACCAAGTCGGTAGGTGTACAACCTGCCCATTCCGCATGTTTAAGAGGTGAAAATATTTTACCCCAGGAGCCGGGATTGTTGACAAGAATCATTCCAGCTATAGTCATCCCTCTTAAGACATCCAGAGCAGTGTATCTCTGGGTTGTTGAAGTTGTCATTTTTTTAGTTCTTTAATCACAAAAATAGCTTTTTATAATATATTTGCATAAATTATGGAACTATTTTTTACAAATCAAATATCAGATTCTAAAGCTACAATCAGCGGTGATGAATTTCATCACTGTATTAAAGTCCTTCGTCACAAAAAGGGAGACAGTGTCTCATTTATCGACGGTAAAGGTGGACTTTTCTCAGGAGTAATCACAGATATATCTTCAGACTGTTGTTACATTAGAATTACTGATTATACATCTGACTTTGCAAAAAGAGACTATTCTCTTCATATGGCAGTTGCGCCGACAAAAAATTTGGAAAGGTATGAGTGGTTTATGGAAAAAGCTGCTGAGATAGGTATTGACGAATTGACACCCATCATTGGAAATCATTCTGTAAGAAGAACTTTTAAGAAGGAGCGGGGGGAGAAGATTTTTTTGTCGGCCACAAAGCAATCACTTAAAGCCAAATTGCCAATTCTTAATCCAATGATTAAAGTTGAGGATTTCATAAGAGACCAGAAAGATTTTGACGGGATTAAGCTTATTGCTCATTGCAACGAGGGGCCGAAACAAAATATTACTTCAGTTTTACCAAAAGGTTGCAGGTTTTTAATATTGATTGGACCTGAAGGTGATTTTTCTCCGGAAGAGGTTGCATTGGCTCTTGAAAACGGGTTTATCCCTGTATCTCTTGGCAATTCACGATTAAGGACTGAAACCGCAGCACTTGCTGTTGTAATTGCCACATATCTTCTTACTTCCGAGTTTTAGGTTACTTCCTTATTATCTGCACCTCTCCCCCAAGTCCAAGTTTAATGATTGAAGATGGTTTTCCTGTCGAGTCGGCTTCAAAAACAGGGTCTGCCACCCAGTCTGCGGAAGATTTAATGTATTCTGAAATATTAATGAAATGAGCCGGCGCATTTTCACCGGAAATGTTGGCGGATGTAGAAATGATAGGCCTGTTGAACCTGTGAATCATTTGAAGACAGAAATTGTGATGGGGGATTCTAATCCCTATTGTATTATCTTCTGCTATTGCATTTTTTGCCAGTCCTATGGCCCCCGGATAGATAATTGTCAGTGGCTGGTCGGCAATTTCAATAAGCTGCAGTGCAACTTGAGGTATCTCTTTTATATATCTGCATAACATATCTTCTCCATCAACAAGGATAATAAGACTTTTATTGTCTTCTCTTTTTTTGATTTTGAAGATTTTTTCCACCGCCACAGCATTTGTAGCATCACAGCCCAGTCCCCATACTGTATCAGTCGGATAGAGTATTACTCCGCCGTCTTTAAGTACTGTTACAGCTTGCTCAATTGCATTTTTAGTATTCATTATGGTATAATTATTTCTGAAAATATGGGATAATGATCTGAATATGGTACTTTTTGAGTCTCATGGCTCATGCTCCAGAATTTTTCAGGATAGAGTATATAGTCGATTCGGAGCAGTGGCCAAAGATAAGAATATGTAGCACTGAAGCCTTTACCACTTTCACGGAAACTATCTTCCATGCCCTTCATAAGGATGTGGTATGTATAGGACATGGGAGTGTCGTTGAAATCTCCACAAATAATTGCAGGATATTCGCTTTTAGACATATGAATAGCAATTGAATCTACCTGTTGGCCTCTTTTTTTAAATGCACTTGCAACTCTCTCATGGACACTAATAATCTCTTCTGATACTTTTTCGCTGTTGCTCATTCTTTTGACTAACGTGGTAAATGATATTGAATGTGACTCAAGATGAGTATTATAGATCCTTATCATTTTACCAAAGAAATCAATATCTGAAAAGATGCAAAGATTTGTACTGCCTTTGAAAGTAATCTTGTTTCCTGAAACAATCGGGTACTTACTAATTGTAAGATTACCGAACATCCCTCCATCGCTGTATCTGAAAAAATGCCACTGTATATAAGGATATTGATGAAACAAATCTCTTATAACCGAAGTGTCTTTGGCATAAAATTCCTGGAAACAGACTATTGAAGGTCGTTCTTCTCCAATATATCTGGCAACTCTGTTAAGTTGGTCAAGTCGTGATATTCCTGATTCCTGAGCAAACAGACCAACGTTGTAAGTGCATATATTCAATGCATTCCCCTTTTCTCCTTCGTTTGGCTTGCCAAATTTTATAAAAAGATCAGCAAATAAAATGGAAGGGATAAGCATCAAAAAAGTTATCCAGGCCACAGAACGTCTTCTGATAAGAGCGATTACGAGAATAATAATATTTAAAAAAACAATTGGAATAAAATATAATCCAAAAAAAAGCGGGATTACTGAATCGACAGGATTTATGTAAATTGAGATATATGAAAGTCCAAGAGCTGCTGCAGCAACAAATAGCAATATCCTGAAGGATATTGATATCGGCCACAGTGATCTCTTTTTTCTTTTTTTTCTCTTACTCATCAGAAATACATCTTATTGTGCTTTTTCCAATATAAAATCAGAAAATATCCAAATATCATACCTCCGAGATGTGCAAAATGAGCTACATTTCCTCCGGTGTTTGTTATTCCAAAGAAAAGTTCAATGGCACCAAAAATCAGCACAAACCATTTTGCTTTTAGAGCGATTGGAGGGAAAAGAAGTTGGAGCACATTGTTAGGGAACAGCATTCCATATGCAAGTAATACTCCGTAAATTGCGCCCGAAGCACCAACGGTTGGTGTGGAAATCAATATCCTATATTTTTCTGCAGCAACTATACTGCCGGCTTGAGCTGCATTCAAAAGAGAAGTTGCGTCAAAGTAAAGAACCAGGGAGTGAAGAAAGGCTGCTCCCAAGCCTGTAATCATATAGTAAAGGAAAAATTTCTTGCTGCCCCAAACCTGTTCAAGTATTACACCAAAGAAAATAAGAGAATACATGTTGAAAAAGAGATGGATAAAGCCACCATGCATGAACATATGTGTAACAAGCTGGTATGGTTTGAATAGTGGAGAACCAAAATAGAAAAGTGAGAACTTTTCATACATGAAATTACCTGTGAATGCAGTAATAACCAGCATAAGAGTGTTGATTATTACAAGGTTTTTGATAACAGGTGTCATGCCTCCAAGGAATCCGGTTCCTCTTCCAGTGTTGTAGTACATATTTTTATTTTTACTATATAAAACGTTTATCTATTTCTTCAAGTGTTATTATTGTTGAGCAAGGTTTGCCGGACGGGGTAAAAGAAGGTTCCCTGCATGCGAACAACGTGTCGATTAACAATTGAGCCTGTTGATTGTTCATTGAATCTTTGCCGCAAAGAGCTGCTGATTGTGCCAGAGTAGCTGCATATTTCTGTTTTGCATTTTCAAGTTGACTATTCCCCAGCTCTGTCAGGTCATATACGAGTTGATCTATCAAAGTCAAAAGATCGTCTGTAGAGTCAGAAATATTTTCAGGCAATCCCGCCACTTCAACAATGTTTCTGGAAGAGCCATCCTCTTTTGGCCTTATGTCAAATCCGAGACTTTGCAGGATTTCAGCATTCTCCAGAAGTATGTTGTATGTATTTTCATCCAATTCAATGGATTTTGGGAATAAAGTCCGTATTGAAATTGCGGAAAAATTATTTAGAGAGTCGAGATACTTTTCGTAAAAAATTCTTTCCCTGGCCCTTTTAATATTAATAATCAACAAACCTGACTTAATGGCTGTAATTATGTATCTTCCTGCAACTTGGACAGTGGGTCTTTCAAGTCTTGCCGGTTCTCCGACAAAAGATTCCTTTAGATCTCTCTTATATTGAAAAGTTTCTTCAAATGGATTGAAAAGAGGATCAAAGTTTATTTTTGGAGGGGGAGCATAATATTTATAATTGACAGCAGGGATTTCAGGCGCGCCTTCTGTATCAAAATCTATGCTCGGCATTAAAGAATTTCGTCCGAGTGATTCTCGTACTACTGCATGAAGCATGTCGTAAATAGCAAATTCATCTTCAAATTTCACCTCAGTTTTGGAAGGATGAATATTAACGTCTATTCTTTCCGGATCAATTTCTAAAAAAATGAAAAATGAAGGGATTGTCTCTTCTTTAATCAGATTTTCATAGGCTTTGACAACGGCTTTCTGAAAATAAGGTGATCTGAAATATCTGTTATTTACAAAAAAATACTGATTACCGGGAGTTTTTCTCGAATCTTCAGGTTTTCCTGTAAAACCACTTATTTTGACAATCGGACTTTCGAGATGGATGTGTACTAACTCTTTGCCCATCTCTTTTCCTGCTATGTCAAGAATTCTTTTTTTAAGGTTGGCAGGGGAGAGGTGGAATATTTCAATGTCATTATGTACGAGCCTGAGATAGAGGTATGGTCTTGTGAAAGCTACTCTTGAAAATTCCTGAACTATTTGACGGAATTCGGTTGCATCGGATTTTAGAAATTTCCTTCTTGCAGGGACATTATAAAAGAGATTTCTTACTATAAAATTACTTCCTTTTGGTGTAGAGATTTCTCTTTCTGATATCAGTGAAGATTCGGCAAATTTAATTTCGCATCCTATTTCGTCTGATTCCCTCCTTGTTCTCAAGGTGATTTCAGAAACAGCCGCTACAGAGGCAAGAGCCTCACCTCTAAATCCATATGTATTTAAATGATTGAGATCTTCAATAGTTTCAATTTTGGATGTGGCATGCCTTTGAAAGGCAATCTTAGCTTCCTCACGCGACATTCCTGAACCATTGTCGATGACTTGAATAAGAGTCCGCCCTGAATCCTTGATAATAACTTGGATTGAATCTGCTCCGGCATCCACTGCGTTTTCAAGCATCTCCTTAACTACAGAAGCAGGTCTTTGAACTACCTCTCCAGCTGCAATGAGATTTGTAATGTGGCCGGGAAGGATGTGTATCATTATTTGGAAGAGGTAAGTATAAATCCCAAACCATCTGCCAAATAAAATGCTATTGCAAACAATATGACAAGGGAAATCAAGATAATCAATCTTGTAACAATCACTTTCCCCGGCTCCTTTTTGTTTTTATAAACATCGTTTCGCATATGAGCGCGAATGTATTTGCCTGGTATATACTTGTCATCCTTACTCTTTCCCTTTTCTTCGTTCAGCTGTGCATATCTTTCCTCCATAGCCTCTTTTTTAGGGTCGTAGTATTGAGGTTCATAGTGAAATACCTTATGTGGCGTAGGTCTAAAAAAGTTAAACGAAAAGCCCATGTTGAATATTCTCCCTTAATGATGGTTTCGACTGCAAAGATAACAATTTAAGTAGGAAAATTATTATATCTTTACATTATGGCTTTAAGAATTGGAAATGGATTTGATGTTCATCGCCTGAGTAACGGACTTCCATTGTGGATTTGCGGTGTCAGGATTGAACATTCAAAGGGATGTATTGCTCATTCAGATGGCGATACACCTATTCATGCTCTTTGTGACGCGTTGTTAGGCTCTCTTGCTCTTGGTGATATAGGCGGATATTTTCCTGACACTTCTGACGAATTTAAGAATATTGACAGCAAGATATTGCTCCACAGGGTATATGAAATGGTCAAAACTTCCGGATACTCTCTGGTCAATGCTGATATTACAATTCTTTTACAAAAGCCCAAACTGGCAAACTACATCCCTCTTATGAGAGAGACTTTGGCGGGAGTCATGGGCGTAGATGCTTCAATTATTTCCATAAAGGCTACTACAACTGAACGGTTGGGATTTATTGGCAAAGAAGAGGGAATCGCAGCTTTTGCTTCGGTAATTGTTGAAAAATTGGTTTAACACTATTTTTTAAACAATTTGTATCGTCATTTTTTTGTATTACTTTTGCACCTCAATTTAGCGGCGCGATAGCTCAGCCGGTTAGAGCGCATGATTCATAATCATGAGGTCCCCAGTTCAATCCTGGGTCGCGCTACAGATTAAGTATTTATAAAAGGGTTTCAAGTTGTTTTGAGACCCTTTTTGTTTCCAAACGTCGGACCAACGTAAAATGGGAATTTCATATTTTATTAAAAATAAGTACATTTGCTTTACGATGTTTTACGAAGGATTTACAAAATCGCAACATTGTCAGATTTGACAAAGCGTGAATTAGAAGTAGCTGAAATGTTGTCCATGGGTGCATCAAAAAAGGAAATCACAACCACGCTATTCATTTCAGAGCGCACTGTGGAAAGCCACACAAGGACAATTTATCAAAAGGTCGGAATGTCTAAAGTAAGCAAACTCTCGGCCTGGTTCATCGGCACAAAGTACAATGTTTCGGCATTTATCCTTCGATTTACTGCGATAAAAGAAAGAATCATTGTATTAGTCTCATTTGTCGTCTTTTTACAATTTAAACAATGATAGGAGCAATAATAGGAGATATAATAGGATCCCGTTTTGAATTTAAGAACCGTAGAAGTACAAATTTTGAGCTGTTCCACCCTGATTGCTCATTCACAGATGATACTATCTGTACGATTGCTGTTGCAGACTGGTTAATGAACAATGACGGCCGAAGCCTGGCCGACATTATGCGCCAATGGTGCAGAAAATACCCTGATCCGCAAGGGGGTTATGGCGCATCATTCCGGCATTGGGTGTTTTCAGACGCCGGGTCTTATAATAGCTTCGGCAATGGGTCCGCAATGCGTGTGTCTCCGTGCGGATGGATCAAAGACCATTCCACAGCACTTGAGTGCGCTATTAAAAGCGCCGAGATCACCCATGAACACTTTGAAGGGATAAAAGGAGCCATGTGTATAGCAGACTTAATCTGGCTTCTCAGGAATAAGAAGACTTTAAAAGAGGATATAGAAAGGACATGTTTTCTGACTTATGAATATGAGGTTAATATTGATCTCGATCAACTGAGAAAGATCAACAAATTTGATGAGTCATGCCAAGTGACAGTTCCACAGGCAATAGCCTGCTTCATGCAAAGTCAAGACTTTGAGAGTGCAATCCGCCTGGCCGTGTCGATTGGAGGCGATTCAGACACCATTGCAGCGATAACCGGCTCAATGGCCGAAGCTGCCTATGGAATGCCGACAGAGATAGTCGAGAAGGCTTTAAAATACCTTCCTAACGATATGATTAACGTTATTGAAAACTTTACGAAATATGTCAAACGACAAACAAGCATTGATTGATAAATGCAGATATTACAAGGGTGAGGAAACATGCCCTGATAGGATCGAAAAACAAGGTAAAAAATACCTTTGGTTCTATGAAAGCAAATGGGTCGAACTTAAAGGAAACTACGACGATCCAGGTGAGTACGATGAGCACGGACTGACATCGTTCGAAGAAAATGACGGGGTACCTGTGTCACTTAAAAAAATGTTATTTAACCGCTTTATAGAAGACGTATATGATTTAGAGCAAGCGGTTAAAAATTTCAAAATATGGTACAAGAAAGAATATACTACTTATCCCCATCATAATCTACTTTCAAAACTCTGAACTTGGTAGATCTCTGAAGTATCACCTCTGCTTCACTTCCAAATTCTTTTTGTTTCGTTTTACCGTTCCAATCTGCCAACTTAGTTTCAGCTCCATAACTTGAGAATGGCTCTGCGTATAGCATCTTGGTTCCCTTCGGACAATATATGGAGCAAAAAGTTTATTAATGGCGAGCCGATTTACATTAACTGCCAACATGGCAACATTCATTTTAGATTACATTATTGTTCCTATTAAAAGAGTATTTATTACTTTCGCTCAGATTTAGTTATAGAGAAGATGGTGACCACTTCTAAACTTAAAAGTATTGTGATGCCGATAGCGCTTGTTGTCGGTATATTTTTGGGCTTGATAATTCCAAAGGCAGTTATTGCTGCAAATGTCGTAATTCCATACTTGATTGGACTGATGCTTTTGTTTACATACAGCAAGCTAAACTTCAGAGAACTCAGTATTGTTCCTATGCCACTCACATTAATAATCATTCAGGTGGGGGCTGCTGTCGTTGCATATTTTGCTCTTTATAAATGGAGTCCGCTTTTTGCCCAACAGGCTTTTATCTGCCTGTTGTGTCCTGTAGCCACTTCTGCTCCTGTTACAACAAATATTCTCGGGGGTAATACTGCCTCTGTTGTCTCTTATACTTTGCTCTGTTATTTTGTAATTGCCCTTGTCTTCCCTTTATTACTTCCCTTGGCAGGAGGTGTCGGGGTGGGCACTTTTCTGGCTACATCTTTGGTAATAGCAAAGCGGATAATGCCATTAATTTTTTTGCCTTTATTAGTAGCTGTATTTGTAAGAAAAATTTCATATAAGGTTAATTCTTTCCTCATTAACGGGCAGAATATAGCCTTTTATTTGTGGGGTTTGACACTTACTCTTGTAATAGGCAGGGCAACAACATATGTTGTGCAACAGCCGTCAAATTTTATTCCTATTGAAATTGGGCTGGCTTTGATTGCTCTTGTAGCCTGTCTGCTGCAATTTGCAATTGGCCGGGAAGTTGGTCTTCATTATAAGGATGTAATTGCTGCTACTCAGGGACTGGGTCAAAAAAATATAGCTCTCGCCATGTGGATAGGATTTACATATCTCAATCCTCTAGTGTCAGTTGGACTGGCTGCTTACAGTATATGGCAGAATATTATTAATTCAGCTCAGATTTATCATAAAACAAAATAAAAACATGAAAAGCAGAGATTACTATTTTGAATTATTGAAAGCTAAGGTAAATAATCCTAAAATGATTGCTCACAGTCTTGCTTCTGAGGCTGTAATGAGGGCACTTGCTGAGCGTTTGGGTGAAAATAAGGATTTATGGGGGATTGCAGGATTATTGCATGACATAGATGTAGAGTTAACTGCCGGTGACTCTTCTCGTCATGGCTTGGAAGGAGCGGAAATGCTTAGGAATGAGGATTTACCGGAAGAGGTTTTGGATGCCATCGTAATGCACAATGAAAAGGCTTCTGGAAAGGAGAGAACTACAAAATTCCAGCATGCTCTGGCAGCAGGTGAAACAATTACAGGGTTCATCTTTGCAATTGCTCTTGTATACCCTGACAAGAAAATTTCGAGTGTTAAAGTTAAATCTGTGGTCAAGAGGATGAAAGAAAAGATATTTGCAGCGTCAGTTAAACGCGAAAATATCAGAGAGTGTGAATGTCTTGGATTACAGCTGGAAGAATTTGTCGAATTATCTCTCAATGCACTTTCTCTAATAGAGAGTGAACTTGGTTTTTAATTTTTAACTTTGAATAATAAAAATATAATTGTTTGAAAATGAAAAGAGCAGCATTATTTCTTACATGTTTGTTAGTCTCTTGCTTTGCAATGTTGGGCCAGCAAATAGGAACTTCTGAATTAAAAGAGATTAGATCTGGTTTTATCAAGGACCAGAAAACAGTTGCAATTCAGAACTTTGTCTCTTCTGACAAGGATTTTAAAAATAAAACTCTCAATAGAGATAATCAGGGCAAGGTTGATCATTTTTTTAAGTACAGGGTGAATGTTAAGGGTATTACAAACCAGCAAAATTCAGGTCGTTGCTGGATGTTTACCTCTATGAATGTTTTAAGACCTTTAGTGATGAATAAATATTCACTTTCCGAATTTGACTTTTCTCACAATTATACTCAGTTCTGGGATCTTTTTGAGAAGAGCAATCTTTTCCTTGAGAATGTCATTTCAACAGCTTTTAAAGATTTTGACGATAGAGAGGTTGCAAGATATTTTTCATCTCCTGTGGACGATGGAGGTGTTTGGAATCTTTTTTACAATGTTGCAGAGAAGTATGGTGTGGTTCCACAGTCAGTGATGCCAGAAACTGCACATTCCAACAATACAGCGCAAATGGTTGGAGTGCTCAATGAGAGACTTCGTGCCGGAGGTTATGTTATAAGGGAATTGGCAAAGTCAAATTCAAAATCGAAGTCAGATAGTGGACAAATTGAAAGAGAGATGAGAAGCGAGAAGATAAATGTGATGAAAGATGTATACAGAATTCTGGCTATTTGTCTGGGTGAACCACCTGCACAGTTTACATGGAGATATAAGACAAAGGAGGGAATTATAAAATCTATGACTACAACTCCATTAGATTTTTACAGGGATATTGTGCCTCAAGATTACAATCCTAATACTTTTATTATGGTGATGAATGATCCAACACGAGAATATTACAAACTTTATGAGATCAAAAATTATAGAAACACACTTGAAGGCATTAACTGGTGCTATTTAAACTTGCCAAATGATGAGATTAAAGGCTCTGCTCTTGCTTCAATTAAAAATAACGAGCCACTATATGCCTCTTGTGATGTAGGAAAACAGCTTGACAGAGATAATGGAATTTTAGATGTTAACAATTATGACTACGAGTCTCTGTTTGGCATTAATATGAAGATGGACAAAAAAGCGAGAATACTTACAAGACAGAGTGGGTCTTCACATGCCATGCTTCTTATTGCGTGTGATACAGACGATAGCGATAAACCTTTAAAGTGGGAGTTTGAAAACAGTTGGGGAGCTTCAGCAGGACATAATGGCTATTTAACTCTTACCGATGATTGGTTCAGCGAATATATGTTCAGAGTAGTGATCAATAAAAAGTATCTGAGTAAGAAGGCAATAGATGCCCTTGGACAAAAGCCTGTTGAACTGCCTGTGTGGGACTATATGTTCTAAAAGATTATATGCTGATTACAGCATTTCTTCGATCTCTTTTATCCCCTCTCGATTGAAGACAACTCTGTATCGCTTGTAAGACTCAAAGTCCAGATACTTAAGTTGGATTATGAAATTTAGATAATACACTTTAGCTCCCAATGTTTGGATAAGTTCTCCTTTTTCGTTTATGCAAAAGAGAACTGTTTCCGGGTTATCCATCTTGCTCAGAAAGGATTGAACGTTAAAACGGATGATTTCATTTAAGCCGGATACAAAATACTTACTGCTTTCATCAAGTTTGGATCTGTCAATTTGTAACAGCTTTCTGTACAGCATGATTTTTTCGTTTGTATAACGATTGTCTGCTTCAAGAAGGGCCGAACGATTTCGGATTTGTAATATCTCTTTTGGAACTTTTTTTTCAGGAATAAAGTCAAATCCTTCCTTGCTGAAGCCGACAATGTTTTCCTTGATGCTAACGGTTATCTTATTATCAAAATATTTTGCTTTTCTTTTGTGAGCAAAATAATATCTCATTAACTCTTTGATTCTGTCTTTAAGCATATAACTTACAACAAGAGCAACAAAAAGTGGCATGGTGAGATTACCATACGTTCTTTGGAATGAGAAGGCAACAGCAGTTGCAAATATCATGGATATACCTGCTGCAAGACTGAAATAGATTTGTTCAACAAGGACACCATCTTTTTTCTTTTTTGCAGTCAAAAAAAGATCACTTTCGACAAATTTTTTGAGTACTCCTCTTCTAAATACAAGATTTCTGTTGTTGTCAGGGCTGTCGAGAGATACTGCCGGATAACCTTGATTTTTTTTATATTGATTTTCTGCTTCTACAAGGGAAATTATCTTTCCCCTGTATTCATCTGCTAATGTTTTATCGCTCTCTTCCAACTTTTGTAGAAGTGTAAGAAATTGTTGGTCAACGATGTTTGACATAAATTCATCTCCAAACTCGAAATAATTGTAACTTTCCTTGCTTACGGTCGGAGTTTTAATAATTGTAGATAGGGCTCTGTATTTTGAGAGCGTTTCTCTGACGTCTTCAATCAAAGCATCCAGCAAGAATCCTTTATCTTCAGGTTGGGCGGAGGAAAGAATGTACTTGATTTGATCTCTTAGAGCACTTTTAAAGATAGCTGCAAACATCTTTATCTGATATTCATAATCGGCATTTGAGCTTCGTGAAGGATAGGAAGCCAGCTTATGAAAAGACGCTTCAAGATGTTTAAGAGGTATCATATCTCCGCGTGCAATATCCCTCATCAGAAAAATGGGGGTTATAAGTCTGATGTTGTCTCTAATGTCTCTGTAGAAGTGCTCTCGCGGGTATGTAAGATGATTTATATCAAGGCTGTCTGGTATGAATATCCACGTATTCATCACAAAGTCGTTAATTTTCACCTTTCTGCGTGCGTGAAAACCAACTTTAAACTCTATTGAAAAGTTGTCATGAATACTTGTTTGAATATCTATCATTAGAGAAGTATATATTTTTCAAAATTACAACAATCCGTTTGTGTATCCAAGCCATTTGAGAAGTGTCTCGCCCCATATGAGTATCATGAACCAACTTATAATCATCATTGTCATTCCAAACTTAAAGGTATCACTCCAACTGTAATGGTTTGTTGTATAAAGCAATGCTGCAGGTTTGCTGTTAAAAGGCAGCACGTAGACATGTTCGCATAGAAGAGCAACAGGAAAGGCAAGGCTCATAATAGGATATCCAAACTTTTGTGCTACCCCTATTGCAATTGGAACAAAAATGAGAGCGCGCATGGTTTTTGATTGAAAAAGCAATGCGGAGAATAACATTGCTGCCGTAAGTATCGCATAAAGTACCCAGAAAGGTGTATTTGCACCTATTCCAAGATTGTCGAATAGTTGTCCCACTAAAGTGGATGGCAATCCTGTCGCTTCTAAGCCAGCTCCGAGAGTATATGCTCCTGCAGAGAAGAGAAGAAGATGCCATGGAATATCAACGTCATTCCACTTAACTACCCCTATGCCAGGCAAAAGAGCTACAACCGCACCAATAAAAGCAACTGCAGTTTGATTAATTCCATGTTGTTTATCTGTTGCCCACAATAGAAGAACTCCAACGAATATTGCAATGGCTTTGTATTCTTCGAACTTCATTTTACCCATACTATTCAATTCTTCTCTCAATCTATTCATTCCTCCTTCAATAGAAGGTTTCTTTTCATTATCCTTTAATGGGAAAATGATTTTCATGCCAACGAACCAACCTATTAGGATAAGAATCATACATAATGGAAATGCAGCCACAAACCAATCTTGATAACTAAAAGTAGTTAATCCCATAGATCCTGCAATTAGAGCAGCGGAAAGAAGATTGGCACCTGAGCCGGTAAGGAATCCGCTTGCGCCAATATTTATCTGAAACAGATTTTGAAGTACAAGGTTTCTACCAAAATTATTTCTGTTATTGCCTCCAGTGGCACCATATATTGCAGCAATTACCATGAAAATTGGCAAAAGAATCGCCGCTTTGGCAGTTGTGGCAGAAATAAATGCGGATAAAACAATATTAATTACTATAAAGCTGAATATGACCATTGACGCATTTTTGCCAAATTTCAGAACGAACCATAGCGCAAATCTCTTGGCGACTTTCGTTTTAACAAGCATGCTGGCAAGGATGAAAGAGAGGATGTTAAGCCACATAACAGGGTGGCCTAATTGTGCATAGGCCACCTTGTCTGTAGTTATTCCTGTGAGAACAATTGCGAGAATTACAATGAGCGAAGTCAGGTAATTTGGTACAGGTTCAGTTATCCATAAGATTATTGAAGCAACAAAAACAGCCAACATAGCATAGTTTGCTCTTGAAAAACCAAATGCCCCCAATTCTGAAAACCTTTTTGCCGCATCTCCGGACAAAGTGCCAGGATCGATGTTGTTCAAAAATGGGATATCCACTATAAAATACAAAACAATGAATGCAATAATTGCAAGAGGAAACCCCATTTTTGCCATCCATTTTTCAAAAGTAGATTTCTGAAGTTTGGGTAATTTCTCAATTTTATAGTTGCTCATGTCGAGCGGGTCAAACCCCTGAACCTTAGCTTCCATATTATTTTCCTTTAAAGTTTCACCATTTTGTATAAGGATTTTTCATTAACATCGAGTTATAGTACCGAGCGTCACCGGTAACTTCTTCTCCAAGCCAGTCAGGCTTTTCGAAAATCTCATTCTCCGAAGAAAGTTCAACTTCTGCAAGAGTTAGACCTTCATTATCACCGTAAAATTCATCAACCTCAAATGTATGTGGTCCAACTTTTATCAGGTAACGAGTTTTATCTATTACCCCTGGTTCGCAAATGGAGAGCAATTCTTGTGCTTCTTCAACGCTTATCTCTTTCTCCCACTCAAACCTACTTGCTCCTGAGCTATTGCCTATGCCTTTAACTGTAATAAAACCTTTGTCTCCTTTGACTCTTACCCTTACTGTTCTCTCCGGAACCGAACTAAGGTATCCTTGAATAATTCTTGTACTTTTTGATGCAAGATGTTTAAATTCTCCCTTTACAAGGAATTTTCTTTCTATTTCCTGTCCCATAATACTATTCGTTTGCAAGTTTTTTGTCAGACATTCCAATTACTCTTTTAATTGCCTGCAGGTAATTAATATTCTCTACACCTTCAATTTGGATATCTTTGATTGTTTTTTTAATATCTTCTATTTCTGTAGATTCAGAGCTAAGTGTCATTATCTTTGCTCCGTTAATCAGTACGGCTCCTGCTTCACAAATAGTATCGTTAACCATATACCCCCAACGCTGTTTATGGACCCGGACGGCTTGAAGATCTGGATGTGCCTTGACTATTGAGATAAACTCCTCATATGTGTAAAGATCCTTATCGAGTTTTATTATATCTGTATCAACCATAAAGGCAGGGAATACCTCTTTTCTCAGTATATCTCCTGAAATTGGAAATTCGCCCTTCATCAATGGATTCCATTGCTCAAGACCATCAATACTTTGTACAAATGTCTTAATGTCCATTTTTCCATCTCTGATTTTTGTGTTATTGATGTCGTTAGTCCTTGATATTATGTAAATTTCATCACTGAATCTTTCCCACACCTTTTCTGGTACCGGAACAGATAATCTTGCCATTCGTGCTATTGCTTTTGAGAAATCCTGTCCAAAAGTGCGAAACTCGAATCTTGGTTTGGAGATTTCTCCAATAACCATCTTTTCTTTATCCATTTTTTATTTTTTAAAATATTAATAATTAACGTACGCCTGTTGCATTTGACCTCCCCATTGATCCAACACTAAAGAGAACTATCTGAGCGGCTCCGTCAGTGACTCTGCCAATTGTATTTGGGCTAGCTCCGGCAGTAATTTTGGTTGTAAGATTATCAAAGAAATCCCTTGTTGCCCCATTTGAATCAAATAGTGTGTAACTAAATCCTTTGGTTGGAGACATTCCAAAAGTGAAGCCGGTTACGCCATTTACATCTTGTGTAATGACAAGATAACCTTTAGCAGGAATTGTTACTCCGGTAGGGATTGTCCAGTTATTACTTGCATCGGTAGAACCATCCTTTCTTAATTTCCAACCACCAAGGTCTACTGTAGAAGTCATATCGTTGTAAAGCTCCATTGATTTCGCATTTGGATCACATTCATTGACATATACAAGAATAGGCGGTGCAACCTTTATCTTCTGTTCTTCGGAAACTGCTTTGAATCCCTTTAAATTGGTAGCTTCAATTACAGCGACTATGCTTGCATTATCTGCCTGACCTGGAATTACTGCCGAAAAAATTCTTCCTTCACTCTCGGTCATTGTAACTGATTGCTGTGTGCCTGAGTTGACTTTATACTTCAGAACAGCTTCAGTAATACCATTCAGATCTGTTATTTTACAAGAAATTGTTATTGCCTGATTTGCCATCGGAGATGAAGGATTTATTGTAATCTTTTCAATAACTGCAGGCCCTTCATACTGTTCATCTTTAACGCAGCCCGGAATTAAAAACATGGCTGCAAGTAATGCAATTAATATTTTTTTCATATTTTTTTCTTTTAAAATTATTTTGAATTTTTTAAAAATCGATTTCGAATCTAATTCCCAGCATATGATAATCTACTCCTGCCTTGCCTTTGGCATCTGCAACTTTAGTGGGGTCTTTGGTAGGGTTGCCGTCAACGTCGTATCCCACATACAACTTACCCTTGCCGTTTGCATATCTGTCATTGTTGCTGTACATATAGTTCAGCATGATTTTGACAGAATTGTTAACATAGTAGTTTATTCCAAATGTGTAGTTTTCACCTGATCCACCAAAAATCCCGTTACTGGTAAGATCAAGAAAATCATATCTTCCCACGAGTTCAATATCTCCCCACGACTTGCCACGTGTTGGTTGTGTGAATTCACCATCTTGCACATTGTATTGCTGTTTACCTCCAAAAAGAAGATAAGCTGCCTGAGCATACCATCCGTTAAAGTGTTTAGTATCTTTATTGGTTAGTTTACTGCTCTCTTTGATATAAGTGTCATTCCCAATGTATTCCGACTGGAATCTAAATCCATTTTTAAAACCTGCAAGTTCAAATCCATAAAGAAAATCGTGATCAGTACCGTCAATTACATCTGTGTCTAAATACTTCTTTCTGTTGATAGAAGTTGCGTTTCTTGTGCTGAATCTTGAACCGTTGTAATCTGCGGGATCTACATCGGATTTAGGAAGGCGGTAGGAGGCAGCAGCTCCAATATGAAGTCCATAATTAGCTTTTTCGTAAAAAGGCATAATTACGAATTTTCCCGTATATGAGTTTCCGCTGCTTCTTCCATAATCTTTGTTGTTATCTTCAACATATGTTCTTGTTTCCTGACCTTCTACAGCCTGGAAGTGAATTCCTCCTTCTGCCAAAAGCCATTTCCAGTTGTATTTGGCTTGCAGCCCTATGTGTCTTGAAGGACCAAAGGTCTGTACTACCATTGGACGCTCGAGCAGTGCAAGATAACGTGATGTCGTGGTACATTCCATAGAAAAACCTTCCTTAAAGTTACCTGCAGTGAATTCGAAATTGCGTAGTCCAGAGTAGACTAGAATTGCATCTTTCAACTCAAATGAGCCATTTGCAAAATCGGTATCAAGTTCACCATACCAGTCCTTTGAAATCTGTGCTTTGACTGCAAATCTTGCTCTTCTTATAGATACACCATCTCCGATCTTATCAAAGTCTTTATTCTCACCAAAAAATGTTGCTCCGTCAGCTTGTACTCTGATATCAAACCAAAGTCTGTAGTCTTGAGATGGAGATTCGAAAACCAGGATCCCGTTTCTTTCCTCAACTGCAAGAGGGTTCCTGTTAACTTTGACCCCGTACTGATTGTATCTCACATTTTCCTGAGGTTTTTCCTGAGCCCAGGTTGCTAAGCTTAGCCCTGTTGCTAAGGTAATCATTATTAATTTTTTCATATTTATAGTGTTTATAGTGATTTAATGAACTCTATTAAATTTTCGTCTCTTTTTAAATTCATTTTCTTTCTAAGTCGATATCTGCAAACTTCAACACTTTTGGGGGTTATACTCATTATTGATGAAAGTTCTTTTGTGGAAAAGCCCAGGCGCAAAAGTGTCGCAATACGTTTTTCTTGTTCTGTAAGATTTGGGAAACGTTCGTGCAGTATGGACGAGAAATCTTTGTGAAGCAACTCGACTTGTGAGTATAATTCATTTATCTCATGAGAGAAAGCTTTTTTATCTATTATTTTCTTTTCTAATGTTCGGACGGCCTCTTTAATTTTTTCTATTTCATCAATGTTTTCAAGATGTTTTATTTCATTATAAATCTCATCCAGAAAATTACGTTGCTGTCCAATCCAAAGAGCATTGTTAATCAAATCCTTCCTTTTAATTTCAAGCCTTTTGTGAAGATTATCGTTTTCATTTTGAATTACTTTTATTTCCATATCAACGATGACTTTTTGCATTTCATTTAGTCTGTTTATCTCTTCGGCTCTTTTAAGTCGAGTTTTTTCATAATCTCTGTTTTTTGAGATGTAGAAGTATACAATTATTGCAACTAAAAGAAACAGAACCGCAACTATTAAAAAAGTTGTAATATCGAGACTTTGTTTACTGCTATCTGCAATAACTGTCCTTAGTATTAGATTTGTAAAAAAGAATGAGAATGCAGGTAAAAGAATAATTGAGAGAGCAGATTTTATCAATTCTCCCCTATTTAGGTCTATACTCTTATGAATTAGTCCAATTCCTATTATAGAGGCGAGAGAAACATGAATGGGAGAAACAGGCGTAGCAGCAAGTCCGATTGCTGCACATACAGAATTACTTGAGAAAAGAAGCATTACAAGTGATACTGACGCCATGATTATAACACTAGTTTCGGTGTTAACGTCAAAAAGTCTAATTGAAAGATTTGATGCTTTTTCTTTGATAGATATAAAATATAGAGCCAGCACAACTATTATAAATATAGCCCAGACAATATATTGACTGTTAATAGATATACCTGCAAGGTTGATGTTCAACATAAGATCTATTGGTTGTGTAATCGCAATTATTATAGAGCCATTGTTAATTGAGAATGAAAATATTGTCAATATTAGAAAAACAATAAGCGATATGCTTAATATTCTGTTTAATACTATTAGATGCAAGTCAATTTTCTTAATAAGGTATTTAACAGCAAAAAACAATATAATAGATATTATGCAACTTATGATAGGAGATATTACCCAGGCTATTACACTTTGCCAGAAGTACGTCAAAGCAAATTTATTTTTCATAAAAACCATGTAGGCCATAATAGCTCCAAACAGAGAATAGACATAAGAGTTCCATTTGGAGAATAATGAAAAGATCCACATTGCAATGGCCGAAGACAGTGTAATTAAAAGAATTATCAGGGGAGTTGTGATTTGGAAAGAATCATTGAAATTGTTTGATATACCCTTGGTGAAAGGTAAAGAAAACAGAATAGAAAAGGCAATTACAAGAGGAAGATACTTTAATTTAAGAATGCCGGATGAAAAAGAATGCCCAATTATAATTGGAAACTCTCTGAGACAAAGCCAAAGTCCTGTTATAATTACTATGATTAAAACTTCTATAATCATTTTCTAAAGCTAATAGGTAAATTGCTTAAAAGCTGCGTTTAAGGGCCATAATAGAAAGCAGATCTGCAGCTTTCTCGGCAGATTCTGAAAGGGTTTCAATGTGTAGGGCAAAATATCTTAGATGAAATTTTTCACTTAGCTTCAATTGGGGCATCTCATGAAATACTTTTCTTTTTAAAGTTTTTGATTGTCGCTCGGTCTCTTCTTCATAAAAATAGACTCTGTTTATTTTTTCCTGAATGGAATCAGGGTTTCTAAAATATGCCCTTGCTGCTGGAATAACACTTTCTACAGCCATAGTTGAAAGTTCGGTGAGCTTAATAAAATCAGCATCTAATTCTGATGGTATATGTGGAATTTCAATGTCCAGCTGTGAAAGGCTGTTATTTAACAAATCGACGATATTATCCATCCTTTCTAACAACTTGAGAATATCCCCTCTCATCTGTGACATAAAAGACATGGTATGAACAGAAGCCACAATCTCTCGTCTGAGATAATTAGCCTCACTTTCAAGTTTTGCCATCTCTGAAAGATTCTCTTCAAAAAGAGTTGTATTAGCATATAAGTAGTTCCTCATACCCTCTTTGAAAACCAACAATCCTTTATCGATTATATCAAAAAATTTGTCGACATTTTTAATTGTCTGACTAGTCTGTTTTATTTTAAAAATACTCATAGCTCGTCTAAAAAGTATCTTTTTCAAAGATATATAAAAATAGTTTTTGTGTGTTTAGGGGATTTTAAACAAAATGTTTTAAATAATTTATGAGAGTTATAACATGAATTAAATAACGTAAAACCAAATATATAAATTTATCTTGTAGTGGAAATTAACTTACGATAGAAAATAATGTAGTGTTTTTTTATAATTGCATTTATTGTTTTTTTAAAATCTGAAGAGTTTTTATAACACTACATAGACGGAAAATTATTTTAAACATTAAATTTGAATCAGAATTCAATAATATAATTATAATGATTGTTGGTATTGATATTGGCAGTACGACTACAAAAGCTGTGGCTGTGAAGGATGGCGTAATTGTTCAGACTGTAAAGACACGAGCTTTTGATGCTGTCACTTCTGCAACAGGTGCTTTTGGAAAAATGATTATGGAGAGTAAGACTAAAATTTTGGATGTCGAGAAAATAATAGTCACGGGAGCCGGTTCGTTGAGGATTAATTCTGAAATTTTTGGTATTCCAACTTCAAAAATAAATGAGATAGAGGCAATTGGTATAGGTGGCATGTTTTTATCCAAAAGTGATAATATCATAATTACTAATATAGGAACAGGGACCTCAGTAATTGAGGCAACTAAAGAAAAAATTACACATCTTGGCGGAACAGGAGTTGGAGGGGGTACCATTATTGGACTTGCCAAAGAGTTGATTAAGACACAAACTTTTGATAATATTCTTAATCTGGCAGACAAGGGAGATCTTACTCAAGTTGATTTACTTATCGAAGATATATCTGATCTCGAAATTAGCTTTCTTGACAGAAAAGCTACTGCTGCCAATTTTGGAAAAATGCTTGATACTGCTCGTAAAGAAGATATCGCACTGGCTATAATTAATTTGGTTTATCAGGTAATAGGCGTAATTTCAATGTTTGCAGCAAAAAGTCGAGGTAATGATAATGTTTTGATTACGGGGAATGGAAGTAAAAACAGAATTGGCAGGAAAATCTTGGAGGAAGTTTCAAGGATGTATGGTATCAATTTTATTTTTCCTGCTGAAGCTGAATTTGCAACGGCTATTGGGGCAGCATTGTCACAATCTTAAGATATTTATTTGGGCAACATGCTGAAAATTTAGTATATTGCATTGTTCTCAATATTGAGATATGATTATCTAACAAGTAGTTGTTATGTCACAGGAAAAGGAACATAGAGAGAAACTAACTAAGAAGGAGCCAAAAATGACTCTTAAAGAGAAGCGCGCTGCAAAAGAGGCAAAACGCAAAGAAAAAAGCAATGAATAGTCTGATGCTTTAAAGATTGAGAGAAGGAGCTGACTAAAAAGAAGTACTTTTTAGTCAGCTCCTTTTTACTTGTCTTTACTCGTCAACATTTAATATTTCTCCCAAAAAATAATCAATGCACATTGCAGGATATTCCTGTCCCTTTTCTACTTTGTAGATTTGATCTTCATTTTCGTCCATCAGACATAAAACTTCGGTATCGTTAACTTTAAAACACAATTTAGGACACTCTTTCCCATCAGCAGATTTGGAAGGTTTGATAATTATATAGTCATATTTAATAGGCTGTATATAAATATCTTGTGTTCCATTTGGAATTGCTTTCCAATCTGTGTACTTAGTGTGTGAAATTAAATCTTCAAAACCAATATACTTGTGGGAGTTTGAAGGTTTGATGTCGCGGGTTACAATTCTTTTTTTCCCTGAAGCAATCTCTTCGAATTCAGTCTGCTTGATGCTAAGAGTGAGCGTTTTCATAATTTGTATTTATTATAAAATTAAATCAAGATGTTGAGATTAAATATAATGAAAAGCTCAACATCTTCCAAATTTTATAAAGATTAATTATTCGGACAGAGTAAAGAAGCGAGTAGCAGCATGACGTCTTTCTCCAGTGTCTCTATCAATAATATAATAATCAATTTTCCATTTGCCAATCAATTTTGTGCTTGGATTGATTATTAATATGCTGAAACCTGGTTCGAAGAAGCCAAAAGGGCCAAATTTCTCTTTGCTTTTATCAGGATATGTTATGACGTATTCACAAAGCAGCGCGGGTTGCCCCTTATTATTAAGGAAATCTTTAATTGGTGGACCAACAATCCATGTTGCAAATGTTTTTTCTGTGTCAGTTAACAGTTTGAAATTGTAAATATCATTTTTTGACCAGTAGTTGCTCCTTTGAACAATTTTCAGTTCTTTGGTATATTCAGACATGTCAAGAATACCAATTCCAACATCCTTAACATACCAGCTCTGGGTGTAGGAAGAAAGTTTTAATAAAAAAAATAGGGCAATAATAGTCAGATTTTTCATTTCAAAATGACATTCAAGTTACAGTTGCAAATTTACTGAAAATTGGTTACGCATCTACCCCAAGAACGAATTTCAGAAGGTAGCCTACAAAAAATGAGAATGTTGCTACGCCAAGACTGATTATTGTCATTTCAAGAAAACGTGATTTAAAATTAAGATCCTTAGCCACAGAAATATAGTAATTAAAGCAAAAGATAATTATTACAGCGATGGCAAGAGTAATTCCCAGTGCTAAAAATTTAAAAGGCAACAGAAGAAAAGGTAAAATTAGAAGAATAACTGTTATTAAATATGCAACTCCTGTATAAATTGCTGATTTTGCAGCTGTAGGATCTCCTTCTGCTTTAGTAGAAAGATAATCTGATGCCGTCATTGAAAGAGCCGCCGATATTCCTGTAACAAGACCAGCAAGACTGATAAGATTAGTTTCTCCAAGGGCAAGAGTAAAGCCTGCCAAAGCGCCTGTCAATTCAACAAGTGCATCATTGAGACCGAGAACTATTGATCCGACGTATTGTAGTTTCTCTTCATGAATCATATTTAGAATTTGCTGTTCATGAATTCTTTCTTCTTCGGCAAATTGAGCAGTCTCTGGGAATATTGAGCAGAGTTGGTTATAATTTTTTGAACCTGTTCCTTCTCGTTTTTCCATTTGTTTAAGCACGAATGTAGGACCAAGGATGCGTGCCATAAATATTCTTTTCTGTATGGTCCATTTGTTTGGTTTGACCTCAACCCCTGTTTTCTTCTGCCAGTAAGCTGAGTGTCCTTTCTCCTGCTGTCCTATTTTTCGTAATACATCTGCATTATTTTGATCTTTACTTCGTTCAGCAAGGTGCATGTAAATATGATGTTCTGTAAGTTCTACTCTTTGCAGATTAATCATTGTCTTATAAAGTCTTTTGTCCATAAATAATAGAAATATTGTTTTTGACCTGATGATGTGTTATTATGCA
>ENA-UOYA01000727-UOYA01000727.1-activated-sludge-metagenome-genome-assembly--contig:-NODE-727-length-39688-cov-8.095501_pt1 | contig 39688 bp, 27 predicted proteins | sample MGYA00238163_ERZ764804 | MGnify/ENA primary metagenome ERZ764804 (study PRJEB28919, sample SAMN05720223) | activated sludge metagenome | isolation source: Anaerobic digester | place: Hong Kong...
GAGATACAGGCATGTGACTGGAGTTCAGACGTGTGCTCTTCCGATCTGGTGCACGTTTCCACTTTAACTGATGACTATTATATATATGTGGAGAAACAATTGATGCTGGTGGGGGAATCTACGAATAATGTTTACCGCATCGGGGACACCGTTAAGGTGCTTTTAACGCGTGTCAACATGGAGGAGCGGAATATTGATTTTGAGATTGTGCCGGAGGAAAAGCCGAAAAAGGGCAAAAGGCGCAAGTAAGCAAAAATTTCCCCCTACTGGTTTTCCTGCCTTTGCAAAAGTAATTTTCACTTGAGACAATAGAGGGGTGGAATTTAACTTTTCAATTAAAGGAAAATTTTGGTAAGGGTTCAACACGGTGGCGCGGCTTGAAAAATCGGTCTAGCTGTGATAAAATATATATTCCGATGGGTTTTACCAGAAAGAAATTCGTGGTGTTTTTGTGGAGTGGGGAAGAAATGGTTGAGAAGAATCCAAAGAATATCAAAGTTGTATCGGAAAACCGCAAAGCTCGTCATGATTACTTTATTGAGGAGTCTTATGAGGCCGGGATTGCTTTAACCGGAACCGAAGTAAAGTCATTGCGGGCGGGGAAAGCAAATTTGAAGGACAGCTATGCCCAAGTGGAAAAAGGGGAGATGTTCCTCTATAATATGCACATTAGTCCATACGAACAGGGTAATCGTTATAATGTGGACCCGGTGCGGCCACGCAAATTGTTGCTTCATAAGAAAGAAATCAACAGTCTCCTCGGGAAAGTGATGCAGCAAGGCTTGACGCTCATTCCTCTAAGGTGTATTTCTTCAGGGGGCGGGCGAAAGTTGAGCTTGCCCTGGCCAAAGGAAAGAAAATCTATGACAAAAGAGCGGCTCTGGCGGAGAAAGATGCCCGCCGGGAAATAGAAAGGGCCGCGCGGGGCAAAGAATAAGCCTCGTCATGAGGCGTGGCTGAAAGCAATCAGAAATGTATTGGTGTTGAATTCTTCTAGATTATTGATGTTAATAAATTTTGGGGGTGTACTGGTTTCGACGGGGGAAGCGGTGGCAGAAGAAGCGAGCCGGGGTTGCACTAGCCCGTAAAACGGTGCGAAACAATTAAACGCAAACGAAAATTACGCTTTAGCTGCTTAATTGCAGTCTAACCTCTTACCTTCTGTGCCTGGGGTGAGGGCTAAGAGGTCATTTTACCAGGCTACTCTTAGGGGAGAGTCGCATAGCCTAAGGGGAAACTAATGGGACTGGTCCAAGAGGATCCTGCTTGTAGGAGCCTGGCGGGCGAGATCTAAATTACAAGCTGCGCTCGGAGATGCTTCTGTGGTCGTTCTTTCGGACAGGGGTTCGATTCCCCTCACCTCCACCAAAATTTTCATCGAAAGAAGTCGATTGCAAACGCAGTTGACTTCTTTTGTTTAAGTAATGATATAGGTTTTTCTGCTTGGTTAAGTTGATTGTAAAGGAACTATTTATGCAGAATGGATTGTATTATCGATTAATTGGATGATAGTTTTGTAGCTGTGAAACATGTGAATTTTTAGAAGCTATCTGTTGAATTCATTCTAATTCAAGTGAATAAGCCATTGCATTTGTTCGCGTTTCCTCATATAATCTAATTTAGATAGTTATGGTAAAACGGAGTGCCTGGCATGAGTGCATACATAAAGCGTGAAAGCCGCTGCTCAAAAATGGGGATTGTCAGACTGGCGTGTGCAAGTATTATGTTGTGAAAACATTAAATAACAGTGAAGTAAGCGGGAGAAAAATTGTAACATTGTTATTATATAGCTGGACGGATTTAAGGAGCGGAGAAAATCGGTAATCTGTGGCCGACCCCCAAGGATGCAGAGAAGCCTGAGAACGGAAGGTACAAAAGGTGATAAAAAATGGGAAATAATATGGAAGACATGCAACACGATATTATAGCGTCATTTCAATCGCTCTTTGGGAAAGAAGAGCTGCTTGCCAGGGTCATCGAGTGCTTCCCCTATCCGATTCAGATTTACGCTCCGGACGGAACATCGGTGCTGGTGAATAAGGCTATGCTGGCCGAATATCGTGCTATCAGCCCGGATATAGTTGTCGGGAAATACAATATATTCAAAGACCCTGACGTTATCGCAACAGGTCAGATCAATACGTTAAAGCGGGCATTTCGTGGCGAAACAGTCTTTTTTCCGGATGTCAGAGTGCCTTTGGAAGGAATTGCGGAGCGTTACGGCATACAGGACTTAGATGTGGAGGCCGTATACCAGGACATCACGGTTTTCCCTATTATGGATGACGAAAAGCGGGTGATATATGTCGCGACATTATTGATCAACAGAAGGGTTTATCGCGGCAAGGATGAAATTGAAAAGGCCAAAGAATACATAGAAACTCACTGGAAAGAAAGATTTGACTTAAGCGAAACGGCAAAGGCGGCATGTCTCAGCAAAGCGCATTTCACAAAGCTGTTCAAGAAGCATACCGGCGTAACGCCGCATGAGTATTATATTAATTATAAAATCGGCAAATTGAAGGAGAAGCTTCTGGATACCAACCTTTCCATCGCCCAAGTTTTTGCCGCCTGCAATATGGACTATAACGGCCATTCCGCCAGAGTATTTAAAAACAAGACCGGCGTTTCTCCTTCCGCTTACCGTAAAATGTTAGGTTAAAAAGAAACGAGGGCTAATCCATGAAAGATCAGGTCGAAAATGCACAAAGGAGCTTGGGTGAATCATTCCAGTCTCTTTCTGAAAAACAAGAACTGCTTGCGAAAGTAATCGAGTTCTTCCCCTATCCTATTCAGATTTTCTCCCTTGATGGGACGGCGAGGATGATTAACAAAGCGGCGCTGGATATGATAGGCATAAAAAGCGTGGAATCCCATGTGGGCAAATACAATGTTTTTGAGGACCCCATCGTGCGCGAACTTGGCTTTATGGACCAGGTGAGGCAGGTATTGAAAGGCAAAACCATATATCTGACCGATTTCAATGCGCACTATCAAGATATGATCCGGTATTTTAATGTGGAAGATAGAGATATACAGACCATAAGCTCAGACATTACATGTTTTCCTTTGGTAAACGCTGATGACGCAGTAGAATATTTTGCCGCCGTTTTTATCTTTAAAAAAATATACCGGGGGAGAGAAGAAATTGGACGGGGCAGACAATACATAGAAAGCCACTGGCAGGAGCCTTTTGACTTGGGCGAAACGGCAAAGGGGGCGTGCCTCAGCAAGGCGCAATTCACAAAGCTGTTCAAGAAGCATACCGGCGTAACGCCGCATGAGTATTATATTAATTATAAAATCGGCAAATTGAAGGAGAAGCTTCTGGATACCAACCTTTCCATCGCACAGGCCTTTGCCGTCTGCAACATGAATTATAACGGACATTCCGCAAAATTATTCAGAGAGAAGGTTGGTGTTCCCCCGTCTGTTTATCGGAAAATGTCAGTGAAAAATGAATAGACCTTATTAGTAATAAAAGGAAGCCGGGCTTTGGTTTATACGAAACCCCGGTTTCTTTTATTTTAAGATAACATTTTTCGTACTGTTTATAAGCATATTCAATCTATCCTTACAGTCAGTCAGTTAATAAAATATTAGTTGCAGTTATGAGAAACATTGGAAGTTTGTGTTGAGAGGAGCATTCTTATGAGTGATAAAACGAAAGAACAGCTGCTTGAGGAACTGACAGAGGTACAGAAAATGTTGGAGGAAAGAACAGAGATTCAAGGTCAAATGATAAGAAAATTTCAGTTGCTTATCGCAAATGAGGGGTTGTTTTCCCAAATAATCGATTTTTTCCCTTATCCCATCGCCATATTTACGCCGCAGTATACGCTGACCATGGTGAACAAGGCTTTTGCGGCGGAAACAAAAACGCCGGTTAAGAACCCTGAAGAAGGAGCTGTCCGAATTCTTAAATACAAGATCGACGATACCCAGCTGGCTGCAGCCGTCACAAGGGTCTTTGCCGGGGATACCTTCTTTATAGAGGACTTAAGGAACCCGTTTTCCATGTTTTCAGGAATTACACGACAAAGCGCGCCGCAGTCAGACCGTTTCAATAAGGCCGTTATTTTTCCTGTTTCGGCCGATGATGTTGAAATCACCCACGGTGTGATTGTGTTTATGCCATGAGTAAACATAGGTTTCCGACTGCTGTGTGAATAACCAGCCAAAAAAATTATTATTAGGAGGTAAGACCAGTGAAAAGGAAATTTGTAGTTTTTATAATCACTGATGAAGCCCTGTAAAATCTGCCGACGGGCGGCAACATAGAAGCTCTTTCAGAGGAAAATTAATTGATTTGGAGGAGGATGAAAATGAAGCGAATTATTTCATTGGCATTATGTTTCTTATTGATATTTACCCTGTGTCAACCCGTATTCGCGTTAAGTGAGTTGGAATGGACAGGGTCATGCGGTGACGGGTCATGGCATAATGCCGGCAACTGGGATCCGGCGCAAGTACCGGAGGACGGCGACTATGTAATTATCCCCGGGTCCTCAGTAGTGGAATATGTTTATGGCGAGACAAGTGTAAGGCTAAACTGCGCAGGAAATTTGACGGTTTCCGGCGGTACTCTTAAAATGACAAATCCATCTTTACTTGAAAACTCTTCTTTAACAAACGGGAAGCTGGACGGGGCAGGAGATATCACAATAACTAACGGTAGTAGCTTTTTTTGGAGCGGAGGAAGCATACAAGGTCCTGGGAGACTCATAATTGAAAATAATGCGAATTTATACGCAAATGCCTCATCTTCTTTGGACCGTTATCTGGTAAACAACGGTTCATTGCTTATAGATGAAGATGGCAGCCTTAGGCTTACAGGCGGCGCCGAAGGCAGCGGCAACTTCAATATCCAGGAAGGTCAAACTCTGGAACTGGCCGGCAGTGGAAGCTATAATCTGAGCAGCAATGTTAACAATTTTGGAACTTTAAAAATATTAAATACCTGCTCATCTGCTCAATTCAATTCCGGTTATACGCAGCAGAATACAGGCATACTGGAATTTGATATCGGAGGGCCTAGTGACTTCACTTCGCTTGAGGTTACAGGAACTGCACTTCTGAACGGTATATTAAAAATAAATATACTGGATGGTTATATCCCTTCACCGGGCGACACTTTTGAAATCATGACTTATGGTTCAAGGGCAGGTACGTTTTCTTCAATTGAAAGTAACATGCCGGAAATCACCTTTGAGCCAACCTATACTGACACCGGCCTTACGCTGACCGTTAATGACGGGACAGTATCAGGAGGATACTTGTGCAAAGTCGGCGGGGTCGGGTACGATACGCTGGATGGAGCTCTGGAGGCGGTCATGTACGGGGGAACCATCCAACTGCTGGGGAATATTGATTATGATGGCGGCCTCGTTATTGACGGAGCGGATATCACTTTTGATTTGAATGGGTATACACTCAATGTAAACAGCTACACATACTCCGTGCCGGGAGTCGGCCTTGAGGTAAAAAACGGCGGCAATGTCTATCTTATTGGTTCCGGCCAGTTTAATGTCAGACAGATAAGCGATGGCACCTGCTACGGCGTTAAGGTGTCAGAAGCTTCCACAGCCATGGTTACGAATGTCCAGGTAACGCTTTTGGACGATGGTTCCGCCTTCGGCGCTTATGCTGACGGTACCGGTTCTTCCATCCACGTTCTGGGCAATGTGCATGTTACGGGAGAAGGAGGCTGCGGCGCAAGAACCTTAGGACGTGGCAGGATCACTGTTGACGGAACGATCACTGCTATGGCTTACATCAACATTGGTTACACAAACAAAGACAAATCCTCTGGTGTGGACGATCCCGAAAAGCCAGGTTATCTGAAATACTGCACTGAGCCCGTTACGGGGATTGTGTGGGTCAAGGCATCTCCGGTCGTCGTACCCACTGAGCCGCAGAATTTCACTGCCACGCCCGGCGACGGTCAGGTAACGTTAAGCTGGACTGCTCCGGCAAGCGACGGTGGCGCCGTAATTTCCCACTACGAAGTGTCCGCCGATGATGGCACTACATGGGTTACGGCCAGCACCAGCATCTCCCACACCTTCACCGGCTTAACAAACGGCACGGAATATACCTTCAAGGTGCGGGCGGTCAACAGCGAAGGCCCAGGAGCTGAGGCCAGAGCGACAGCCACGCCGGTTGCGCCTACAACGCCTGTACCAACGCAGCCGGGACAGCTTTACACCTGGGGCAACAATGTGCATGGGCAGTTGGGAGACGGTACTTTACAGAGTAAATCTATCCCCACACATATCGGCACAGCTGAAGACTGGACAGCGGTAAGCGCAGGTGATCTACATACGGTTGCCTTAAAATCGGACGGCAGCCTGTGGGCCTGGGGAGATAACCATGATGGTCGGTTGGGAGACGGCACAACCGAGCTCAGGAAGGATTCTCCCGTACAGATCGGAAGCGACAATGATTGGGCGGCAGTAGAGGCAGGAGATAATCATACAGTGGCCCTGAAAACTGACGGCAGCCTGTGGGCTTGGGGCGGAAATAGTATTGGTCAGTTGGGGGACGGTAGTTTAGAAAATAGGAATTTGCCAACCCTTATTGATGACGGGAGTACCTGGATTGCAGTGTCTGCCGGATCTTATCATACAGTAGCTCTTAAAGCAGATGGCAGTCTCTGGGCCTGGGGAGACAATTCAAAGGGTCAATTGGGTGATGGTAGTACTACTTTTAAGAAAGTTCCCACCCAAATCAGCACTGAAGAGTGGGCTGCAGTATCCGCAGGAACAAAATTTACCGTGGCTCTTAAAGCGGATGGAAGTCTGTGGACCTGGGGATGGAACAACGTTGGTCAGTTAGGCGATGGTACTGTTGTAGATAAAAATGTTCCAACAAGGGTCGGCAGCGATACTTGGTTGGCTGCAGCAGCGGGAGATAATCATGTTGTGGCCATAAAGGAAGACGGCAGTCTTTGGGCTTGGGGCGGCAATGAATATGGAGAACTGGGCAATGGATCCAGCGACGGCGTTTCAGATCCTCCTGCTCACCCTGTTCCCGCCCAGATTGGCACTGATACCGACTGGATCTTCGTAAGTACCAGCTATGCGCACAATGCGGCTTTTAAGACCGACGGCAGCCTTTGGCTGTGGGGTTTAAACGGATCTGGTCAATTGGGGGATAACACTACTGGCACTGGCACTACCCCCCAACGCCTTGATGGTGCCGGCACCTGGGTGGCTGTCGCCTGTGGTGGCAGTCATACGGTGGCCACGCTGGAAGCCGGGCTAACCGTCCCTGAGTTCGCAGGTGGCGACGGCAGTGAAGAGGAGCCTTATCTTATTGAAACAGTGGATCAACTCAACAATGTACGCAACTATTTGGGAACAGAGAACAACGATAAGCACTATAAGCTGAATGCAAACCTGAACCTTGATGTAGCTCCGTATAATAGCGGTGCTGGTTGGGAGCCGATAGGTACGTTGGAAAGTCCTTTTACCGGCAGCTTTGACGGCGGCGGTCATACCATCAGTAACCTCTTTTTCAACAGTATTAGTGATAGCAACATAGGCTTGTTTGGTTGTACCGGAGAAACGGCTAAAATTCGGAACCTCGGGCTGGTGGATGTAAATATAACCGGATATTCAGAAATCGGCGGCCTGGTGGGACGGAATTATGGTCAGATTACCAACTCATATGTCACAGGTGATGTGACCGGTAGAGATGAAGTTGGCGGCTTGGTGGGCCGAAATTATGGCAACATCACCGAATCGTATACTGTGGGTAGGGTAGAAAGCCTCTGGAACGCGGGAGGTCTTGTAGGATTAAACAGTGGAGGAAATATCAGTAAATCTTACGCGACCGGTAGTGTGACAGGTATCGAAACGGGGATTAATTATACCTATGTAGGCGGCTTGGTAGGAACAAATAACGGTTCGATCAGCGATTCTTATGCCAGAGGAGCCGTATCCGGACAGGAAGACATCGGCGGACTGGTAGGAAATAACTATATCGATGGTACTATTACCAATTCCTATTCAACCGGGGCTGTAAGCGGGGATAGTTATATCGGCGGACTGGTAGGATACAATTATACAGAAGGTAATGTTACTAACAGTTACTGGGATATGGAAACATCACATCAAACAGATTCAGACGGTGGTACAGGGAAAAACACTGCTAATATGAAGCAGCAGGAAACATATGTCGGCTGGGACTTTGTTGCGACTTGGGCTATTAATGCCAGCGAAAATGACGGATACCCATTCCTGACCGTATCTGCCGCGCCCACCGCTCCCACTGTGCCGCGGAACTTCACCGCCCTGCCCGGCGACGGTCAGGTAGCGTTAAGCTGGGTTGCTCCCGAAAGTAACGGGGGCGCCGAAATTTCCCATTACGAGGTGTCCAAAGACAATGGCGCAAACTGGACCGATGTGGGATTGAACACCATCTATACCTTCACCGGCTTGACCAACGGTACAACGTACACTTTCAAGGTGCGGGCGGTCAACAGCGCAGGCTCCGGAGCGGAGGCAAGCGCGATAGCCACGCCTGAGGTGGCTCCCGTCTCAACCCATACCGTAAACTTTTATAGCAACGGCTCGCTTTACGCCAGCAAAACCGTGACCAGCGGTTCTGCACTCGGAACTAACTGGCCGGACGATCCAGCGAGAAGCGGATACAGCTTCGGCGGTTGGTTCACCGGGCAAAACGGCGCGGGAACACAGTATACAAGCGCCACTATTATCACTGCCGATGTGGATTTGTACGCCAAATGGACTTACATCAGCGGCAGTTCAAGCGGCGATAGAAGGAACACTCCGAAAACACCGGCGGCCCCATCCTATGAAGCGGACGTAAAAACGGGAAGCGGCGCCGAAACGACGCTCCCGGTCATGGTTGGCGAAGATGCTGGAACCGCCTCTGTAGACGCGGGTTCCCAAGGCTTCGACCAGGGAGGAACCGTTATCACGATACCGTCTATACCAGATATCAACAACTATTCAGCCGGTATTCCGGTTCCGGACCTGTCAACCAATGAACCTCAAGGTACGCTGACTCTCAATACCAATATCGGCAGTATAACAGTGACCTCAAATATGCTGACAGGTGTTGCGGATACGGACGGAAACATGGCGCAAATTACTATCGGAAGAGGAGATAAATCAAAACTGCCGAAAGTTGTCAGGAATGCCATCGGAGACAGGCCGCTCATCCAGCTCACCCTGTCCATCGACGGCAAGCGGACCGACTGGAGCAATCCCAACGCACCTGTGACGGTGTCTATCCCCTATACGCCGGCTGCTGCAGAGCTTGCTAACCCCGAAAACATAGTTGTATGGTACATCGACGGCTCAGGCAATGCTGTCACTATACCCAATGGACATTATGATCCAGCAACAGGAATGGTTACCTTCTACACCACCCACTTCAGCAACTATGCAGTGGCGTATAACAAAGTGAGCTTCAATGACGTGACTGCAGACGCGTGGTATCACAAGGCGGTAAGCTTCATTGCGGCCAGGGGCATAACGGGCGGCACGGGCAGCGGTAACTACAGCCCGGAAGCAAAACTGACCCGAGGGCAGTTCATTGTTATGCTGATGAAGGCATATGGCATAGCCCCCGATGCAGACCCAAAAGATAATTTTGCAGATGCCGGAGCTACCTATTATACCGGCTATCTGGCGGCAGCAAAACGTTTAAGCATATCCAATGGTATTGGAAACAATATGTTTGCACCGGATAAGGAGATCACTCGTCAGGAAATGTTCACCCTTCTGTACAATGCACTTAAGGCCATTGGAAGGTTACCCGAAGGGGCAGACGGTAAACCGTTATCAGCTTTCGCCGATGCTGGGAACATTGCTTCCTGGGCCAAAGAAGCCATGACACTGCTGGTTAAAACAGGAACTATTGGAGGTGATGCTGGAAAGTTAAATCCGACAAATACAACCACTAGGGCAGAAATGGCTCAAGTGCTGTACAATCTGCTGTCAAAATAAATGCTGGCATCTATATTCACCTAACTTACCAGCAGAAAACCTAACCGTAATTTCAACGTCTAAATCGCCGTTGTCTTTATGGTTTACAATAACTTTATCAATAAATTCTTGGATGACCAATTTCTTATCTTCATCATTAGAAGATAGAAGTTGGTCTCTTTTTTCACCGGTTTCTTTTATTTTGGGACGTATGAAGAGTGGTATAATAAACATGTAAGCAAAAGCAATAAAAGCGGCATTTTGGAATTAGCAGATATACCGATCGGTAAAAATTTAGGGGCCGCAGCCTTTAGGGATGAAATCAAATTACCTAATGGTCAGTTAGCAAAAATTACTGAAGGTACCAAGATAACTAAAGTAGTTGTTTTTGCCGGAAAAGGTACAAAACGTAAAATTAATGTAGCAAAGTATTTAAGTAAGCAGTATAATATTCCTGAAAGTGAATGGAAAAAAGTACGCGGTGAAGGCTTTGTTGATTATCATGGTGTTTCAAGAAGAGCCGAATTACATTGGTTTGAAGCTAAAGGCATCGATAGAATTAAGATGAAAGTTAAGAGGTGGTTGGATTGAATGTGAAATTTATAGGGGAAAGCGATCCATTAGCCTTACTAAAAAATAAAATATATAAAGTAATATCTATTGAAAAAGGCTGGTATCGAATAAAAGACGAAACAGGAGAGGATTATTTATTTCCCCCGGAAGCATTTGAAATAGTAAAAAGCAACTAAGCACCCACTTGTAAAATAGTAGGTGCTTTTATTATGCTTAGCTGGAGGTGGAGGCGAAGTAATCCAAAGGGGTTCTTTTTTTCGGCACCGGTGGCTAACATTTCCGTTCAAACAAAACTGAAAAATTAGAGTAACTCTGCCATTCTCCCAATCAGGTAAAGGGGAATATTCCGTACGTTGTCATCTCCTGATAAGGGTTTTAGCGAAGCTTTTACCGCATAATTGGGAGTATATCTTTTACAGTATTCGGCCAGGGATTTTGACCGATCATTCGTGGTGGATTTTACTTCGAGCGGAACAATTTCGGAACCTGCCTGTGTGATAAAATCTACCTCTGCTTTATTCTGAGATTTCCAATAATACGGAGTTTCACCGGATGAAGCCATTAGCTCGGTGAGAACATAGTTTTCTGTTAAGGCGCCTTTGAATTCTTTATAGGTATCTGACCGGTCAAGAATAACATCGGCAGGAAGTCTGGCTATTCGACCCAGCAGTCCCACATCTGCCAGATAAAGCTTGAAAAAGGTTTGATCCGCATAGGCGGAAAGGGGAAGGAATGGCTTTTCAATTTTATAGACTTTATAGACAAGGCCCGCACTAATCAGCCATTCCAGGGCATCTTCCAGATCTTTGGCACGCCAGCCTTTTTTCACCTGACTAAAGACAAATTTGCTATTTTCCTTTGAAAGTTGTCCGGGGATAGAGCGCCAAATCGCAGACAGCTTGGGAAAATCATGAGATGGGGCATGTTTGGCAAAATCAAGCTCATAACTGTCTAATATTTTTTGTTGTACTGTTTTTACCTTTTCGATATCGTGTGTGTCGCACCAGACACGCACAACTTCCGGCATTCCGCCGGTTAAATAATAATTTTTGAGATACATAATCAACTTCTCATGAATAAGTTGGGAGATTTTCGCGTTTGGCTCAAGCTCGGTCAGGTATTCACCAAGCAGTTTCTCCCCGTTAGCGATTAAGAATTCATAAAAATTCATCGGACGCAAGGTTAGAAAATCCACCTTTCCGACAGGGAAGGAAAGGGGCTTTGCCAGGGCAATACCAAGCAGTGAACCGGCACAAACCAGATGATACTCTCCGGCATTTTCCTGAAAATACTTCAGCGCAGTTATGGCGCGATTACAGAATTGTATTTCATCGAAAATTATGAGGGTTGTCCCGGGATTTATTTTCTTGCCGCGAAATACCCCGAGCTCGATAATAATCCTTTGGGGGTCTAGATCGCCTTCGAAAGCTGATTGCAAACTTTCATTTTCCTCGAAATTGAAATAAGCCACATCAGTATAGTATTTTTCAGCGAATTTTTTTAGCAGATATGTTTTTCCGCACTGACGAACACCTCTTAAAAGAAGAGGCTTTCGATCGGGGGAGTTCTTCCATTCTATTAGTTTTTCTTCAAGGCATCGTTTCATAGTATCACCACCAGCAAAATTGATATCTATTTTGCTAATATGCCCGACATTTACAATACTTATCATACACAAATAAGCAGTATTTGTCAATTATGGCACTAAACCAAAAATGGCGTCTCGTTTTCAAAACTAGCTTCTCGGATACAAAACTTGCGTCTCGTTTACAAATATTCAGTTGTCAATTTACAAACTAGCATTTCGCCCTACAAAGAGGCGTCTCGTCTTTCAATTGAGTCAATTTATAGGCAGAACATTAAATCACGTAGACTATTCGTGCGTATTAACGAATAAACTCTTGTTATTTGGAGAATTTTGCTGTATAATGTAAACGATGTTATGTTTATTCATTCATGAGGTGCATGTTATGAAAGCAAGTTATAAAAAGCTATGGAAGATGCTGATTGACAAGGATATGTTGAAGAAAGATCTTCAAGCGAAAGCCCATATCAGCTGGACATCCGTAACCAAAATGTCAAAGGGAGAGGATGTCAGCATGGAGGTACTGAGAAAAGTATGCAAGGCGCTGGAGTGCGATATTGGAGATATTATTGAGATGATTCCTGACGATGAAGACGATCAGGCCCGAGGAGGTATATAAAATGGTTGAATACTCTCCCGGAATGCGCGTAATCATCCGCGATGAGGAATGGATGGTAAAAAAGGTTGAGCGAAATAACATAGATATACAGAGCCTGCATTGCATTGGAGTCTCTCCTCTGGTGAGATACCGTAGTGCGATATTTTTAACCGACTTGGAAGAAATCATTCAGGTAAACCCTGCAGAAATTAGGCTTGTACCGGATGATTCTCAGTATTTCAAGCGTTCTCGACTTTACATAGAAAGCCAGTGGCGTCAGCAGATACCGACAGACAACAGACTTCACATCGGGAATCAAGCCGCAATGGATCTGATGAACTATCAGCTGGTACCTGCGCAGATAGCTCTACGCCGTCCAAAGCAGCGGATTCTAATAGCTGATACAGTTGGCCTCGGCAAAACGCTGGAGGCCGGTATCCTTATGTCCGAACTGATAGCTCGAGGTAAAGGCAAGCGTATTCTTGTAGTTACTGTAAAGAGTATGATGCTGCAGTTTCAGAAAGAAATGTGGAATCGCTTTACCATCCCGCTCATTCGTCTGGACTCAAAAAAAATCCAGGATATACGTGCAAAATTACCATCCAACTATAATCCGTTCTTTTATTATGATAAGACTATCGTCTCTATTGACACTTTGAAAAGGGATGTGGAATATCGCACCCATCTCGAGAATGCAACATGGGATATTATCGTTATTGATGAGGCTCATAACGTAGCTGAGCGCGGAGGACATCAGGCACAACGTGCAAGATTGGCAAAGCTGCTCGCCGGTAGGTCGGACGCCTTGCTCATGCTTTCGTTCAGGGGTTTCCGCTTCGGAAATGAAGGTAAAGAAAACGAATGCAGAGGTATCCGTGTTTGCTACGCTTCTCGACAGTGAGGATACCCGTACCGATAAATATGAGGTTGAATGGAACGGTTACTGGCAGTTCTTTAATGTAATGCAATTCCTTGGTTCTTTTGCTGCTGTGACTGCCAACGGACTGGCACAGAATATTTATGACGCCATACCGGTTGTGGCTGACAGCAACCATGCCTCGGCAGTATCCGGACAGGCTGTAAGCAGTGAATGGGCAGATACCCTTGAATACATCAACGATTCGGCAAAGGCGATGGCGGATAAGATGATTGCCATCGGCGTTCCGGTACCGTCTTCCGTTGGATTTGAACTGGAAGACAATATGGGAGCGGTTATTGCCGAAGCAGAAATGGCATGGGAAGAAAGAAAGATTGCTTACCTGCTTCCTGAGCAGGAAGAATATCGTACAGTATTTGAAAATCAAGGCTGGGCTGTTATTACTGACTGCACAGAACTTGCAATCACCATCTTTGAAGGGAGGAATAGTTAATGGCAACAGTCGCAATATCATCCGACTTTTTGACAGCGTTTGCTGCGCTTCCGCGTCATGTACAGGGTAAAGTCACGGACTTCGTTAATAAGTTCCGCAATGACCCCACCTCTCCCGGTATTAACTATGAAAAAATAAATGATGCCGCAGATAAGAAAATGTGCTCTGTGCGGATAGATGACACGTATCGCGGCATTGTTGTTCGTCAGCAGGAAACCGGCGTATACCTTCTCTTATGGGTTGATCACCATGATGAAGCATACGGCTGGGCCAGACGGAAAAAGTGTGAGGTAAACTCTGCTACCGGCAACATTCAGGTTTTCGATATCCAGCATGCAAACGATGAAGTGCAACCCATTGCACCCGAGTTCTGCCTTTTCGCAGAATATTCTGACGAAGAATTGCTGAAAATCGGTGTGCCTGAAGAACAGCTCACCTTTGTAAAAAACATTCCTCACCTGACTGATTTCTATGCAAGTAAGGATCTGCTGCCGGAAGATGCTTATGAAAATCTGGAATGGCTTGCAAATGAATTCCCCATCGAGGATGTTCTGGCCATGATAGAGGAAAACAAAAAAAACGCCACCAATACAGACAACCTGGGAGAGGCGCTGCAGACGGCTGGCAGCCAGAAATCGTTCGTCGTTGTCGATGGCGAAGAAGAACTTCTGCGTATCATGGCAGAGCCGCTTGAAAAATGGAGAGTATTTCTACATCCCACTCAAAGGCGCATTGTTGAAAAAAACTGTTCTGGTCCTGCCCGAGTCCTCGGCGGAGCAGGTACAGGAAAGACCGTGGTTGCAATGCACCGCGCCAAGTGGCTTGCATCGAAGCTTGGTGAAAAGCAGTCGATCCTTTTCACAACATTTACCGCAAATCTGGCGGCAGACATCAAGGAAAACCTCCGCAAAATATGTACGACCCAGGAACAGCGGCATATCGAGGTCGTTAATCTTGATGCGTGGGTTTCACAGTATCTCCGTGAGCAAGGCTACAACTCCAATATTGTGTATGATGATACTCTTTCTGGTATTTGGGAAGAAGCTATTGCCCTCGCAGGTGATACAAGCGGACTAACGGCACAGTTTTATGCTGAGGAGTGGGCAAAGGTTGTTGCTTCACAAGATGCATTTACACAGGATGCATATCTGAAAGCTTCCCGGCTTGGCCGTGGTACAAGGCTCGATCGTAAAAAACGCGTGCAGGTATGGCACGTTTTCGATGAATATCTAAACATCCTCCGTGACAGAGCAGTCCGCGATGTCGATACCGCATATTACGAATGCAGAAAGATTGCGGAAAAGAATCTTCCGAATGCTGTATTCCCTCATATTGTGATTGATGAAGGCCAGGACTTGAGTCCCAACGCCTATCGCTTGCTTAGAGTACTTGCCGGGCCGGAACATCAGAATGACCTGTTCATCGTTGGCGATACACATCAACGCATTTATAAAAATAAAGCTACACTCTCCAAGTGCGGTATCAATGTGCGTGGCCGGAGCAGTTATCTGAAAATCAACTACAGAACCACAGAAGAAATCAGGAAATACGCATTTGCGCTTTTGAAGGGTATTCCGTTTGACGATCTGGACGAGGATTATGATGACGGAAAAGTATGCCAATCCCTAACACACGGAGATATGCCGACCGTTCAGAACTTCAAAGATGCCGCTGGTGAATGTGCGTATATCGTGTCCGAAATAAAGGATCTCATTCAAAGCGGTGTTGATGCAAAGAGTATCTGTGTGGTTGCCAGAACCCATAAGCTTTTGAACGATTACACAGCACAACTGACGCAGGCAGGACTTCGTGTATATGAGATTAAGCGCAGCAAGGTCGATGACCGCAATTACGATGGCATTCGTGTCGCGACGATGCACCGTGTTAAGGGTCTTGAATTCTCCTATATGTTTGTGGCAGCAGTAAACAAACGCATCGTTCCGCTTGCTTCAGCAATAAATCATACAGATGCCCCATCGGAAGCGGAATCCATTACCGCTGAAAAGTGCCTTCTTTATGTCGCTCTTACGCGAGCACAGAAAAGAGCATATATTACATGCTATGGTACGCCATCTGAATTTTTGGAATAACGGAGGAGATATTTGATGTATATTCTCATTTCCGATTTTTACTATCAGAGTAACCCTAGCTATTTTTCCGCCCGGGGAGAATGGCTTGAACGTATAAAAAAGTATTATCCGAACTATGCTGATATTTCCACTGATGATGTCGAGGAAATATTGCTCTATTCATCGAAAAAGGCTGATGCTGGGTTGTACGCGAAAACTATTCGCTGCGCGGAGTATTCGGCAGACGAGAATTATCTTCGGATTAACTATGGCGATGTATTGTCTGACTCAGAAATGAACTGTGATTTTGTGAGAAAAAATATCTATACAATTCTTCGGCGAAAAAGAATTCTTACCGGAAACGAATTTGCACCCTCCGTTGTTTTCCTTGATGATATCCGGGATTATAAGTATGTTAAAAACGGAGGTAACAAAAATCTGGTCAATCAGAATTTGCTGGATAAACTAACAGGGCTTGTTAGTAATAATGATTGGATCGGAGTTTTAAAATGCTGTCCTCGAGCTAATCTTATTGAAAATGATAAAATATGGAACGATCCGGAATGCCTGTCAAAACTTGCTTTTTCCCTGAGCAAACTGGCAATGAGAAGCATGAAACACCCATCAGCACAGGACTTGCAGCGTAAGGAAGAAAACACAGCTTTCTTTTTCAAAGTCTGTGAGCGCTGTATTGAATTGGATCCATACAGCAGTATGCATAAGAGTACGCTGGCTTATTTCCTCTATGACCGATATAAAACTGGCTGCCGCCAGGAGGATTTTGACAGGGCAAAAAACCTGTATGAAGAGTTGATAGACACCTCTACATACAGTTTCAAAGAACAATATAGATATGCAAATCTGTTGAGAAAACATTATGAACTTCCGGATAACCGTTTCAGTCCTGAGTTCTATAAGGAATTCTCACGGGTTATCAGGCAGTATGAAATTGTAATAGAATCATACGAGCAATTATCTGAAAAAGAAAAGAAGAATCAGAAGAACAACTATCGAAAAGCGCTTTATCAATATGTCGGACTTCAATATGATCGGCAAATCGGCCGCTACTGGGATATATATTTCGATCATAACTTCCGTGGAGATGATGTTCCAGATTATATGATAGATAATCAGGCTGCAGATCTTATTAAAAGGTGTGTATTCTATATTGATTCTGTTAAGGAGATGAGCCCGGATGTCCCAACCGCTGAAAACATCAACGAGAAGCCCGGTTATTTCGACATCCGCTATAGGGCGGCTCAGCTGACAATGGCAAAAGGTTACTGGCTCCTATTACAAAACTATCCTTCGGAAAAGTATCTGCCGTTCTTTGATGTGGCCGTAGAAATGTTAACTTCTGCACTGGCTATAGCAAGACAACTGAGAAATGATGGTGCCCGTTTTATGTTCCCGGATCATATCAAGTTTCCTTTGGCAATCTGCTATTATTTAAAAAACAAGCCAAACGAATGTAGCAGATGCTTTGAGCGTGCACAGCCATGGATGCAATTCGAGCATGCTCGAATCTGTTTACTTCAGGGCAATATTGGAGACGCAATCGATATTTTGGAGCAAATACCAGAAAAAGATTTGTGTAAGCGAAAGGCCAACGACCTGCTCAAACAGATAAGAGGAGAAATATGAATACATCGTCCATTGAATCGAAAATTGAATATCTGTCAGATATCCCGGAAACCATACAGCGCGGTTTACTTGACCTGTTTAGTATTCGTACCATAGACGAACTGACACAAGAAAAGAAGTCGCTTTTGAAGAATAGTATTGCACAGCTTTTTTCTACAACTGCGCTGACTGAATATGATGAATATTGTCGTGCATATGCGCTATACTACTTACCCGTAAACATGCAAAAGATCTGGCGTCCGCTTTTGGACTTGACGATTACCGACAGCCTTGAACCATCTTGCCGTGTTCTTGAATTAGGTTCCGGGCCGGGCTCAGCAACGATTGGGCTGATTGAGTTTTACAAGTATCTGGCATACGACAACTATTCGACAGAGTTTTACATAGATATCACGGTTGTAGAACGTGAATCCGCGTTTCTAAGAATCTTTGATTTGCTTATGGAACAATATACTCGTTCTCTGCCATCCAATCTCAACGTCTCAATAAAAACGATAAATGCTGATGCAGTTGATTTTCTCGACCATAATGAGAATAGTGACTATAACCTCATTATTGAGAGTAACATGCTTAACCCCAATGAACATATATCTGTTTACTATCTGGAAGGTATAGCTCATAATTTGATAAGAGCCCTAGGAAAGCATTCTAGTCTTATTTTTATCGAGCCAGCTAAACAGGGACTTACTGATTTTCTTAGAACAATAAAAGCTATTTTGCTGCGCGAAGGTTTGTGCTGCTACAGTCCGTGTTGCTGTGAGAACCAAATATGTGGTCAATTCGCGTCTGCGCAGTTAAATATCAAAGGGATCAGTTTATGCAAGAAATTGTATGAAAACGATATTATTACCCGTCTGCCGGACTATCATGCGTTTGAGTATGCTGTGTTCCGTAACGATACGCTTCAAAAATACGATTACTCAGGATCAGACAGCATTTTATGTGACCTTCGTAATCATGGTGGAGAGTTAATCAGTTTTAAGGCTTTCGTATGTGCAATTGCTCATCCGGACGATGATGTATTCGCTCTGAAAGTATGTGATGGAAACATCCCAGAAAACAAATCTGTATGGATGAACATACCAAGAAAGTCACTTCTTGAGCCTCAAATTAATACCCTTACCTGCGGAAGGGGTGGCATGATTGATATCAAAAATGCCGTTGTTGAGGCGCCGAACAAACTTGGCGTTTGCCGCAAAACCAGAATAAGGATATATAAATAACTATGATTTTAAGTGTCAGCAGAAGAACAGATATTCCGGCGTTTTACACGGAATGGTTTATGAATCGAATACACGAGAAATATGTTCTGACCAGAAATCCAATGAATTATCATCAGGTCAGCCGGACTCCTATTACACCGGATGTAGTGGACTTCATTGTGTTCTGGTCGAAAAATCCAGCACCATTACTTCCTTATTTGGATGAAATAGGTAGGGATTATCCGTTCTATTTTCAGTTCACACTTAATCCTTACAATCAAGATCTTGAACCAAATCTCCCTGCACAGGAGGAAAGAATTGATACTTTCCGACGCATATCTGAAATCTATGGGAAAGAGCGGGTAATATGGAGATATGACCCAATCATACTGTCACAGAAATATGATTTGTCATGGCACATGGATCAGTTTGAAAGACTTGCTGACAGGCTATTTCTATACACAGATACATGCGTTTTCAGCTTTGTTGATATCTACGATAAAATTAAGAGCAACCTTGCTGCGGCTGAATACATGTCAATTACTTCCGTTCAGGAAGAGAACTTTGCCAGGTGCTTTTCAGTGATTGCTTCAAACCGTCAGATCAAACTTAAGACCTGTGCAGAAGATATTGAGTTGGATCAATTCGGAATTGAGCACTCATGCTGCATTGATTCTGATTTAATTGAACGGATTACGGGATACAAGCTTTCTGTGAAAAAAGATAATACGCAGAGAAGTCAATGCCACTGTGCTGAAAGTATCGATGTTGGTCAATACAACACATGTAAGCACATGTGTAAATACTGCTATGCGAATTACAGCATAGCAAGCGTTAAAAACAGCTATGCCAGACATGACCCTAAGTCACCTTTGCTTATTGGAAATCTTGAGGCAAATGATAAGGTGAATGAACGAAAAGTTAAGAGTTTTAAGCAGGATCAGCTTTCTCTTTTTTAATTTTTGCTTACTTATGAAGAATAGGCGTGTTTGGCGTTAGAAAAGTAGAGCTCAAAATTCAGTGCAGAAGACATATTCTTCGTTTTACTTTTACCTATTTTAAAGAACACGATTTCGATCTGAACGAAGAATTATCTGGTACAAGATTGGGGTTTGAATTGGCCAGCTTGCCGGAGGAGTATATGGAACGCACGGTTGAAAATAGTACATTATTAAACCGGATTACGGAACTTGAACAGGAAAATTCTTATCTCAAAACGCTCCTGCAGAATGCCGGCATAGAATATGCGCTGTCGATTGTAGGTGGTGTATCTGAGGCTGAACCGATTTTTGTTCCGGACCAGGGTTCCCGCATCATACCGGAAGAAATCACGCGGAATCACGCGAGGCAGTTTTACTCGTACTTCTGGGGACGCATAGACGTTTACAGCAAGCGCTCTCAGAATAAAACCACAGGAAAAGCAGGCTATTATCCGCAGTGTGATAATTTCTGGAGGCACGGCGTTTGTCCGAAAGTATCCGGTGTTAAGGTGAAATGCAAGGATTGTAATAACCGATGCTGGACCAAACTGGAAGGCACCCAGATTGAGAATCATCTGCGTGGATTGCGAGAAGACGCGTCTGATGTTATTGGCATCTATCCACTTTTTCCGGATGGAACTTGCCGTTTCCTTGTCTTTGATTTCGATAATCACGATAATGGTGCAGACGAACATGACTACGCCAATACCGATAACAGCTGGATTGGCGAGGTGAACGCGCTGCGTGAAATTGGCAAGCAGAATGGGATTCCTATGTTGGTTGAGCGTTCCCGCTCGGGTAAAGGCGCTCATGTTTGGATATTCTTCGATTCTCCAGTTTCTGCGGCCCTTGCCAGAAAATTCGGATTTGCGCTTTTGGATAAAGGCGCTGAATCCGTCAACATGACTTCGTTTCGGTTTTATGACCGGATGCTTCCTGCACAGGATTATCTTGAGGACGGTGAGCTTGGTAACCTCATAGCATTGCCTCTTCAAGGGCAGGCACTTAAACAGGGAAACAGTGCCTTTATCGATGAAAATTGGAATGCGTATCCGAATCAGTGGGCCACGTTGCAAAAGATGGAAAAGCTGTCTGCTGCAAAGATGGACGATCTGATGTTTTCCTGGAACATCGCGATGGAAGATAATCCTTCAGATAACATCGATACCGCTGAAACTGACACCACAAAACCGTGGGAAAGAAGCAAACGGCTACACAAGGAAGATGTATCCGGCAAAGTATCCATTACCGTTTCAAATCTTCTTTACATATTAACAGACAACCTGAAACCGCGGATTCAAAACCAAATCAGACGGATTGCGGCTTTTTCGAATCCGGTATTCTTCCGCAATGATGCCATTGGCTTATCGAATTATACTAACTCAAGGTACATCTACCTTGGCGAAGATGACGGCGACTATATTTGCATTCCTCGGGGATTACTTGAACAGCTGACTGAGAAATTGAAAGCCGCAGGGATCCTGTTTATGATTACAGACAAACGCTGCAACGGTACTGCAATTAAAGTGGAATTTACTGGAGAACTGAGGGTCAGTCAGAAAAAAGCAATTGACGCGCTTATGAAATACGACAACGGTATTCTGAGCGCAGCGACCGCGTTCGGTAAGACCGTGGCCTGCGGCAATCTGATTACCAAACGGCGCGTCAACACGCTGATTCTTCTTGAATCATCATCTCTGATTGAGCAATGGGAGAAATCACTTTCCACATTCCTTGCGATTGACGAGGAGTTGCCGGAATATAAAACGAAGACTGGACGCACCAAGAAACGCAAAAGCATAGTTGGTGTTATTCAAGGAGCCAAGGACACATCCACCGGCATCGTAGATATTGCTATGGTAGGCTCATTGTATAAAAAGGGGGGAACTTCACCCACGGCTGAAGGATTACGGAATGGTGCTCGTTGATGAATGCCATCACAGCGCCTCCGCCACCGTCAGCAGAATCCTGCGGGAAATTCCCGCGAAATATGTTTATGGCGTAACGGCCACACCTTTCCGCGGCGATGGCCTTGAGAGAATAAATGAGATGCTGCTTGGGCCGGTCCGCTTTGAATATACTGCAAAGGAAAAAGCTGAAGAGCAAGGCATTGACCATCTGATTGTGCCACGTTTCACGCGCGCGGTCAGTCCTCACGGTCGGGATAAGCTCCATATTAACGAGGCTTATGAAATCATCCGTAACAACGAGTTCCGAAATGAGCAAATCGTTGATGATATCAAGGAATGTATCGCGGCAAAGCGCACTCCGGTTGTCCTGACTCGTTTCACCGACCATGCAGACGTGCTCTACGAATTGCTCAAGTGCTGCGCGGACAATGTATTCTTGCTGACTGGTAATAAATCAAAAAAAGAACAGAGAGGGTTGCGCACTCAAATGGACGCAGTCCCGATTGCCGAAACGCTCATACTGATTGCCACCGGGCAACTAATCGGAGAAGGCTTTGACTATCCGAGGCTGGATACATTAATTATGGCAGATCCGGTTGCGTGGAAAGGTGTCGTGGAGCAATATGCCGGCAGATTGAACCGTGACTTCGAAGGTAAGCAGAATGTCATGATTTATGACTATATCGATGCCAACATTCCCGTGTTCGACAATATGTATGCTAAGAGGATGAAGGCGTATAAGCGCATCGGTTACAAGCTTTACGATGATAATCCTGTTGGAAAGCAATCTGTGAATGCAATATTCGATTCCGACAGCTATAGTCCTGTATATGAACAGGATCTAAAAGAGGCGCTCAGCGATATTGTTATTTCGAGTCCTACGCTTGGCAAGCGCAAGGTTATGCGAATGCTGAAATTACTGCGTGAACGGCAGGACGCCGGCGTTAGAGTGACAATTGTTACCTGGCATCCAAATGCGTATATATATGGTTCCGATGAACATCGGATTGAGTTGATGGAGGATTTACGCAACGCCGGTATAAACATTCAACTCGTAGAAGACAACTGCGAGCACTATGCCGTTATAGACAATAAGATCGTATGGTACGGCAGTATGAATCTTCTATCCAAGGATGATGTTGAAGATAACATTATGCGCGTTGTGAGCGAGCGGATTGCCGCAGAGCTGTTGGAGTTGACCTTCAAGAAAGGAAATCAGCTTCAGCAGTATGCATTGCCTTTGGAATAATGGAAAATGCACAGCCCCCGGATTAATCTGTGCATTGTATCAATTTGATGTGCCTCCACCAGCAGAAAACCTAACCATCTATTGATAAAATACTTTATCGATAGGTGGTTTTTGTGGCTCTATACCAACCACGCTGGGATATACCAATTTTTATTATCAATCGGTAAAACATCAGATGCCAGGCAAATCACCGCGCCGGTTCCGATGTCTGTTTTGAGATGTGCTGCGCCAGAAAATCTATCCTCTTCGGAAGGTTCATTTTCAATCGGCTTTAAAACGGAAAAATTCTTGACGGCATCCTTAGGGGCTGCACTCTTTTTTATTTCAATAGGATATACCGTGTTATTCTGATGTAGTATCACATCAATTTCTTTCTTGTTGCTGTCCCGATAAAAATATAGCGGAGGACGCTTTCCGTTGTTGATATAACTCTTGTATATTTCTGATACTATCCATGTTTCAAAGAACTCCCCGCTCATAGCCCCGGCTTCCAAAGCCTCGGGGGAATTCCAACGGGTGAGATATGCACATAGACCGGTATCAAGAAAATACATTCTGGGTGCTTTAATTATTCGTTTCAAGGCATTGTTATAGTAAGGCTCAACAAGCAAAACAAGCCCGCTTGATACAAGAAGGGAAAGCCATTGTTTGGCAGTGGGTGCGGTAATGCCTGTTTCATTGGCCAATGCTTCATAATTTACATTGGTTGCGGTTCTGGCAGCAACAATTCCGATAAATCTAAAAAAAGAAAGTTCATCGGCAACTTGTGTTAAATCCTTGATGTCGCGGCTGATGTACGTTTCAAGATATGATTCATAAAATCCGTCTCTTTCGGTTTGCGGCATTTCATAAAGACGCGGCATAGAACCTCTGTAGATGCGTTCAAAAATTTCGGGCATAGTCATTTTTTTCACGGTGCTAAGTCGGCTGATCAGTGTGGGAGGATTTACTTCAAATGCCGGCAGACTGTATCCGTTTATTTCACTGTTTGAAAGCCCGAGCATACGAAGTATACCTATTCTGCCGGCAAGTGTCTCGCTGACTTTTTTCATCATATGAAAGGTTTGTGAGCCTGTGAGCCAGAAATCACCGCAGTTTTTATGGGTATCAACATATATTTTCAAATATTCCAAAAGACCTGTTGCATATTGAATTTCATCAATAATTACCGGTGGAGAAAACCGTTGCAGAAACAATTCAGGCTCGTTGTTGGCAATTTCACGAAAGGTAGGATTATCAAGAGTCACGTATTTTCTTTCCGGTGAAGCAAGTTTTTGCAAAAGTGTTGTTTTCCCCACCTGTCGAGGTCCGGTTATCAATAAAACAGGATATGTCTCACTAATTTTCCTTACCATTTTTTCTATTGTTCTGGTAATGTACACAAAATCACCCCTTTATAGTATGATTGCAGACGAGGTATTTTATGCAAATCTAAAATGCAATTTTATATTAGCATAAAATATTTACTTTGGCAATAAGGTGTATCGGCACAATGCTTGCTATTAACCCGATACAAATAGGAATTTTTCCTCACAAAAGTAAATTTTCCTGCATATGATAATCCACATATCATTTTAAGGAGGGATCTCGATGCCCTCGATTTCTTTAAAACGATGACCGACTTAATGATTCTTAATCCTACTGCTAATAATCAGTCCTTTGAAAAACAATTTGCACAATTCGGGATTAATTTTACGTACGGCTTTGATGCTCAAAAATTAGATCCGGATACTATTGCAGGACTTAAGCGTGCCGCCACAGACGCTTTCCAGATTATCGTCAATAGTTTAGAAGAATTAGACTGCCGGAATAGTAACGGGTGGATGGTCTGTCTCGGGGTCGGTACTTATGGGGACCAGTTCCTGAAGCGGGCCTATGTTGCCTATAGCGGGCTGGGGGCCAACGTGGATGAAGAAGCTACTTGTCCGAGAGCTTTTGTCGATGATCAAGGGAATCCATTAAACGGGCAAAATAAATACATTTTGCGGTTTGAAAATGGCCAGTTCCCCCCGGTAGAAGCTTTCTGGTCAGTAACAAATGTCCGCCCCTAAATAAGGAATCGAATTGGCTACCCGCACCCGACGGGGATTTCAACTTAGTATTAAGGATGTATCAACCCTCCGCGAAAGTACTCAACGGCACCTATGAAATACCGGGGGTTAAACGTGTTCCGTAAGAGGAGGCTTCGCCATGAGGGTTCTGTTGCTGAATAATGAAAGCATTATGGCTCATGCGCTTCCCTGGGGGTTTCGCCAATTAGGACATGATGTAAAAATCGCGGGTATTATTCAGGTAGATTATCTCAGAAGATATCTGGAAGTGTTCAAACCGGATTTGCTGATTACGGCGGGTTGGATTAATGAGTACACGCCGGAGAAGCTGACGATGATAAAAAAGGCGGCCCAAGACTTTCATTGCTTGCATGCTTATTGGGCGGTTGAGGACAGTATTCATTAAGAAAAATGGTCAATTCCTATGGTGAAGACGGTGCAGCCGGATCTCGTCTTGACGATTAATGCCGACTGTATTCCCTCTTACCAGGCTCTAGGGATACCGTCTTTTCACATGGAGTTCGGCTATAATCCCCTGATAGCCACATACCTGTCCGAACGACCGGATCCGGATAATAATTACGAACACCATGACCTGGTTTTGGTGGCGAATTCCTATAATTTCTTGAATAAGCCTGAAATAATCCGCCAGCGAAGCCTGGAGATACTCCTGATTCCTTTGCTTGAGCGCGGATATGACGTGGCGATCTATGGAAAGGGTTGGGAGGAAACCCTCTGGTGGGAAGACAAACTAATTACCGATGTTCATTATAAGGGACAGATTCCCTTTGAGGAGAGTTTTCGGGTGTTTCAAAGGGCCAAAATTATTCTGAACCCGCAGAACCAGGGCGGAAACGATACAGGGGTAACTTCACGCACTTTTGAAATATCCGGGTGCGGAGGTTTCCAGCTGACAGTGCGAACGCCGGCGGTGGAGAAACTATTCACACACGGGAAGCATTTAATTATGTCCGATTCGCCTGATGAAACCTCAAACTGGTCGATTACTTCCTAAAACATGAAGAGGAACGATTGAAAATTGCCGCCCGGGGACAGGCGGAAGTATTGGCAAAACACACCTATGACCAAAGGGCAGCCCAGATGCTTGATTGTATTGATTCAATTAAGGCGATCGGGAAACCTATCCTGTGGCCTGAAAAGGAGCTTTCTTTAAAGATGCTCCAGCCACCCGCTGTTGATATCAGTGTACGTAGTAAAAAGAATCCTGACCAGACCCCTTCGCAGAATTTTGCTCAGACGCCTTATTTGTATGTTGGACTGCAAGGGAATGATCCTCAGGAGAGGGAGGTGTGCCGAACCTATCTATATTTTGATTCCGAGGAACTTTTGCCGGACGGTGAGATAGATTCCGCCATCCTGCATTTGTGGCTGAACTGGAAAGGTCCGGCCGATGATGTTGTGGGTTGTTTCCCTGTGCTGGAACCGTGGGAGAAAGAGAGAATAAACTGGCTGGCACAACCTTCTTTGGGCAAACACCCCGTGTCGGTAACGGAGGTTCAAGGAAAGGCCCAAAGGAGATGGCTGACCTGGGACATTACACCCTTAGTGAAGCAGTGGTTGAACAAGACATTACCGAATCATGGGCTTTGTCTGCGCTCCTCTGATGAAAACAAGGCGGCAGCCACCATTATGACCCTGGCTTCCTCATATTGGACGGGGAGTAAGGAATTTAAACCATATCTCGGTATTTTGTATTATTGAAACACCACCAGGTGAAGAAACACCGCAGGGTGTACGCCTTCTAAACCGCCTCATCCAAGGCATTGAGCAAACTTGGATGACGGCGGTTTTTTGGTCTTGGGAGGATTCATTGCTCCCAAATAGGTAAAAAAGCCATAAAATTTACCTATATGGAATTGACATAGGTAAAAATTAGCGGTAAAATACCTATGTAACGGAGGTGTGGATAATGCGCGAGCCAAAATTACCTATGTTGCCACCGAAAGCCGAACTGGAAACGAAAGCGGTACTAAAGCAACTGGCGAGAGCCAATCGTGCCTTGGCTGAACTGAAGGGTTATGCAGATACGATTCCGAATAAACACATTTTGATTAATGCGGTCATGATTAATGAAGCCAAGGACAGCTCTGCAATTGAAAATATTATCACAACTCATGACGATCTTTATAAAGCAATGAGTGATGCATGTGGGGCAAGTCCTGCCGCCAAGGAAGTGGTCAGCTACCGGACTGCTTTATGGCATGGTTATGAGTTGGTTAAAGCTCGTGAGATGCTTACGATAAACATGATTGTCGAGATTCAAGGGATGATTGAAAAGAATCGGGCGGGAATAAGAAAGCTGCCCGGAACCGTACTTCGCAATCAAAGAACCGGTGAGGTTGTCTATACACCACCTGCAGGAGAAGCTGAAATCCGGGAGCTTTTAAGTAATCTCGAAGAATACATCAATGAAGACTATAATGATATTGACCCCTTAATAAAGCTGGCGGTTGTCCATTATCAATTCGAGAGCATTCATCCTTTCTATGATGGCAATGGCAGGACGGGCCGAATTATCAATGTGCTTTACCTGGTATTGAAGAAATTGCTTGATAGTCCTATTCTTTATTTAAGCAGTTATATAATCAGGAACAAGTCAGCATATTACAGACTCCTTCAAGAAGTTCGAACCCATGAGAATTGGGAGGAGTGGATTGTCTATCTTCTCACAGGTATTGAAGAAACTGCAGAAGAGACATTGGGATTAGTAAAAAGAATCAATGCGGAAGTTGAAACCATGAGTGCAGAGATTAAAGAAAAGCTCCCCAAAATCTATTCAAAAGAATTAATTGATTTGCTGTTCTATGAGTTTTACACAAAAACCGTCTATATTGAAAAGGGCTTATCGGTAACAAGAAAGACTGCGGTTAATTATTTGTCTTCTCTTGAAAAAGAGGGTTTTCTTACTTCCGAGAAAATAGGGAAAGAGAGGATTTACCAAAACAAAAGACTGTATGATTTGGTTAAGCAGGGGCTGTGTTAAAACAATGATTTGTTTTGACACAGCCCTTTAATCTTGATGAGCATTTATCCTAAAAACGCACATATAAATATCTGGGGAAAAGAGAAAGGGTATGCCATGAAAGCAGGTCGCCAATTCTCAACCGGGCGTAAGGACGAAGGAGGGAGTGCTGGTGAAAGATGAAGCGCTTCAGACAGCGAGAAATTGCCGGCATTTTGCCATGTGCAAGGTGGATTTCCTCGGGAGCGGAGTTTGTGAAGCGGGTCTGAAATATCATTATGTCAGTTTTTATCCTCAAGGCAGAATGGATCTTTATGCGGCCCTTTCTGACCACACGGCTCCGGTCACCGCCAAATGCGTGGAGATTGCCCAGAGCTGTAATTTATGCGGCAGGTGTGATTACCAGTGCTATTATGTGAACGAACTACGTCCTTCCAAGGTCATGAAAGCCTTGAAGGATTACATTGCGGCGTACCTAAAAAACGGGGGCCGGATTGTTCCCGTGCCGGATGATGATCTTCTGAGGGAAATACGGGGGATTGTGGGCGAATTCTGGGCCACCAATGACCCGGCGATCAAAATAGCCTATCACCATGACCTTTGCCCGCACGCAGTGTTCAAAATGCCGGAATATGTGATCATGCCGGGCACAAAAGAAGAGCTCTCTTCGGTTGTCCAACTGTTACACACAAACGGCATTCCTTATGTTGTGCGCGGTAACGGCGCCTCCTCTCACGGGCTTGTTTTCAGTGAAGGGGCGGTCCTGGACCTGAACCGGATGAAGACGATGGAGTTTGATGAAAAGAACTGGTGCGTGAAGGTGGGACCGGGTGTAGCTTCGTTTGACCTGCAAGCAGCCGCCAGGCAGCGGGGCTACAGGGTCCATACCGCAGAACCCGCCGCCAATGTCTGCGCCAATCTCATGACCTCGGGCTTGCTTTCAACATTCTCCACAACATACGGGATCGCGGCCGATAATTTTGTTGATGCCGAGTTTATGGCCAAGGACGGCTCAATTTTTTCCCTTAATGACCGCAGGGCGCCGAACCTTTTGGCGTTTGATCAGGCCCTTGCCGAGCATCCGCCTGAGGCCATCTGTGTATCGGCGTGTGTGAAGCTTCATCCTGTTACGGAGGACGAAGAGGGAGTGCTGGTCCCGTTTACCTCCCTTGAGGATGCTTTTGCTTTTGCCAAAGAGTGTGCAGAAATCTACTCCCGGCCGGAAATGAGTGATCTGGTCTGGCTGAATACATTCCGGATCCAAAGCGCCCGCTTTGGCAGAGAAAAGCCCTTTGTAGGGCTCGTTTGTTATCTTCCTGCCGAGATTGGCTTAATCACGGAAATGCAAGGCGCCTTGGGAAAAATTGCGGATAAGTATCAGCTCAAGAATGAGTTAGGCTTTATTACTCCGTTTGAAAGTGGAAAAAGATGCATCTGGGAATATGATTTTTATTTTGACCACAATAACCCGGCTGAGTTGGACCGGATTCAACGGGCGACCATTGATGCCGGTGAACTTTTGGACGATTTTTCACGCAGAACGGGAACAGTGAAGCAGGTTCGCTATGTGGTCAATCAAGGCTGCTGCCGCAAAGAGAATCTGCTCTATACCTAAAACGAAATTTGAACGCATTTTCCACCTTGCTTAAAAAGCATATTATAGGCTATAATAATATTATATATTAAAATAGACTAAAAGGTGGCGCGTTGCAATGTACATAAAAAGACATGCGGAGAAGGCGGTTCGTCAGCTTTCCCAAATGTTCGCGACGGTTCTGGTGACCGGCCCTCGCCAGGTCGGGAAAACCACGATGCTTAAGAATTTGACTAAAGATGTGGCGTATATCACCCTTGACGATCCTTTATTGCTGGTCGCGGCGCGGGAACAGAGCGGCACCTTCTTTAAGGATAACCCGCCGCCGGTATTTATTGATGAGATTCAATATGCCCCGCAGTTATTTCCGCAAATTAAAATAATCACAGATCGGGAGAAGAAAAAGGGGCAGTTTTATTTATCCGGCTCACAGCAATTTCACATGATGAAAAACGTCGGGGAATCTCTTGCCGGACGAGTGGGGTTGTTGACCTTGCTGGGCCTTTCGCTGCGGGAAAAACAGGGCATTGAATTCTCGGAAGCATTTTTGCCGACGGAGGCTTATTTCACCGCACGGAAACAAAACAGTAAAGAGTTGTCTTATGATGAGGTGTGGTATAACATTCATCGGGGGAGCATGCCGGAGTTATCTGCCAATGAGGATTTTGACTGGCAGATGTATTACGGTGCTTATGTGAAGACATATATTGAAAGGGATGTACGCCAGTTAACACAGGTCGGGGATGAGGTGAAATTCCTGCATTTCATGACAGTAGCGGCCGCTAGCATCGGGCAGCTCTTGAATCTGGCTTCTTTAGCACGGGAAGTGGGAATCAGCCAACCGACCGCCGAGCGTTGGCTGTCTATTCTTGTCACCTCAAATATTGTCTATTTACTGCAGCCCTACGCCAATAACCTTACCAAGCGGACGGTCAAAACGCCTAAATTGTATTTTCTGGATACAGGGCTTGCCGCTTACCTTACCAAGTGGAATACACCCGATGTGTTGAAAAATGGGGCAATGGCCGGGGCGTTCTTTGAGACCTTTGTTATTTCCGAAATATGCAAAAGCTATTTGAATAAAGGAATTCTTGAACTGCCGTTTTACTTTTACCGCGACAAGAACATGAATGAAATTGACCTGCTGATTGAGGATAACGGGATCCTCTATCCCCTGGAGATGAAAAAGCACGCCGATCCCCAAAAGAGGGACATTGCCGCTTTTAAACAGCTTGACAAGCTTCCTTCCGTCAAGCGCGGACCGGGAGGGGTGATTTGCCTGTACGATAATTTAGTCACTCTGCAGGACAATGACCGCGTAATTCCTGTGAAATATCTCTGATTTGCATACATCAGCTCTGCAAAACGGTAAATCATTGGATATGGTATAATGTAGTAGAATTATGATGCGGGAAGGTGCCTTGTTTTATGAAACATCGCTTATTAGATCGGTTACGGGAAGAAATGGAGATGAAGCTGAAAGGCGGTTTGTATCATCTGACCCAGATCAAACTGGCTTATAATTCGAACCGCATTGAGGGCAGTCGCCTTTCGGAAGACCAAACCCGCTATATTTTTGAAACAAATACGCTTAATTTAGAACCGGATGAAACGGCAAATGTTGATGATATCATTGAAACGATCAATCATTTTTCCTGTTTTGATTATATGCTCGCTAATGCGGAGCAGGAACTGTCGGAAGAAATGATCAAAGAATTCCATCGGCTTCTCAAACGCAACACCTCCGATGAACGCAAAGGCTGGTACCGTGTCGGGGACTACAAAACAAGACCGAATGTGGTGGGAGACATGGAAACCACGCCACCGGCAGAGGTCGCAGGCGAGGTTAGAAAACTTCTCTTCGATTATCATCATCATCAAGGGAACACAATCGAAGATATTATTGCCTTCCATTATCGGTTTGAAAGGATTCATCCTTTTCAGGACGGCAATGGACGGGTTGGTCGAATTATTATGTTTAAGGAATGCCTAAAGAACGATATTTTGCCTTTCATTATTGATCATGAATATAAGTTGTTTTACTACCGCGGGTTGAAAGAATACACAACAGAAAGAGGATATCTTACAGATACCTGCTTATCGGCACAGGATCAATACAAAGGGCTGGTATCATATTTCTATCCGGACCTCACTTCATCCGGACCGGAAAAGAAACAATCAAAGAATCAGTTATAGTAAAGTGAATGTTACATGATTTAAAAAGCCGCTTCTGTTAATTACAGGGCGGCTTTTTACAGGTATGCCATTATTTGAAAATGTCAGAAATAAGTTCTATAATGTTATTATTGCGGCAGATTTAGGTATTATGGTAGTAAGAGGGTGGAAATGTTGCAGACTATTGCTTTTTTAGATGTCGAAATTGGGACAATTAGCGGTAAAATTTGCGATATCGGCAGTGTGAAAGAGGATGGCAGCTCATTTCACTCCAGTTCCGTTACCGATTTAATAAAATTTCTCGAGGGGTCACAATATCTGTGCGGACATAACATTATTCAATATGACATGAAGTATCTGCAACACTATTTTCGTGATGTCGGTTTTAATAATGTGGGGATAATTGATACCTTGTATCTGTCTCCGCTTCTTTTCCCGGCTAAACCTTATCATGCTCTTCTCAAGGATGATAAGCTGCAATCTGATGACATCAATAATCCGTTGAATGATTCCATCAAGGCGAAAGATCTTTTCTTTGATGAGGTTACGGCTTTTCAAAGGCTGGATAATTCATTAAAACGGATTTTTTATTTACTTCTAAAAGATCAACAAGAATTCAGCGCTTTTTTTCAGTTTATTGGCTTTCCGGAAGATGGAACAAAGATAAATTCTGAAGATAGTAATAATCTTGAAAAGGAAATTCGTGAAAAGTTTCATGCTCAAATATGCGAACAAGCCAATCTTGCCAAGATAATTGCCGAACAGCCGATTGAATTGGCTTATTGTTTAGCTTTAATTAATACCCAAAGCCGGTATTCCATTACTCCTCCATGGGTTTTAAAGAATTATCCGGACGTGGAACCTGTGATGTTTATACTGAGGCATAAGCCATGCTCAAGGGGTTGTGCGTATTGCGATGAGGCTATGGACATTCATAAAGGATTGAAAAGGTTCTTTGGCTATGACTCCTTTCGGACATTTGGGGGGGAACATCTACAGGAAAAAGCTGTTAATGCGGCAATCATGAATAAATCTATTTTGGTTATCTTTCCGACAGGGGGCGGGAAGTCCATTACTTTTCAGTTACCTGCCCTAATGAGCGGGGAAAGCGTCAAGGGTTTGACTGTTGTAATATCTCCGTTGCAATCATTGATGAAAGACCAGGTTGATAATCTGGAAAAGATCGGCATCACAGAGGCAGTAACGATTAATGGATTGCTGGATCCGATTGAAAGGGCGAAATCCTTTGAAAGAGTGGAAAACGGCTCGGCCTCGCTCCTTTATATCTCGCCGGAGTCGTTGCGTTCAAGAACTATTGAAAAGTTGCTCTTAGGAAGAAATATTGTCCGTTTCGTCATTGACGAAGCACACTGCTTTTCGTCCTGGGGCCAGGATTTTCGGGTGGACTACTTATTTATTGGTGATTTTATTAAAGCTCTGCAGGAAAAGAAGAATCTGAAGGAGGCAATTCCTGTTTCGTGTTTTACTGCTACGGCCAAGCAAAAGGTCATTGAAGATATTCGGGCCTATTTTAAAGAAAAACTCGGTCTTGAATTACAAGTTTTCAGCACAAATGTCTCCAGAACCAATCTTCACTACAAAGTATTCCAAAGGGGTAGCGAAGAAGAAAAGTATAACTTAGTGCGAGATTTGCTGGAAGAAAAGAATTGTCCAACGATTATCTATGTGCAGCGAACCCAAAAAGCATATGATTTAGCCCAAAGATTATCTGAGGACGGGTATCAGGCAAAACCGTATCATGGCAAGATGGATAAGCAGGAAAAGGCCGAAAATCAGGATGCCTTTATGCGGGGTGAGGTTCAGATTATAGTAGCCACATCTGCCTTCGGTATGGGGGTAGACAAAAAAGATGTGGGGCTAGTTATTCACTATGAAATTTCCGACTCCTTGGAAAACTACGTTCAGGAAGCGGGGCGGGCAGGACGGGATGAAAGTATTTCGGCGGATTGCTATGTCTTGTATGACGAAGAAGACCTAAACAAGCATTTTATCCTTCTAAACCAGACAAAACTGAGCATTCGCGAAATCCAGCAGGTTTGGAAAGCGATAAAGCATATCACCAAATTTCGTTCCCAGGTATCACAATCTGCTTTAGAGATTGCACGCAAGGCTGGTTGGGAAGATACAGTTTACGATTTGGAAACAAGGGTGAAAACCGCGATTCTGGCTTTAGAGCAATCCGGGTATGTGAAGCGCGGCTATAATATGCCAAGGTTATATGCAGACAGCATTCTAACGAGAAATGCCAAGGAAGCCATCGATAGAATTAATGCTTCAGATCAATTTGATGATGAGAAGCAGAAAACCAATGCGATTCGGATTATAAAAAAGCTTATCTCCAGCAGAAGCCGGAAAGCTTTATATGATGAAGAAGCTGAATCAAGGATTGATTACATTTCCGATCATTTAGCAATCCCCAAAAATGAAGTAATAAGAATTGTGAATCTTCTCCGCGAAGAAAGGATTCTAGGTGATGCCAAGGATTTAAGCGCGTATACTCCAAAAGGGCAAAACTTTCTGTATGCTCTAAACATCCTTAAGGAATATGTGCTGATCGAAAAATTTTTGCTTTCGGTGTTAGAGGACGAGGAAAAAACATTTCATCTCAAGGAATTGAATGAGCAGGCAGGGGAATATGGGTGCGAAGGGGTAACCATCCATAAGCTCAACACTATTTTTAACTTCTGGGCAATCAAAAAATGGGTCAAACGCCGCAGATTAGATTATTTGAAAGACCATATTGTAGTTCTTTGTCTGCAGAAAAAGGATGCTCTCAAAGCAAAGCTCGAACAGCGTTATGAGATAGCAAAGTTTATTTTAGAGTATTTTTCTGAGACTAGTGTTGCAAATACTGAGTATAATATTGCCCCTATAGTTAAAGACGTTGTTGAGTTTTCAGTTTTAGAATTAAAACGGCAGTTTGAAAATAGGATGGAGCTTTTTAAGAAAAAAGTGACTATTGAAGATATTGAGGATGCACTGTTTTATCTGACGCGGATTGGAGCGGTAAATATTGAGGGCGGTTTTTTGGTTATATATAATCCGATGAGTATTGAACGAATTGAGCTTGACAACAAAAAACGGTATAAGGTGGAGGATTATCAGATACTCGAAGAGTTTTACGAAAACAAGATCCAGCAAATCCATATTGTGGGCGAATACGCCACAAAGATGCTTAGCGATTATAAAGACGCTTTGCAATTTGTTGATGATTATTTTCATTTAAACTATAATTCTTTTCTTAATAAATATTTTCCGGGCAGTCGGCAAAATGAGATCAGGCGAAATATTACCCCTGCCAAGTTCAGACAGCTTTTCGGCGAATTATCACCGTCTCAATTAAAAATAATCAATGATAAGGAGGCAAAAAATATCGTGGTGACCGCCGGACCCGGAAGCGGGAAGACCCGCATTCTGGTCCATAAGCTGGCTTCCTTGATCTTGCTCGAGGATGTTAAGTATGAGCAATTGTTGATGGTGACCTTCTCCAGAGCGGCCGCTACTGAATTTAAGGAACGGTTAATGAAGCTAATCGGGAATGCCGCGCATTTCCTCGAGATAAAAACATTCCATTCTTATTGTTTTGATCTATTAGGCAAAGTAGGAACAATCGAAAAATCGGATGAGATAATTCGGGAAGCTGTTCAGAAAATAATTGTTGGAGAAGTCGAAGCGAGTAAGATTACGAAAACGGTTTTAGTAATTGATGAAGCACAGGATATGGATGCTGATGAGTATGCTTTCATTAAGGCGTTGATGGAACAGAATGAGGAGATGCGTGTCATTGCGGTCGGGGATGATGACCAGAATATTTATGCCTTCAGAGGATCCAGCTCAGAATACTTGGAGAAGCTAATCACTGAAGAGCATGCCGTAAAGTATGAATTGGTGGAAAACTGGCGCAGTAAAAGAAACATTGTGGATTTTGCCAATCAGTTTGTGACAAGAATTACCCATCGACTGAAAGATACTCCTAATGTGGCGATGCAGAATGACAATGGAAAAATCAAAGTAGTGTGCTATAAGAGTGCTAATTTGATTACGCCTTTAGTAGATGATCTTCTGGCCGAAGGACTTACAGGAAGCACGTGTGTTATGACCAAGACCAATGAAGAGGCCTTACAGATCACTAGCCTGCTTAGGGAAAAGGGCGTGCCGGCGAAACTGATTCAATCCAATGAAGGCTTTAATTTATACAACCTATTAGAAGTTCGGTTTTTACTAAGTCAGCTTAATTTGGGTGAGAAAAGCTATACGATTAGCGATGAAGACTGGGCTAATGTGAAGCGGAGATTAACCGAGAGGTTTGGGACAGGCTTCAATGTTGAGCTTTGCCTAAACATGATAAAAGCTTTTGAGGTAACGAATCCCAAAACAAAGTACAAATCCGATTTGGAGATCTTTATTCGTGAATCACGGCTGGAGGATTTTTGCGGTAACAGTAATGAGATTATCTATGTTTCTACTATTCATAAGGCGAAAGGCAGGGAGTATGATAATGTCTTTCTGATGCTTGATGGCTTTTATCCTGAAACGGATGATGAAAAAAGGCAGTTATATGTTGCTCTGACCAGGGCAAAAAGCAACCTGACGATTCATTATAATGGGAACTATTTTGATACTATCAAAACGGAAGATATGTGCATTGTTCATGATTCTGCAGAGTATTTACCTCCTAACCAATTAGTCATGCAACTCACTTTTAGGGATGTTTGGCTCGATTATTTCTTCTCCTGTCAGCATTTGATTGCGCGGCTAAAAAGTGGAGATAAGCTTACAATTAATGAAGAGGGGGATGGGTGTCTTAATTCGGCAGGGCAAACAGTAATCAAATTTTCCAAGCAATTCGTAAATAGAATTGGAGCCATGAAAATCAATCACTATGAGCCACAAACAGCCCGGGTCAGGTTTATTGTTTATTGGCAGAAAGAAGAATGCGAACATGAAATTATGATTGTCTTGCCTGAGTTGTATTTTACAAGAGTGCAAAATAAATAGGGTGGACATTACTCATGTTGAGGAGGTAAGCTTGATGAGGTCAAAAGTATTAATAGTTGCCTTGTTCCTGGCCATGCTTTTTTCTGTGACCGGTTGCGGAAGGAAAGTGGAGAAATTACCGGAACAACCGGGGCCGGGGCAATCCCAGCTTGAACAGAATCCTAGCCGGACGGTGGGCGAAATCACGGATCCCGTTATATTGCAGGAGCTTTGGGAGGAGTATTTTTATCCTACAATTACGAATGTAGGCAATATCCGGGAATTTAATTCCGCGGCGGAAATAGATCCCCTGCAGATTGCCCAGTTTGCCTGGCACAAGTATGATACGGAGTTTGGTCGGGACAGCCTCGAGCAGGAGGAAGGCCGGTTCTCACGGGTTTTCCCCTTGGAGACCGTTCTAAAGTATGCCAAACGCTATTTTGATCTGGACAGCCTGGATCTTTCCCGTATTGACGAGCGCACAGGACAGTATGACCCCCAAAGGCAAGCTTTTCTCTTTAACCTGGGCAGTGAAAATGAAACCATTCCCCCTTATAATTCAGGCCAGGCTTGGTCGCTGAAACTGACTAAAGTCACCAGAAATAATGATGGTACCCTTACGGCGGTACTGACCCATTATGATTATCAGCAGAGAGACCGGGTGGAATATACCAGGACTTTTATTTTAAAGGAACGGGAAGACGGCAGTCTTTATTTCCTTAGTGGAAAATGGGAATTCGTCAATAATCATCTGGTCAGCTTGACCGGGAATTATCAGCGCTTTGAGAAAATTACCGGCCTTGATATTGATCCGCAGGATATGCACATGCTACAAGAGCTGAGAATGCTGGGAGAATTCAACGGGAATGTTATGCTTGCTCAGACTCCTTATTTTGGCGGGACAAAAGGCGCGCTGCTCTTAGTGAATCCCGACAAGATGGAAGTGGTTAGGAAGTTGACTCTGCCGGAAAAAATCTCTCTTTCCGATGTACGGTTGTTGACCGATAAGGTTTATGTCTACTTTAAAGATCGTTTCCTGATCGTGAACCCGGATTTATCCATTAGCGGGGAAATCGCTCTTCCTCCGGCGTTGGCCGGCATAATAGCGCGCGAGGAGAAAGTTGATGCTAACGGTATTCCGGATATCTTTTTCGGAGGTTATGATGTATCGGCGGATGGGCAGCAGATTGTCTATTCCGATGAAACGGGCCTGAAGCTTCTGCATCTTCCCGATGGCCACGAAAAGCTGCTGGCGGAGTCAGTACCGGTTGAAAGCAAGTTGATCAAGGCTTCTTACCATCGTTCCCCCAGATTTGTCGCCGATGGGCATAAGGTTATTACCATAATGACAGGGTATGAAGGGACAATGGGCTATACCCTGTGCGATTTGCAAACGGGTGAGGTCAAAAAATATGATATCAGTTCGGAAGGGTCTGACACCGACACTATCTGTTATGATAACGGCATTCTGGAGGTAAATTCATATCAGCGGGATGGAAGCATTAAAACATTTTTCCTGGATTTCAGGACAGGGGAGCTGACGGAACTGCCTATTACCGAAACCGGGGATACGGGGTATATCAGATTCATGGAATCGTCCTTTGTGGGGAAAAATTATGCGGCTTATATTACGACACGGCAGGATAATATCAGCAACGATAACAATATGGCTTATATAAACCGGATTAAGCTGGATAATTTCCGGGTGGAGGAACAATTAGTCTCGGTTAAAGCGGCGGAGCCCAATCTATTGGGTGTTCTGGCCGACGGACGGATCCTCTTCTGGTATAGTCTGAATCCTTCCGAAAGCGGGATCTGCATCACCCGCTAGGAAGATCCAACTTTCCAAAGGCTTCCAAAGCTTATTTGACAATAGTCGTGAAATATAAACCGGAAGGAGAAGGTAGGATTCGGGGATAAAGCCAGGGAGAATTCCGGGTACGGGGGTGAAAGAATATTTTTAATGAACTGGAAATAAGAAGACTGCAGGTATTAGTGGGCGTCTTGGTTTTGCTTGTGTTGATGCGGTTTTCGGTAGGTTTTCTTGAAACCAAGGTGTACGAAGTTGCCGATGAAAGTCAATTTTTGCATGCAGTGAGGGCCGCAGATGGGGATACCATTAAACTGATGAATGATTTTCAGGTAAATAATAAGTCGGTTAGGGTTAAGAATGACGATATAACAATTGATCTTAATGGTCATACCTTGCATCTTGTCAATAGTGAGGATACTGCCTTATTGGTTGACCATGGTTCTGTGAAGCTGACCGGTGAGGGGGAGTTAAATGTCAGCGGCTTTGGTCCTGCTGTAATTGTAAAGAAAAGTGGCAGGGCGGAAGTGACTAATGTGACGGCAACCACTGAGGATTCTTTTGGTGTGGGTGTTTTTGGTGAGGGTAGTTTCATTGAAGTAAACGGCAGTGTTCAGGTGGATGTGACCGGTGAAAGTGGGGCCGGCGTGACGGTAGATTTTGGAGGGAACGCGCTTGTTAAAGGCGATCTCATAGTTACCGGTAAATGCTGTGCTGCAATTGCCTCTGGTTCCGCCAGTTCGGTGGAAGTGCTCGGGAAAATTGAAGTAACCGGTGATTACGGTATAGGTATGCTCGCGAATAATGGCGCCCGCTGTGTAGTCAGAGGTGAGGCGAGGATTAATGGCTGGTCTGGTACTGCTGTATTTGTCGATGGAGAAGGCAGTACCGTCGAAGCATGGCGTGATGTCATCGTTAGTGGGGGCGGTGTTGGGGCA
>ENA-UOYA01000731-UOYA01000731.1-activated-sludge-metagenome-genome-assembly--contig:-NODE-731-length-39580-cov-5.695433_pt1 | contig 39580 bp, 31 predicted proteins | sample MGYA00238163_ERZ764804 | MGnify/ENA primary metagenome ERZ764804 (study PRJEB28919, sample SAMN05720223) | activated sludge metagenome | isolation source: Anaerobic digester | place: Hong Kong...
CCCTGCACGGCATGTTGTCTAACGTGACCTACTCAGGCGTTTCAGGCACGAGTGTATCCCGCGACTTTGTGGAACTCCCCTCCCAGATCATGGAGCACTGGGCATTCCATCCCGAGGTGTTGAAGCTCTACGCCAAACATTACCAGACGGGCGAGGTGATTCCCGATTCACTGATTGCGAAAATCGACGCTGCATCCAAGTTCAACATGGGATTCATCACTACCGAATTTGTGGCTGCTGCACTGCTCGACATGGATTACCATACACAGAGCGAAAAGAAGGATATCGACGTACGCAGTTTTGAGAAGAGATCGATGGAGAAGATCGGACTGATCAACGAAATCATCCCCCGTTACCGCAGCACCTACTTCTCGCATATCTTTAGCGGAGGCTATTCTGCCGGGTATTACGCATACCTGTGGGCAGAGGTGCTCGACGCCGATGCGTTCCAGCCATTCGTCGAAAAAGGGGTATTCGATAAGGCTACAGCCGCATCGTTCCGTGAAAATGTCCTGTCAAAAGGTAACTCGGATGATCCGATGACGCTTTACAAGCGGTATCGTGGTGCAGAACCAGATCCGGTCTATCTCTTGAAGAACAGGGGATTTGTTGAATAACTGCTGTTGCACAAAATAAACCTATGATATTGTTCTTAAAAAGACAAAAAAAGTGTATATTTGCAGGCTTGAAAATAAAGGCATTCCAAATGCCTTTATTTTTGGGATGTTTTTCGGACGAATACCCAAAAAATAGATTAATACACACATAATTAACGTAATATCGAAATGCAAAACAAAGGATTTATTAAAGTTTTCGCAGTCATACTCACGCTAATTTGTCTCTTTTACCTATCCTTTACCTTGGTAGGTAGACAATATGATAAAAAAGCCGAAGCGTATGCCAAAGGAGACTTGGAGCTAAAGAATCAGTATCTCGATTCACTTTCTACCGAGAAAGTCTATTTAGGATACACATTAAAACAGATTCGTGAAAAAGAGATCGGTTTAGGACTCGACCTGAAAGGCGGGATGAACGTAATTGTGGAGATGGATGTGGCCCAGGTGCTCAGGGCACTGGCAAACACCGATGACCCGCAGTTCAACCAGGCCCTGCAGGAGACCATTGTTCAGAACAGGAAGGGTAGCTCGTCCGACTTCGTTACTCTTTTCCGACAAAACTACGAAAGAATAAATCCCAACGGTAAACTGGCCAATATTTTCAGCATTACCATGAGCGACAGGGTAGCTCCTACAGCCACCAACGATCAGGTGGTGGCTGTCCTCCGCCAGGAAGTGAAAAGTGCTGCCGACAACTCGTTCAATGTGCTTCGTACACGTATCGACCGTTTCGGGGTGGTTGCACCCAATATCCAACGTCTCGATCAGGCCGAACGTATCCTTATCGAGATGCCGGGCATCACTGAACCCGAACGTGTCCGCAACCTCCTGCAGGGAAGCGCCAACCTGGAGTTCTGGAAAACCTACAATGTAAATGAACTTGGATCCTTCTTCAACGAAATAAATACCCGTTCTGCCGAATATGCTCAGGCTCTGCGTGGAGCTGCAACCACCACCGATTCCACTGTAGTGGCAGAGACAACAGAAGCTGAAGAAAGAAAAACTGTAATCGAAAAAAGTTTTATTGAATACTTTGCACAGCCCTATTTTGCCATGAGCGGAGCCACTGGTCCCATCGTTGGAACGGCTGCAAAAAACGACACTGCCGCAGTGAACTTCCTGCTTCAGCGTTACAAGGATCTTTTCCCGGCCGATGTACGTTTCAAGTGGGGTTTCAAGCCGATCGACCAGCGCGAAACCTATTTCGAACTCTATGCGCTGAAAGGTGACGGAACCCGTCGCGGACCGGCTCTCGAGGGTGATGTGGTGACCAATGCCAAGGCCGACCAGAGCCAGCAGGGTTCAGCATGGGAAGTGAACATGACCATGAACTCTGCCGGTGCCAGTCGTTGGGCAACCATCACTGGAGCAGAGAAGGGCAAGTGCATCGCCATCGTGCTGGATGGTTATGTATACTCGGCACCTGTCGTGAACGACCGTATTGAGGGGGGACGTTCATCGATCTCCGGGCGTTTCTCCGCAGAAGAGGCGGGAGACTTGGAGAACGTGCTGAAGTCGGGCAAAATGAAAGCAGGTGTACGCATCGTCCAGGAAGACGTTGTAGGTCCCTCGCTGGGTAAGGAGGCCATCCACGACGGTTTTGTCTCGTTCGTCATCGCATTGATCGTGCTCTTCATCTTCACCTGCCTGTTGTACGGATTCATCCCGGGCATGGTAATCAACGGAGCATTGCTCGTCAACTTCTTCTTTACGCTGGGAATCCTGGCAGCTTTCCAGGCAGTGTTGACGCTGCCCGGTATCGCGGGTATGATCCTCTCACTCGCCATGGCTGTGGATGCCAACGTACTTATCAACGAACGTATCAAGGAGGAGCTTGCCAATGGAAAATCGCTGCGTAAAGCATTGGAAGATGGTTACAAGAACGCATTCTCTGCCATTCTCGACTCCAACCTGACCACCATCATCACCGGTATCATCCTGGCGATCTTCGGAACAGGTCCGATCAAAGGGTTTGCCGTTACGCTGATCATCGGTATCGCCGTATCGTTCCTCACCGCTGTCTTCCTCACCCGTCTGATTTACGAGTATCAGTTCGACCGGAACAGGTGGCAGAAGCTCACCTTCAACACTGCATTCTCGAAAGCTATCTTTAATGTATATAATTTCGACTTCATCCACAACAGCAAGAAGGTATTGTTGGGAGTTGCAATTTTTGTTGTAGTTAGCATCATCTCGCTCTTCACCCTGAAACTGAATTCGGGTATCGACTTTACCGGTGGACGCAACTACATCGTTCGGTTCGATCAGCCGGTGAAGACTGGAGATATCGAAGAGGTACTGCAACCGGTTTTAGGTGGATCGGCACAAGTTATCACGATCGGATCAAGCAATCAGGTGCGTATCTCAACCAACTACATGATCGACTCCGAAAGTGCGACAGTGGAAGAGGATCTGGTTTCGCTGCTGGGACAAGGCTTGAAAGAGTATATCACCCCGGGCAACAGCATCAGCGACCATATATTGAGTTCGCAGAAGGTGGGACCAAGTGTTGCAGAGGACACGATGAAGAACGCATTCCTTGCGCTTACCATCGCGCTGATCTGTATGGGTATCTACATCTTTGCCCGATTCCGTAACTGGGCATTCTCAGTAGGTACGGTTGCCGCACTCGCAGTAGACACGTTTGCCGTTATCGGACTCTATTCACTTCTCTGGAAGGTGATGCCGTTCTCCATGGAGATCGACCAGACGTTTGTTGCGGCAATACTGACCATCGTGGGTTACTCTATCAACGACAAGGTGGTTGTATTTGACCGTTTCCGCGAGGTACACCAGCTCTATCCGAAACGTGAATTGCGTGCAATATTCAACGACTCGATGAACGCTGTTTTGGCGCGTACCATCAATACCGGTTTGAGTACGATCCTGGTGATCTTCTGTATACTTTTCCTTGGAGGTGACGCTGTAAGAAGTTTCGTCTTCGCCATGCTGATTGGTGTGGTTGTAGGAACTGTAACCAGTCTCTTCGTCGCTTCACCTGTGGCCTACTCGATCATGAAGAGGCAGCGCGAGAAACAGGCAGAATTGAAAAGATAATCACCTAGATCAATCACAATAAATATGAAAGAACGGGCTGCATTGCTGCAACCCGTTCTTTTTGTATTTTGTATTCAAGTAGATTTGTGCAACCTTACTCCAGATGATTTAACGATTCAAGATGATCATCTTTTTGTGCATTGCGACACCATCGTGGGCAAAACCTAGCTCACCGTTACCAGCTGCAGAAGCAGATTCAACAATGGCATCGGCTGAATATCGGTGTAGGCTATCCCGTGTAGTGTAGGTCAACCCGGCTCTCGGGGATCGGACTGACTAACGGGAACATGCTATGGGAAAGTCCTTTGGAGTTGACCAGCAACTGGAACGATACCTGAATGCTGGCCGATTTTATCCTGCCGATAACTACCGATGTAGGCGTTCATGCCATGGAACTGCCCATAGGAAAACAGTGGAATAGATCCGCAACGTCCAGGTGGTGGACGATCTGCTCTTTCTGGTTTTTAAAGAGAAGATTGTAACCTACTCTCTTGCCGATGGAAGCCTGAGGATATTGTTGTCAGCAACAGCCCAAGAAGTATCTTGATGCAGATTCCGCCAAATAGCGGGTAACTTTTTGACGGGGAATCTGCTCTACTATTTCAAAAACAATCTCTTTTGGGAATTGGATCTCTCCCCATACGTTCAATAAAAAGTTGGGGAAAATGGTTCGGGTTTCGGTAATTTTTTTTAATTTTGCAACCCGAAAGATTGCCACAATAGCTCAGTTGGTAGAGTAACGCATTCGTAACGCGTCGGTCGCGAGTTCGAATCTCGCTTGTGGCTCTCGAAGAAATGCCTTTGGTGCGATGCACCGGAGGCTTTTTCAGTTTTAGGGACAGATCTCCCGGATAAAACGGTCTTCCGCCTGGTGCACCCACTCTCTAAAACACTCATCGGGACGATAATTCGGTATAAAGTTGAGCAGTTTGTTGAGCTTGAACTTGGAGCTGCTGATACCTGCTCCGGAGAGACTGGCATCATAAGCGTTAAACTCCTGTTCTACATGGACGGGAATCATCAGGATCGGTTTTCTGTAATAGAGCGCCTCGCAGATCGATTCGAATCCCGAAGTGGTGGCATATGCCATACAGCCCGCCATGCTTTTCAGGAAGAGATCGTCGTTGATCCTGTATAACATCAGGTTCTCATCAATCACCGTCACATCATCGGCATCCTTCTTGTCCCAAAAGAAACGGAGCGGTACCTGGGGATTCTTGGTATGCCAGTCGAGCACCTCCTCATAGTAACCGGTATTGATCATATAGCCGTGGATATAATTCCCTTCGGCGGGTTCATAGCTAAATACCTCCGGTCTGAGTAGCGGCGGCACCACCACCAGGTTCTTCTCTTCACACCCGGGCATTTCGCGGAGCGAGAGTGCCAGGATCTTGGAAGAGCACTGGCAGGTGACCCGCGTGATCATCCGGAGAAAATAGTACTTGATATCCTGTTCGCTGGTGGTCCTGAGGTTGGGGTTGAGCAGCATGTACTGGTGTGCGATGCTGATCAGCTTCACATTCAGTTTCTTGTCGAACCGGTAGGTCCTGAAGGCCAGTCCGGTAATCATCTCGTAAAAATTGACCACTACATCGGGACGATATTCCAGAATCTTCGATTTGACAAAGAGTATGCTCCTTCTGAAGATAAACGACTGCAGAAAGTTTCCGATGACACTCAACACCAGGTTCGGTCGCTTCTGCTTGTATAGCGCAGTGAAATTGGGACTTCTGAAATCAAAAACGGGAGCTTCGATCTTTTCGAGATAAAACCGGGGAATCTGCCGTGAGTCGTCTTTCCCCACCAGCACGGCTACCACTTCATGTCCATGCTTTCTCAACATGGACGCCAATGCAAGCGATTGCGTAAAGTGTCCCCTACCCTCGCCTTGTACAGTAAATAGGAATCTCACAGTTGTTACTTCTTGATTTGGCGCAAAGGTATAAAATTATTGCCATATCGGGACCATAAGCGGCGGCCGATTTACCGGTCGAATGTCAATGCCTTCCCAAATGCCGATTCAATCACACTACCGTTGTCATATACCAGGTTTCCGTTGACAAAGGTCTTCTCTACAGTGTGCCGGAATGTATCTCCTTCGAATGGCGACCAGCCACACTTGTAGAGGATATTCTCCTTCTCTACGGTATAAGGTTTATCGGGGTTCACCAGTACCAGATCGGCAAAATAGCCCTCCCGGACATATCCACGCTCCATTACCTGAAATAGGTCGGCCGGTGCATGTGACATCTTTTCAACCACAAACTCCTTCGTGAATACTCCCTGAGAGGCCAACTCCAGCATGGCCTGAAGCGAATGCTGTACCAACGGGCCACCGGATGCAGCCTTCAGGCATCCGCCACTCTTCTCGCTCAACAGATGTGGAGCATGATCGGTGGCGACAACATCAAGCTTTCCCGATCTCAGGGCGGCACGCAACGCATCACGGTCGGTCTCTCCCTTCACCGCAGGATTCCACTTTATCCGTGCACCCAACCGCGCATAATCGGCGTCGGTAAACCAGAGGTGGTGTACACACACCTCTGCCGTTATCTTCTTTCCTGCCAAAGGGGAGTTGCTGAACAGGGTCATTTCACGGGCGGTGGAGAGATGCAGCACATGCAAACGGGAACCATATTTGTCGGCAAGTTCAACCGCCTCGCCCGAGGAGCGGTAACAGGCCTCCTCGCTGCGAATGGCCGGATGGTACTCAACTGGAATATCTTCTCCAAATTTTTTCCTAAAACTATCCATATTGTCACGGATAATCTCCTCCTTCTCGCAGTGTGTGGCGATAAGCGTATCGACTTCGGCAAATATCCGCTGCAGTGTCTTGTGGTTATCCACCAACATGTTCCCGGTAGAGGCCCCCATAAATACCTTTACGCCGCAGACATTTTTTTTGTCGACTCTTATTAGCTCCCTGATATTGTCGTTTGTAGCACCCAGGTAGAACGAGAAATTTGCAACAGAGCGCTGGCTGGCCAGATCGAACTTTTCATGCAGGGCGTCAATCGTTGTGGTCTGTGGCTGGGTATTGGGCATCTCCATGTATGAGGTTACTCCCCCCGCTACGGCCGCCCGGCTCTCAGAATGGATATCTCCCTTGTGTGTAAGTCCCGGATCGCGGAAATGAACCTGGTCATCGATGACGCCGGGAATCAGATATAGCCCCCTGGCATCGATAATCTCGTCGCACTGCTGAAGAATGCTTTCGGGAACCCCGTTCTCAAACAGTTTCGAGATCCGCTCACCCTCAATGAGCACCGATCCGGTAAAAGACCGGCCTTCGTTGATAATAAGTGCCTGATGAATGAGTATCATTGTTGTCTCGGTTTGATTTTTCCAGTAATCTTTCTCCACCGCAGGTTCATGACGCCAAAAAAGGCCTCACCAAAGATGCTGCTGTTCATTTTGGATACTCCCAACTGTCGGTTGACAAATATGACCGATACCTCCTTTATCTTGAATCCCAATGTACAAGTCGTATATTTCATCTCGATCTGGAAAGCATACCCCTTGAACCTGATTTCGTCAAGATTGATAGTTTCCAGCACCTTCCGCCTGTAGCATACAAATCCGGCAGTGGTATCCTTGATGGCGACTCCCGTTATCAACTGAACATACTTCGAGGCGAAATAGGACATGAGCACACGTCCAATGGGCCAGTTCACCACGTTTACTCCGGTGCAGTAGCGCGAGCCTATCGACATGTCGAATCCCTCATCGTGACATGCGGCATAGAGTCTGGGCAGGTCGTCGGGATTGTGGGAAAAATCGGCATCCATCTCGAAAATATAGTCGTATGTACGGCGAAGGGCCCATTTGAAGCCGTGAATATAGGCTGTCCCGAGACCCAATTTCCCGGTTCGCTCCTCAATGAAAAGCCGGTCGGAAAATTCCGTTTCGGCCAGCCGGTGCACAATGGCTGCAGTTCCATCGGGTGACCCGTCGTCGATGACAAGTATATCAAATGGTTTTGATAAACCGAAAACAGCCCGGATTATGTTCTCGATATTCTCTTTCTCGTTGTAGGTTGGTATAATTACAAGACTGTCGGACATGAAATTAAAATTTATATCAAAAGTATACATTTTATCGCAGAAAAAAAAGAGGCAAAAAAATTTGTTTTGTATAAAAAAATGGCGTATCTTTGCACCCACTTAATGAAAACAGATCGCGGAGTGGAGCAGTTGGTAGCTCGTTGGGCTCATAACCCAAAGGTCATAGGTTCGAGTCCTATCTCCGCAACCAAAAGGTAGCCGTCTCAAATTTGAGACGGCTTTTTTATTTGTCTCCCTGGTTGTGGGAGTGGAGAGTAACTTTCACATGGAGCGAAGAAATGAGGGGAAATGGCTATGAATAACTTTTTTTTTATACATTTGCAGTGTGAAAATCAAAACAAGGGAGAATGAAAAAGTTATTCTTTTTTATTATCATTCTGTTTACAATAACGTTAAATGGCTATACCTTTGCACAGCAAACAGGAAATGCAACCTATTATGCCGACAAATTCCACGGTCGCAAAACATCCAGTGGCGTGCCCTATCACAGAGACAGCATGACCTGCGCACACAGGACCTATCCTTTCGGAACCATCCTGGAAGTACTTAACCCCGAAAACGGGAAGAAGGTTTTGGTAGAGGTAACCGATCGCGGCCCCTTTTCACGCAACAAGATCATCGACCTGTCGTACGCCGCCGCAAAGCAGCTCGACATTCTCCATAAGGGTGTCAACACGGTAGAGCTTCGCGAATGGGTCTGGGATATGTCGAGATTCATGCCGTTTGTTTTTGATTTCAGGAGTATATCGATAAATGTTCCACCTCCTACCGGCAAATGCTTGAAGATAGAGAAACAAAAAGTGCTGAAGTAACCCTCCGCACTTTTTGTTTATTTCTCTTGCCAAACTCACCTCTTCTCGTTGGAGAATGAGTATGGAAAATCGGATGACTTCGTTCCCCTTGTCGTATTGGGTTTGTCGGACATGCGAAGATTGATGCGGGCACCATCCATCAAATCCTGATGCCGCAGATAGTTTCGGGTATAGTTCTTTCCGTTCAGTCTGAACTCCTCGATATAGCGGGTCGACTTACTGTTTCCGGGCGCATTTATCTGCATGCTTTTCCCGTTTTCAAGGTGTACGGTCATCTTCTCAAACAGCGGCGAGCCGAGGATATATTCATCGCTTCCGGGGCAGACAGGATAAAAGCCCATGGCCGAGAAGACAAACCAGGCCGATGTCTGTCCATTGTCCTCATCCCCGCAATAACCGTCGGGTGCCGAAGTGTAGAGCTTATCCATCACCTCACGGGCCCAGTATTGCGTCTTCCAGGGTTCGCCGGCGTAGTTGTAGAGATATACCATATGTTGAATGGGCTGGTTTCCATGAGCATACTGTCCCATGTTCATGATCTGCATCTCCCGGATCTCATGTATTGGAAAACCGTAATAGCTGTCGTCGAAAACCGGCGGCATCTTGAATACCGAATCGAGCATGTTTACAAACACCCGTTTCCCCCCCATCAGGTCAATCAGCCCCTGCGGGTCGTGGAAAACCGACCAGGTGTAGTGCCAGCTGTTGCCCTCGGTAAAGGCGTCACCCCATTTGGTGGGACTGAAGGGCGACTGGAACGTGCCATCCTTGTTCTTTCCCCTCATCAGGTTGTACTCGGGTGAGAAGAGATTTCTGTAGTTCTGGCTCCGTTTTGCAAAGAGGTCGATCTCTTCCTTGGGACGGTTCAACGCTTTGGCCAGACGATATATGGTCCAGTCGGCATAGGCATACTCCAAGGTTCGCGCCGCATTCTCATTGATCTTTACATCGTAAGGGACATAACCGAGGGTATTGTAATATTCGTGACCTAGCCTACCGGTAGAAGAGACTTCGGGATGAACGTTCTTCGTTCCGTGAATCATTGCCTCATAGAGCGTCTCGATATCGTAACCCCGTAATCCTTTCAGGTAAGCGTCAGCCACGATCGAAGCCGAGTTGTTTCCGATCATGCACCCCCGGTGTCCGGGGCTGGCCCATTCGGGCAGAAAGCCGCTCTCCTTGTAGGTGTTGACCAGCCCCTCCTGTATCTCCCGGTTTACCGACGGATAGATCAGGTTGAGCAGCGGAAAGAGGGAGCGGAAGGTATCCCAGAAGCCTGTATCGGTATACATGTATCCGGGAAGCACCTGACCGTTGTAGGGACTATAGTGAACCACTTTCCCCTGGGCATCGATCTCGTAGAACTTGCGGGGAAAGAGTGTGGAACGGTAGAGGGTGGAATAGAAGGTCCGTTTATTGTCGATATTGCTGTCCTCGATCTCGATCCTGCCCAGCACATCGTTCCATGCTTGGCGTCCTTCTTCCACAACCGATTCGAAACTTTTCGATTCCACCTCTTTCAAGTTTTGCCATGCCTGGTCGTAACTGATAAATGATGATGCAACACGTGCAACAATCTGTTCACCGCGCTTTGTCTGGAACTTGACAATCGCTCCGGAATGATTGCTGTGCGATTGATCCGCTTTTCCTTTCAATACGGCGCCATCCCTTACGTCGAAAGATGTCTGGAACGGCTTATCGAAAACAATTACGAAGTAGTTTTTGAAATTTTCGGGAACCCCGCCGCTATTTCGGGTAGTATAGCCGATAACTGCATTCTTTTCTGGAATAATCTCCACCGAAGATCCTTTATCGAAAGCATCGATAATCAGGTTTGCATCCGCGGTTTCAGGGTAGGTGAAACGGAAAATGGCCGCACGTTCAGTGGGTGTGATTTCGGTGGTCACATCATGATCGGCCAGATAGACGCTGTAGTAGTAGGGCCTGGCAATCTCAGCCTTGTGCGAAAACCAGCTGGCACGCTCATCTTCGGCAAAAACTGTCTTGCCGACAACCGGCATGATCGAGAACTGTCCGTAATCGTTTATCCAGGGACTCGGCTGATGCGTTTGCTTGAATCCTCGAATCTTGTCGGCATCGTAACGGTAGACCCAGCCATCACCCATCTTTCCGGTCTGTGGTGTCCAGAAATTCATTCCCCAGGGGCGGGCGATGGCAGGATAGGTGTTGCCATTGGAAAGTTCAAACTTGGACTGGGTTCCAACCAGGATACTTACATAATCAACCGGCTCGGACCTGTCCTGAGCGACTGCTAGACAAACACTCAATAACAGGAAGAAAAACAGTGATTTGATTTTCATCATTCTCTCTTTTTTAGGTTAGCAGATTAATAAATCCATCTTATTCTCTTTCTCCAACTTGAGGATCAATTCACCAAATAGCGTGTTTACCCACGCAAACCACGATCGTGTAAATTTGGCGGGATTGTTCTTGTGAAAAGATTCATGCATAAATCCGGTGTCGGCATCGGTATCTCGCAGCATCCGGATACAATGCCGGATTTCATCGTCACTACGGCTTGTCATCGCCCTCAGGATAATACTCATGGGCCAGATCATATCGTAACCTACATGCGGTCCCCCTATCCCCTCGCCAGCCGTTCCGCTGAAGAAATAGGGATTGTCCTTGCTCAGGACATAGTTTCGGGTGTTGCGGTAGATTGCATCATCGGCAGAAGCTCCACACAGGTAAGGGATAGCCAGCAAACTGGGAACATTGGCATCGTCCATCAGGTAATAATTCCCAAATCCATCCACCTCAAAAGCGTAGATCTCCCCATGATTGGGATGATGAGTAACTGCATATTTTCTGATCGCTGCCTCCACTTCATCGGCGAGCGACTTGCACTCCTGGGCAAATCGGGTATCAGCGGTTACCAGACCGGAGATCTCCTCCAACTGTCTCAGTGAGGTTACGGCAAACATATTGGATGGGATAAGGAACCCGAATGTCGTGGCATCATCCGAAGGACGGAACGAAGATACGATCAGTCCTACGGGGTTCACCGGATTTCCCATCCCACCGTTGTTGAGGGTATCCAGTTGACGGTCCGTAACGCGCAGAAAACTGTATGGCCCGTGATTCTCTTTTCGCTGTTGCTCCTTGAAGGTTTTCAGCACGGAAACCATGGCCTTCTGCCAATCGCCGTCGAAAACTGAGCGGTCGTTGGTCAGCTTCCAGTAGTGATACGCCAGCCGAATAGGATAGCAGAGCGAGTCGATCTCCCATTTGCGTTCATGTACCTCCGGTTTCATATCGGTCTTATCCGTTATCCATTCACCTTTGGGATTGGGCTCCGGGTAAAAGGCATTCGCATAGGGGTCGATCAGGATGCATTGTGTCTGACGACGGATAACACCGGCAATCATCTGCCTGAGCCGGTCATCATCCTTCATCAGTGGAAGGTATGGCCAGACCTGTGCAGAGGAGTCACGAAGCCACATGGCATCGATATCACCTGTAATCACAAAGGTATCCGGCATCCCATCTCTCACCGAGAAGTTGACGGTAGTGTCCAACGTATTGGGAAAACAGTTTTCGAACATCCAGGCCAGTTTCTCATCCTTGATCTTCGGTTTAACCCTTGCTATGGTAGCCTCCACTGCCTTGGAAACAAATTTCCTTTCGGAGACAGGTGGTCGTTTCGACACATATTTTGCCGACCGGACCGTTCTGTCATTTCTCTCCACTGCCCACGAGGGAGTTACAGCCATTGCCGTGAACCCAAGGGCACTCTTCTTTATAAATTCTCTTCTTGATGTCATCTCTATATTTTAATTGGTTGTTACAATATCGGCTATCTCCGCAAACAGTTCAATCATGCATGCATTATCGAGCAACCATTTATGGCGTTGATCCGAACGTCTATTCCACTCTTTTCCAAGCAGATTATTCTCATCTAAGGAATGGGCCCATGCGAAATGGGCATTATCAATCATCAACTGGACATACCGCTTCTCCCCATCCTCAAGGTAAAGCGCCTTCAATCCCCTGAAAAGTATCACGTTAAACCAAGGAGAATCTGGGTAGAAGAGCTGATCACCTTTTACGGTGGGCTCCATTGTTGTAAAGTGACGGTAAACTCCCGATGCTGTCTTCCGGGCATCTTCCAGATAGGTGCTGTTGCCGGTTATCCGGTAGAGCAGCACTCCCGCCTCAATCATCTCCCCACTGTTGTAGGTATACTTCCGCTTATCGGTCTTCCCGTCAAGTGAAACATTATCCCAGTAAACATGGTCGGAAGGATCGAGCAGGTTCTTTTTTGTCCAACGGTAGGTCTCCACTGCACGTAACAGGAACTCCTCCTTACCGGTCAAGCTGTACAACCTGGCGCAAAGTACTGCCGACGGTGCATTGGAACATGTATTCTTGCTTCCTCTGTTTTGCTCGCACCAGTAGATTCCACCACCGAGGTTATCGTCCCATCCGCTGTATACAAACTCATATATCTCCAGCGCCTTGTCGAGATATTTCCTGTTTTGGGTGGCACCATATAGCGTACAGAAGTCGAGAGCCAGCCATACATTATCGTCATAGAAGCGGTCACTATGTCCCGCAAAGAGGGGATAGGACTGATACCCTACGGGTTGTCTCGTTGTATCGCGGTACTTCTCCAACCCGGGCAGCAGTCGCTCTTCCAGCAGATCGAGGTATCTCTTCTCCTGCGTATTGGCATAGAGTGCAACCACTCCGGAGAGGAGGCCCGAATAGGGCCAAAGGAAGGAGACCTCCTGATGCTGTCTCTGCACGCTTCCTTCCGCCAGATAATTCACTTTATGGTCGGGATTTACCGGATAGGTTTCCGATAACAGTCCATGTTCGGGCACATCATAAAGGTGCAATATATTGTCGAGGATATTGCCGGCTATCTCCATTTCATTTCCTATCCCCAAAACACGCCCTCCTTGGGGAGAGGCATGGGTTGTGAAGAGTAACAGGGTAGATAAGACAAGGAGAGAGAGCGGCGTACTTTTGCCAACCATCAGATATTGAATTTGAAATAAAGTTGTTGGAAACAGTTACTAAAAATCGATAGGGAGTTTCTTGCGAAAAGCCTCTTTAAAACACATCAGCGTTTCGGTTCTGGCCAGTCCCAACGGTTGAAGCTGATTGTGAATAATGCGGAGCAGGTCCTTGTTGTTCTTTGCAAAAACCTTGATCAACAGGTCGTACTGACCAGTGGTATAATAGCACTCCACCACTTCGGGAATCTTCTCCAGCTCTTTCACTACACCATCGAAGGAGGAGGGAGAGACCAGAAATAATCCTACATAAGCACAAGTTTCGTAACCGATCTTCTCCGAATCGAGAATAAATTCCGACCCTTTGATAACGCCCAGGTTGATCAGTTTCTGTACACGTTGGTGAATAGCTGCTCCGGAAACGCCACACTCGCGGGCAACTTCAAGGAAAGGGGTTCGCGCATTGTTTACAATCAGTTTCAGGATCTTTGCATCCAGCTCGTCTAAATCGTGATAAGCCATTGGTTTACTTTTAATTTATTATAAAAAGGGATATTTTTTCTACAAATATATAAAAAAACAGCATTCTGTTAGCAATAAACGTACAAATTATTACTATTTAAGGGTGTCAATAACAATAAATGCGAATAGCGACGAGCTGGTCAGCAGCGCCTTGTCGTCAATGAGAAAGGTGGAGGAGTGGAGCTTCCCGCAGAGACCGTTTGCCGGGGCCACACCGAACCGGTAGAAGCAACAGGGAAACCGTTGCGAGAAAAAGCCGAAATCTTCTGCGGTCATGCGGACCGGATATGTTGCAACGGCGGCTTCACCCAAAAAGTCGACAGCCTGCAGACGAACCTTTTCCGTGATGTCGGGATGGCTCACCGTACACGGGTAACCTCCAGGTATGACAACCTCGGAGGTGCATCCGTAAGCGGCGGCAACCGAATCGATAATTTGCGGAATGGCACCGAGCATCCGTCGACGCTCGTTTTCGTCCATGCATCTGAGCGAACCGGCAAGTATGACCTCCGAGGGGATAACGTTGGTTGCGCCGTCGGCAATGAACTTTCCGAAGGAGAGTGTCATCGGCTGGAAAGGATCCCTGCGCCGGCTCACCACCTGCTGCAGGGCAATAATGACATTCGACGCCGCCAGCACGGTGTCGTTCAGTTCGTGCGGCAACGCACCATGCCCTCCCTGCCCTTTTATCCTGATGTGAACCTCATCGGCCGAAGCCATCACGGTTCCGGTCTGGAAGGCAACCATGCCTGCAGGCAGATCCACATAGGCGTGTTGCTTCACCACGAGGTCGGGTTTAAAGTCACAAAACAGGCCATCATCCAGCATCAGTGATGCTCCGCCTGGCGACCGCTCCTCTCCGGGTTGAAACACAAAGAGTGCAGTGCCGGAGAACTCGCCGCGCAGCCGGTGTACCATCTTGACTGTTCCCATCAGCGATGCGGTGTGGGAGTCGTGACCGCAGGCATGCATTACCCCTTCGGTAAGCGACCGGTATGGCACATCGTTTCTCTCATGCACCGGCAGTGCGTCCATATCGGCAACCAGGGCGATGCAGCCTCCGCCGTCTCCTGATTTTTCACCGGTAACCCAGGCCAGAATCCCGTTCCCGCCGATATGACTCCGGTAGGGAATCTTTTCGGCATCGAGGAACTCCATTATATATCTTGCCGTATTCTCTTCGTGGAACGAGAGCTCGGGGTGTTGGTGCAGATAACGGTAGTGACGGACGATCTCGGGGAAGAGACCATCGACAAGCTGACGGATGTTCTGATGGATATTCACTAAATTACGATAATTTATGGATCACGAGTCCCGACCTCAATTTCGGTTCGAACCAGGTGGTTTTGGGTGGCATGATGTTTCCGGAGTCGGCAATATCCATCAACTGTTTCATTGAGACAGGATAGAGTGCAATGGCCAGGGCCATCTCTCCACTATCGACCCGCCTTTTCAATTCTCCCAGACCACGGATACCACCCACAAAATCGATCCGCTTATCGGAACGTAGATCCTTGATTCCCAAGATATCATCTAGAATCAGTTGCGAGGTGACCGTCACATCCAGCGCCCCGATGGGATCGTTGTCGTTGTACGTTCCCGGTTTTGCTGTTACACTGAACGAACGGCCGTCGAGGTAGATGGAGAGGTTGTGCAGATGACGGGGTTTAGGTATTTCGGTTCCGGCAGGCTCGACAACAAAATTCTTCTCCAGCTTACGGAGAAACTCGTCGGGCGACAATCCGTTTAGATCCTTCACCACCCGGTTGTAGTCGATAATGGTCAGTTGATTGTCGGGAAAACATACCGCCATGAAGTAGTTGTACTCCTCATCACCCCGGTGATCGGGGTTGTTCCGCGCCTTCTCGGCACCCACCAGCGCTGCGGCGGCAGAGCGGTGGTGACCGTCTGCAATATAGAGGTAGGGAATCGTGGCAAAGATCCCGGTAATCCGGTTGATCTCCTCATCCCCGCCGATCAGCCAGAAATGGTGTCCCACCCCATCCGCCGAAACAAAATCGTACTCCGGCTCCTGAAGGATGATACGGGAAACGATGGCGTCAATCTCCGGATTGTAGGGATAGGCAAAGAAAACCGGCTCGATGTTGGCATCGGTCACACGAACATGCTTCATCCGGTCCTCCTCCTTATCTCGTCGCGTAAGTTCATGTTTTTTGATCCGGCCGTTGATGTAGTCTTCGACGCTTGCTCCCACTACCAGACCGTATTGTGTTTTGCCATTCATGGTCTGCGCGTAGAGGTAATAGATCTCCTTATCGTCCTGAACCAACCAGCCCTTTTCCTGAAACAGCCTGAAGTTTTCGGCTGCTTTCTCATAAACGTCTGCGTCGTGTTCATCTTTTCCGGCAGGAAACTCAATCTCCGGCTTGATGATGCGGTAGAGCGACTTCTCGTTTCCTTCGGCTTCCAGGCGAGCTTCATCGGAGTTCAGCACATCGTACGGACGAGATGCAACCTCCTTTACGAACTGTTTGGGTGGGCGAACCCCCTTGAACGGTTTTATTATTGCCATAATTCAATGAATGAAATTTCGTTTACAGTGCAAAAGTAAAGTTTTTTTACCTACAATGCCATCCGACACGCGGTTAATTTCGAATAAAAGTGGCTATATTTGCGCAGTCAAATCCAACACATTTCCAACATGATTCAAATTCAAGAACAAGCTATCATCGAAGCTGCCGGCAAAGGCATGGATGCTTTCCTTAACCTGTTCACCGATGCCTATCTGGCGGCACTGGACGGCAATGTCACTGCTGAAAACATGGAAAAACTGAACGGTTATCAGCATACACTTCTTGCTTTCCGGTTCTTTACGGATGAAGTGCGTGAAGGTGGGTTTGTGCAGTTGATCCAGAATGGATACGGGGGGTATGTTTTTGATAATCCCACTGCAAAGGCCTTGAAACTGATGGGGGCCAAAAGGCTGTCGAAAATCCTGTACAAGGCCAAGGAGATCTACGACGGGCACCGGAGCGAACTGGAACGCGACACCACCGAAGAGGAATTCATGGCGATGTACGAACAGTTTGAACAGTTCGACGAACTGGAGGAGAAATATATGGAGATCGAGGAAGAAGAGACTTCCATCATCGCCTCATATGTGGATGAGCATATAGAGGATTTTGCCCAGGTTGTAAAGTAATCGGCCCCTGTTTCAAGGCTCTCCACACGTGGCGTTTTTCTCCTCCTCCAGCAACTTTGCAGCTTCACACACCTCGTTGTACCACTCCTCGCCAAACCGGCGGATCAGCGGTTCACGAAGGAATTCATAGATTTTCACCCCTTCACTTCTGCCCAGTTTGACTGCTGGCTTGCATATCGACCAGCGGTTGTAGTTCAAGGCGGTATATTCACCGAGCTTCTGCAGGCGGATGGGATATAGGTGACACGAAACCGGCTTCTGTACCCGAATGCGCCCTTCCCGCCAAGCTCTCTCGATGGAGCATTTGCATGTTCCGTCCGCATCGAAATAGGTAAAGACGCACTCCCTGCCGTTAATGATGGAGGTCACCAGCTCACCGTCGTAGTCGGTATAGGCAATTCCCTGCTCCTCGATAAGGGCTTTGGCCGCAGGCGACAAATCGTCCCAGATCTCCGGCAGTATCGATTGTATCTGTTCAAATTCCTTCCGTTCGAGCGGCGCACCGGAATCACCCTCTACACAACAGGCTCCCTTGCATTTGGTTAGGTTGCAAATAAAATGCTCTTCGAAAATATCGTCCGATAATATAGTGTCTCTAATCTGAATCATGCTTTTGGTCATCTATAAGTCTCTTGAAGCGTAAAAAAATGAAATATGTCAGCACCCCACTTGCAATCATCACCGGAATAGCTCCCCACGTCAGGGGCTTCTTCTCCAGTTGTTCCAGGAAATTGTTCTCTCCACAGAAAAAGGTGATGACGACAACAGAGGCATTGTTAACAAAGTGATAGAGCATGGGCAACCACAGGTTACCCGAATAGAGGAAGAGGTACCCCAAAACCGCCCCCATCAGCAACCGGGGGAAAAAACCGAAAAACTGCAGGTGAATGGCACTGAAAATAAAAGCTGTAACCCATACCGCCAAGTGACCCTTTCTGAACCACCTCTCGAGCAGTTGTTGCAGGGCTCCCCTGAAAAAGATCTCCTCTACAAACGCGGCGGTGGCGGCGACGAGAAACAGGTTCATCAGCAGGTCGATCCAGCTCTCTCCCGACAGAAAAAGGTCGGTAAGCTGCCTGAGGGCATCCTCCATCTGGCGCATCCAGTTCTCCACCCCCCTTAACGCATCGGGAAGCACCATCTGTTCGTTCCAACGGGCTACAACTGCGATGCCGGGATATGAAACCGCAAAAACCAACAATGTGACAAGAAGGGCCAGCGGCAGTTTCCCCGTCCGCTTCAACCCCATCCTCTTCATCGGAGTGCCTCCAATCCACCGGTAGAGAGTATATGCCGGAAGGAACATCACAAGGAGATCCTGAAGAAGAATGGTTAGCCGGTAATACCAGATGGTTCCGGTAAATGCAGGGTATGACATACCGATCATATGGAGGAGCGCTCCCGCCAGAAACGAACCCATCAGGGAGAACAGAAGCAGATAGGCAACCTTTGTCCGCTGCGCACTATGCTCGAGCATTTTTGACATCATTCTAGTTTTCTGGCTGCAAAGATAGTTAAAATTGGGTGAATGCGATGGAGTTATTTTACATTGTTTAAATAATTAACCCTCAAATATTTTTTGCAGTTACCAATATAAAACGTATTTTTGCATCCAATTTCTAAAATTGGTTTTTCTATTTAAACCAATTGATTTTCAAATCGCAACAAACTTTATTAAGCGTAAAACAAACAGTTCAAATGAAGGTAACACTCAACAAAACAGACAATGTAAACGGCATCATAGCCATAGAATTGGAAAAAAACGATTATCAGGAAAACGTTGACAAGTCGCTGAACCAATTCCGTCAAAGAGCCAACATTCCGGGTTTCCGTCCAGGGAGAGTTCCCAAGGGAATCATTCAAAAGATGTACGGGAAATCGATCCTTGCCGACGAGATCAACAAACTGGTAAGCAACGAACTATACAACTATATCAAAGATAACGGACTGAATATTCTGGGTGAGCCGCTGCCAAACGAAGAGGAACAGAAAACGATCGATTTCGACAAGGATGAAAACTTCGAATTCAAGTTCGATATTGCTTTGGCTCCTGAATTTGAACTCCCGCTCAACAAAAGGGACTCGCTGACCTACTACAACGTCAAGGTTGAAGATGATCTGCTCGACAAGCAGATCGATGCCTACAAGCAAAACTACGGCACATACAAGCAGGTAGAGAGCGAGGTGGCCGACACCGACCTGATCAAGGGAAAAATTACTGAAATCGATAACGGTGAACCCAAGGAGAACCTGATCGAGGTTGAAAACGGGATGATCATGCCTTCATACATTAAGGACGAAGAGATCAGGAAGCAGTTTGTAGGTGCCAAGGTTGGCGACACAATCGTTTTCAGCCCCGCGAAAGCCTACGATAACAACGCCGTTGAGATAGCTTCACTGTTGCAGATATCCAAAGAGGATGTGGCCCACGTCAACTCCGACTTCTCCTTCGAGATTCGTGAAGTAACCCGATACGAAGAGGCTACGATGAATCAGGAACTGTTTGACAAGGTGTTGGGTGAAGGGGTGGTTTCAACTGAAGAGGAGTTCAGGACAAAGATCGCCGAACTGTTGAGCAGCCAGTTCAAGCCGGCAGCCGATAGCCTCTTTATGAAAGCCGCACGTGAGCTGGTCCTGAAAAAGATGAAGGGCGTTGAATTTCCCGATGCCTTTTTGAAACGTTGGTTGCTGGTCGCCAACGAGAAAAACAGCCCCGAGACAATCGAGGAGGATTATCCGAAGATCTGCGACGACCTGAAGTTCCACCTGTCGAAGGAAAAGATTGTAAAAGATCAGCAGATCAAGGTCGAGAAGGAGGAGATGGAAGCCTTTGCAGCTGAAGTGGCCCGTTCACAATTTGCACAATACGGGATGAGCAATGTTCCCGCCGATGTACTGGAGAACTATGTAAAGCGGATGCTTGAGGACCAGAACACGGTGAGAAACATGTACGACCAGCTGATCGAGAACAAGGTAATGGAGTGGCTCAAGCAGACCGTAAAGGTAAACGAGAAGGAGATCCTGTCTAAAGATTTTGAGAAACTCTTTTCAGAAGAGAAGGAAGAAAAATAAATTCTTCAGTTGAAACAGGGAGTTTATCTCCAAAAATAGATATCTTTGTTTCTGTAACAATGCTGCAGCAAACGGTAAAGCCGGCTGCGGCATTTCCCATCGGATGTAAACCGTTGATAAAAACCAGAAGAGTATGCAAAACGATTTCAGAAAATATGCCGTCAAACATTTAGGTATGAGCAGTGCCCGACTTGACGGCTATGCAAAAGTTATAAGCGCCAGCGGCGGATATATCTCACCGACCATTATCGAGGAACGTCAGCTGAATGTCGCACAGATGGATGTATTCTCGCGCCTGATGATGGACCGGATCATTTTTCTGGGGACCCAGATCGATGATTATACGGCCAATGTCATCCAGGCACAACTACTCTATCTAGACTCTGCCGACCAGGGAAAAGATATCTCCATCTATATCAACTCTCCCGGTGGTTCGGTCTACGCCGGGTACGGGATCTACGACACCATGCAGTTCATCTCCAGCGATGTAACTACCATCTGTACCGGGATGGCAGCATCGATGGCAGCAGTTCTGCTTGTTGCAGGAACACCCAAGAAGCGCTTCGCCCTGACCCATTCACGCGTCATGATCCACCAACCGTTGGGCGGTGTACAGGGACAGGCATCTGACATCGAGATTACCGCGCGTGAGATTGCCAAGGTAAAACAGGAGTTGAACACCATCATTTCAAAACATACCGGAAAGTCCATCGAAGAGGTATCGCGCGACTCCGACAGGGATTTCTGGATGAGTGCCTCAGAAGCAAAGGAGTATGGCATGATCGACGAGGTCTTGATAAAAAAGTAAACGGAAAACCGACTACGGCCAAACGTCAACCATTGAATAGCTAATAGTCAATTATATTCTTAAGAAGAATGGCAAAAAAAGCAAACAGCAGCAATCATTGCAGTTTCTGCGGAAGAAGTGAGAACGATGTAAACTTGCTGATTTCGGGAATATCGGGTTATATTTGTGACATGTGCTCGGAACAGGCACACGAGATCGTGAACGAGACGTTCAAGAGCAACGGAAAATCTGCTCCAGACATTTCACTCAACTCATTACCCAAACCCAAACAGATCAAGGAGTTTCTCGACCAGTACGTGATCGGTCAGGACAATGCCAAACGGTTTCTCTCTGTCTCCGTTTACAACCATTACAAGCGAATCCTGCAAAAGACCATGAAGGATGATGTGGAGATCGAAAAATCCAACATCATCATGGTCGGTGCCACCGGCACGGGAAAGACCTTGCTGGCAAGAACGATTGCCAAGTTGCTGCGTGTTCCTTTTACCATTGTGGACGCTACCGTACTTACCGAGGCCGGATATGTGGGTGAAGATATCGAGAGCATCCTTACCCGGTTGCTGCAGGTTGCCGATTATGACGTTGCAGCTGCGGAACGGGGGATCGTCTTTATCGATGAGATCGACAAGATTGCAAGAAAAGGCGACAACCCGTCAATTACCCGTGACGTTAGCGGGGAGGGTGTTCAACAAGGTTTGCTGAAACTGCTCGAAGGGTCGGTAGTCAACGTACCCCCGCAGGGTGGAAGAAAACACCCGGAGCAACGCATGATTGCGGTAAATACCAAGAATATCCTCTTTATTTGCGGGGGAGCATTCGATGGGATCGAGAAGAAGATTGCCAGCCGGCTGAATACCCGCGTGGTGGGTTATGCAGCCAGCGGAAGGAATAGCGACATCGACCGCAACAACCTGCTCAAGTATGTCACCCCGATGGACCTGAAGGCATTCGGTCTAATTCCCGAAATCATCGGCCGGTTACCGATACTGACCTACCTGGATCCACTCGACAGGGATGCCCTGTTAAGAATCCTTACCGAACCCAAGAACTCCATCATCAAGCAGTACGAAAAACTCTTCCAGATGGATGGTGTTACACTCACAATTGAGAAGGAGGTTTACGAGTACATTGTAGACAAGGCCATCGAGTTCAAACTCGGTGCACGCGGATTACGCTCCATTGTGGAGGCGATAATGATAGATGCGATGTTCAATTTGCCATCCGAGGAGAAGAAAAAACTGCACGTGACGCTTGAATATGCAGTGAAGCATTTTGAAAAATCGGATTTCCGTCACCTGAGAGTAGCCTGATTCTCACAACTTTCCTAATATCTTCCTTCCGGGTTCCAGGAAGGGGTTTTATAGTTTCTGTTTGTCCCGTAAAGATTGACAGCAGTATTTGTCTGTTTGGTTATTATTCCTGAATTTAGTGCTTATTTTTGAATTGGATTTGTTTTTAAATATAAAATACTTTCTTACATTTGCATTATTCCATTGGTACGATTAGTACGAGAATGTTTTAAGTTTGTGGCGTAATTTGCTCTTATGGAAAAACAAAAAACTCTGCACGAAGAACTAAAGAGATATTTCGGATTCGACACTTTTAAGGGAAATCAAAAAGCCATTATCGAAAGTGTCTTGTCTGAAAAGGATACTTTTGTACTGATGCCTACCGGTGGGGGAAAATCGCTCTGTTACCAGTTACCGGCACTGCTTTCCAAGGGCACTGCGATCATCATTTCGCCACTTATCGCCCTGATGAAAAATCAGGTTGACGCCATGCGTAATTTCAGTGAGGACGATGGCATTGCCCATTTTCTGAACTCCTCACTCAACAAACAGGAAATTGAGAAGGTTAAACAGGATATTGTTTCGGGAAAAACCAAACTGCTCTACGTTGCTCCCGAATCACTTACCAAGATGGAGAACATCGATTTTCTCCGAAATGTACCCATCTCGTTTTATGCCGTGGATGAAGCACACTGCATATCGGAATGGGGACACGACTTTCGTCCCGAGTACCGTAGAATTAGACCGATCATCAATGAAATCGGCCCCAGGCCGATAATCGCGCTGACGGCAACGGCCACTCCGAAAGTGCAACACGATATTCAGAAAACATTGGGGATGCTCGACGCGGAGGTATTCAAGTCGTCGTTCAACCGCCCCAACCTATATTACGAAGTAAGAAGGAAGAGCGACAATGTGGACAAGGAGATCATCAAGTATATCCTGTCCCAGGGCAACAAATCGGGCATTGTCTACTGCCTGAGCCGTAAAAAAGTGGACGACTTTACGCTGATATTGCAAGCCAACGACATCCGTGCCCTCCCCTATCATGCCGGCATGGATGCAGCTACCCGGAGCGCCAACCAGGATGCCTTCCTGATGGAGCAGGCCAACGTAATTGTCGCTACCATTGCATTCGGCATGGGTATTGATAAACCCGACGTGCGATATGTAATCCATTACGACATACCTAAAAGTCTCGAGGGCTACTATCAGGAGACAGGCCGTTCGGGACGTGACGGAGGCGAGGGTAAATGCATCGCTTTCTACTCCAGTAAGGATCTGCAGAAGCTTGAGCGGTTCATGCAGGGTAAACCGGTGTCTGAACAGGAGATCGGAAAGCAGTTGCTGCTGGAAACAGCCGCTTATGCCGAAACATCGGTATGTCGCAGGAAAATGCTCCTACATTACTTCGGCGAAGAGTATAACGAAGCCAATTGTGGAAATTGTGATAATTGTTTAAATCCAAAAGTTAAAGTGGAAGCTAAAGAGTTACTTGTCACCGTTTTAGAGGCTATTTCTGTGCTGAAGGAAAAGCATAAGGCCGATTATCTGATCAACTTTTTACTGGGTAAGGAGACGTCCGAGATAGAGACATTCGGACACAACGAGCTTGAGGAGTTCGGATCAGGATCGGATGAAGAGGAAAGTACTTGGGAAACGGTTATCCGTCAGGCACTGCTTGACAATTACTTAAAGAAAGACATTGAAAATTACGGAATTCTGAAAATCACAAAGAAAGGAAAGGAATTCCTGAAAAAACCTGTTTCATTTAAAATCACAAAAGAAGACGAGGAAGATGAACCCGATATCGAAGAACTCGAATCAGAAGAGGGCTTAATCTCATCGGGTGGAGGAAACTCCGGCGCCGCAGATCCCGCTCTGTACGCAATGATGAAAGATTTGCGGAAGAAAATTTCAAAAAAACTCAACGTGCCGCCGTATGTCATATTCCAGCCAGTCTCATTGGAAGCTATGGCAACCTCCTATCCAATCACGCTGGAAGAACTTCAAAATATACCGGGCGTTGGAGCCGGCAAAGCAAAACGATACGGTCAGGAGTTTATCGAACTCATCAAGAAACATGTGGAGGAGAATGAGATTATCCGTCCCGAAGATCTGCGGGTAAAAACTGTAGCCAACAAATCAAAGCTCAAGGTATCGATTGTACAGGCGATCGACAGGAAGGTTGCCCTCGACGATCTGGCCGAATCCAAGGGTATCGATTTCAACGAAATGCTTTCGGAAGTGGAAGCAATTGTCTACTCGGGTACAAAAATAAATATCAACTATTTCCTCGAAGAGGTGATGGACGCCGACACAATCAACGAGATTTACGACTATTTCCGTGAAGCTGAAACCGATAACCTGGAGAAAGCGATGGACGAGCTTCCCGATTACTCCGAGACCGAGATCAGGTTGGTCCGTATCAAGTTCTTCTCGGAAATGGCGAATTAACACTAACCGGTGAACTATCAATCTCGATTCTTCGTTTATCAAAAACGAGGAAAAAAAAACAGGAATGACATATTTACAAGACATAAATAGTCCTGCAGATCTGAAGAAGCTCGACATTGAACAACTGAAGCAGGTTTGTAAAGACTTAAGGGAGTTCATCATTGAGCAACTTTCGCACAATCCGGGACATTTTGCATCGAGTCTGGGCACCGTTGAACTGACGGTCGCTCTCCATTACCTATACAACACCCCCTACGACAAGCTGGTATGGGATGTCGGTCATCAGGCTTACGGTCATAAGATCCTCACGGGACGTCGGGATCTTTTTCATACGAACCGGAAACTGGGAGGTCTCTCAGGATTTACCAATCCGAAGGAGAGCGAATACGACACCTTTGTGGCGGGACACGCATCCACCTCTATCTCGGCAGCTTTGGGAATGGCTGTGGCCGCCTCGCTCAACGGCGAGGAGAACCGCCGTGTTGTTGCAATCATCGGCGACGGAGCCATGACCGGGGGAATGGCATACGAAGGACTGAACAATGTTTGTTCCCAACCGAATAACCTGTTGATCATCCTCAACAACAACGACATGTCGATCGACAGCAACGTGGGAGGAATCCAGGATTATCTGGTCAAGATGACCACGTCGGCCAAGTACAACAAGATGAGGAGCAAGGTTTACCAGTCTTTCAAGAGCAAGAACCTCATCTCGGAAGAGAAGAAAAATATAGTTCTGCGATTCAACAACAGTGTGAAATCGCTTATCACCCAACAGCAGAACCTGTTTGAAGGGTTTAATATCCGCTACTTCGGTCCCGTTGACGGGCACGACCTGCCCGGGCTAATCCGTGTATTGCGCAATATCATGGACATGAAGGGGCCCAAGTTGCTTCATATCAAGACCGTCAAGGGAAAAGGGTTCAAGCCGGCAGAGAAGGCTGCCACCATCTGGCACGCTCCAGGCCTGTTCGACAAGGAGACGGGCGAGCGGATCGTAAAAAAAAGGATCGACCAGCCTCAGCTCTACCAGGATGTTTTCGGACACACGTTGGTTGAACTTGCTGAAAAGGACCGAAAAATAGTCGGGATCACGCCAGCCATGCCCACCGGCTGTTCCATGACCTACATGATGCAGAAGTTCCCTGACAGGGCATTTGATGTCGGTATCGCCGAAGCACATGCAGTTACCTTCTCGGCAGGACTGGCCAAAGAGGGGTTCATCCCTTTCTGCAACATCTACTCCTCTTTCATGCAACGTGCATATGACCAGGTCATACACGATGTGGCACTGCAGAAATTGAAAGTCATCATGTGTCTCGACAGGGCCGGTCTGGTAGGCGAAGATGGACCAACTCACCACGGGGTATTCGACCTTGCATACCTCCGCCCCATTCCCAACCTGGTGATCTCGGCGCCATACAATGAACATGATCTGCGCAACCTGATGTATACTGCAGCTTATGGTAACGAGGGCCCATTTGTGATCAGGTACCCTCGTGGTCAGGGCGAGAAGGTAGATTGGAGAAACCAGCCACAGCTCATCCCTATCGGGAAAGGGAAAAGGCTTAAAAGCGGGAGCGACATGGCCCTGCTCTCGATCGGAACAATCGGCAACAGTGCCGCGAAAGCCATCGCACGGGCAGAAGAGATGGGCATCAGTGTGGCGCACTACGACATGCTCTTCCTGAAACCGATAGATGAGGAGCTGCTGCACGAGGTCGCAAAAAATTTCAAACATATCATCACACTGGAAAACGGAGTCATAAAAGGTGGTATGGGAAGCGCCGTGGTTGAGTTTCTGGCAGACAACGGCTATATCGATAACCGGGTTTTCAGGATCGGCATAGAGGATCAGTTTGTCACCCATGGAACAATTGCAGAACTGCAGCGGATAACCGGAATTGACGCGGAGAGCATTCTTCGGAAGATCAAGGAGGTATACGAACTGACAAAAGCTGAAGCAAGGGAAGTTCAGATGCAATAGTAATTACCCGTAACTGATGAAAATATTAATAGCCGGAGCAGGAGAAGTGGGCACCCATCTTGCCAAATTGCTTGGGCAGGAAAATCACGATATTACCTTGATGGACAGCAGCAAGGAGAGATTGATGGCTGTCCGCGACAACGCTGAATTATTGACATTCATCGGGAACTGCACTTCACTGAAAGACCTGACCGAGGCCGGGGTGGCAGATTCCGACCTCTTTATCGGTGTTACCCCCGAAGAGTCCAGAAATATCAACGCCTGCATGCTTGCAGCCAGCCTGGGGGTAAAGAAGACGTTGGCGAGAATCGACAATTATGAGTACCTGTTGCCGAAGAATGTTGAGTTTTTCGAAAAACTGGGCATTCACTCCATGATCTACCCCGAAATGATGGCGGCCCGTGAGATAGTCTCCGCACTCAAGACACCGTGGACAAGGGTCTGGTGGGAGTTGTCGAACGGATCTATCATCCTCACTGCGGCCAAGGTCAGGGCCAACGCACCGATTGTTAACCGGTACCTGCGAGAACTGCCGAGTGTGGGGAAGATGTTTCACATTGTAGTGATTAAACGGAGAAACCATACGCTGATCCCGAGAGGAAACGATCAGATCCTGCCCGACGATATCATCTACTTCACCACGTTAAGAAAAAACCTTGACGAAATGCCCGCCCTGATGGGAAAGACGTCATTCGAGACCAGGAATGTGATGTTTATGGGAGGAAGCCGCATTACCATGCGAACTGTACAGTATCTGCCATCCAATATCAACATCAAGATTATCGAGCAAAACAGGGAAAGGGCTGAAAAACTTGTGGAGATTGCACCATCCAATGTAACCATCTTCCTGGGCGATGCCCGCGACACGGAACTATTGCTCAGCGAGGGAATCACCGAGATGGATGCATTTGTCGCCCTCACCGGAAACTCCGAAGCCAACATGCTGGGCTGCATGATGGCCAAACAGTACGGGGTGAAAAAAACTGTTGCCGAAGTGGAGAATATCGATTACATCCCCATGGCAGAGCGTTTCGATATCGGTACCGTGATCAACAAAAAGCTGTTGGCGGCGAGCAAGATATATGAACTGCTTCTCAAGGCCGACGCATCCAACATAAAATGTCTTACCATTTCCAATGCAAACGTTGGGGAAGTAGTTGCAAAGCCCAACTCAAAAGTAACCAAAAAACTGATCAAGAACCTCAACCTGCCCTCGGATATGACTCTTGGGGCACTCATACGGAACGGGGAGCCCATGCTCATTGACGGCGATACGCTTATTGAGCCGTACGATCAGGTAGTGGTGTTCTTTACGAACACATCGTTAAAAAGCATCGAGAGTTTCTTCAATTGACTATGCGAAACTTCAATTACTGGTTTGTATTCAGCAGCATAGGGCTCATTCTGATGATAGAGTCGTCTTTCATGCTGATATCTGCGTTTGTAGGTGAAATCTACAATGAGAGTGCCGTTACCAGCCTCTACCTCTCGGCATTGGCAACCTTCATATCCGGACTTACCCTCTCATTGATCGGAAGAAAGCGACGCAAGGAGAAGCGGATTTCGCAACGGGAAGTCTACCTGACGGTCACCCTGGTCTGGGTTTTGATGGCACTCTATGGAGCCCTTCCCTTTTTATTGGGTGGAGCCATTCCATCGTTTACTGACGCCTTTTTTGAGAGTGTGTGCGGATTTACCACCACCGGAAGCTCCACGCTGATCAACTTGGAGGCTTTTCCAAAGTCGCTCCACTTCTGGCGAAGTTTCACACAATGGATCGGCGGAATCGGCATCATCATTTTCGTGATGTCTTTCCTGCCTCTTTTTGGTGGGGGCTCCTCCCAGTTTTACAATGCCGAAGCAACCGGAATTACGAAAGAACAACTCCGCCCACGCATCAGCGATATCACCCGGAACATGTCGATTACCTATCTTGGACTGACAGTAGTGGGGTTTCTGTTATTCTGGGCCGGCCCGATGGATGCCTTCGATGCTGCCTGCCACACCTTCACCAGCATCTCAACCGGTGGATTCTCCACCAAGCAGGCCAGTATTGCCCATTTTAACTCTGCCTATACTGAGTACGTTGCTATTTCCCTCATGTTTTGTGGAGGTACAAGGTTCTTGTTATTGTTCAACCTCTTCCGCCATCTTTCGGGAAAAATCTTCAAGGATGAGGAGTTCCGCTGGTATGCTTTTATGATTCTCGGTTTTACCTGTGTCATCACCCTCTCCCTCTACCTGGATGGAAATGTTTTCAGTTCTATCGAAAAGACGTTCCGGACAGTCCTTTTTCAGGTAGTTGCTGCCATCACCACCACCGGGTATGCTACAACCGACTTCCTGCGCTGGGGTCAGTTCTACTGGTTTCTTTTCCTCGCCATGGTACTCTTTTGCGGAAGTGAGGGATCTACATCGGGTGGCATGAAGATCTCCCGGCTGGTCATTCTGGTAAAGAATACGAGGGTGGTATTCCGCCGGCAGGTCCACCCCCAGGCACTCTATATGGTCAAGATCAACGGACAGGTGTATGCCAATGCTGTCGTAGAGAAAGTGCTTGCATTTGTCTTTCTTTACCTCACCATTGTCGGCATTGGCGCCATTGTATTGAGCTTTACCGGCATGTCGTTCGACGAATCAATCGGCACGGCTGTCTCGAGCATGAGCAGTTACGGTTTTGGGTTGGGCAGGTTCGGTCCATCGGGCAACTTCTCATCCGCCACCGTTTTTGCCAAGTATGTACTCTGCTTTCTGATGATTGTAGGCCGTCTTGAGGTGTTCACCGTGCTGTCGCTCTTCACGAAAAGTCTATGGAAAAGGTGATAAAGGAAAAAGGCTATCTCATGTTGTTCACGAGACAGCCTCTTATACCTCATTTCCGGAATATGTTAAGCCGGATGAATTGCTTCGGTCGGGCAAACTTCTGCACAGGTACCGCAGTCGGTACAAACATCGGGATCAATCGAGTAGATATCACCTTCAGAGATTGCCTGAACAGGGCACTCATCTATACAGGTTCCACAAGCAATACAATCTTCACTGATTACGTAAGCCATAATAAATAATTTATGAGTTAATGTTGCGTGATTATTAGTATTTTCACTAAACTACCGGCAAAGATACACAGTTTTTTAAAAAGAAGAAAGGTTGTTGTGGAGTTAGTTTCCGGAGAACAACCTTTTTCCCCCGCAACCTGGAGACAAAACAAGCATATATTTCTGTATACAAACATTTTAATACTACTTGGAAGTCTATTATTTTTACAATTTCTAAATAAGAGCACCAGATACTAATTCTGCCTCTAAACCGTTTAGGATATTATGAGAAAGATGATATTTCTTGCCATGCTGTTGTCACTCCTGCCGGTCACGGCAAGCGGACAACAACAGAAACTGCAGAAACGCCCTTATGCCGACCAGAAGCTGTTTCATCTCGGATTTACGGTCGGGATCAACATGCAAGACCTGATACTGCGACAATCGGGATATGTGAACGAAAACGGTGAAGTGTGGTTTTCCGAGATTCCGGGCTATACACCGGGATTCAGTGCAGGAATCATCGCCGATCTCTACCTGAACAGTTTCATGAACCTCCGCATTATCCCCACGCTGCATCTGGGAAGCAAGGAGCCGGTTTTTAAGGAGCAAGCCTCTGGTGAAACTTTCGAGACCGCCGTGAGAAACAATTACATCACCCTGCCCCTGCAACTGAAACTGAGGGCTGTCCGTATCAACAATTACCGACCCTACCTGCTGACCGGACCCTATGGCAGTATCGAGCTGGCTCCAAGAAAAAATCAGCCGGTCATGCTTACCCCCTACGACTACGGGGTCGAGATTGGCGTTGGGTGTGATCTCTATTTACCCTATTTCACCCTTTCTCCTGAACTCAAATTTTGTTTCGGGCTGAACCAAATGGTAAAAGCTAACCAGTCCAAATATTCTCAATCACTCGCTGGTGCCACTCACCGCATGATCATACTGAGCTTCAATTTCGAGTGACCTGATCTTTCAAGGAAAGTGTGGCAACTTGCTGAATGTCCGCTTGCCTTTCAGGTAGAAATTCCACAATATACTGCCCTTAAACTTTGTCGGGATCTGCGCAACACTTCTTGACCCTATATTTTCGCGACGATCATGCCTGAAGTTTGGCACCATCCTGTAGAAATCACGATGTGCCTTGATAACCGAAAGTGCATTACCCAGCTTTCCCTCAAGCAACAGGTGAAGAAAAGCCAGCAGGTCGAGCAGTGACCTGACGGCAAAGACCGGTATAAGGCTTCTTATCCGGCTGTTCTTATATAACATCAGCAGGTTGTTTCGAAAATTTAGATAGGTTTTCCAGGGATTCTCCTTGGCCAGTGAGGCTGCACCGACATGATAGACCACCGACTGCGGCAGGCAGGCGATCTCTTTTCCCCGGGCATTCAACCTCCAACAAAGATCGATCTCCTCCATGTGGGCAAAAAAACGGCCATCGAGACCACCCGCATCGAAGTAATCCCTCCTCCGGATACATAGGGCTGCGCCGGTGGCCCAGAATATCGGAATCACCGTGTCGTATTGGCCCAAGTCGCGCTCCACATTATCCAATATCCGTCCCCTGCAAAAGGGATAACCAAACATGTCGAGGAAGCCTCCACAGGCACCGGCATACTCAAAACGATCCCTCTCCCTTTGTGCCAGAATTTTGGGCTGAACGGCAGCCACACCGGGGTGTTCATCCAGGTAGGCAATCAGTGGAGAAAGCCAATTTTCGGTCGTCTCGATATCGGAATTCAGTAATACTACATATTCAGCATCAACCTGTTGAAGTGCCTTATTGTAACCATCTGCAAAACCGTAGTTCTTGTCGAGAAGGATCAGCCGTACCTGAGGGAAACAGGTACTTAGGAAATCAACCGAATCGTCCGTCGATCCATTGTCGGCAACAACCACTTCGGTCTGCTGATTCTCCGTATGCTGCAATACCAGCGGCAGGAATCTCTCCAGCAACTGGCGCCCGTTCCAGTTTAATATTACTACCGATGTCTTCATCCTTCCTGGTTTCTAGACCGGGACCACTTGTTGTGCGACCATAAATAGTAGGCCGGGTCGTTCAATATCGTCTCCTCCAGTTTTCGGGTATACTTCTCCGTAACCGTCAACTCCTCTTCGGCACTCGCATCGGGTGTGATTACCGAAAAGTTTCCCACATAGTGTCCCCTCTTCACTTTCCGGATATCGAGGTACACCACCGAAAAGCCTAGTTGACGGGCTATCCGTTCCATTCCGGTCTGCAACAAGGTGTCCTGATTCAGAAATGTTGTCCAATGCTCGTTGCCATGTTTCCGCGGCCGTTGGTCCGTAAGAAATCCGATGACCATCGAGATCCCCTCGTTCCGCTTGCGAACGATTGTACGGTAAGCGCTCTTCATCTCGATGGAGAGGGGTTTGAAACGCGCCCTAATCCTCAAAAAGAGCTCATCAAATGCCTTCGATTTCAACTCCTTATAGATCTGACCAGGTTCTACTCCCGGCGAGAGATAGAGCGAAATGGAGGGAACCCACTCCCAATTTCCATAATGACCCAGGCTCAATATACAACTTTTCCCATTTTGGATAAGCCGGTTAATTATCTCGGGATTGGTAAAAACCATCCGTTTGCGGATCTCTTTCTCCGAGATCCGCAAGGTCTTTACAGTCTCCACAAAATAATCGCAAAGGTGGCGGTAAAATTGCCTCTCGATCTGTCTAATCTCTTTTTTCCTCTTGTGGGGAAAGGAGCGGGTGAGGTTCTTCCTGACAATCTTCCGGCGATAACCTACCAGACAATAGACAATTATATAGAGGATATCTGAAAAGAGATACAATATGGGGAAAGGGAGTAACGCCATGAGATTGGCTGCACCGTAGAGCAGATAAAACCCTATTCCATTTCTGTTATTTCCAATCATTCCACAAGCCCGTTACTCGACAAAGACAGCATTCATGGCCATCTCCTCTTCATTATACTCCCCTATCTTCACTTCGGTTATCCTGTTCACGAGCACCGGATCATAATCGGCACACAATTTCACGTAGTTCTCGGTAAAGCCGTACATCTTGTCTCCATGCCGCGTATGTTCAAAAAGTACCTTTCTGATGGTGCCCCGTTGCGACTCGTAAAAACCACGCAACTTCATATCGGATATGTCATGCAGCAACTTGCTCCGTTGATGTTTTACCTTCGGATCCACTACATGTTCTATTGCCAGGGCCTGTGTTCCCGACCGTTCAGAATAGGTGAAGACATGCAATTGTGAGAAGTTGAGCGATTCGATAAACTCCCGCCCTTCATCAAAATAGTCGTCCGTCTCACCTCGGAGCCCGACAATCACATCCACGCCAATAAATGCGTGCGGCATGACTGACTTGATTTTTTCAATCTTGTGCCGGAATAGGGCCGTGTCGTATTTTCTCTTCATCAGCTTCAACACTGCATCACTCCCCGCTTGCAACGGAGTATGGAAATGGGGTGCAAACCGCTTTGATCCTGCAACAAAATCGATAATCTCATCCGTCAGCAGGTTAGGTTCGATGGAGGAGATGCGAAATCGCTCGATCCCCTCTACCTCGTCCAGGGCCTTGATCAGATCGAAAAAAGTTTCGCCGGTACTATGCCCGAAATCGCCGATATTGACCCCCGTAAGAACAATCTCCTTGCCTCCTTGAAGCACGACATCCTCTGCCTGTCTTACCAGATCGGCAATTGAACCGTTGCGGCTCCTGCCCCTGGCATACGGGATGGTACAAAACGAACAGAAATAGTCGCACCCGTCCTGAACCTTCAGGAAATAGCGGGTACGGTCATCGGCCGAACAGGAGGGGACGAAAGTACGTATACGATGCGTTTTCGATGTAATCACCTCACCTTTCTCCCTCTTTTTCAGGTCGTCCATATAACGGATTACATCCAGCTTCTGTTCCGAACCCAATACCAGGTCGACCCCCTCGATGGAGGCCACCTCATCGGGCTTAAGCTGGGCATAGCAGCCGGTAACCACCACAAAGGCATCGGGGTGGTTCTGGATCATTTTTCGAATGGCCTGCCGTCCTTTCTTGTCGGCCAGCTCTGTCACGGAGCAGGTATTGATAACACAGATGTCAGCTTTCTGCCCCTTTCTGGCACGCAATACTCCGGCCTGCAGCAATTGCTTGCCTATAGCCGATGTTTCCGCGAAATTTAGCTTACATCCCAAGGTATAATATGCGGCCGTTTTATTTTCAAAAACAGTTTGATCAATCATGCTGAATTATTGTTACAATTATGAATTCCGGAAGTCAAAAAAACAAAATCAAGTGTCGAAGTAGATAAACTGTGAATACCGGAGTGCAAAAATACAACATTTAGATCAATTTGCCGGCACCATTTCTTTGACAATCTATAAATTCGTATTATTTTTGCACACAATTAAAAAAATTGTGCAAAGATAAGAATGATACAACAGAACTTCATTAAGATATACGAAGAGAGTTTCAAGTCAAACTGGGAATTACCTGCACTATCCAATTACAAAGACCGAAAAACATTATCATACAGTCAACTGGCCGAAAAGATTGCGCGGATACACATCATGTACGAGGAGTTGGGCATCAGAAAAGGGGACAAGGTTGCATTGATCGGAAAAAACCATACCGGCTGGTCCTTGGTCTTTCTTGCCACCATTACCTACGGTGCCGTAATTGTTCCCATCTTGCACGAATTCAATCCTGAAAGCATCGAACATATCATCTCGCACAGCGAATCGAGATGTGTCTTTATCAATAAGAAAATCTGGGAGAATCTCGACAAGAACAAGGTTACTGTTCCTGTCTTCTCGCTGCCATCGTTCGATCTGCTCCAGTCTCACGATGAAACGACAAAAGAGCTTCCCATAAAGCTTGACGCCCTTTTTGCCAAAAAATATCCAGACGGATTCCATAAGGAGAATATTGTCTATGCGGATGTAGACAATGAAGAGGTGATCTGTCTGAACTACACGTCGGGTACCACCGGATTCAGCAAGGGTGTCATGCTCACTGCAAACAACTTTGCCGGCAATATCACCTATGCCCATACCCTCAAACTGCTTTTCCGAGGAGAGAGGGATTTGGCCTTCCTCCCCATGGCGCATGCCTACGGGTGTGCTTTCGACTTTCTTTATGCCCTCTCTACGGGAGTGCATGTCACGCTCCTCGATGTGGCCCCATCGCCGCAGAACCTGATCAATGCGTTTCAGGAAATCAAGCCAAACATCATTATTACCGTACCGTTGATTTTCGAAAAGATCTACAAAAAGAAAATTTTGCCGGAGATCAACAAGCCCGCCGTAAAAATGCTGTCCCGCACCCCGGGACTGAATAGGCTGGTATACAGAAAAATACGGAAATCCCTTATCAAGTCACTGGGTGGCAACTTCAGGGAAGTGATTATTGGCGGAGCAGCCTTGGGAAAGGATGTGGAAGCCTTCTTTTACAAGATTAAGTTCCCCTTTACTGTCGGCTACGGCATGACAGAGTGTGGCCCGTTGATCTCCTACGATCACCACTACGATTTTGTTCCAACTTCCTGCGGTTCTGTATTGGCTGGAATTATGGAGGCGAGGATCGACTCGCCCGATCCGGAAAAAATTCCCGGAGAGATCCAGGTTCGGGGAGAGAACGTAATGAAGGGTTATTACAAGAATCCTGAAGCGACAGCCGCCGCATTTACCGAAGATGGCTGGCTGAAAACGGGTGACTCCGGAGTTATGAGAGGGAGACGGCTCTTCATAAAAGGGCGCATCAAAACCATGATCCTCGGTCCGAGCGGGCAAAACATCTATCCGGAAGAGATCGAGTCGAAATTAAACAATCTCCCCTATGTTGCGGAAAGTCTCGTCATTGAAAGGGAAAGAAAACTTGTGGCATTGGTTTATCCCGACTATGAAGCAATGGGAGCCGATGGTTTAACCGCCGATCAGCTGCCTCAGATCATGGAGGATAACAAAAAACTATTGAACAATCAGGTGGCCAACTACGAACGGATCGGCTCCATTGTAGTTGTCGACAAGGAGTTTGAGAAAACACCGAAGAAAAGCATAAAACGTTTCCTGTATAGTTAAGCCTGTTTCGCTCTGACACCGACGCTATACTCCGCTTTGCGATTTGGAGGCAAAGAACGCAACACTGCATTCTTTTCATCCCAGTAAGAGCAATTCAGGACAATCTGCTTGACCAATCACACCAGTCATCCCTCTTTATTGAGGGGTGATTGGCTTATTAACATTATTTAATCACACTTTTTTCTCAAAAACATGTTATATAACATAAAAACGATATAACTTTGCGCAGTTTTTAAAAAACATAAGATTATTGATCGTTTAAATTATTGAAAAAATGAAAAAAGTTTTATTATTTGTAGCTTTAGTTGCTACCCTTGGATTTGCTTCTTGCACCAACAAACAAGCTGCCGCTGAAAAAGCTACTGCTGACAGCCTTGCTGAAGTAGCTAGACTTGACAGTATCGCTGCCGCTGAACAGGCTATCGCTGACAGCCTTGCTGCTGCCACCGCTGCTGCCACCGCTGCTGCTGTTGACACATTGGTCGAAGCTACCGAACAAGCTGTTGCTGAAAACAACTAAGCGAGGGTTCGCTAAATCTTGTGATGCCATCCCCTACAGGATGGCTTTTTTTATTTGTAGTTTTCTCAAAAGAGCTTACCTTTGCGGGGACTTCAAGAAATAACCCAGTATCAAAGGTATGAAAAAAAGAGTCTTTGCCGCTTCGCTTGTTGCCATCTTGTTCTGCTCGTGTCTCTCCCAACATAAAAACTATTTTGTAAAGGAAGTTGCCTTTCAGGATGATATAACAGTCGAAGAGAGGTTGAAACTGGCAGCCCGCCTTGTTCCTACCGACCAGCAATATGCTTGGCAGCAGCTGGAGCTGACTGCATTTATCCACTTTGGCATGAACACTTTTACCGACCGGGAATGGGGTGACGGGCAGGAGGATCCTGCTCTCTTCAATCCAACAGAGTTCGATGCTGAACAGTGGGTTGTTTCACTTCAGGAGGCTGGATTCAAGATGATCATCCTGACGGCAAAACATCACGACGGGTTCTGCCTCTGGCCTACCTCTACCACCACGCACTCCATACGCTCCTCCGGCTGGAAGGGCGGGAACGGCGATATTGTAGGTGAGGTAAAGGATGCCTGCGACAAACATGGAATGAAATTTGGGGTTTACCTCTCTCCGTGGGACAGGAATGCCGAAAGTTATGGCGATTCACCCCGTTACAATGCATTTTTTGTAGAGCAATTGAAAGAGTTGCTCACAAACTATGGTGAGATTCACGAGGTATGGTTCGACGGAGCCAATGGCGAGGGACCGAATGGGAAACGTCAGATATACGACTGGGCACGTTTTTACCATGTGATTGATAGCCTACAGCCAAAAGCGGTCAAGGCCATCATGGGCAACGATATCCGTTGGGTCGGGAATGAGTCGGGCCTGGGCCGTGAAACGGAATGGAGTGTAACTCCTCTCAACCCTGACATCAACGAGGCAATCACCGAAGAGAACAAACGACTGGAGATCAACCCCATGTCCAGTGACCTGGGCAGTCGCGACCTTATCGCCAAAGCCAGAAAACTTTATTGGTACCCGTCGGAAGTTGATGTCTCCATAAGGCCGGGATGGTTTTATCACCAGGAACAGGATCATCAGGTGAAGACGCTGCAGCAGCTGGTCGACATCTATTACCAGTCGGTTGGCATGAACTCGGTACTCCTGCTGAATGTTCCGCCCGACAAACGTGGTTTGCTGCATGAGGCGGATGTAGCCAGACTGAAAGAGTTTGGCAAATATATAAGGAATACATTCGAAAAGAATAGGATTAAGAAAGGAGATCTCGTCTGGACAGCCAAAAATGGAGAGCAGAGGGAGTTTGCCTCAACAGGCGACACCATTAACACGGTGATGTTGCAGGAGGAGATTCGGAAAGGTCAGCGGGTAGAACGGTTCAAAGTGGAAGGATTGATCGGCAATGAATGGAGAACACTGGCTGAAGGAACAACAATTGGATATAAACGATTGGTAAAGTTTGATGATTGCGCCCCCTCCAGGCTTCGTATTACCATTGCCGATACGAGAGACAAAGCCCATATTCTTGCCGTCGGTGCATATCTGGCACCCCAAATCAGGGAGCAATCCGACGATTTGAAGCTAAGCGATCTGTCGAAGGAGAAGTGGAGCATCAAGGAGCAGCATCCTTTGGTGGTTGATATGGGCGATAACCACTCCATCAACGGATTCACCTACAATCCTTATGAAGAGGAAGAGGCGGTTTTCAACTACATTTTCAGCGTTAGTGGTGACGGAAAGAGCTGGACGGAGTTGAAAAGGGGGGAATTCGGCAACATCAAGAACAATCCCGTTCCTCAATTTGTAAGGTTCGACAAGAACGTCAGCGCCAGGCTCTTCCGGTTCGAAGCCATCATCGGTACCGAAGGAGGCAAGCCAAATACATCCATCGATCAGGTAGGTATTCTTATTCCATAACAGCATATGAAGAGATCAGTTACCATCATTTTCATCTTTATCGCCATTGCCGCGTTTCCACAAAAAATTGACGATATCTTCAAAACAATGCCCAACTCTCTTCTGCCGGGGTTGTCTGAAGGCAACAGAACCATGCTGCTGGTAGATACGGGAAGAACCGTTATCCCCTATTCGCTCGGTGAGATCGAGAAGTTGCTCCATTTGCCCGATTTTCTGAAGATACAGACTTCCGAAATCGGCACGACACAATTGAAGCTGTTGCCACTTATCAACGGCACCCATATCGTTTGCATCATCAAAACCGTATGCAGCCGCAAGGTATGCGACAGCTCCATCCGGTTTTACTCTACCGAATGGGTAGAACTGGATGCAGACAAACTGTTGCCCGATATTTCTGCAGAATCTTTCTTTTTTTCATCGAAAAAAGATACCGAAAATTATAAATTTGCACTATCTTTGCACAACGTTTGTCCGGTATCGGCCAACTTTGAAAACGGCTCTGACACATTGACACTGAAACTCAATCTGGAAGGATATCTTTCCGATGAACAGAGAAGTGCAATCAGGCCAATAATTGAAAGTGATACAATCAGGTTGATCTGGAACAAAACATCGTTCAGGTAATTCTTGCACCCGTAGTTCAATGGATAGAATATCGGATTCCGGTTCCGACGATGTGGGTTCGATTCCCGCCGGGTGTACAACAGTTATTGATAATCAATTGATTAGTAAAACGTCGGACTAAATGTCGGACGTTTTTTTGTTAAGCCTTAGCTTTTTCCTGAATTTTCTCTGAAATGAAAACTCTTAATATCTTCATTTCGTAAAGTTACTTTGATTGTCTTTTTTTGACTAAATTATTGAAGAAAAAAGAATATACTAATTGGTTTGTTTAAGATATTATTTTGCTAACTTTGACTTTTTAACTTAAATAGATTAATCAATAATTAAGAGTCAGGTTTTTCCAATCATGACAATGAGGAAAAATAAAGCCTGGTGGTAGAATATCAAATAATTCATGCACGCTAATACACTAATGCCGTTGAGTAACGCAAGTTTCCACAGCTGTAATCGAATTTTAATATCTTTCGTAAACATCCCCGATTATGAAGGAATATACGAATGTTATAAATCGAGTATTTACGAAAGTTGTTTATTTATTGCGTAAACAACACGTTCTCCCGACATCGCCTTCGGCTCGTCGGGAGA
>ENA-UOYA01000732-UOYA01000732.1-activated-sludge-metagenome-genome-assembly--contig:-NODE-732-length-39566-cov-7.651464_pt1 | contig 39566 bp, 34 predicted proteins | sample MGYA00238163_ERZ764804 | MGnify/ENA primary metagenome ERZ764804 (study PRJEB28919, sample SAMN05720223) | activated sludge metagenome | isolation source: Anaerobic digester | place: Hong Kong...
ATGAAATTCGAAAAAGTACCGCTTCCTTATGCTTCCGATGCTCTTGAGCCGGTCATCAGCAAAACAACAATTGAATTCCATTACGGTAAACATCATCAAGCCTATGTAGATAATTTAAATAAACTTATTGTAGGAACAGAGTTTGAGAATGCCGATTTGGAAACTATCGTAAAAAAGAGCGAAGGGGCTATATTCAATAATGCAGGTCAAGTTCTGAATCATAATCTTTATTTCACTTCATTTTCTCCTAATGGGGGAGGTAAGCCAAAAGGCAAATTGGCTGAAGCGATAGATGAGCAATTTGGTTCATTCGAGAAATTTCAGGGATTATTCAATGATGCCGGAGTTTCATTGTTCGGTTCGGGTTGGGTTTGGCTGGCTAAAGACGAGAATGGCAAACTTTCTATCGAAAAGGAAAGTAATGCCGGTAATCCGATAAGAAAAGGATTAACTCCCATCTTGGGATTCGATGTGTGGGAACATGCTTATTATCTCGACTATCAGAATCGCCGGGCAGATCACCTGAAAGAATTATGGAAGATTATAAACTGGGACGTTGTCAGTCAGCGTTATTAATTGAAGGCAGTTTATATCCGGTAGAATGGACATGTTTGACTGGGGATAGAGACGTCGAAATAACCGGCGTCTCTATTTTTTAGTTGCATCCCTTTATTTAAAAATCTTCTTCTTCGTAATTGATTGTGTTTTCTAAATTGTAGTTACTCCTATCAGTTTCATTGGTTGTGGTATTATCTTCCGTTTCGTCGAGAGGAGTGGATGTTATATCCAAATTCCGGTGAACCAATGTGTCTTTTAACAAAACATGAGGATCAAAATCTTCGAAGTCGAGCGTTTCCCAAAGAACATCTTTTAGTTTATCGATGCCAAAACCCGTAATGGAGGAAATAAATACATAAGGAATATCGGGTAAATCTTGTGCTATCTTTTTCATTTTCTCCTCATCCACTATATCCGATTTAGAGATAGCCAAAACGCGACGCTTATTCAGCAATTGGGGGTTGTATTGGATCAGTTCGTTTACCAGCGTATCATATTCTTTGCGGATATCTTCAGAGTCGGCAGGGATAACAAAGAGCAGCAAGGCATTGCGTTCAATGTGTCTCAAAAAGCGCAAACCAAGACCTTTCCCTTTACTTGCTCCTTCGATGATCCCGGGGATATCTGCCATTACAAACGATTTTCCATCCCGATATTCCACCATTCCCAAATTGGGTTCTAATGTGGTGAAAGGGTAGTCGGCAATTTTGGGTTTTGCAGCAGAAACTACCGACAGCAAAGTCGATTTTCCGGCATTTGGAAAACCCACCAGACCTACATCGGCCAGAAGCTTCAATTCCATGATCACCCATCGTTCCTCTGAAGGTTCTCCGGATTGTGCATAACGCGGAGTTTGATTGGTTGCCGATTTGAATCTGGCATTCCCTTGTCCTCCCCTGCCCCCCTTTAATAAAATAACTTCTTGGCCATGTTCCGATATATCACATAAAAATTCCCCTGTATCGGCATCATATACTACCGTTCCGCAAGGCACTTCAATGATTTTGCTTTCTCCTTTTTTACCCGATGATTGGTTACGTGATCCGCTGTGGCCGTTTTCGGCAAAAAAATGGCGTTGATAGCGTAAATGCAACAGGGTGCGACAATTGCGGTTTCCGCGCAGGATAATATTTCCACCATCCCCGCCGTCACCCCCGTCAGGACCACCTTTTGGCAGGTACTTTGCCCTATGGAAATGGACAGACCCACTGCCGCCTTTTCCTGAGCGACAAAATATTTTTACATAATCAACAAAATTGGATTCCGTCATTCTTTTTTCTCTGCAATAACGTTGTCAACTGCTTGTGCTATGGAAGCAAAAATCTCTTCGATAGAGCCTTTCCCTTTAATCTCTACCAGCTTTCCTTGTTTAGCGTAGAATTCCTTTAAAGGAGCAGTTTGGTTATAATAAACTTTTAATCGCGATTCAATGGTTTCGCGGTTATCGTCGGAACGTCCCATTAGTTCTCCTCGTTTGAGAAGCCGGTTAATGAGCTCTTCATCGTCAACCTCAAGGCTGATGACAATGGATATTTCTTGTCCGAATTTTTTCAGTATTTTATCAAGAGCCTCTCCCTGAGCCAGTGTTCGAGGAAATCCGTCAAAAATAAACCCTTTCGCATTCGGATTTTTTTTGACAGTCTCTTCCAGCATGCCAATGACTACTTCGTCAGGAACTAATTGGCCTTTAGCGATGTAATTTTCGGCCATTTTTCCTAGTTCGCTCTTTTGTGCTATCTCAGCTCTTAATAAATCTCCTGTTGAGATGTGTTCCAGTCCGTATTTTTCTTTCAAATAATTGCTTTGTGTACCTTTTCCCGAACCGGGGGCTCCAAAAATAACAATGTTCAACATAGTTTGCTTTTTAATTATTCCGTATATATTTTTCATTGCAAAGATAGCCATTTGTTTCTTTTTTGGTGAATAATGGTTGAAACAATAACAAAGGAGGTTCTGAAGTTTGAAAAATAAAACGGCACAAAAGTGCCGTTTTATCTTGTTCGAGAGGTACCTGGCGGATTCGAACCGCCGTAAACGGTTTTGCAGACCGCTACCTAGCCACTCGGTCAAGGTACCGAGTAAAGTGGCCACAAAGATAATACATTTTCCCGATTTTAAAAACAACAGGCATTATTTTCTAGCAAATAGACGATTGAAAGCTTCTTCAACTTTTCGTACCGATTCAATCTTAATTGCTGTTTTTGCGGTAAACCCTTTCAGATTATGTGCCGGGATAAGGATGGAGGAAAAACCGAGTTTCTCTGCTTCAAGGATGCGTTGTTCTATACGGTTAACCGGCCGAATTTCTCCCGATAGTCCCACTTCGCCGGTCAAACAAATGTTTTTGTCTATCGAGATATCGAGACTTGACGATAAAATAGCGCTAATTATCGATAAATCCAATCCCGGGTCGCTTACACGTAGACCGCCCGCTATATTGAGAAAAACATCTTTTTGCGAAAGTTTGAAGCCCGCTCTCTTTTCCAATACCGCCAGCAACATGTTCATTCTTCGGATATCGAAACCGGTGGATGAACGTTGGGGTGTACCATAGGCTGCCGTGCTTACCAGAGCCTGAGTTTCGATCAAAAAGGGGCGGATACCTTCGATTGCGGCGGCGATGCTTACGCCACTCAATCCTTCATGGTTTTGGGTGAGCAGCAACTCTGAAGGATTGATTACTTCACGCAACCCCGACGAATTCATTTCGTATATGCCGACTTCGGATGTGCTGCCGAAGCGGTTTTTTATGCTTCGTAGAATGCGATACATGTAATGTTGGTCACCTTCGAACTGCAAAACCGTATCCACAATATGTTCTAGAATTTTAGGTCCCGCAATGTTGCCTTCTTTGGTGATATGCCCAATAAGTATCACGGGTATGCCCGATTGTTTCGCAAACTTTAAAATCGAAACAGCGCATTCGCGCACCTGGGAAATGCTTCCGGGTGACGATTCCAGCGCCTCGCTGTAAACCGTTTGTATGGAATCGATGACTACCAATCCGGGTAACGTGTTTTTAATATGGGTAAATATCTGATCGAGATTGGTTTCGCAAACAACCAGGCAGTTATCGTTTTGTATGCCGATTCTGTCGGCACGGAGTTTTATTTGTCTCGCACTTTCTTCTCCCGACACATAGAGCGATCGAATGTGTTGCAGTTTCAGTAGAGTTTGCAGCACGAGGGTAGATTTTCCGATGCCCGGTTCCCCTCCGATCAACACCACCGAGGCAGGAACAAGTCCTCCGCCCAGCACACGGTTCAATTCGGCGTCGATAAGGTTGATCCTTGGTTCTTCATCGGCTTTTATTTCGTTAAGAGGCAATGGCTGACTTTTTATACCGGAAAAAGAACGCATATCTTCTTCTTTGGCGAGGTCGTTTTTGCCAACGAGTTCTTCTACGAATGTTCCCCATTCGCCGCATGCCGGGCAACGTCCCATCCATTTGGGTGATTCATTGCCGCAATTGCTGCAAAAATATACCGATTTGAGTTTTGCCATTGTTCTTTCTTCGCAAAGTTAGCGAATATTTGCAAGTCGAACGGTTAAAATGAAACCATATTCTTCTATTTTACCCTAAAAACCTAAAAATTATCAGGGAATAATTTTAATTCGGAATCGATAGAGGATTCCTTTTGTCTCTATTCATTTGTAACTAGAACAATAAAAAGAATCCGGCAGCTCTTGCAGTTTACGGCCTATTTTTCTATTTGTTCGCAATTTAGAAGAATAAAAGTGAATGGTGTAGTATTGTTTAGAATTCGATTTTCAATTGTTTTTCAAATAGTGTAAAACTTTTGCGGTGGTGAGGGGTGATGCCATATTTTTTGATTGCCTCACGATGCAACTGGGTAGGATATCCTTTGTTTTGTTCCCAACCGTAATCCGGGAATTCGTTGTGAAGATTTTTCATGTATTCGTCTCGGTAAGTTTTTGCCAAAATGGATGCAGCCGCTATCGACATGTATTTTCCGTCACCTTTTACAATGCACGTATGAGGAATCTCTTCGTAGGGATGAAAACGGTTTCCGTCAACCAGAATATGTTGCGGTCGTACAGAGAGCTTGTCCAATGCTTTGTGCATGGCTTTTATAGATGACCTAAGAATATTTATTTCGTCGATTTCCTGGACTGAGCATGAAGCCACGCCAAAACATAAGGCATGTTTTTCGATAAGAATTCGCAGTTCGTTGCGATCTTTTTCCGAGAGTTGTTTAGAATCGTTCAGCTTGGCATGTTCAAAGCCGGGAGGGAGAATTACAGCGGCGGCAAAGACCGGCCCTGCAAGACATCCACGTCCTGCTTCGTCGCAACCTGCTTCCATGCAATTGCTATGCATGCAACATTCCAAATGCGGAAACGGTTTTGGTTTCATAAGGCAAGCTCCACCTTGTTGTCGGCAGGCGGATAATCCAATCGAAATGTTGCCGGATCGAAATTTTCCTGCCCCATTATTTTACTGAAAATTTTTAGTGCCTGTACCATTTCTTCTGTAAGTTGTTCATCGCCGCAAACATGCAACAGGTTCATCTGAACAATAACATTAGCTAGTGCCTGTTGGATTTCTTTGGGTAACGGTATGTTGAGGTTGTTGATTTTTGATAAAGCCGAAGCTTCTGTTTGTTGACGGAGTTTCTCTTTGTATTCTTCTGCCAGTTGTGGCTTTGAAGGGATCGAATTTACAGTATGAGAGGTTATTTTCAAGGTATCATTTTCAAGGAGAATCACGCGGTAAGGAAATGGGTATTGAGCCAGACTTCCAGTTTCCACGTCGGTGATCGTATTTCCGGAGGCCGAGGTGTAAGAAGTGATATCATTGGCATGAAAGTGTCCCGTAAAAACAATTTTTAATCCGCTGTCTGCAAGAATTTCCGCATTTTTTTTCCAGTCATTAATCAGATATTCCGGGAAAAAGGCGCTTTGATAAGGCATATGTTCCACTAAACCGTGGTGCATCATGCCGATCACGTTGATTTTTTTTTCTTTTGCTTCGTTGAGAATTTCCAATGCCCATTGGAGAGTTTGAGGAAGAATTCTTCCGGATGAAAGGGAGGAGGTATGGTATTCGTTATATCGATTGGTATCGAAACACAGCAGCCATAGAGAATCGTTCACAGAAGCGAGGTAACTCAGCGAGGCTGTATCGGACTTTAAAGCTTTTCCGTAGCCGAAATCGGCATAGATTGCCGCAAATTCTTCGGCTGTAACGTTCTCTGCCGGTTCGGTTTTGTCTCCCATGTATTTTTTTGCCGTAGGGACATTGATATCATGATTACCCGGCGCAACAAAGATTTGCGTTCCATTTTTTGTTAACGGCAGCAGTTTTTCCTTAAAATCCAGATGACTCTGCTTTTCCCCGTCTTTGCTTATATCGCCGGGGATGAGTAAAATATCGGGAGATTCATCGAGCAAATCGGTTACCACTTTATCCAGTACCGCATGAAGGTCTTCCGTATTCCTTCCCGTCATTGTTTCGTATTTTTCTAATGCAGTGCCTTTCCCTGCGAGCCGGGACGAGAGATAATGCACATCGCTGATGATTGCTATTTTTATTGGTTTTGCTGCCCAAAGCGATAGCTCTGAGGTTAGGAAAAACAGGATATATAAAAGTCGTTTCATTACTGGGAATTCTAAATAGAATTGCTTAATCGGTGAAAGAGATAGAAAATGTGCCAATAGGAGTAAGTAAGGCTAATGGCACCATCGGTCGATATTTTTATGAATTAAGTAATCGTTCAATTTCTTCGATATTGGCACGAAATCCTTTATCGACTTCTACAAGATCTTTGACGGCGTTGCAGGCATGAAGAACAGTGGAATGATTTCTGTTGCCTACTTGTGCACCAATTTGAGAAAGTGAAAGTTCGGTGTGTTTTTTAGTAAAATACATGATTACCTGGCGAGCTTGAACGATTTCTCTTTTTCGCGATGCAGAGTGAACAAGTTCTTTCTTGATGTTGAAAAAATTGCAAACGGTATCTTGAATTTTTTGTACGGTAATGCGTTTTTTCTCAACTTTGATGGTTTGTTCCATTACGCGGCGGGCAAGGTTCATGTCGATATCTCGGTCGTTGATTATGGAATGTGCCATCAGCGAAACAATAACACCTTCGAGGTCGCGCACGTTATCGGTTACATTTTCAGCAATGTAGTCGATAACTTCGTTTGAGATGGACAACCCGTCGGAAAGTACTTTATGTTTCAATATTTTCTTGCGCAGTTCTTTGTCGGGACGTTCCAGACTTGTGGTCAAACCCCAGCGGAAACGAGTCAACAATCGCTCTTCCATTCCCACCATATCCATGGGAGCACAATCGGAAGTCATTACCAGCTGTTTATTGTTTTGATGCAAGTGATTGAAAATGTGGAAGAAGGTATTTTGTGTCTTTTCCAATCCCGATAGTTCTTGAATATCGTCGATAATCAATACATCAATTCCTTGATAGAAATTAATAAAGTCGTTTATGGTATTGAAACGTCGTGCATCTGTAAATTGAACCTTAAAAAGATGTGCAGAGATATAAAGCACTTTCTTTTCCGGATATCGATCCAGGATTCTCGAGCCTATGGCGTGGCAAAGATGGGTTTTTCCTACTCCTGAATTGCCATAGACGAATAATGGATTAAAAGCTGTTTTTGCTGGATTTTCGGCCACTGCTTCTGCAGCGGTGCGAGCTAATCGGTTGCTCTCGCCTTCAAAAAAATTATTAAAGGTATATTTGGAGTTTATTTGAGAATCGAATTCGGGCGTTTCAACGCGTTCAAAAGGGTTGGGAACTTTGATAGCTACTTTTTTTGCAAAATTTTTGTCTCCTGATTGCGTCTTGGTTTCTCCACGAAGCTCTACCGCCGTGTTGGTTTCGGTTTCAATCAATACGCGGTAATTTAAGATCGTTCCCTCTCCAATTTCGCGATAAAGGGTCTGTTGAATAAGATCAATGTATTTTTCTTCAAGATATTCATAAAAAAACTGGCTCGGCACCTGCACTGTTAGCACGTTGTCTTTATAGTTTAAAGGCACGATTGGTGCAAACCAGGTGTTAAACGCAGCTTCGGGAATATTATCGCGAATGACATTTAGACAGTTATTCCATAAAATCTTGAAATCTCCTTTCATTAGTTTATTTGAACTTGTTTTCTTATCGTTTCTCGAGTACAAATTTTGGAAATATATTTTATAAAAAAAAATGGGTCTCTTTTTTGAAAAAAGACAACAAAACACAGGATTAATAATCAATCCGATAATAATAAATAATTAAATATCAATTACATATGAATACGCTCTTTTGGGAAACCATTGTGAATCAGTATTTTTATTAAGTGTAAAAAAGTCATTGAAAATGAGAAAATCGCTTCATTTTTGTCCCTTAAATGCAATAATACAAATACTTTTCTGATTTTTATCGGCAATACATCTATTTAGAGCAATTCTATTTAAATATTTTTCGGCAAAAAGCACAAATAGGCTTCAATACTAGAATAGGCGCAATTTCACACTTAAATATTTCTTTGGATTTTTTCTAACATCTTCCAGTAATTTTGTTGCAGTGTTGATGGTAACAATTAAACTGTCGTGGAGTTCTGAACCATTTGTAAGTTTTCCCAACGAATTGTCGGGTGTGTTTAATTTTTGAGAGAGTAAATTCAAATTTGTAATTGTTTCGTCAAGCGTCACTAATGTATGGTTGAGATCGGCAGCGTATAATTCATCGCTAACGTTTTTCAGATTATCTATTACTACATTCAAATTTTGTGTAATTTCAGGAATCTCTTTTCCTATACTAAGAATAATGTTGTTGATATTATGAGCAGAAGCTTGTAATTCATTTACAGTTCTATTTATACCACTGATGGATTGCTGCCAGGCGGGATTGGTGATCAATTGGTTCAATGCTATAACGGTGGAATCGATGTGTAATAGGAGAGAATCGGCTTTTGGGGCAATTTTTTCGGCACTATCCATCATCCCTGCTGCTCGCCCTCCGAGCAAAGTATCACCGGGATTTAAATAACGGGTGGCTTTGTCATTGATTTTTAGTTTAACCGGCGATCCGCCCAGCAGGTCTGTGCCAAACTCAAGCGTACTTCCTTCTTTTATTTTAAAGTTGTCATTCAATCTTATTTCTACTGCAAACTTCAGGGGATCAGTATTGATTATTCTAATCGAACTAACTAATCCGATCTGATAACCGTTTACCAATACGGGAGATGAGATATTTAGTCCGGAAACATCGTCAAAAACAGCAATATAATTATTCTGTTTTTGAAAAATATTTATTCCTTTCAAAAAATTAATACCAAAGAAAATTATGGCAAGACTGACAAGGAATGATAATCCGATACTTGCGTTTTTGCTTAATTTCAATTTCATAAATAATATGTTAGTTAATTATTCGATTCGAACGCCATTTTGAAATTTGACGATGAAGGCATCTTTAAATTTTGGTTGTACTTCGTGTAAAATTTTTATGATTTCTGTTAGATCGGTAGCACTGCCGTAAGTATATTTATAGACAGTTCCGTCTTTATAAAAATTTACAGGAGATAATCCTTTAAAAACAGGAGAACCGGCTTCGTATTTTTTTGACGACGTCAGAAATTGAATCCGATATTCGATTGCGGTTTCCGCTGAATTTGCCTTTTGGGGTTGATTAGCAGTTTCATTCGAAAAAATCCGGTTTTTTTTATCATAATCTCTCTTGTATTCATTGAATGCCATGTAAATTGAATTTGCCATGGAATTTTGTCCGGAGGCACTTTTTAAGTATTTCTCATCATTTGGATTGCTGATATATCCCAATTCGACGAGGATGCTCGGCATAGCAACTTCGCGCAGCACAAGGAAACCGGCTTGTCTGACATCTCGGTTTATTCTGTTGGAATTATGCACTAATTGGTGTTGAACCAATGAGGCAAGATGAAGGCTTTGTTTGAGATATTGATCGGACATGAATTCAAAGATAATGTACGATTCCGGTTCTTGAGGATTAAAACCTTCGTACTTTTGTGAATAATCTTCTTCGAGTAAAATAACGGAGTTTTCTTTTTTGGCAACCTCCAGATTGTCTTTGCTCCTATGTAATCCCAAAATAAAGGTTTCTACACCTTGAGGCGATTTTTGTCGTTTGGATAATGCATTGCAGTGAATGGAGATAAAAAGATCGGCCTTCGCGCTATTGGCAATGGCAGCTCTTTGATCCAACGCAACAAAACTGTCATCTTTGCGTGTATAAACTACTTTTACATCGCTGTGATTTTTTTCAATCAATGCGCCCAACTTTTTTACTACCGAAAGTGTGATATCTTTTTCGCACGAGGAAGATCCAAGTGCTCCCGGATCCCTGCCACCATGACCTGCATCAATCACTACCGTAAATTCCTTTGTTTGACTTGCAACAGGGAATACGGAAAAAAGCAATCCTCCGAAAATAAGTAATAATAATACTTCAACATATCGAGACATGCCTTTTCTTTTTGCAAAAATAGTGATAAAAATCGGATTAAATAGCTTTCGAATATTCATTTTACTGACTGAATAGGGGATATTAAGGTTTAATGACTTTTCTCATTTCGAAATTTTCACTACCTTTGAAAAATTAATTAAACGCTTATGAATCATCATTTAATAGCTCCTTCTATTCTCTCTGCTAACTTTTTGGATCTTCGTAAAGATGTGGAAATGTTGAACAACAGCGAAGCGGATTGGATACATTTAGATATTATGGATGGAGTTTTTGTTCCAAATATCTCTTTCGGCTTTCCGGTGATTAATTCGCTTCAATACATAACCGATAAACCCCTGGATGTTCATTTAATGATTGTTCAGCCCGAAAAATTTGTTTCAGAAGTAGCCCACGCGGGTGCTTATATGATGAATGTGCATTATGAAGCATGTGTTCATCTGCATAGAGTTATTCAAGAAATCAAAAAAGAGGGAATGAAGGCTGCAGTTACATTAAATCCGCATACACCGATATCTTTGCTTGAAGATATTTTGCATGAGTTGGATATGGTTTTGTTGATGTCGGTAAATCCCGGATTTGGAGGTCAGAACTTTATCGATCATTCCGTAAAGAAAGTTTCGGCTTTAAAGGAAATGATTGTCAAAAAAAATCTTTCTACCCTCATTGAGGTTGATGGCGGCATTAATTTGGAAACAGGCAAACGGCTGGTTGATGCCGGCGCTGATGTACTTGTTGCCGGGAATTTTGTTTTTTCTTCTGAAAATCCCATAGAAACTATTCATCGATTAAAAAGTTTATAACAGTCTTTTTTATCAAGTTTTTTGCCAAGACGAACTTTTTGCGTTAGCAATGAGAATGTGATGACTCATATAATAGGGAAAACACCTTTTCTGCGTTTGCTCATTCCTGTTGTGACAGGGATTATTGCCAATGAATTTATTCACCCCTTCCCTTCGGCTCTTTTTTTCGGTTTTGCAGGGTTTTTTATCCTGTTGCTTTCCTTTTTTATTCCGGAAAACAAGGAGTTTCCATATCGATGGGTATTTGGTGTCGGATTGTTTTTGTTCGTTTTTTCTCTGATTACGTTGCAATACCGGCAGAAGGTTGCAGACACTTCATTAGGCTCTTTAAACGAAAATATCCCTTGTAAAGGGATTGTTCTTGATATTCCGCAGCAAAAACATCGTTCTGTTCAAGGCAATATCAAATTGATAGGCCCGGAACAGAAAAAAGTGATCCTTTATTTTGAAAAAGAGGGAAAGAGTATTGACCTTCGGCCGGGTGATGAAATTGTCTTTCATGCCAAAATAGAGCCTTTCAAAAATTTTGGCAATCCGGATGATTTCAACTATGTCCGATTTATGAAAATAAAGGGTTTTGCAGGATCGGCATATGTTTCCTCTCAACAATGGAGTAAAACGGGGAAAAACATTCAATCGGTTTATACATTATCGCAGAATGTAAGGGCTAAAGCACTTCGTTTTTATAAATCTTTCGGATTAAATCCCGATGAATATGCTTTTGTAGCAGCACTTACCTTAGGATACAAGAACAATCTTTCCAACGATCTGCAAGATGCTTTTCGTGCCTCGGGTACAGCACATGTGTTGGCTGTAAGTGGATTGCATGTCGGAGTTGTTTATCTTATTCTTAGCGTGCTTTTTTCTTTTCTTGGCAATTGCGGAAAAAAATTTGTTCTGAAACAGTTCTTGATTATCCTTTTTCTTTGGGGTTATGTTTTCCTTACGGGATTATCTGTTTCCGTTATTCGTGCGGCAATTATGCTTTCGATTTTTTGCTTGGGTAAGGTTTTTAACAGAGAGGGATTTTCTTATAATACTCTTGCGGCAGCGGCTTTTTTTATTCTTGTTTTCAACCCGTTGAGTTTTTTCGAAGTGGGCTTTCAAATGAGTTTTTTGTCGGTCTTTGCTATTTTGTTTTTCAAACCAAAGCTCGATAAGTTATACACACCTTCTTATCGATCTTTTCTGAAAATTCGGGATCTTTTTACTCTTTCCTTATCGGCACAGTTTGGAGTTTTTCCTCTTGTCTTGTACTATTTTGGAACATTTCCAACCTATTTTTTTGTTACGAATTTAATGGTCGTTCCCCTTATTAGTATGGTTATCTATACGGTATTGCCGGTTATCCTTTTTTCGGGATTGAGTCAATTGGGTTTCCCTGTCTTTCATTCCTTATTTCAAGCAATGAGTTGGTTGCTCAATACGTTGATCGGGTTGGTTATTCATATAGTTTATGTGTTCGAATCGTTGCCTTATGCTCGGATTTCCGATCATTATCTTTCCTTTTTTCAGATGATGCTCCTTTTTATAGTTTTGTTTGCTTTCTGTGGATATATGACGAAAAAGCGGTTTAACTATCTTGTTGTCGTATTGGGATCCATTCTCCTATTTTTGTTTACAGATACCTATACGGTTATTAACAGAACTTCGCCTAGGTTTATTGTTTATAACCGACCGGGAGTGAGCGAGCTGGGAATTATTGTAAATAATAGAACAACGCCTATACTAAGAGAAGGGAATGGCATAGTGCCTTATTCTGACAAGAGAATTGTTAAATTATCGGAGAACATTTACCGGTCGAAAAGGGTTGAAAAAACGTTTCCTGTCGATTTTTTAATCCTATCGACAGATAATTCTTTCTCCATGTATTCATTGAATAGTTATTTTTTACCTGAAACGGTCATTCTTGATAGTTCTCTATCGAAATACACGATTAAGCGTATAACGGAGGAATGCCGGCAATTACATATAAAAGTGTACGATGTGTCGCAAATGGGCGCATTTTCTATAAATTTGTAGTATATTTGCAGCAAAGAAGATGCACATCCGATAGCTTAAAAGATTGAATGAGAGCAGCCACAATTACAGATATCATCCCCAAAGAACAAATCGACAAAATTCGTTCTTTCATTAATAATTACCATAAAATAGTCATCACTACTCACCTTTCACCTGATGGCGATGCTTTAGGGGCTTCTTTGGCATTGTATCATTATCTTTTTCATAAGGAGAAAGATGTGAAACTTATTGTTCCGAATTCGTTTCCCTATTTTTTGAAATGGATGAAGGGTACGGAAAATGTATTGGTTTATGAGTATAATCCCGAAGTTGGACAATATATTATAACGAATGCAGAATTAATTTTTTGCATTGATTTCAATGTTCCTAAACGGATTGGTAAAATGGCTCCTTTTGTAACGGCTTCTACTGCAAAAAAAATATTGATAGACCATCATCCTTATCCTGAAAACTCCTGTGACGTAGTGATTTCTTATCCTGAAATTTCATCCACCAGTGAGTTGATTTTTCGTTTGCTTTATCAAGCGGGTGAGTATGAGTATATAGATAAAGATATCGCAGAATGTATTTATTGTGGTATGATGACGGATACCGGAGGGTTTACTTACAATTCCAATGATCCTGAAATATTCGAGATTATCAGTTTGCTGCTGAGAAAACAAATCAATAAAGATGCGATTTATTCGCATGTTTATCACAATTATACGGAAGAACGTTTTCGGTTATTGGGATTTACTTTGTTGAAGCGGATGAAAATTTACCATGACATTCATTCTGCCTTGATTTATCTGTCGAAAGAAGATCAACAAAGGTATAAGTCAACAAAGGGAGATACTGAAGGTTTTGTAAATTATCCACTTAGTATACGAGGTATCGTTTTTTCCGCTTTTATTTACGAGGACGATAATTACGTCAAATTATCTTTTCGTTCACAAGGTAATTTTGCCTGTAACGAATTCGCTGCCGAATTTTTTCAAGGTGGAGGGCATTTGAATGCTGCGGGAGGTGAATTTTATGGAACACTGGAAGAAGCTATAGTTTTATTTGAAACAGGACTCAAAAAGTATGAATTGAAGTTGAAAAATGCATCTTGCTGAATTTATCTGACGAATGTTTTTAGGTCAGAAGAATCGTTTATTTTTCATAAATAAATTATTTTTTGAAGTTGAATTATTTACTTTTGTATCAAATTCGAATTTTATTGCTAAGAATGAGAAAAATAAGTTTTGTAATAGTAGCGATTGCCGTTTTTTTGTTTATAGGAAATTCCTGCGACAATCAGAAAACATATGCGGAGTATTTGAAAGATGAATCCAAGGGTATTAACCAATTCATTTCCGAAAACGGAATCGTCGTTCTCAACGAATATCCTGAAGATCATGTATTTAAACCGAACGAGTTTTATCGAGATCCGGCCACAGGGGTATATTATAATGTGATTGATTCGGGGGGGCGAAAAGCTATTTTTGGTGAGGAAGTTTACATTCGTTTTAAAGGGTTGACATACTTTTTGGAAGGTGATACCACACAATACTCTAATATTCTTAGTCCCGATCCTGAAATTTTGGTCTATGGAAACCCCACAACCTATGCATGTAATGCCTGGGTAGTGCCGTTGATTCATGTAGGACATTTGGGTAGAGTAAAATTGATAGTTCCGTTTAATCATGGACTTGCTTATGATAAATCATATTATCGTACAGCCTACTATGGAAATCTACAGTATCGTATAGAAGATCCTAATCCGATAAACTGAAATCAATAAAAATATGACACTTATTAAATCTATTTCGGGAATTCGTGGTACAATAGGGGGAAAGGCAGGAGATAACCTGACGCCACTTGATGTCGTAAAATTTACGGCGGCATACGCTACGTTTATCGAAAAAAATCTGCATGGGAAAGAAAAAAAAATTGTTGTTGGACGTGATGCACGCCTTTCGGGTGAGATGATTCACCGACTTGTTGTAGGAACGCTCAACGGAATGGGTTTTAATGTGGTGGATATTGGTATGGCAACAACTCCCACTACCGAAATTGCCGTAGTTGAAGAAAATGCTGCAGGTGGCATTATTCTCACTGCAAGTCATAACCCCAAGCATTGGAATGCCTTGAAATTGCTGAATTTCAATGGAGAATTTCTCAATGCAGAAGAAGGGCAACAAATTTTGGATATTGCCGGAGCCGAAGATTTTGTTTTTTCACCCGTGGAGGGATTAGGTAAAACCATAAGTAAATCTTATCTTCAGCAGCATATTCAACATATACTGTCGCTTGATTTGGTGGATGTTGAAGCGATAAAATCGGCTAAGTTGAGAGTGGCGGTTGATGCCGTAAACTCGATAGGAGGAATAGCTGTTCCTGAATTGCTTTATGCATTGGGAATAAAAGAAGTATTCAAATTGCATTGTTCACCGCACGGCAATTTTTCGCACAATCCCGAGCCCCTGCCACAACATTTGACCGAACTTGCTTCTTTGATGAAAAGTTCACATGCCGATATTGGCTTTGCTGTTGATCCCGATGTGGACAGACTGGTCATTTATTGCGAAAACGGAGAACCGTTTGGCGAAGAATATACCCTTGTTGCTGTGGCTGACTATGTATTGCAGCATAAACCCGGAAATACGGTGTCGAATTTGAGTTCAAGTCGTGCTTTGCGTGATATTACCGAAGCTCGGGGTGGGAAATATTATGCTGCTGCCGTAGGTGAAGTTAATGTTGTTGCCAAAATGAAAGAAGTAAATGCTGTGATTGGAGGTGAAGGAAACGGTGGCGTTATTTATCCTGCATCGCATTATGGACGTGATGCTTTGGTAGGAATCGGGTTGTTTTTGACTTTTCTGGCAAAATCAGGTAAAAAGGTTTCCGATTTGCGTGCTTCCTATCCGGCCTATTATATGGCAAAACAAAAAATAGAACTGACGCTCGATATAGACATAAATGCGGTTTTTGATGCTATCAAGGAAGAATTTAAAGATCAGAAAATTACCGATATCGATGGGGTAAAAATCGATTTTCCCGATAAATGGGTACATTTAAGAAAATCGAACACCGAACCTATCATTCGGATTTATTCTGAAGCACGATCTTACGAGGAAGCCGAAAATATCGGGAAACAGATTATAGAAATGATAAATAAATTCAAATGATCAGTTCTAATTTCAGAGGTTTTTAATATTGCCTTACAAGGATCCGGGCAATATTTTTTAAGACGAGGATAACCGTATTATACAATGAAAGATAAGTTAATCAGCTATGATGATATAAGAAAAATTCATCCGATTTTCAGAGGAAAACATGGGGATAAATTCATCAACTTGATAATGAAGGTGTCGGGATTGAATCACGTCAATGAAATCTACGATAGATCAAAACACCTTACAGGTCCTGCATTTTGTAAGGATGTGTTGGATAAACTGGAAATAATACGTATCTGGAAGAATATTGAAGTCTTGGATAAATATAAAGACAAACCCTTCATTACTGTGTCTAACCATGCCTATGGGCACATAGACGGCATTGCTGCAATCGAATTGGTGGGAAGTCGCGTAAATGATTATAAAATGATGGTTAACTTTGTGTTGGGAATGATTGATACCATGTCTGAAAATTTTATTGTAGTCAATCCTTTTAAATCGGATAAAAATCGCGATGTTACTTTAAACGGCATAAAAGAATGCATTGATCATATTCGTCAGGGGCATCATCTCGGTTTTTTCCCTGCCGGTGCTATTTCGGATTTTACAAGAAAAGGGCTTAAAATAACGATTGCCGACAGGAAATGGCAGCCTTCTGTTGTGAAATTGATTAAAAAAGCCCGAGTTCCGGTGATTCCCATGCATTTTTCGGGTGGAAATTCACCGCGTTTTTATGCTTTACGCCTTTTTGGATGGCAAATACGTACATTAGGGCTATGTCATGAATTAAAAAATAAGAAAGGGAAAGAATTGGTAATTACCATTGGGGACCCCATTATGCCCGCAGAAATATCGAAATATAGGGACATGGAAGAACTTGGAGAATTTTTAAAATCGAGGACATATGCTTTAGGGAATGTCAAATAAATTTAGTATTTTTGATATTCTATCCTGTTATGGATTTTATTTTTGCAGTTTTAGAGACTCATTTATGGCAAAACAAAATATTCAACAAGTTAAACAACGATTCGGTATTATAGGCACTTCAGCCGAATTGGATCGTGCTATCGATATCGCTTTACAAGTAGCTCCCACAGATTTGTCTGTTCTCATCACCGGTGAAAGCGGAGTGGGTAAAGAAATTTTTCCTCAAATAATACATCAGTACAGTGGAAGGAAACACGGTCCTTATTTTGCAGTAAATTGTGGATCGATTCCCGAAGGGACAATTGATTCTGAGCTTTTCGGACACGAAAAAGGGTCGTTTACGGGCGCAACCGCAACCCGTAAAGGCTATTTTGAAGTGGCAGATGGAGGGACTCTTTTCCTTGACGAAGTGGCTGAATTGCCTCTTCCCACTCAGGCGAGGTTGTTAAGGGTACTCGAAACGGGAGAATTTATCAAAGTGGGTTCGTCGAAAGTAGAAAAAAGCGATGTGCGGGTGGTTGCTGCTACCAACATGAATATGGTGCAGGCGGTGGAAAAAGGGAGATTTAGAGAAGATTTATATTATCGATTAAATTCGGTTCCTATCCGCATTCCTCCGCTTCGCCAGCGGAAAGAAGATATTCCTTTGCTTTTTCATAAATTTGCCACTGATTTTGCAGAAAAATATATGATACCACCTATAAGTTTAACCAATGCTGCTAAAGAAATGCTCATGGATTATCGGTGGCCGGGCAATATACGGCAATTGAAAAATATAACGGAACAGATTTCTATCATCGAACAAGAAAGGATCATAACACCCGAAATATTGAAACGGTACTTGCCGACCGAAGAAGTAGGCATGGTGCCTGTACGTTTATTCGACTTGAAAGAGAACGAGCAAAAAACGTTTGCAAGTGAACGTGAAATTTTATATCAGGTTTTGTTCGATATGAAAAAGGATATTATGGATTTGAAACAAGTAGTTGCCACTATTTTAACTGCTTCAGGTGACAAAATGAAATCCGCATTCACGGCCGAACAAGCTCAGAGCGATCCTTCTCTTGTTTCACAGGACCCTGCTACGTTGAATTTGCCATTTAAATACGACAGAGTGGTTTCTGATGCTCCTTTTAAGGAAGATGAATCAAAGCGGGAGGAAGAAATTCAGGAAGCTACGGAATATGAAGAACGATCGCTCTCGTTGGAAGATGTAGAGAAAGATATGATTGTGAAAGCATTGGAACGTCATAACGGCAAACGAAAACCGGCTGCTAATGATTTGAAAATATCTGAACGAACCTTATATCGAAAAATTAAAGAATATAAGCTGGAAAATTTATGAAACGTATCCCTTTTTTTGTTCTTGCAGGGATTAGTGTTTTATTGGCTTCCTGTTCCATTTCTTATCGATTTAATGGAGCGTCAGTCGATTATAATACAACGAAGACGTTATATTTAGCTAACTTTCCTAATCAAGCAGCTTTAATATATCCTCCTCTTGAACAGCGATTTAACGAAGAACTAAAAGATGTATTTATCAGAAATACTCAGCTTCAACTTGTCAATCAAAACGGAGATTTGGAAATTGAGGGAGAAATTGTTGGGTACGACCTTACTCCAATGGCTGTTCAAGAAGATGCATTTGCTTCGGAAACCCGTTTAACGATGACGGTGAAAATGCGTTATCGTAATAATAAAGTTGAAGGTCAGGATAAAGAGGAAACTCTTTCCGCTTACCGAAATTTTCCTAGCGATCGCTTGTTAACCGATGTGCAAGATCAATTGATTGAGGAACTTTGTAAAGATATTATTGATCAGATATTCAATGCCACGATGTCAAATTGGTAAGTTGTATTTTTTCTGATGATGAGTTCTGAATTATATAGTTGGATTGAAAATCCCGAAGTATTGAATGATGTCACACTTGGCAAATTAGAGGAAACTTTGGATGAATATCCTTATTTTCAAACCCTTCTTTTGCTTTATCAAAAGAACCTTCAAAGGGTACAACATCCTCTTTATTCGACCACATTGGCGAAAACTGCTCTTTTTTGCGTCGATAGGAAAAAACTATTTTATTTGATTAACAGAGAAAACTATGCTGTATTTATTAAAGATGACGAGGAAGAAAAAAGCGCTCAATGTGATCGGACGCAAGCATTGATTGATTCTTTTTTTAATACCATGGGAGAAGAAATGAAGTCGGGTGATGTTGTTTTTACCAATTCGGGGATTGATATGATTTCATCCGATTATTTATTGTATCTGGAATCAATTGGACAAAAAAACTCGGAAACAACAGAGGAAAGTTCGGGAAAGAATCTGTTGAAACATCACGATATTATTGATCAATTTATTGAAAAAGCCGATTCGAATGCTTCCTTATCATTATCTGATAATGAGTTGTCTATCAATAATGAACAAAATGCTTATATCTCCGATAATGATATCGATGATGATAAATTTTTAACCGAAACCCTGGCAAAAATTTATATTAGGCAAAAAAAATACGAACAAGCGCTTACAATTATTAAGCGTTTAAGTTTGAATTTTCCAAAAAAAAATGCTTACTTTGCCGACCAAATTCATTTTTTGGAGTACTTGATTATAAACGAAAAAAATAAAAAATAATCTCGATATGTATATTTTCCTTACCATTCTTATTTTAATTGCAGCTATTTTGTTGATTCTTATTGTATTGGTACAAAAATCTAAAGGAGGAGGATTAGCTGCAGGATTTTCATCATCCAATCAAATTATGGGTGTACGCAAGACTACGGATTTTTTGGAAAAAACTACGTGGACTCTTGCTGCCGTTATCATTGTTTTAAGCATTTTTACTGCAAAATATACGGCATCGCATTCTCAGGGACCTCAATCTCAAGTTGAAGTGCAGCAGCCCGCTCCTCTTAGTCCTAGTGCAGCCCCTGATGTGACACCTACCATGCCCATGCCTTCGCAAACGCTACCCAATCAGGGAACTCAGCCACAGGATCAAAGTCAAACAAATACGCAGTCAACAGAAAAAGCGAAATAATACCTTTTCGTTTTTTCGGAAATAGAGAAGGCAATTTATCTGAGTACAATATCGTACACAATAGGCATTCCTGCAGCCTCATTGAGTTTCTCGATGAGGCTTTCTTTATTCATTTGCAATTCTGCCCTTAGTACCGATGATGATAGCTGGACATAAAGGGTGTTTCGTTTTAAATAAACATTTTTTGTGTACTTGTTTACCCCTGATCCGAGCAATTCACGCCAGGCAGCAACTGCCCGGTGTTCGGCTATTTTGGTTCTAAGAAAAGTGTTTTCTTCGAAATATTCCGACAAAACGTCGCCAATGGATTTAGATTCGTGTTTAAGCATAAAAAAGGACTTTAATCGGTTATTTGGTTAATGTAGCCATTTTTCACCGAATAGAGGTGATAATCGGTATACGCTGTTTTTTCCAGCATTTTGTCGAGTGATTTACGATTTGTATCGGAAATAAATATTTGTCCAAATTCGTTTTCTAAAACAAGTTTGATGATTTCCTCCACCCGTGAACTATCCAAGCGGTCAAAAATATCGTCCAGCAATAAAAGGGGTTTGTTTTTTGTTGTTTCGAGTAAAAAATGAAATTGAGCTAATTTCATCGACACAAAAAAAGTTTTATTCTGACCTTGTGACCCTGTCTTCTTAATAGGAAAATCGTTCAGCAGCATTTCCAGATCGTCTTTGTGAATGCCAATTGTAGTATACCCCAGCATCATGTCCTTCTTTCTGTTTTTTTTTAACAGGAGATTAAGATCACTCTCTTTGAGTTGAGAAATGTAATTAAGTGAAACTGTTTCATTTGATCGGCTAATCAAGGTATAGAAACGATTGAAAATAGGAATAAATTGGTCGATGAAAGCTTGACGTTTTTTAAAGATAAACATTCCTTCATCTGTTATTTGTTCTTCCCATATTTCGAGTAAGCTGAGATCGATATTTTCCTCTTCATTTTTTAATATGATATTTCGTTGTTGCAAAGCTCTGTTGTAGCGAATCAGGGAATGCATGTAATTTTTGTCGTATTGGGAAATAACCATATCCATGAATCTACGTCGTTCATCGCTCCCTCCAATAATCAGTTCATTATCGGCGGGAGAGATCATAACTAAGGGAATAAATCCAATATGATCCGATAGTCGTTCATACTCTTTTTTGTTGCGCTTGAATTGCTTTTTTTGTCGTCGCCGTATAGCGCAAAACACTTCTTCTATTGAGTGGTCGGGGAATTCGTATTTCCCTTGGAGCATGCAAAAATCGGAATTATGACGGATAATTTGGGAATCAACCGGATTGGTATGACTTTTACAAAAAGACAAGTAGTAAATGGCATCCAACAGATTTGTTTTCCCCATCCCGTTGTTTCCAATGAAACAGTTGAGTTTGGGAGAGAGATCGAGTTCTATCTGTGACAGATTTTTGTAATTTATAATGGATAATTGTCGTAAAAACATCAAAAATCGCTTTTATTCTTCAATTAACAGCTGCTGCAATTCTTCAGGTGTAACGTTCAATTTAAGTCTTCCTTTCCATGCGTACGAAATTTTACCTCTTTCTTCCGAAACAATAATTGCTTTAGCATCGGTTTCTTGTGAAATTCCAAGTCCTGCACGATGTCTCAATCCCAGATATTTAGGAATATTTGGGTTTTGTGACAGGGGTAAAATGCAGCCGGCAGCTCTGATTTTTTTCCCTACAATAATCATGGCTCCATCGTGCAGAGGACTGTTTTTAAAAAAGATGCTTTCAATAAGACGTGATGAAATATCGGCATTGATAATTTCTCCTGTTTGTTCATATAACCCTAACTGAATATCACCCTGAATGACGATGAGTGCTCCGGTGTTGGATCTTGCCATATTCATGCAAGCCAGTACCACAGCAGTGAGATGTGAATTGTCTTTCTTTTGTTTATTATTTGGAAAGAAAAGCTTCGATATGAATTTCCATCCTTTTTTTGATCCCAACGACATAAGAAATCGTCGGATTTCATCTTGGAATAGAATTACCAGCAGGAATAAGCCTACGCTTACAAACTGATCTAGAATGGCTCCTAATAAAACCATGTTGAATACTTGAGAAACCAGCACCCAAATGATTAGGAAAACCAGTATTCCCATGAACAAAGGACGGATACCGGATATCTTAACGACGTTATAGAGATAGTAGAGCAGAAGAGCTACAAGAAAGATATCGATAAAATCTTTTATGCCGAAATGTTCAAACATGGTCAACTTACTTTGTTTTGTTGAGTTAATGGGATTTCGAATTTTTTGAGTTCCGATATAATCCGTACGCATTCAACCGCTTCTTTCACATCGTGTACCCGTAGAATGTCAGCACCATAAATTAATGCATAGGTATTTAAAATGGTGCTTCCGTTCAGACATTGTGATGGATCGGAATCGAGTAGCCGGTAAATCATCGATTTCCTTGAAATGCCCACTAAAAGAGGTAAGTCAAAGATATCGAAGTACCTGAGATAAGCCATCAGTTGGTAGTTCTGCGATAATGTTTTGCTGAACCCGAAACCGGGATCTATAATAATATCATTTACTCCTGATAGATTGAGTTGGGCTGTTTTTTCAGAAAAATAGTAGAGAATATCTTGAATAAAGTTATCGTAATTTGTCAATTGCTGCATAGTTTGAGGAGTGCCGCGCATATGCATAAGAATATAGGGAACGTTTAGCTGAGCTACTGTTGGAAACATGTTTTTATCGATTTGCCCGCCTGAAATGTCATTTATAATATTTATTCCATACTTCTCGACAGCACATTTGGCTACTTCAGCATAAAAGGTATCCACTGATAAAATGGCATTGGGAAATTCTTTTCTAATAATTTTAAGAGCGGGTTCCAACCGATTGAGTTCCTCTTTCTCTGAAAGTAAAATGGATGATGGAGAGGTGGATTGTCCTCCGATATCGATGATGGTTCCCCCTTCTTCTAAAATTTGGTTTGCTCTTTCGAGAATTTCTTTTTCCGAGTTTTTTCGGCTTCCGGAGAAAAAAGAATCGGGCGTAATATTAATAATACCCATTACTAATGGAGTTGAGAGATCCATTAGTGATCCTTTTATGTTGAGAAATTTTTTCATTTCTTATAATGTGGAATTTGGCAACTGATAGGGATAATCTATATTGTAATGCAATCCGCGACTTTCTTTTCGTGCCATTGCCTGTTTGATTACCAAGTATCCCACTTTTATGATATTGCGTAACTCACAAATTTCACGAGAAACTATCGAGCGTTGAAATAAGCTTTCCGTTTCGCGAAATAAAATATTCAATCTTGCCATTGCACGTTGTAAGCGAAGATTGGAACGGACAATGCCGACATACGACGACATGATTTCGTTTACCTCTTTATAGCTTTGGGTTATCAATACCATTTCTTCGGGTAAAGTAGTGCCTTCGGCATTCCAAGGGGGGATATTCTCCTGAAAAGAGTAATCTTTTAATCGGGGAACGGAATGTTTGGCGGCTGCATCGGCAAAAACAACGGCTTCGATAAGTGAATTAGAGGCCAATCGGTTTGCTCCGTGCAAACCGGTACAAGCACATTCACCATTCGCATACAATCGTTTAATGCTGGTTTCTCCATTAATGTTTACCCGTATGCCACCACACAAATAGTGGGCAGCAGGAGCTACGGGAATGTAATCTTTGGTGATGTCGATGCCATATGACTTACATTTTTCGTAAATGGTGGGGAAATGTTTTTTTGTTTCTTCCGGATCTTTGTGCGTTACATCCAAATATACATAATCGTCACCACGATTTTTCATTTCCGTATCGATGGCTCTTGCAACAATATCACGCGGCGCCAAGGATTCTCTTCTGTCGTATTTATTCATGAATTCTTTACCGTCTTTTGTCCTCAGGATCGCTCCATATCCTCGTACTGCTTCACTAATCAGGAATGAAGGTCGGTCGCCGGGATGATACAGAGCCGTAGGATGAAATTGAACAAATTCCATTCCTTTAATTTCGCCTTTTGCCCGGGATACCATAGCGATACCGTCGCCGGTTGCGATTAACGGATTGGTGGTCGTTTGATAGATACAGCCGATTCCCCCTGTAGCCATCATGGTTATTCGGGATAGAAACGTATCGATTTGGTTCGTTCTCTGATCCAGGATGTAAGCACCATAGCATTCGATCCCCTTGGTTTCCGATGTAATTACTTGCCCTAGATGGTGTTGAGTAAGAATTTCAATTGCAAAATGGTTATCGAATACATCAATATTGGGATGGTTTTTAATTGCATTAATCAATCTGAGTTGGATTTCGGCTCCCGTATTGTCTTTGTGATGAAGAATGCGAAATTCGGAATGACCACCCTCTTTGTGAAGATCGAAATTTCCTTGTTCATCTTTATCGAAATCGACACCCCAACTAATCAGTTCTTTGATTTGTGCAGGAGCTTCGCGCACTACTTTTTCCACCACCGCTACATCGCATAATCCTGCACCTGCATCCAAGGTGTCTGCAATGTGCTTCTCGAAATTATCCCAAGGATTGGTTACAGAAGCTATTCCTCCTTGGGCATAGTAGGTATTGGCATCTTCCAATGAATTTTTTGCAATGATAGCTACCTTACCATAATTGGCAACTTTTAATGCAAAACTCATCCCTGCTATGCCTGAACCTATTACTAAAAAATCATATTTATATGTCATATCGGTTATCGTTGTTCCTTCTATCATACAAATTTATAAATTAAACTCTAATCATGGTCATTTTAAATTTAAAATACTCCATTCGCGGCGAATATCTTTTTCAATTTATTGTTTATTTTATCAGATAAACAATGAGTTACGCTTTGTTTTAGAATGTTGAATTTATTTCGTTAAATAGTCCCGTTATTTTTTAGTTAAATATCGGAATTCTATTGCAATATTCGCAATAAAATATTTTCTTTGTTATACCATATTGTTCATTACGGCATTTATTTTTAATTTGTTATATACCTATATGAAAACATTTTCATTAACCTTATTATTTTTATTATGTGCAACGGTTACAATCCTGAACGCTGCCGCTTTACAGCAAAGCAATGATTCAACTTATTACTTGTTGCGAGGAAGGGTATTGGGAGAAGATACGCGTGACCCCTTGGTTTATGCAGTTGTTTCTGTGAGAAATTCAAATGTTTCCACCATTACCAACCAGGATGGATATTTTTCACTCAAGGTTCCTGAATCAGCCAAAAATTCACAGCTCATTATTCGACATTTAGGATATCGGAATAAAGTTATTCCCATTATAACGTTGATTGATAAACCAAACGATTATATCATGATGCAACCCTCTTCTATTATGCTGGAAGAAGTTGAAGTAGTATCGGGAGATGGAGGGCCATTGATACGCGAAGCATTGCTTCGCATTCCGGATAATTACCCTAATATTCCGAACATGATGGTCGCTTTTTATCGGGAATCGATCAAAAAAAGGAATACTTATATATCCCTTGTTGAAGCCGTGGTAGATATTTACAAGGCATCATATCGCTCTTTCGAAAACGATCAGGCGCGTATTTACATGGGACGTAAGGCAACCGATATCAGTCCCCGAGATACGATTTTGCTTAAATTTCAGGGAGGACTCACAGATGCTCTATTGCTTGATATTGCTAAGAATCCGGAAGTTGTTTTCGGGAAAGAAGGTGAAGAATATCTTTTCACTATCGAAAATATCGTTAGTTTTAACGATAAACCCAATTATGTAATCTCTTTTTTACCGCGGCCCGGTATTGAAGATATTCTTTTCCGAGGGAAAATCTATTTGGATGCAAAAAGTTTGGCTTTCACCCGAATGGAATTTAATATGAATGTTGAAAATCGAAAAGATGCATCGAACATTTTTATTAAAAAGAAACCACTCAAAATGAAAGTGGATATGAATTATGCAAAATATGTGGTGGATTATATCGAGAAAGACGATAAATGGTATTTCAATCATAGCAGGACGGATGTTGCTTTTAAAGTAAATTGGTCAAACCGATTCTTCGGCCTTTTTGCCCCTATCTATACGATCAGTTCTGAAATTGCTATTACCGACCGATATACAGATGATGTGGTCAAATTTCCAAGAAGTGAACGGATTCGTTCAACCGATGTTATTGCCGAAAAAGTGGAAGATTTTCAAAATTCCGATTTTTGGGGCGAGTATAATGTTATTGAGCCCGATGAAGAAATATCTACCGCAATTAAAAAGCTTAGTGGTAAACTTCGTCGTCGTCAGCAGCAATAATAATTATAAAATGCTTGGCGATTAAAAAAATAACCCTTACCTTTGCAGCCCTAAGTTATTTAATTAGTAAGTATATGTATTTAGACGCAGAGAAAAAGAAGGAAATCTTTGCTCAATACGGAAAGTCTAACACTGATACCGGCTCTCCGGAAGCGCAGATAGCATTGTTTTCATACCGTATTGCGCATTTGACTGAACATTTAAAGTCAAATAAAAAAGATTATAACACCGAAAGAGCTTTGAAAATTTTAGTAGGTAAACGTCGTCGTTTACTTGATTACCTGATCGAAACCGATATCGAAAGATATAGAGCAATTATCAAAGAATTGGGTATAAGAAAATAAATTTTCAAGAAAAAGTCAAAAAACGAGTAAATAAATAATTATTATTTACTCGTTTTTGTTTGTGTGCCGTGCATGGTAAATAACTTGATTTTTAAATAAGTAACATATATAGATTACTCTACATGCTTAAAAACATATTGTAAAAGTATGTTTTATAATATGTTTTTTTATTTGCTTTTTTTATAAGACTCATATAAATTTGTAACCGATAACCTAAAACAATCTTTTTACCTTAATTACTAGTCCATATAAACCGTGACAAAAGAGACCATCTTAAGCAAGGTGGTCTCTTTTTAGTAGTAAGAGAGTTGAAATCAGGAAGAATATGCGAATTTTTTGAATCGTCATGAGAATAGAGAATTCCGGGTATGGTTTTTTATCTGTGTGTGGAAATTAAAAATTAACCCGTACATTTGTAAATAATAATTGGAGATATTTATATGAATCCACCGTTGGCAGAACGGATGCGTCCTCAGAATCTGGACGAATTTATCGGGCAAAAACATTTGGTCGGCAAAGGGGCTGTTTTGCGAAAAATGATTGATTCGGGAAGAGTGCCTTCACTTATTTTTTGGGGACCTCCCGGAGTGGGAAAAACCACGTTGGCCAATATTATTGCGAATACCCTTCATGCCCCCTTTTATAAGTTGAGCGCGATTAATTCTGGAGTAAAAGATGTGCGTGATGTAATTGAAAAAGCGAAAAGCGAACGTTTTTTTGATGCGATAAGTCCTATTTTGTTTATCGATGAGATTCATCGATTCAGTAAATCGCAGCAAGATTCGCTGTTGAATGCAGTCGAAACGGGAGCAATCACGCTCATTGGCGCAACAACTGAGAATCCTTCATTTGAGGTAATTCGTCCCTTATTGTCTCGCTGTCAAGTCTATGTATTGAAGCCGCTGGAAAATGAAGATCTTGAAATTTTGCTTCATCGTGCTTTGGAGCAAGATGTTTTTTTGAAGGATAAACAGATTGAAGTTAAAGAAACGAATGCTTTGTTTCGTTTTGCAGGTGGCGATGCACGTAAGCTGTTGAATATTCTAGAACTGGTTGTTACCGCTGAAAATAGCGACAAAATTGTGATTACCGATAAAAGTGTTACCGAACGATTGCAAGAGAATCTGGCAGCATATGATAAAGGAGGGGAGATTCACTATGATATCATCTCGGCGTTTATTAAATCCATTCGCGGAAGCGATCCTGATGCTGCCATTTATTGGTTAGCTCGCATGGTTGCAGGAGGAGAAGATCCGGCTTTTATTGCACGTCGGTTGGTTATTTCGGCAGCCGAAGACATTGGGTTAGCTAATCCCAATGCACTTTTATTGGCAAATGCTTGCTTCGATACTTTACAGAAAATCGGTTGGCCCGAAGGGCGTATTGTGTTGGCCGAAACAACGATCTATTTAGCCGCATCCCCCAAGAGCAATTCGGCTTACCTGGCTATTGATAAAGCACTGGGTGAAGTTGGGCAAAGTGGCGATCTTCCTGTTCCTCTTCATTTGCGCAATGCACCAACAGCGTTGATGAAAGAACTCGATTATGGCAAAGATTACAAATATGCTCACGATTTTGAAAATCATTTTGTGGAACAGGATTATTTGCCTTCTGAAATTAAGAATCATCGTTTTTGGGAACCACAGAACAATCCTTCTGAAACAAAATTGAGCGAATGGATGAAAAAATTATGGGGAAACAAAAAATAAACAATTTTTAATCTTTTAATACCACTTCAATGAATCGTATGGCGAACTGTGTTGCTGATATTTTAGATCTTGCAATAAAGAGGAGTTGGCACGGATAATGAAGTTATATGATCGATAGGGGCCTACAGGAATAAAACTAGCCGACATGCTCCAGCAGTGCAAGTTGCGTGTCAACGTACAATTCATATAAGAAAAGCGTTTGGTCTCAAAATTATAGTCGGTATTGAAAGTGAAATTCCAGTTTTTAGTAGGCTGAAGCGAACCGCTCAATCCAAAATTGTGCGTCAATTTTCCTTTATAATCCATTTTGTTTTTATCGAATTCCCCATATCCATAGCGCAGAGAATAATTAAAAGAGAGATTCCAGTTGATTTTGTTTTTTAAATACCCGTCACTATCATATTCCCCCATACCTTGATCTGAAGTTTCCAGTAAACTTTTTTGTTTTGCGTTATCACCCTGATTTTCCCCTGACGTTTCGTCGTTAGCGAGATTGCCTGTGTCTTGTTTCGTACTTTCGTTTTCACTTGTTTGCTTATCTTTTTTCTCAAACCATTTCTTAAACGTATCTTGATTGAAAGAATAAGAAAAGGATGTACCTGTACTCATAAGTTTTCCTATACCTTTCCCGTTGAAAGCACGAAGTTTATCGACATGAACCGGCCGTCCGTTGGAATCCAATTCATATAAGTAAGGATCCCATGTTGCGCTTAAGCTTAATGTGTAGGATTTGCTGAGTTTGAGTCGCATACTGGTGTTGATATTGCTCCATTTCAAGGAATCGGCCATCATGTTGTAACTAAATCCGATATCCAGATCATCAATGAGGCTGATTTTTTGATAACCGGTAGAATCGTTCTCGTTGCGAATCTTCATTTCGAGATTGTTTTTAAAACTAAAGCCAATGCTTCCGTTTTCTCCACGAGGGGCTGTTCCGAACATCATTCGGGAATAGGGTGAATAAATGTAATCAACGTCATTGCCATACTCATCTTTATAGGTATATCTTTCATAAAAATTATAGCGAGATGCACTAAAATCCGGGGAATAGCTTAAACTGATGGATGGCGTAAAAACATGGCGAATGGCCTGTATTTTATTCCCGAAAATCTTCCATGGGGTATACATTCCGTAAAGTTTGGTATTGAAACTGATGGAGGTACTATAGTCATACACACGATTGAATCCGTATACCGTATCTGCTATCACATTCCTTTTTTGAATGGGATCCCATGCTTCTATGTAGCGCGAAGTGTACCATCTTTCGTTATAATTAATTGAAGGGGATATCTGAATGTAATCGAAGACTGTAAATGTGGCACTTATCGGGATACTATGACGCATGCCATTTGTCCAATCCTTGATGATATTTGATTTAAGAAATTTATCTTCTTTGGTCGTGATGGAGTTCCTGAATTCTCCCGAGTAGCTCATCGATATTTTTTCGTACCACCGTTCGGCTCCCACAGCTTTTTTGCGTTTAAGCGGATAGATACGGCTCATGTTTACCGAAAAGTTGGGTAAAGTTACCGAAACTGTAGAATCTCGCGATATTTGATTGATATTCATTGAAGCCGACAAGCTCCATGGTGAATTGGGAAATCGTTGTGTGAGGTTTACACTTGAACTTTTGGTGTTGGTTGTCGATTCCCGTGAATATAATTGAGTCATATCGTTTTTTTCGTACTTGCTGGTAGAAAAATTTACGCTTGCCGACAACGTGCGATACATATTTGCTTTTGGATCTTGTGAATGCGTCCAACTAATGCGAAAGTCTTTGGAAACCGAATAATCGGGTAACCCTTTGTCTCCCAGAACCGTATTAAGATAGTAGGCATTGAAATTTCCGGAGAATTTGTATCGTTTCCGGTAATTCGATTGGGCTCCGATTCCCCAGGTTCCTTTGGTATATATTTCTCCGGTGACAGCCAAATCGACATAATCGTTTATGGCAAAATAATACCCACCATTGTGAAGATAAAATCCTCTCTCCATTTCATCTCCATAGGAGGGCATGATTACGCCGGAAGAATAGGTTTTGGTGAAAGGGAAAAAGGCGAAAGGTAAGACGACCGGAAACAAAGGTACATCTGCCACAACCAGCCATGCCGGCCCGGTAACAACGTCTTTTTCAGGACGTACTTTTGCTTTCGACAGATTCAAATAGAAATGCGGATGTTCGTGCATATCACAGGTTGTATATTTTGCGTTCCGCATGTAAAACGAGTTGTCCGGATTTTTTTTTGCCTCATTAGCTACGATATATCCTTCTCCTTGTTGTGTTACCACATGATTTATGAAGGCTTTTCCGGTTTTAAAGTTGTAGCTGACTTTTTTCATTTCGTACTGAGTACCATTTTCTTCAAAAACAGGATAACCAAATTCTTTGCCAACAGAATCTATACCAAACGTCGAAGAGATAATACTGTTATTTAAATCCATGCTAATGTATTCACCTTTGATGCTGATATTACCGTATTTTACGTCGGCATTACCATATAAGTGAACCATGTTATCTTTCGTAAAAACCAGTGAATCGGTAGCTGTATAATTAACAGGAGCTTCAAGGGTTTCTTTTTTTACTTTTGTTGTATCTGTTCTTACTGTATCTATCGGTGTTCTTACTGTATCTATCGGCGTGGTTGAGATGGAGTCGTTTTGGAATAACAAATTATTACTCTCCTTTTTTATTTGTGCAAAAGGAGATTGAGAAAAAAAAGTGAATACTAAGAAAAAAAATACGCTTATTTCGAGATGTTTCATTCAAAAATAGCCCGACAGCATGAATAATTAGTCCATTAATATGGAACAAAAGTATAAAAATAAAATTTAAGTGAGATTGAATAAGGTTTTTTTAAATGCATTATAATCATTCGAAAGTTGGACAGCTTGTTTTTTGCGTTGCATAAAAGCTGATAATCTCTCGGGAACCTCGACATTTTGACCTATGCATTCTTCTACGGTTTCTTTAAATTTTGCCGGATGTGCAGTAGCAAGGAAAATACCGCTTTCGTCGGGTTTTTTCTCATCTTTTAAAGCCTGATATGCACAAGCTCCATGAGGATCTAGTAGATATCCGGTTTTCTCGTAAACGGTACGGATCGTATTTTTGATTTCTTCATCGGAGTATGTCTTTCCTGAAATATCGTGTTGGATAGCTTTGTGTGATTGATTGTAAAGATCGAGAATGCGTTCAAAATTGCTGGGATTTCCAACATCCATTGCATTGGCAATGGTTTGAATCGAAGCTCGTGGATGGTAGTTGCCGCTATTGAGATATTCATAAAAAACATCGTTCCGATTGTTGGCAGCAATAAATCGTTTGACGGGCAGTCCCATTCTTTTCGCAAATAAACCGGCAGCCAGATTTCCCAAATTGCCACTCGGTACAGCGACGACTACATTATCTTCAAGCTGTTGTTTCGCCAATTGGGCATAGGCATAAAAATAGTAAATGGATTGAGGCAAAAAGCGGGCAATATTAATGGAATTGGCTGAGGTAAGGTACATTTTTTTGTTGAGTTCTTCATCCACGAAAGCCGATTTTACCAATGCTTGGCAATCATCGAATGTTCCGGCGATTTCTAATGCAACAATATTCTGTCCCAGGGTGGTGAACTGCGCTTCTTGAATCTCGCTAACTTTACCTGAGGGATACAAAACAAACACCTGGATGCCTTCTACGCCTAAAAAACCATTGGCAACAGCACTTCCTGTGTCTCCTGACGTTGCAACCAATACTTTCACGCTGTCGTGATGTTGTTCTTTCACAAAATAGGATAACATGCGAGACATGAAACGCGCTCCAACGTCTTTAAAAGCAAATGTTGGTCCGTGAAAGAGTTCCAGAACATAAATGCCTTCTTCCACTTTTTTGAGCGGAATGTCGAAATTGAGTGCTTCAATTGCGATAGCGTCCAATTTTTCTTTATCAATATCTTCACCGAAGAATTTTTCGGAAACTATCTTTGCAATATCTGTTAAGCTGAGATTCCCGATTTTATCGAAAAAATCAGGAGACAACTTATTTATTTTTTCAGGCATATATAATCCCCTATCCGGTGCAAGTCCTTTTATTACGGCTTCTTGTAAAGAAGCATTGGGGGCAATATGTCTTGTACTGTAGTATTTCATTTTATGATTGTTCTGAAAATAATGTTTTTATAAATTCGTCGCCATGCAATAGGCCGTAGCTTCCCTTTCGAGCCGCAAATTCGTCATACGTCATCACATCATCCGGTTTTATGTTTCGGTGATAGATTACAAAGGGAACAGCTCCTCGAGTGTGAGTGCGGATAGCGCAAGGAGTTGGATGATCAGGCAAAACGGCAATGGTAACCGGCTCGTTCATTTTCTCAATTTCTTCATAAATGGGTTTTACAATTCGTGAATCCAGGTTTTCAATGGTTTTTATTTTTAGCGGCACGTTACCTTCATGCCCTGCTTCATCACTGGCTTCAATATGAAGGTAAACAAAATCTTTTTCTTTTAGTGCTTTTATGGCAGCTTGAGCTTTGCCTTCATAATTCGTATCATATAATCCTGTGGCACCTTCTACCATTATCACTTCCAATCCGGCATAAACGCCGATTCCGCGAATCAAATCTACAGCTGAGATAACTGCTCCGCTTTTTATCGGGAACATATCTTTCAAAGGTTTCATTGCGGGTCTGTAGCCGGGAGACCACGGCCAGATACTATTGGCCGGATCTTTCCCTTCGGCTTTGCGTTTACGGTTAATGGGATGGTTTTCCAATAAACGCTGAGAAGCAAAAATGAGATCGTTAAGTTGATCAGCAGTTGCTTTTGAAGGTTCATCCATCGGCGTTATTAGCGAGGGCCGGAACGGTTTTTCAGGGATGTCGTGGGGAGGTGTGCATAGGATGTTTTTGTTGCCTCCTTTCATCTTCAATAAATGTCGATACGAGACGCCTGGATAAAAACTGATGGTTTCATCTCCCAGTTTCTCGTTAAGAAAAGCAATGAGCTCCTTTGCTTCAGCGGTTGAAATGTGTCCGGCGGAATGGTTTTTTAAAAGATCTCCTTCTATACATACCAGGTTACAGCGCATAGCCATTTCTCCCGGCAGAATGTCGACTCCCATGCTGGCAGCTTCCAAAACGCCACGTCCTTCGTAAACATGAGGGATATCATATCCCAATACGGATAAATTTGCGATCTCGCTACCGGGGGGGAATCCATCGGGAACCGTATCAAGCAGTCCGTTGCGGCCTTTGGCAGCCAATAAATCCATATAAGGGGTGTGGGCAGCTTGTAATGGCGTTTTATTTCCCAGGTTTTCAATGGGCTCATCTGCCATGCCGTCGCCAAGTATAATGATATATTTCATAATAAAAATAATTATCGGATGTTTGCAATGGAAATGATATCCGAAAAAACGCCTGCTGCCGTAACGTTGGCACCTGCGCCATATCCTTTTATTACCATGGGGTATTCGTTGTAACGTTCTGTTGTGATCATGATGATATTGTTGCTCCCTTCCAAATCGAAAAAAGGATGTCCTTGCCCTACTTCACGGAGCCCTACTTCACATTGTCCATTTTCGTAAATAGCTACGAAACGAAGTTTTTTGCCTTCCTCTTCGAGCTTTTTTCTCCGAATTTCGAATACTTCATCCATTTCGGGTAGGGTTTCCCAGAATTCATCCAAGGATCCTTCAAAATATTTTTTAGGAATAAATAATTCCTTTTTTACATCACTTTGTTCAACCTTGGCACCTGCTTCGCGAGAGAGGATTACCAATTTGCGAATTACATCGAGTCCGCTCAAATCAATCCGAGGATCGGGTTCGGCATAATGGGCATCAACAGCCATACGGACGGCTTTACTAAAAGGAATATCTTCGCTTAGCGTGTTGAAGATGAAATTCAATGTGCCTGAAAGCACAGCTTCCAGTTTTATGATTTTATCGCCCGAATTGATGAGCGAATTCATTGTATTAATTATGGGAAGTCCGGCTCCCACATTGGTCTCGAAAAGAAATTTTACACCCGACTTTCGGGCAGTTTCTTTTAAACGGCGATACGTTTCGTATGAGGATGAAGTGGCAATTTTGTTTGCTGTGACTACAGATATATTTTTCGACATTAATTCTTCATACAGATCAGATATTTCTTTGCTCGCCGTACAATCCACAAAAACGGCATTAAAGATGTTCATTTTTAGTATTTCGTCCCGAATAATAGCAGGCGAACTTTTTATGCCGCTTGCAGCCAGTTCTTTTTGATAATTGTCGAGAGATATACCTTCCCTGTTAAACAAGGCTTTACGGCTATTAGCTATACCCACAATATTGATGCGTAATTTGTTCTGCTCTTCAAGGGTATGTTTTTGTTGGCGTATTTGGGAGAGTAGGTTATTTCCTACCGTACCGGTTCCGACGACAAACAGATTCAGCTCCTGAAAAGGGGAGAGAAAGAATGAGTCGTGTATCACATTCAATGCTTTTTTTAAGTCATTCTTCGAAATTACACATGAAATATTGGTTTCCGAGGCTCCTTGAGCGAGTGCTACCACACTGATACCGCTTCGGCCTAATGTGCCGAAAAATTTTCCTGCGATTCCCGGAACATGTTTCATGTTTTGTCCTACTATAGCTATAGTTGATAGATCATATTCAACCGTAATTTCATTGATACTTCCCCTTGCGATTTCTTGGGCAAATTCTTTGTTTAGTACTTTTTGAGCAAGTGCGGCATCTTGTGTTCTGACGCCAATTGAGGTGCTGCTTTCCGATGATGCTTGTGAAACAAGAAAAACACTTATCCCGCTGTTTGCCAGTGCTGTAAAAATGCGTTTATTTACTCCGATCACGCCTACCATGCCTAATCCTTGTATAGTTATCAATGCTGTATCTTTAATAGACGAAATACCTTTGATAATTTTTCCATTGCGTTTAGGCTCTATATTGCGAATGAGGGTTCCTCCCGATTGAGGATTAAATGTATTTTTTATACGGATGGGAATATTTTTGTGATACACGGGAAAAATTGTGGGAGGATAAATCACTTTTGCTCCAAAATTCGATAATTCGATTGCTTCGATAAACGAGAGTTCATCGATCACATAAGCCGACTTAATGATTTTGGGATCGGCAGTCATAAAACCATCGACATCTGTCCATATTTCAAGGGCTGAAGCATCCATTGCTGCCGCTATAAGTGCTGCTGTATAATCCGATCCGCCACGACCAAGATTGGTAATGTCGTTTTCTTCGCTACTCGATGAAATAAATCCGGGTACCAGCATTACCTTTGGAAGAGGAGATTCTGAAAATGTTTTCTTAATCAGTTCGTAACAAAGGGGAATATTGGGAATATGGCTGTTGAACTGGCTTGAAGTTTTAATGAACTGCGTTGGATCATAAAGCTTGGCTCCATCGATTACTTTACTGATAATAAGCGAAGATAATCGTTCGCCGTAGCTCACAATTTTATCGGATGTTTTTTGCGACAAATCGCCGATGAGAAATACACCACGTAAAATGTTTCGTAAATCATCATACAAGATCTGTATTTTTTGTTTTACTTCTTCTTTTTCTTGGCTTGAGATTATCATTTTTTCTATCATTTCTTCGTGCATAAGAATGACTTCTTCCAAAATGGTTTTGTAACCGGCATTCGACTTTACTGCAAAATCGGCTGCAAGTAAAAGTCTGTCGGTAACCCCGCCAAATGCCGAAACAACGACAATTACCGGCTCTATTTCTGATTCGATAATTTTTTTTACGATCTGCAAACCCTCGGGAGTTCCTACCGAAGTCCCGCCAAATTTCATAACTTTCATGTTGATTATGAATGATTAACCCGTTTTGGTTTTAACGGCAATTGAATATTAAAGAATAAAGGAATGTTTTTGAAAATGAGAACCGAACGGTTCGTGAAAACAAGAAATTGTTTGCGGAAAAATAAAATATCAGATAACCCCCCAAGGGGTCATTGTCATTGAGGAAAGGGTTTGAACGTATGTTGAATAAAAATTATTCATTGGCGACGTTTTATTTGTTGCAAAGATAGGCTTTTATCGGATAAAATGAAATAAAAAATGAAAAAAATTTTAGCTATAATCTATAACACTATTTTTATTTATGGATAAGAGCAGGTTAAAAAACAAAAACCATCTTTCTGATGAAAGACGGTTTTTGTTTTTATAATCGAAAATGAATTATGCATTTAGAGAAACACGTTTAAAATCAACAACCTCCAAATCTTTATCGTGTTGTTTTAGAAATTCGCCAACAGTTAATTTATTATCTTTTATGTATTCTTGCTGCAACAAAGTAACTTCTTTGTAAAATTTCTGCAAGGCACCTTCGGCAATTCTGTCCAACAAATTATCGGGTTTACCTGCTTCCCGAGCTTTTTCCCGTGCAATTTCCAATTCTTTTTCCTTAACTTCGGCAGGTATACCTTCCGGAGTTATGGATATGGGATTCATAGCTGCAATTTGCATGGCTATATCTTTTGCAACCTGCTCATCCACATTGGGTTTGTTGAAACCCACTATAGTTGCCAGCTTATTTCCCATATGCACATATGCGGTAACGTAAGGTGCTGAAATATGTTCGTAGTATCCCAGCTCAATTTTTTCGCCTGTTGCTCCAATTTTATCGGTAATGAGATCTGCAATTGTTCCTTTAGGGAGTTGAATTGCAAGCAATTCATCCAACGTTTCGGGCTTGTTCTCCATCGCTGCATCCAGTATTTGCTGCGTAAGAGCAACAAATTCGGCATTCTTTGCTACAAAATCGGTTTCGCACTGTAATGCTACGATTGCAGCAAAATTGTTTTCAGCTTTGGCAAGAACGCATCCTTCGGATGCTTCGCGATCTTCGCGTTTTGCTGCGACTGCCTGCCCTTTTTTTCGGATGATTTCCATCGCTTTATCAAAATCTCCGTTTGCTTCGGTCAATGCATTTTTGCAATCCATCATCCCCGCCCCTGTCATTTTGCGAAGATGCTGGATCTCTGCCATTGTAATTGCCATAATATATTATCCTTTTTTGTTATTATTTATTCTTCTTCTTCGTCTTTTGCATATTTGCTAACCATAGCTGCATTCATGGCTTCTTTGTCTTCTTTCTTTACCCGTTCTTTCTTTGCAGCTTTTGCTTTTCGTTCTCTACGGGGTACATTTTCATCTTCCTGTTCTTCGGCTGCAGCAGCATCTGCTCTTTCGGCTTTTCGTTCTTCCAATCCTTCTTTTATAGCTTCACAGATATATCCAACAATCAGTTCGATGGCTTTTGTCGAATCATCGTTTGCCGGGATCACGAAATCAACGTTCGTTGGATCGGAATTTGTATCCACAATGGCAAAAACCGGGATGCCTAACCGATTGGCTTCTTTCACGGCAATGTGTTCTTTCATTACATCTACCACAAAAAGTGCTGCAGGAAGTCGGGTGAGATCTTGAATGGAACCGAGCATCTTTTCGAGTTTTGCGCGTTGACGTGTAATTTGCAGTTTCTCGCGTTTCGATAATGTGTCAAATGTTCCGTCTTTTATCATTTTGTCGATATTGCTCATCTTTTTCACCGCCTTGCGTATGGTGGGGAAATTAGTGAGCATTCCTCCCGGCCAACGTTCTACCACATAAGGCATGTTAATGCTTTTTGCTTTTTCGGAAACGATGTCTTTTGCTTGTTTTTTGGTTGCAACGAAAAGAATCTTTTTACCCGATTTTGCAATTTGTTTCAATGCGGCAGCCGCTTCCTCGGTTTTGGCAATTGTTTTGTGAAGATCTATAATGTGAATGCCGTTGCGTTCCATGAAGATGTATGGAGCCATTGCCGGATTCCATTTTCTTTTTAAGTGTCCGAAATGAGCTCCGGCTTCAAGAAGTTGGTCAAATTCTAATTTTACCATGTTTGTTTTATTTTTTATTCGTTTACTTTCTTTTTCTTAATCGAATCAGAAGGTAAATTATCGGGTTTCATTTTTCTCCGATAATGTCCTTATGATTTAGATACTAAACGTTTGTTTGCGTGGCTCACTGTTAATTCTTCATGTAGTAAATACATAGTATAGAATATAACAATTGCCGTTTTCCTAAACCGTTTACCCAAAAGATTAACGTTTTGAAAATTGAAATTTCTTTCGAGCTTTGGGTTGTCCCGGTTTTTTGCGTTCAACAACTCGAGGATCACGAGTCATGAATCCTTCAGCTTTCAAAAGAGGCTTGTCTTCGGGATTAATTTTTACCAATGCACGGGCAATGGCTAATCTTGCAGCTTCTGATTGGCCTTTATGTCCGCCACCGTTCAGATTGATTTTGATATCGTATTTTTCGGCCGCATTGAGCTTATTCAGCGGTTGTTTGACAACATATTGCAGAAGAGGTGACGGAAAATAGTTTTCGAGTTCACGTTTATTGATAATGATTTTTCCGTTCCCTTCGCTCACATATACTCTGGCTACTGCGGCTTTACGTCTTCCTATTGCATTTACTACTTCCATTTTTATCTGAGTGTATTAATGTCTATTTTTTTTGGTTTTTGAGCTTGATGCGGATGTTCACTTCCTGCATATACGTACAGGTTGTTAAGGATGGCATTGGCGAGTTTGTTTTTCGGCAACATGCCCTTAACAACTTTCCTAAAGAGTTTATCGGGATTTTTCTTTATCAACTCTGCAGGAGTGGATGTTTTTTGTCCTCCGGGGTAACCCGAATAACGATAATATACGCGATCAGTCCATTTATTCCCAGTTAATTCAACTTTCTCGGCATTCACGATAATGACATTATCGCCGCAATCTACATGAGGAGTATAGCTCGGTTTGTATTTTCCTCTTAATAACTTTGCCACTTTAGAACACAAACGTCCCAAATGCTGGCCAGTTGCGTCAATTTCAACCCATTCTTTTTGAGCTGTTTCTTTATTTACAGAAATGGTTTTATAACTTAATGTATCCACTTTCCTTGTTTTTAATTTGTTAAAAATAAGTCTATTCGTATTGCTTCTTGTTTGGTCTTGCTAAGGGTGAATAGACAAACAAAAAAGCTCAAAATCAGACTTTAAGCAACTTGTTTATAATAATCGGACTGCAAAGTTACAATATTTCAGAGAATTAACAAAGAATCTTTTGTGAATTTATTGGCGACGATTCATTTTTTTATTTTGGTGTGTAGCAGCAGCATGTGCATGTGAAAATCGGGTTTCGTAAATCTCGGCGAATAACAAAAAAATTTCGCGGGCAGTGCATAGAAAAAGAAAAAGCGCCCTTAAAGCGCTTCTCTTTGTGACTCCGACAGGATTCAAACCTGTAACCTTCTGATCCGTAGTC
>ENA-UOYA01000733-UOYA01000733.1-activated-sludge-metagenome-genome-assembly--contig:-NODE-733-length-39506-cov-17.273326_pt1 | contig 39506 bp, 38 predicted proteins | sample MGYA00238163_ERZ764804 | MGnify/ENA primary metagenome ERZ764804 (study PRJEB28919, sample SAMN05720223) | activated sludge metagenome | isolation source: Anaerobic digester | place: Hong Kong...
TGGAGCCCGGGACCTTCAGGCCCCCCGTTAAACCCGTCAAGCTCGGCGTTCTCGCCTCCTGCGAGGATGCCAAGGAATAGAAAGACCGGTTGATGGTTCAAAACTCCAGGGGCGGTGCCGTTGACCGGCGTCGCCCCTTCATTTTTCCCCGAACGTTCGCCACGCTTGTTCTTCGGCCCTTCGTAGGATCTCCCGTAACGGCAGACCTGTCTTTTCCGCGACCTGCCTGCAGTCTTCGTACTCGGCTGAAAGGTTCAGAAGCCTTCCGTCCGGCGAGAAGGCGGCTTTGATGCCGATTCTGGCCTCTTCTTCCCCCAGCGGAAAGGAAACGCCCCGAAACGACCGTTGGGCGGTGAACCGCTGAACTGAAGGCAGGATCCGGATCCCCAGGGTTCCCGTCTGCTTCATGATCTCGAGGGCCAGGGCCTGGCTCTTGTCCGGTTCTGCAAGGACACGGAGCAGGTGCCCGGGACGCCCCTTTTTCATCGTCAGCGGCGAAACGCTCACGTCTTTTGCTCCCAGCGCCGGCAATCGTTCGAAGAGGTGGCCGAGAACCTGGCCGGAAACGTCGTCGAGGTTGGTTTCCAGGATGTCGACCCGATCCTCACTGAAAGCGGATGAGAGTTCCATGAGCACGGAGCGCAGGACGTTCGGCTGTTCCGTTTCGGAATCCCCTGCCCCGTAACCGGCCGAGACGGATTTCCCCAGGGGAAATCCAGCGGCTGGCCGGGCAAAATGGGCTAAAAGCGCGGCCCCGGTTGGCGTTAGAAGTTCCCGGTTTCCATTCCCGTAGAAGGGAAATCCAAATCGCGTGAGAATGCGGAGCGTGGCTGGAGAGGGGACCGGCAAGGTCCCGTGCGCGGAGTGAATCAGCCCTCCGCCGACGTTAATGGGAGTGCAGAGAACCTCATCCGGGGCAAGGTCCTCAAAGGCCAGGCAGGACCCGATCACATCGGCGATGGCATCATCCTGCCCAATCTCGTGGAAGTGCAACCGCTCCAGCGGTTCCCCGTGGGCGGCCGATTCCGCCTCGGCAAGGATCTCAAACACGCAGGCGGCATTCTTCCTCACGCGTTCCGGCAGGGCCATCCCCTCGATCTGTTCCATCAATTCGAAAAACGACCTCTGGGGCGTTTGGTTACGGACCTGCACGTGAACCTTCAGGGCGCGGATTCCCTTTTTCGAAACGGGGGTGACCGTCACCGCTACGCCAGCCGCTGACTCCACGGTTCGAACGATTCTCTCCTGGTCTGCTCCCAGGTCCAGCAGGCTTGCGAGGATCATGTCCCCGGCGGCTCCGGAAAAAGGATCGAAAAAGATCGCCTTCACCTTCAGTGCACCTCCCGCCTGAAGCTCTCACTTGTGGAACAAGCATACCGTTCGGGAGGCTTGCGGGCAAATCCTGTCGGATCGGGAAAACGGGAGTCCAGGCTCCCCTTGAATTGTTAATTGAAAATGCGGGTCAATCTGTTTTAAATTTTTGAACCACGGGGCAATGTTTTGGGATGCAGGAATTTTGTTTTCATATAAATTAAATAGATAACAGGAAGGCTTGTTTTTTCGTCGAGAAGGACCCCTCGTCTACTTGCCTTGGAGAAAGGACTAAACTAGCATGGCAATGATGTTGAAAAAATTCTCGAAACTGAAAGTTTATTGAAGGCTCGAGGCATGCACCCATGCCGATCTTTTTTGCCGGGCAGGCAGGATTCAGAAAGGAGGGCCGCGATCCATTTAATAGGATAGCAAGATAGGCGAGAGAAACCAGAAACAGAGCTGAGAGGAGGATGAGCATGGCAAAGAACCTGGAAGGGAACATGTGGTCAAGCCGATGGGGGCTGATTATCGCTTCTATCGGGATGGCGGTGGGAACGGGCAACATCTGGCGGTTCCCAAGGGTATCGGCGGCAAACGGAGGCGCGGCATTCTTCTTTGCCTACGTGCTGGCGCTTTTTCTTTGGGCGATACCCCTGATGGCTGCCGAGGGCGTATGGGGCAAGGTTTCCCGGATGGGCATCATCGGTTCGTTCAAGTACATGTGCGGACGCGGGTGGACCTGGGCCGGGGCCCTGATGGCCGTCATCGTCCTGGGGATCGTCTTCTATTACGGCGTTGTCGTGGGTTGGTGCATGCAGTACCTTGGATATGCCGTGATGGGGATCTTCAAGCCCGGGCTGGACACCGAGGCCCTGTGGAAGGCGTTCGCGGCGAACGGGATGCAGCAGAGTCTCCTGTTTGCTCTTGTTGTCGCGATCTGCATGTTTATCACCTCCAAGGGGGTGGCCGGCGGCCTGGAGAAGGCCTGCAAGTTCATGGTCCCTGGAATTTTCATTCTTCTCGTTTTTCTGGCGATCCGGGCTGCCTTCCTGCCCGGTGCGGTGAAAGGCTACGAATTCTATTTTACGGCTCGCCCCGCTGACTTCCTGAACCCGAGGACCTACCTCGAGGCCTTCACCCAGGTTGCCTGGTCCACGGGAGCCGGGTGGGGGCTTTTCCTCACGTATTTTGTTTACGTCAAGAAGAGCGAGGACATCATGCTTGCGGCCACGACGACTTGCTTTGCCGATACTACGGCAGGTTTCCTCGCCGGATTGTGCGTCATCCCCACCATCTTTGCCTACTCGCCCGATCCAATGGCAGCTGTGAAATCGGGCAACACGGGGCTTGCTTTCATCCACATGACGAAGCTTTTCTCGGAAATCCCCGGCGGCACGGTCATGGCCATCGCCTTCTTCCTCGCCCTGGTTCTGGCGGCGCTCAGCTCGGAAATCGCCATGATCGAAATGGGGGCCCGCATCCTGGAAGACGCGGGCTGGAGCCGGAAAAAAGCGACATGGGGAATTGGCATCACCACGCTGCTTTTGGGACTTCCCTCCGCGATGAACATGACCTTCCTGGACAACCAGGACTGGGTCTGGGGCATCGGGCTGCTGCTGGCCGGGCTTTTGATGGGCCTGGGAGCCATGAAGATCGGCGTGAGGAAAATCTGGGAGGAGCATATCGAGCCTTACACACAGATGAAACACTATTGGATGTTCTCCGCGATCCGGTTCTTCCCCCTTTGGTTCGCTTTTATCTTTGGCTGGTGGACCTGGCAGGCGATCACCTGGTACCCGGGTGAATGGTACAAGTGGCTTCCCATCAGCAAGTACACGTTCACGGTGGGGACGATGTACTGGCAATGGGCCATCGCGGCTGTGGCCTGCATTCTCCTGAACAACTGGCTTGCCGATCGGATGACCCACAGCCTGGAAGTGTAGCCTGACCGGGATGGAAGGAGAGGGTTCTTATGTGGATGTTCAATATGGCGGTCGTCATGATTGTTGTTGTTGGCGGGCTGATCTGGTGCTTGCGCCACATCGCCATGGCTAAGGATGGAGAGGAATAGCGCCGGATCGAAGCTTGCCGGAGGAAGGGGGCCGGGGGAAAGCCCCCGGCCTTTTTGCTTTCTCCAGTAGCCTTTCTTGACTATGATAAAAGAACGTTTTTCGAACGGAGGGGGATTTCTTGAGAAGGGTTTTCGTTTCAGGGGCTTCCGGGAACGTGGGGCGGCTGGTGGTCAGAAATGTCATCGAACGGGACGGGTTCGAGCTGGCGGGCGGGTTTTGCAGGGAGTGCGGAGAAGACCTCGGCACTCTTGCCGGGCTGCCTCCGATCGGGATAAAAGCCTCTGCCACGCTGCGCGATGGGCTTGAAAACAGCCGGGCCGACATGGTCATCGACTTCACCAGCGCTACCGTTCTGATGGCCAACCTGGAAATCTATGCGGACCTGGGGCTCGACGCGGTCATCGGGACGACCGGCCTTTCCGACGAAGATTTCGCGAAAGTGGAATCCCTTGTCAAAGAACGGGGACTACGATGGGCAATCATTTCCAACTACGGGCTGGGAATCAACCTGGTCAAGGAGTTCCTTTCCCAGGTGCGCCCGTACTATCCTTATGTCAGCATCACGGATCGTCACCATCCCGGCATGGCCAACGCCCCGAGCGGTACTGCGGCCATGCTGGCCCATTCAGTTTCGGAAGGGCCGGAAGGGGCCGTCGAAAGCCGCGAGGTGTATGAAGGGGTGCTTGGAGCGAAGATCGCGGGCATCCCGGTTCATTCCGAACGACTGCCCTATCCCGCACCGTTCTCGGAGCACGAGATCGTTCTGGGGAGAAAGGATGAGATTATCCGAATCACCATTTCCGATTTCACGAGCGAAATCTACATGGATGGCGTTTTTCTAGCGGCAGAACGTCTTCCCTTCATGCCACCCGGAACCTTGGCCCGGTCGCTTTCCGAGTTCAAGTGAGAGCAGCGAAAAGCGGCGGCACGCCTTACGGAAACAAAAAGATTTTTCGGTGAAGTTTTCCGGTCACGAAGGCGCCTGGAAACTTTTGTGCACTTTGTTCTCGAGAATCAACACTTGGGCAAACCAATTCACAAGGGGGGCAAGAGAATGACGGTTTACCGGATCAAAAGCAAAACCCGGTCCTGGGATGGAGAAGCGATTGGAATCCTGATCCTTGACGCGGCGTATCCCTGTGTTCCCGGAAATGTCGGCAATGCAACCACCTATCCATTCCCTGTCCGGTACAAGGAAGTCCGGGGATCGTCAATCGAGCGGCTTCTGAACGAAAGAGATCCGGAACTGCTCAAGCCCTTCATCGATGGAGCCAAAGAGCTGGAAGCGGAAGGAGTGCGGGCGATCACGGGCGCCTGCGGTTTCATGGCGCTCTTCCAGAAGCAGGTGGCGGAAGCCGTCGAGATTCCCGTTTTCCTGTCGAGCCTTCTGCAGGTTCCCTTTATCTGCCGGACGCTGACCTCGAAGCAGAAGGTCGGTATCATCACGGCCAACGCGGGCGTTCTGACCGAGGAACATTTCGCAAACGTCGGCATCACGAAGGAGATGCCAATCGTGGTTTATGGGATGGAAGACCAGGAAGAATTCCGCACAAGCATCCTTGAAGAAAAGGGGACGCTGGATTCCGACCTGATCGAAAAGGAAGTGGTCGGCGTCGCCGAGAGAATGGTGCTGGAACACCCGGAAGTTGCGGCCATCTTGCTGGAATGCAGCGACCTGCCTCCTTACGCGGCCGCGGTTCACGCGGCGACGGGCCGGCCCGTATTCGATTTCATCACGATGATCAAGTACGTTCATTCCGCGCTGGTACCGACGAAATACGAGGGGTACATGTAACCGTCTAGGAAGCAAATGAACGGCCAAGGAGGGAAATTCGTGTCCCGGGTCTGGATCTTTCTGCTGATGGTCCTCGCTGGAGCGGTTTCTGCCCTGCAACCAGGCATCAACGCGAGGCTGGCCCAGAAGGTCGGCATCCTTGAGAGTTCCTTCGTTTCCTTTGCGGGAGGAGCCCTGTGCCTTGCCGTGGTCGTTTTCCTTTTTGGAAGAGGAAGCCTCAAGGGCATTTCGATAGCCGCTCCGTGGGAGCTCCTCGGAGGATTGATCGGTGCCGTTTACGTGACCTGCCTGGTTTTTGCGGTGCCACGCATTGGTACAGCCGCTGCGATGGCCGGGGCGATCGCTGCGCAACTGGCGGCAAGCCTGCTTCTGGATTCGACGGGAGCGTTTGGCTTTCAGAGACTGCCCCTGGATTTTCCCCGTGTGACTGGAGTTCTTTTTCTTGTCCTGGGTTCCCTGCTGATCCTTCGAAAATAGGATTCGGACAGGAACTTCAATCGTCGGCTGAAACGGAGATCGCGATGCCGGAGGAGGTTGGTTTCCAAATGGAGTGCGACAGGAGAGAGATTCTGAAAAGAGTGGCAGAAGAAGCCTGCCTGAACGAAAAGAGGTATCACCTTTGCAGCCAGGGCACGCTGGCTGCGCTGATGCGGTCCTTTGGCATTCACAACACGGACCTCCTGCGAGCTTCAACCGCCTTCGCCGGAGGAGGAGTCCGCCGGGGGCACATGTGCGGGGCTCTGAGCGGCGCCCTGCTGTTTATCGGGCTTCTGGCGGGGAGAGATGACCTGGAAATGAGGGAGCAGGCTGTCAGGGGATTGGGGTATTGTGACAAAGTTTACCGGTCTTTCGAGGAGAAGTTCGGAACCGTTCTTTGCCGGCAGATCCAGAAAACCCTCTACGGGAGGGAATATGAACTGACCCGGCAGGAAGAGCGCGACGAAATGCATGCTCTAATGGAAAGAATGGAGTTCGCCTGTCCGCAGGTGTGCGGGGAAGCGGCGCGGATGGCGGCTTTGACCGTATTTGAGATCCTCGAGGCGGGACACCCGGTTGCAAATTCACTGATCCGTTTGTCCCGGTAGGTTCTAGTCCATTCCTTTGATCACGGAGGCCTCCAAAAACCCCAAGGTTTTGGAGGCCTCTTGCGTGCCGCGGAGCAGTCCCCTATAATTGGCTTGAAAGTTGCATATGCAAGTATATTCGGGGGGGGAAACGGATGGATCTCCAGGAACGGTCACTCGGAAGATGGATTGCCACCCTTTTCAGAAGGAGCCGCGTGGCTCTCGATCGGGTCTTCGAGCCGATGGGCCTTGGCAAGGGGCTCTATCTTTACCTCGCGCTTCTTTCGCGGCAGGAGGGGCTGACGCAGCACCAGCTTGCCGTCGAGCTGGCCTTTGACGAGGGAACCGTTGCCCGTGCGCTCCAGCGACTCTCGAAGGAGGGATGGCTGAGAAAGGAGAGGGACGAAAAGGATGGCCGGGCGTTCCGCGTCTATCTCAGTGAGAAGGCTTTCGAAGTGATGCCGAAGTTGATGCAGGAGCTTGAGGCATGGAACCACCGCCTCGTGAAGGGATTCACCCCCCAGGAAAAGGACTTGGCACTCCGGCTTCTTGTGCGGATGGCGGAAAATGCGGATCGAAAGGAAGAAGGGGAGGAGTGACAGAAATGGCGAGCTTCATGGAAATGAAGGCAAAAGCGGAAGCACTCGATGCAAAGGATCTTTTGGGGAAGTTCAGGGAGCGTTTTGTAATCCCGAAAGGAAAGGTGTACCTGGACGGCAACTCGCTGGGACTTCCCGCGAAGGAATCCATCGAGGGCGTCCTCCGCGTTTTGGAGGAGTGGAAGACCCTGAATATCGACGGCTGGCTTGAAGGGCGGATTCCCTGGTTCACCCTTCCGGAGGAGATGGGGCGAAGGATGGCTCCCCTCGTTGGAGCATTGCCGCACGAAGTGGTGATGTCGGGTTCCACGACCTCAAACCTCCACAGCCTTGTCCTTACCTTCTATCAGCCTGAGGGGAAACGGAAAAAGATCCTGGCAGACGAGCTCAATTTCCCGTCGGACATCTATGCCCTGGCGAGCGAGATCCGCTTGAAGGGAGGAGATCCTGCGACCGACCTGGTTCTCGCCAGGTCGAAAGACGGAAGCACCCTTGAGGAGGAGGAACTGATTGCCCTGATGGACGAGACCGTGTCCGTCGTGCTCCTGCCTTCCGTCCTCTACCGTAGCGGGCAGCTCCTGGACATGGAGCGGCTGACTCGGGCGGCCCATGAAAAGGGGATCTTCATCGGTTTTGACTGCGCACATTCCGCCGGATCTGTCCCACACCGTCTTCATGACTGGGATGTGGACTTTGCTTTCTGGTGCAGTTACAAGCACCTGAACGGGGGGCCAGGGAGCCCTGCTTTCCTTTTCCTGAACGAGCGCCATTTCAGCAGGGATCCGGGCTTGGCGGGGTGGTTCGGGTACGTGAAAGAAAAACAGTTCGACATGAAGATCGAGTTTGAGCATGCAAAATCCGCCGGGGGATGGCAGTTGGGCACTCCCTCCGTTCTCTCCGCGGCGACGCTTGAAGCGGCTCTAAAGATCCAGGAGGAGGCGGGGATCGACCGGATCAGGGAAAAATCCCTCCAATTGACAGATTTCCTGATCGAGCTTGTGGATGGGTTTCTTTCGGATGAGCCTTACGCGTACTCAATCGGAACGCCGAGGGATCACGGGCGGCGTGGAGGTCATTTGGCCATTGAGCATCCCACGGAAGCCTGGAGGATCTGCTGCGCGCTGAAAGCCCGGGGCATTGTCCCCGATTTTCGGCCTCCTCGCGTCATCCGCGTGGCTCCCGTTGCTCTCTACAATTCCTTTACCGAAGTTTGGGAAGTTGCCCGCGCACTGAAGGAGATCATCGAGCGGCGGGAGTTCGAACGCTTCCCCAAAGAGCGAAGCGCGGTTTCCTAGGGATCTGCCAGGATCGCGTTTGTCGAAGGGGCCCGGGTAAATGCCGGGCCCCTTTTTCTTCTCAGCGGGCTTTATGAGTTCAGCGTGATATAATTTTACTAGCTGCAGGCGAAGCGCTCGGGAACCCCGCAATCGACTGGAAACGGAGGGTGGGCTTGTGCTGAAAGGGGAACCCCTCTGGAAGCTGGAAGGGGTGACGAAAACCTATTTAATGGGACAGGTCCCTGTCACGGCACTTCAGGAGGTCTCAATGGAGATCACGGAAGGGGATCTGCTGGTCATTCTTGGGCCGAGCGGTTCGGGGAAGACGACGCTTCTGAATCTTATCGGCGGGATGGATGTCCCGACCGAAGGCAGGTTTTTTTACAGTGGGGAGAGCCTCGAGAAGGCGGGAGAGAAACGCCTGACGGCCTACCGCCGGGAGGTCGTTGGTTTCGTTTTTCAGTTTTCCAACTTGATCCCCGATTTGACGGCTCTTGAGAACGTCACACTTGGCGCCGCCCTTTCCAGAAGCCCGCTATCACCTGAAGCGGTCCTGGAAGAAGTGGGCATGGCCGACCGGATGGGGCATTTCCCTTCTCAGCTGAGCGGGGGGGAACAGCAGCGGGTCGCCATCGCCCGGGCATTGGTCAAGAATCCCCGGCTGCTCCTTTGCGACGAACCGACGGGGGCGCTGGATTGTTCCACCGGAAGGCGGATCCTCGAACTTCTGGAAAGAGCGAACCGGATTTACGGCACGACGGTCGTGATCGTTTCGCACAACGCAGCGATCGGTAGGATGGCGAAACGGATTGCAAGGATGAGCAGCGGAAGGATCGCGAGTTTTTCGGAAAACCCTTCCCCGGTTTCGCCTGGAGAAATCGAATGGTGAAATCGCCTCTTCTGAACAAGCTCTTCCGTACGATCGACTCCACGCGAGGGCCCTTTTTGGGTGTCGTTGCCGTCGTGGCGGTCGGCTTGTCCGTTTTTGTCTCCATGGCGGCCGTTTCGGACAACCTCCTTCGCTCCAGGAGGAATTTCTATCGGCAGGCCGACTTCGCCGACCTTTTTTTCCATGTCGTTCGGGCCCCGGAGGCGGTGGTCGAAAGAATTTCTGCGGTAAAAGGGGTCAGCCGTGCCAGCGGACGGATCCAGAAGGACGTCTCTCTCTTTCGTCCGGACGGGACACGGGCAACTCTTCGCCTGACCAGTTTCAAACTTCCGATGGAGAACGAACTGAACCGCCTCCTTGTCCAGCAAGGGCGGCTTTTCGATCAAAATCCCGAAGGCGGAGTCCTGGAAATCCTCCTGAACCCTCAGTTCGCGAAAGCCAACAAGCTGCGCCTGGGGAGCACGGTGTCCGTTGCAGCAGAAGGGAAGGAAAAACCCATGGAGGTCGTCGGCATTGCCGCGAGCCCGGAGTTCGTCTATGCGGTCAAGGACGCGGCCTCGGTTTTCGAGGACCCGTCCGGATTCGGTGTCGCGATGATTTCCCTGAAACAGGCCCAGCAGGTTCTCGATTTCGGAGGGTCGGTGAACCAAATCCTCGTTCGGCTCGTGCCTGGAAGCGATCCGGACCGGATCCGGAAGGAAATCCGAGCGATCCTTGAACCCTACGGCAACCTGGCGGATTACCTGCAGAAAGACCAGGTCAGCGAGGCGATCCTGCGCGGAGAGCTGGAACAGCTTCGGGTAATGGCCACTTTTCTTCCAGCCTTTTTCCTGGGGTTGGCCACCCTGATGCAAACGGTTTTCCTGAGTCGCCTGGTGAAGGCGTCGAGGACGCAGATTGGCCTGATGAAAGCCCTGGGATACGACAACGGGAGACTGATGCTCCTGTACGGGGGGTACAGCCTGGTTTCTTCCGGAATCGGAGGGGTGGCCGGAATCCTGGGAGGATATGGCCTGGCGCGAATTTTCACGCGCCTTTACGCGACCTATTTCAACCTGCCTCGCCTGGACGCTGCCTTCAACCTCCGTTCCGCAGGCCTGGGGCTGGGCCTGAGCCTTACGCTCGGCTGCCTGGCAGGATTTGCGGGGGCAAGGCCCATCCTGGGGATCCACCCGGCGGAGGCGATGAGATTGCCGGTTCCCCGCGGGGCCGCGAAGCTCTTCCTGGAGGAATGGCATTTCGCCTGGAAGCGTTTGGATCCTGTTTCGAAGATGAGCCTCCGATCGATTTTCCGGAACCGCTTCAGGTCCGCGGTAACGTTTCTGGGCGTCCTCGTTTCCATCGGTATGCTTGTGGTTTCGCTCTTTACCCGTGATTCGGTGGAATCTCTCTTTGACCGCCACTTCAACCGGGAACTCCGGTACGACCTGCTCGCCCGGTTTGCTTCCCCGGTCAGAAGCAGGGAGTTGCAGAACCTTGAGCGGTTGCCCGGGGTCATCCGCGTGGAACCCCTGTTCGAGCTGCCGGTACGCATGACCTTCAAGGGACGACAGGAAGAGACGGTTATCGTGGGGATCACCCCCGGTCAATCCCTTCTGGGAATGAGCGACGAGGCGAATCGCCCAAGGGAGCTGCCGGTTTCGGGCCTGCTGCTGGATTGGAATTCCGCGCGCAAGCTAAAAGCAAAGCCGGGAGACATCCTGGAACTGGAAACGCTTCTCGGTAAAGGACCCTCGAGAAAAGGCAGGGTCACCGTGGCGGGGCTTAGCCGCAAGTCGGTCGGCGGGGTTTCATATCTGGATCTGGAAACCCTGAACTCGATCCTCCAGGAGAAGGGGCTTGTCACGGCCGCTGCCATCAAAACTGGGGGGGGCCAAGGCCGGGAAACCGAAAGGGCCATGGCCGGAATGATCAACGTTTCTTCGGTCAACAGCCGCCAAAAGGAACGGGAGTACCTGGAAAGAAACCTCGCCTACATGAACCTTTCTGTTGCCATCCTTGTGGTTTTTTCAAGTCTCCTGGGCCTGGCGATCATTTTCAACGCCTCGGCCCTGGCCTTCTCGGAACGGCGCAGGGATCTGGCCTGCCTCAGGGCTATGGGGTTTGCGAGGGAGGAGGTTGCGATGTTCCTTCTGAAGGAAAACCTCCTTCTCCTCGCAGCTGGAACTCTTTTCGGGCTGCCGTTTGGAAGGCTCCTGTCCGAGGCGTATGCGAGGGCGGTCAGTACGGACCTTTTCAGTTTTGTCGCGGTGGTTTTTCCCAGGACGTACCTGCTTGCCGCCGCCGGGGGAGTCGCCTTTGCGACCCTGGCTTTTTTCCTCGGCCTTCGAAAACTCGAGAAGCTGGACTTTGCGGAAATCATCAAGGCCAGGGATTGAGGGAGGAGAACGATGATGAGAAGGATCCTTTTGGGAACCCTGGGGTTCGGAGTGATCGCCGCGATCCTCTGGTTTGTCTTTCTGAGGAGCGAGGGGGTCGAAACCGTCAGGGTCGTCCGCGGGGATCTCGTTCGTACGGTCGAAGAAGACGGGGTCGTGGAGGTGCCGGGGGACCGAAGAATTTACGCGACCCAATTGGCCCGTGTCCTGGATGTCCCCGTCGAGGAAGGAGATTTTGTCATCCCCGGAACGGTCCTCGTCCGGATGAAAAACCCGGATCTCGATGTCCGGATTCAAGAGGCCCGAACCCTTCTGGAACAGGCAATAAGGGATCGCCGCGGAGCGGCAGAGCTTGTCGAATCGACCCGCCTGCTTCTCTCTGACGCAGTCCGCGCTGCAGAAAGGAGAAAACATCTGTACGAAGCCGGGGCGATCTCCCTTTCAGAGCTCGAGGAGGCGACTCTGGCTCTTCAGAGGCTGGAAAAGGACCTGAAACGGCACAAGTCGGCGGAAGATTCCGCCGCGGCCCTGGAATCGGGCTTGAAACGGACGGTTCGGGAATTGCAGGTCAAGGAAGCCGAACTTTTGGTCAAAAGCCCCATCAAGGGGATCGTTCTGGAACTTCCACCGGAAAAAGACCGGGTCCTCCAACCGGGAGACCTTGTGGCGACGGTGGCCCCGGAGGCCAGGATGGAAGTGGTTTCCGACCTCCTGAGCGATACCATGGGGAACGTAGCGGTCGGCCAGAAGGTGAAGGTAACCGCTCCCGTTCTCGGGGACCAGGTCTTGGAAGGAAAAGTTGCGAAAATTCATCCCCAGGCCTTTGAAAAACTGTCAGCCCTCGGAGTGGTGCAGAGGCGTGTGAAGGTCAGGATCGATCTTCCGTACAGCCCTCGTTTAAAACCTGGATTTGAAGTCAAATCTGCCATCGAAACGGAAAGCCGTCCCGGGGTGCTTCTTCTCCCGGTTGAATCGGTCCGGATGACGGAAAACGGGGGGCGCGTCGTGATGAAGATCGAGAGGAACCGCATCAAGACTGTCAGGGTCAAAACGGGGATCTCGGATCGGCGCTTTGTGGAAATCCTGGAGGGGCTTGCAGAGGGCGACGAGGTGGTTCGGGATGCAGGCCTGGACCTCGAGGAAGGAACCCGGGTCCGTGTTCAGAGGTAAAACAGGCGAACCAGGGACACGGCCACGAAGATGAAAAGAACGGTCATGAATCCTCCAGCCCTGATGAAATCCGCGTTTCTGTATCCCCCTGGCGAGAGCAGAAGAGCGTTCACCTGGTGCGTCGGGAGGATGAAAGAGTTCGCGACGCAGATTGCCACCAGCATGGCGAGTCCCCGGGGATCAATTCCGGATTCTTTCCCGATGAAAATTGCAAAGGGAACAAGCAGAACGGTGGCTGCGACGTTGGACATGAAAAGGGAGAAAAGGGTGGAGAGCACAGAGATCACGAGAAGGATTACCGTCCAGGGTTTTCCTGCGAGGAAAAGGGAGAGTCGTTCCGCGAGAAACCAGGCCGCTCCGGTACGATCCATGGCGAGCCCCAGGGGAATGAGGCCCGAAAGGAGGAAAACCGTTTTCCAGTCGATCGCGCCGTAAGCTTCATCCATTGACAGGACCCCGAAAAGCACCATCGCCATTGCACCGCTCAACAGGGAGAGGGAAAGCGAAAATCCTGAAACGGCAAGCCCGATTGCACCCAGGAAACAGGCGAGTGCAGGGATTGCCTTCTCCTCCTTCATCGGTTGCCCCGAAAGCGGGGTGACGAGCGCGATTCCCTTTTCCCTTCCCAGGCGCCGGAGGTTGTCCCAGGGCCCGTGGACCACCAGCGCGTCTCCCGGCCGGAGGGGAAAGTCTGAAAAATCTTCCCGGTAAATGTTTTCTCCCGATAGCAACACGAGCGGTTCCACCCCGAAATTCCTTCTGAGAGCAATCTGACGGATGGTTTTGCCGGCCAGGGGAGAGCGGGGGAGGACGACATACTGGGCGAAGGAGGCCTTTTCAAGCAGCAACACCTGTTCCCGGTCGGTCCCGCGATCCAGCCTTCTCAGCCCGAACTTCTCGGAAAAGGCTTGGCTTCCTTCCCGAGTGCCGGCGAGTCCAAGGACTTGTCCTTCCTTGAAGAGGAACCGGCGCCAAGGGGCGTAGGTGGCTTTCCCCTTCTCTTCCACGAAAAGCAAGTGCAAGCCCCATTGCTGCCACAGGTGTATCCCTTCCGGTGTTTGACCCGCAAGGGGAGATCCAGGCGAGATCTCCAGGCGGGTGATTTCACTCGGGAGCCCCCAGTTTTCGATAAGGCGTTCTCCCTCGCTGGTTTCTTCGCTTCCGGCGGCTTCCGGCAGCACGGCTTTCCCGAACAGGAGGAAATACAGGATTCCACTCGCCAGCAGGACAACCCCGACAGGGGTCACGCTGAAGAGGCCGAGGGGGGCAAGGCCGGCCTGTCGGAGCAGGTCGTTCAGGATGATCATGGGGCCGGATGCGACGAGGGTCAACGTACCCCCGAGGATTGCAGAAAAACCCAGGGGAATGAGGAGTCGGGAAGCCGGAATCTTCGTCTTCCGGGAAATTCCCAGGAGAACGGGGAGAAAAAGGGCCACGGCCCCGATGTTTTGCATGAAGGCGGAAATCATGCCGACGAGAAGGGAAACGCAAAAGATCAATCGTTTTTCGTCTGAACCGGCAAAGCGGACAAGAGGGCGGGCAATTCTGCCCATCAGGCCTGTGGCTTCGATCCCTGCGCTCATCACCATGACGCCGATGAGGGACAGGACGGCGCTGCTGGAAAGACCCGAAAAAGCCTCCTTTGTCTCGATGAGCCCGAGCCAAGGAAGGGCAAGCATGACCAGGACGGCCACTATGTCGGAGCGCAGCCATTCCGTGATGAACAGGACCATTGCGGAGGCCAGGACGAAGAAGGCCAGGGCAATTTCCCGAGTCATGACGGATCTCCGTTTAGAGGCCCGCCAGGGAAAGGGCTGAGAGAACGGCTGCGAGAAGAGCAGCGACCGCGATGACCACCTTCCACCTGGAAGTGCGCAGGAGTTCTGGCAACGTGATGTCCCCAAAGCTTCCCCACCGAAGCACGGAAGCTTCGATCCGGGGATAGATTTCCGAGTAGAAGGCGGTTCCCAAAAGCATTCCTCCGACTCCGCCGAAAAGCGCGTCCAGGGACCCCTGTCCCGCCGCTCCCGCGGCGGTTCCAGGACAATAGCCCAAAAGGCCGAACCCCAAGCCGAAAATCAGCCCTCCGATGACAGAAGATCCGAACGAGCCGTACCGGGGGCGAAGGGTCACCAGGTTGAACTGGAGGAGAACCTGGATGCCCAGCATTCCCGTCAATACGGCCGAGAGCATGACCTTCAGGACCGTGAAATCCAAAAGCAAAAGCTGACCGATGATGGTCTCGTACCGTGTGACTCCTCCTTTCTGAAGGAGAAAACCGAAGAGGGTGCCGAAGAGCAGGGCGGCCGGCTTTTGGGCCGAATCAGGCAACAGAAGGGAGGTCCTTTTCATTCCCATCGCCTCCTACCCGCCGGTCAGCGAGAAAAGCAGGATGGCGGAAAGAATCCCGCCGGCAAAGAAAGCAGCGGAGGCAAGCCAGCTACTGAGCGCCAGCTGAAGGCATCCGCTGATGCCGTGCCCGCTTGTGCAGCCGCCGGCCCACCGGGAGCCCAGGCCGACAAGAAAGCCTCCAGCGAGAGCCGCTGCAAGGCGTCGAAAAACCCCGGTGCCGAAAATGGCGGCCCACAGGGAGGGAACCCATTCGATTCGGAAGTTCCCGCTGGAAAGCGCGGAAAGAAAAGCACCGAAAGGGATTCCCGCGACGAAAACCCATTCCCAGTCGATCACCGGGGGGAAAAGCCGGTAGTAAGGTTTCTCCACGACCGAGTTGCCCCGGATGGCCTTTTCAATCAGGCCGCTCGTACGCGCGAAGGCCGACGAACACCCGATCGGCTTGTCCAGCAAAAGGAAGGTCAGGCATTCCAGGAGCCCGATTGCGATTCCAACCGCGATGGCAGGCCACCGCGCCATGGTGAGCCAGCTCATGGAATCACCTCCCGGTCGCCGGCATGGGCGTTTTCGCTTCGTTGCCCCGTAAAGCGCGGACCGTGGGGCGAGACGCAGAGGGGACAGGCCGGGGCAAGCCCCGCAGCGGCGAATCCCATCATTCCGCCGGCAAGGTTGGTGACGTTTTCGAAACCCTTTTGAAGGAGCAGGCTTGCCGCCAGGCTCGACCGATGCCCAGTGCCGCACACCGTGACAATCCTGGAGCCGGGGTCCAGTTCCACAAACCGGGATCGCAGCTCCGGCACCGGGATGTTCACCGCCTGCGGGAGGTGAAACCCTTCGTATTCCGCTGGGGACCGGACATCGAGGATCAAGATCGGCACCGAAACCGCCGAAGCCATTTGCTGGAGTTCAAAAGGAGAAACCTGGGGGATATGGGCGGTCGGCAGCCCTGCCCTGGCCCAGGCGAAAATCGATCCCTCCAGCGTTGCTGTGACCCGATCCAGGCCGACCCGCCTAAGGGAGGTGACGGCTGCATCGACGTTTTCCGGGCGGTCGGATACAAGGAGAATCTCCTTCTCCGGTGGCAGGATCCATCCGGCGAACGTGGCGAAATTCCCTCCCAGGTCCAGGTTGATTGATCCCGGGATGTGGTTTCCACCGAAAGCGCTGTAATCTCGAATGTCCAGCACGATTGACTCCGGCGAAGCCATCTTTTCAGAAAAGGCGCCGGGGTTGAGAAAAGCCGGGAAGGGCAGGGAAGCAGCGAGGGCCGGTCCTTCCCGGTTGATGCGGCTGCACCGGCTGAAATGGTCCGGTGCGGCTGGCATCCCCGAGGTCAGGGAGTTCACAAAGGCTTCCAGGTCGGTAATCCCGAGAGCCTCGTTAAACCGCCTTTCGTAGCCGATGGTGCTTTCCCTCTTGGCGCCCATGGATCGGCCGCAAAGGGAACCCGCCCCATGGGCGGGGTAAACCTCGCAAAAATCGGGGAGCGACAGGAGTTTTGTGTGGAGGCTGTCGTAAAGGAGCCTGGCGAGTTCGACGGCTCTCCCGGGGAAAAGATCGGGCCTTCCGACATCCCCCACGAAGAGGGTGTCTCCGCAGAAAATGGACACGGGCTCCGGTCCCCGGGCAAAATCCCGGGCGACGTAGGTGACATGTTCCGGGGTATGCCCGGGGGTTTCGAGGACTTCGAGCAGGACGTCCTCCAGTCTCAGCGTGTCTCCCTCTGAGACTGGAATGTGTTCGAAGGAGGCGCCGGCTGCCTTGGGGATGACGATCGGGGCTCCTGTGGCCCTTGCAAGGTCAAGATGGCCGGAAACGAAATCCGCATGAAGATGGGTCTGGAGGATATGGGTAATTTTCAGGTTCAGGTCTTTCGCGGCCTTGACATAGATCTCGACGTCCCGCCTGGGGTCGATAACGGCGCAGGTCGAAGAAGCACCCAAAATGTAGGACGAATGGGCGATCCCGGGGACAAAAATAGACTGGACGATCATCAGACCTCCTCCTTTCTCAAGAATGACCAATTCTTATATTATCACGTGGAAGCGAGAAAGAGCCATCGCTGTGGTCGACGATGGACAGGGCTGAAAAGGGCGTTTTGTGGTAAGGTCAGAAAAGGCCAACAAGAAGGTTCTTTGCCGAAAATTCGTTCGAGGGGGGCTGAGAAATGTTTTCCCATTCCGTACCTTTCGGTTCCTTTCATAATCCCGTGCAGATTTTTTTCCGCCCCGGGGCTCTTTCCGAATTGCCTGGCGCGCTTCAGGCAGGAGAGGTCCCCCTGATTGTGACAGATCCAGGGATCGAGAAGGCGGGAATCCTGGACCGAGTTTGCCGTGTACTGGATGACGCCGGGTTTCAGTATGCTGTCTTCGCAAAGGTCGAAAGCGATCCCTGTGTTGAAACGGTCGAAGCCGCGACGGCTTTCTATCGGGAAAAGGGGTGTGGCCCCGTCATCGGTCTTGGAGGCGGCAGCAGCATGGATGCTGCCAAGGGGATCGCCGTGGCCGCTTCGACGGGCAAATCCCTTCAGTCTTTCCGGCAGAGCCCGATCCCATCGCCTGGAATCCCGCTGGTTGCCATCCCTACGACTGCCGGGACCGGATCGGAAGTAACCGGGGTCATGGTGATCAGCGATCCAAAGGAAAAGGTGAAGATGGTCCTGCGGGGTCCTGGCCTTTTCCCGAAAATCGGCATTCTTGACGCGACCCTGCTGGAGGGGATTCCTCCTCGTGTGGCCGCTTCCACGGGAAGCGACGCCTTTGTCCATGCCATCGAGGCCTTCCTTTCTCGTAAGGCCACCGCGGTTACGGATGCGCTGGCGCTGGAAGCGCTTCGGCTCTTGGCTTCGAACATCCGGCAGGTTGTTGCAGACGGCTGGAATTTGGAGTCTCTGCATGGGATGCTGATGGGAAGCTGCTTGGCGGGGCTTGCGTTTTCAAACGCCGGCCTGGGGCTCGTGCATGCTCTCGCTCACCCAGTCGGGGCTTTTTACCACGTTCCTCACGGGATCAGCTGCGGGATGTTCCTCAAGCCCGTCCTTCGCTTCAATCTTCCCGTCTGCGCGGAGAAGCTGTCGCAGCTGGCGCTTCCCCTCGGCCTGGACCCAGGCAGGGAGAATCCGGTTTCCGTTTCGAAACGGATCATCGCGAATCTGGCCGAGCTCTTTGACGAGATCGGGATTCCCCAGAACCTTCGGGAATTGGGGATTGTGGATTACCAGGTGAACGACGCGATGCTCGATGATGCCATGGGTGCAGTTCCAAGAAGCCTGAACGTACGGAAATCAAGCCGGGAGGAGTTGCGCGCCCTTTTTGAAGCGGTGAGGTAAAATTGAGCCGGAAAAGGGGGCCCCCCCTTTTCCGGCTTCAGAGGATTTTGGGAAGGATCAGGATTTTGCCTTCTCGATGATTTCCCTGGCTATCGCTTCGGCGCCTTCACCCTTGTTTTTGATCAGTTCATCGATGACTGATTCTGAAATTTCGTAATCGGCAATTTTGAAGATCGCTGCGCAAACATATTGGATTGCCTTTGCCTCTTTTTCCTTTGCCCTTGCCCTCAATTTCCGGGCCTTCTCCTGGGCTTCCTTCAGGCGTTCCTCAAGGGAACGTCGAACCCGGCTTCCTTTCTTCATGGGATCCTTCCCGACGGTCATGCGGAACACTCCTCTCACGGCATTTTTTAGAATGGCAAAAAAGATTTTCTAACTTACAGTATAGAAATAAAAAAAAGGATTGCAAGTCTTCGTCGGGAACCGTCGTGTGGAAATTGATCGAAATGAGACAATTCAATCATCCGGGAAAATGATCGATTCTTACAACAGTCTTTTGAATGTTCTTGCTGAAACGGAGGCATAAAGACAAAATGACCCTGAAAGATCCCGTCACTTGCGAAATCCTGGAAAACCCTCGTTCTAGGAACGTGCGCCTGCGCTTTACGAGAAACGGGGTCCTGGTGGTCGTTGTTCCCCTCGGCTTCAATACGAAACGGATTCCGGAGATCCTGGAAACGAAACGGGAATGGATCCGGAAACGCCGCTGGAGTCTGAAAAACGTTGCCTCCGAGTTTCCGGAGACTGCCCCGGCGAGAATCGATCTGCTCGCTTTCGGAGAAGCCTGGGAGGTCCAGTTTTTGCAAACCGGCAGGATTCCCGGGGGGCAGCGCGAGGATGTGGAAGCCCGAAGGCTCGTGGTAGAGGGGGCCTGGCCAGAGGAAGAAACGCTGGAGCGCTTGCGGGAATGGCTTGTGAAACGCTGCCGCGAGAAGCTCGGTTTCCGGCTTGAGAAGCTCTCGGTACAACATGGGCTGCCCTACGGGAAAATGAGCGTAAAAATTCAGAAAACACGCTGGGGAAGTTGCTCCGCTCAAAAGACAATCAGCCTGAACGCGAAGCTGGCCTTTCTTCCAACGGACCTTGTGGATTACGTTCTCTGCCACGAATTGTGCCACACGGTTTACCTCAATCACTCCAGGGCCTTCTGGGAAAGCCTGGAGAGGATCCTTCCCGGAAGCCGGAGGATGAGAGAATCCCTCAAAGGGTGCCACACTCTTGTCCCGGAATGGCTTGAGGTTCCAAAAACCCCTTCGAAGCAACCCCTTGTGGAAAGATTGACATTTTATCTGCAATAAGTATTCTATTTGAAGAAAGTTCTTCGTATTCCCGGGAGAGTGAAGGAGAGATGCAGAAAGAAATCAGGGACATCCTGACCCAGCTTGCCCAGCTTTCTCCCAAGCTGGCTCCCCAACAGCTCAGGCTGGCCAGGTTCATTCACTCGAACCCCAGAAAAGTGGCTTTCATGAATTCCGTGAAGCTGGCTCAGGCGGCGGGCGTCAGCAACCCGACGGTGATCCGCCTGGCCATCCGGCTGGGGTTCTCCGGTTTCCCCGAGTTTCAGAAAGCCTTGCAGAGGGAAACCGAACGCCAATATGACTCTCTTGAACGGTTTTTTGACGAATCCTCGCCGGAGGAAGACGATCTCTTTCAGAAGGTTCTCTCTCTCGAGTTCCACGTCCTGAGAGAGATGAAGGAGAAGCTTTCCCGGGAAGCTGTTTCTCGGGCGGTCTCGCTTCTGGAACGACCCGGGGATGTCTTTGTAATCGGGCTCCTGGCGAATACCTGCCTTGCAGAATACATGTCCTACTTCCTTTCCATTCTCCGGGAAAACGTGCATGGGATCAGCCGTTTCGATCACGAAGCCTACGGAAAGATCAAGGCGGCGCGAAAAGACTCGGTGGCGGTGATTTACAGTTTTCCGCGATACCCGGCCGGAGCCCAGTCTCTGGCCCAGCTGTGCCGCGCAAGGGAAATCCCGGTGATTGGCATCACCGACAGCGTCATGTCGCCACTAGCCCGGTTTTCCGATGTTCTCCTGGAAGCCCCGATGAAGTTCATCACGTTCATCGATCCGTGCGCCGGGGCCTTTGCCCTCACCCATGCCCTTCTGACGGCATTTTTCATGAATGATCCCGAGAAAATGAGGAAGAAGCTGGAAGAGTTTGAAGCTTTTGCTTCCGAAAGGGACCTTTTCGAGCGAAAAGACATCGACATTATCACCCTGTTTTGATTCAAAAAGGAGAATTCCATCAAGGAGGGGAAGAAGATGAAGGTGTTGTGCATTTCCCAGGAACAGGTTGAATCGCTCGGGATCCAGGTCTCAGAAGTGATGGACGCAGTGGAACGGGGATTTGTGCTGAAAGGGAACAAGCAGATGGAGATGCCTGCCAAGATCGGCATTCATCCCCGGCAGGACTGCTTCATCCATGCCATGCCCTGCTGGGTGGGCGGCGAAGTCGATGCGGCAGGGATCAAGTGGGTTTCGGGGTATCCAATCAACCAGGCGGCCGGCTTGCCTTACATCACCGGCATCATGGTGCTGAACGATCCGCAGACCGGATTCGTAAAGGCCATCATGGACGCGAACTGGATCACAGCATGGAGGACGGGAGCCGCAAGCGGGGTCTGCGCGAAACACCTGGCCGATCCGGATTCGGAAACCATTGCGGTGATCGGGCTTGGCGTCCAGGGGCGGACCAACACCGTGGCCCTTCTGGAGGCCCTGCCGAAAGTGAAGAAGATCAAGGCCTACGACAATTACCCGGGCCAGTTTGAAAAATACAGGTCCTTTATTGAGCCATTCCTGAAAGGCCAGGAAATCGTTCCCTGCGGGAATGTCGAGGAGACGGTGAAAGAGGCGGACGTCGTCGTGACCTGCACTCCCATCGTCGCCAATCCGAAACGTTTCGTCCGCTCGGAATGGCTGAAGGATGAGATGCTCGCCATTTCGGTGGATTACGACTCCGCGTTCGATGCCGACGTCATGACCGGGGCGACCGCTTTCGTCTGCGATGACCTTCACCAGTACCTGTGGACGCAGGAGCACGGCGTCTATTTCCAGGAAGGCTATCCGAAAGAAGGACAGATCACGGGGGACATGGGGCAGGTATGCGCGGGTCTCGTGAAACCTGTCCTGCAAGGGCGCCGAGGCGCCGTCCTTATGGGGATCGCCAGCCACGACGTGATGACGGCCCGGCTGATCCTGGAAAGGGCCAGCGAGAAAAAAATCGGCACGCTGGTGGACCTTTAGAAGGCTGGGGCGCGGCCTTAAAGACCGCGCCCCGCTCAATTTTCCGCGACGGGGGATTCTCTGGATGCAAGAGGGCAGGAAGTCGCAGGGGCGAATACGGGTGACGGCAGCCGTGATCGAAAGGGAAGGAAGGGTCCTTCTCGCCCAGAGGGGCGAGGAAGATCGCCTTGCCGGCAAATGGGAGTTCCCGGGAGGCAAGATCGAGGAGGGGGAAACCCCCGAAGAGTGCCTCTCCAGGGAAATCCTGGAAGAGCTGGGGATCGTTGTCCAGGTGGGCGAGTTCCTTTGCACCAGCCGTTTCGATTACGAGCACGCTTCCGTGGAGATTTTCGCCTACCGTTGTCGCTGGATTTCCGGCCAGCTCCGGCAAAATGCCCACCAGGGGCTCCAGTGGGTCTTGCCGGGGGATTTCGACGGGATTGACCTCGTTGCGGCGGATCGGCCGATCGCCGCCCGCCTTTGCGGAAGGAAGGATCCCGGTTTGCTGCCGGAAGCTTTCCGCGGCTGATGAAAGCGGCCCTACCAGCCTCCCCCGCCCCCTCCTCCTCCGCCTCCCCCCGAAGATCCTCCGCCTCCGGACCCCCCGGAAGAAGACGAAGACGCAGAGGAAACCGCCCCGGAAAAGGCCCCCGAAAAGCCCTGGACGAAACCGTCCCCGCCGGAAAAGGAACCGCCCCGGTACCAATCGGGGGCGTAACCGGCACCGAGTTGCCCCGCGAAACGCCCTGCCCAGGCTTCCGCTACGTCGAGGGCCATGGCGAAGGGAAGATGCCTCTCGAAAAGGGCGGGGCTCGCTGAAGGGGAGGACAAGGCCTTGAGGGGACCTTCCTCGGCCATCGAGAGATAAAGCCGGTAACCTTCCACTTTCGCTCTCAGGGATTGGCCTTCGGCAGAATATCGCTTCAGCAGCACCTTGAAGAGGGCACCCGCGGCGACCACGAAGGAAAGAGCCGGGATTGTCTGCTGCAGGATCGGCGTGAACGTAACCAGGGAAAGCTGGTAGAGGCCGAAGATCTCTGCCGCTACGAAGGGAAGTGTGAACAGGGTAAAGAACAGGGCCATGAGACCCCCCGGAAGGGAAGGGGACTTGGCCAGCCTGGCCCAGAGCATGACGGTTGCCGTTGAGAGCAGGAGCACTCCGATTGTCCAGAGCGAAAGCCAAAGGGCCAGGAAGAGTCCTCCCCCCTCGATGAAGCCCTTGGGGTCGTTTGCGTAGAACATCCCGGCAAGTGCCAGGATGGAACCGGCAAGGCCAAGGGCCCACTTGCCCGTGTTCCTGGAAAAGAGGCTGCGTGAAGCCTGTCTCGCTTCGAGATCCTTGCGCAAGGCGGACCAGGATGATTGCAGGCCGGCAGCATTGGAGCGGGAGAGCGGAAGATCGATCCGGCCTGCCGGGGCCGCAGGGGTGGTGGGGACCTTCCCCATTTCGAGGCTCTTGCGTGCCAACCGGCCGATGAGCCCCCTGCGGCCGGCCGCGGCCTTTATGGACTCCAGCCTTCCCGAGGATTCCAGGGCCGCCGCGAGGAGGGATTTCACGAGAGCCTTCTGGTGTCCCGGGAGATCTGAAACGTCAAGTTGACGATCCATGGAGAGGAAAAAGTCACCTTCCCGTTCTTCGATCCGGAGGACTCCTTTGACAGCCAGGTCCACGAGTTCGGCGGGGAATGCGCCCATATCGAGAGCCATCCGGTAAATTCGCCGCGCTTCCGCCGGGGTCATCTTTTCCGGCGGCTCGAACAGTGGGGTGACGATCTCCTTCGGGGCGTCCCTTCCGGAGAGAAACCAGGCGCCAAGGTAATAAAGCAGGACCAGCCCCATGCCCGCCGCGAAGGTGATCCAGCCTGTGTTCCGGGAACTTGACGGAGGGAAGGAGACAAGTCCTTTGGGCCAGCCAACCGCGACGGTCAGCCCCTCTCCGGGCTCGAGAGGCCGGGTTGTGGTGAACAGGATCCCTTTGCCGGAGACTTCGTGCCGGAAATCCGTGCCGCGCGACCCTCGAGGCCCGGTATAGGCCGCGACGTGAAGGTTCCCCCCGGGATTGACCCCTCCCGGGGGCAGAACGAGGCAGGAGGCGCGCTCGATGGGGAAGGTCCAATCGTTTCCCGTGACGTTCCAGTAAATCTCGTCTCGGTCCCGCAGGTTCGCGACTTGCCCGCTCATGCGGTAGGAGAGCGAAAACAGGTGAATCCCGGGAGGCAGTTCCCTGTCGGGGTCGCCTAGATAGATCCGCTTTCCCTGGGTGATGACCTCTCCCTTTAAGGCAACCGGGTTCCCGTCAAGCCGGGCTCCGAGGATTTCGATCCGCGACGGGCGTCCTTCCCAGTTCCGAAGCAGGATATCCCTGTAGATACCGTGGCGGATCTCCTGGCCTTCCGAAAGCACGGTGATCCGCTCTTCCACCGTGATCGAGGCGTCTTCAAGGCACTCCACCCGTCCCTGGAAATCCAGGATCCTCTCGTTTGCCCGGCACTCCACTCCACGCAGGGGGCCCGAAGCGGCGATCGACGCCGCAAGGAAGACCAGGGGAAAAATGAGCATTCGCCTTGGATTCAGGGAGACCACCTCCAACGCGACGAGTACAATCAGATGAAGTGATTATCATATGCCGAGATAAAGCTAGCAAGGTCTTGACACGAACCAAGATGGGCTCATAATGACCTGTAAATTTTCGAAGGGAAAGCGGTGAATCGGTTGGATCGGGAGATGCAGGCGGTTCGGGTCACGTGGCTCGGTCTTTTTCTCAACACCGGCCTGACCCTCTTCAAGTACGCGGCGGGATTCATGGGCAACAGCGCTGCCATGATCGCCGATGCAACGCACTCTCTGACGGACCTTGCGACCGATATTGTCGTGATCCTGGGATTCAGGATCATCAGGAAACCCGCGGACGAAACCCATGACTACGGTCACGGCAAGGTTGAGGCGCTCCTTGCGGGCCTCTGCGGGATTACCCTGATCGCGGCGGGGGTCGGAATTTTCTGGTCCGGGACGCACTCCATCTGGCACTTTTTCACTGGACAGGAAATCGAGCGACCGGGCCTGATCGCCCTAATCGCCGCGGTTCTTTCTGTCGTCTCCAAGGAGTGGCTCTACCGGTACACGATCGGCTGGGGAAGGAAACTCAACAGCAATGCCGTGATCGCAAAAGCCTGGGACCACCGTTCTGACGCGTTTTCATCGGTAGGGACGACAATCGGGATCGGCGGAGCCGTTTTTTTCGGTGAAAAAGCCCGGATTCTCGACCCCCTTGCAGCGGTCATCGTAAGCGTCTTTATCATCAAAGCCGCCATTCCGATCCTCAGGGAATGCATGGACGAATTGCTTGAAGCCTCCCTTTCAGGTGAGAAAGAAATGGAACTGCATCACCTGATCATGAGCGTGGAAGGGGTTCGCGGGACCCACAAGCTTCGGACGAGAAAGATCGGCCCCGTAATCGCCATTGACGTTCACCTCCTGATGGACGAATCCCTTTCCCTGGTGGAGGCCCATGACATCTCCGCGAAGGTCGAGCACCTATTGAGAGAGAATTTCGGGGCCGGAACCTACATATCGCTGCACATGGAGCCGGTTTCCTATTACGCCGTCCCCATTGCACGGCAGCCGGCCGAAACAAAAACATCCCGACCGGAGGAATAACCCCGGCGTTTTTTCTTTACGCATCCTCCCGGGTCAGGCGCGGTTGATCTGGAGCTCGGTCGCGTAAGGATTATCGTTTTGGGCTAGGAGGAGGAACAAAATTGCACCTGAAGATTGCCCCTGAAATCCGCAGCAAATATCCCCAGGTCGGCATCGGCTGGCTCACCGCGGACATCCATCCCGTATCCATGGATCCTCAGGTTGAACAGTGGAAGGGTTCCCTTGCGGAGTGGCTTGCCTCAAGGGGAATGACCCTGGAAAACCTCCCCTCCTGCCCGGAAGTGGCCCGATGGAGACAGGTTTTCGGTTCCATGGGGGTCAAGCCCAGCAAATACCGGTGCTCGCTGGAAGCGTTACTTCGGCGTGTCCTGAAGGAAAACTCCCTCTGGACGGTCAATAGCGTCGTTGATCTGTACAACTGCGTTTCTGTGCTGACCCTTTCCCCGATGGGAGCCTTCGACCTGGAAAAAGTCAAAGGGGACATTGAACTGCGTTTCGGAAGGGAAGGAGAGACCTTCTCCCCCTTGGGCAAGAGTGAAGTGGAAGCCGTTTCCCGCGAGCACGTGGTCTATGCCGATTCGGAGAAGGTCTGCTGCTGGCTGTGGAACCACAGGGACAGCCGGCTTGTGGGGATTGACGAGACCTCTCGGAGAGCCGTCTTTTTCGTTGACCGAGCCTTCTCCCCCACGGCCTTCACGGTGGAAAACGCGCTGGATCTCCTGGAAGAACGACTCGAACAAACCGGGGCCCGGGTAAGGGGAAGGGGAGTCTGCTCTTCCTTTGAACCAGACCAGGAAATCGTCTAAAAATACAGCCGATCGGGAGCCCTCAAGGGGGTCAGGAAAAGAGCAGCATCAGGTTCAGGGCCGTCACGACCAGGGCGATGCCCCACAGGAGGACATTGTCGAGGAACGAGTTCGCGAACCGTCCCATGACTTTCCTGGAGGAAGTCAGCAGGATCTGGCAGACGATCGTGACGGGAAGCTGGATGCTGAGGAGCATCTGGGAGAAGAGCAGCCCGCTGAAGGGGTCCTTGACGAAAAAAAGGACCAGGCAACCCGTCCCAAGGGTGAGAAAAACCCCGAAGCGGCTGTGCCGGTCCCGGATGTTGTAGGCTTCCCGGAAAATTCCCGCCATGATCGAACCGCCCGCCATTCCGGCCGTTACGCTGGAGGACAGGCCGGAAAACAGGAGGGCCAGGGAGAAAACCAGGGCCGCCGCGTTTCCCAGGAGGGGACGGAGGAGTTTCTCCGCCTGCTCGAGCTCGGTGACCCGGATCCCTGCCGAGAAAAATGTTGCGGCGGCGAGAAGAACCATCGCGCTGTTGATCGCCCAGCCGATTCCCATGGAAAAGATCGTATCCATCCATTCGTAGCGCAGCTGCTTCCGTATGGCGGATTCGTCCAGGAGGTGCCACTCACGGCTCTGGATCACCTCGGAATGGAGAAAGAGGTTGTGGGGCATGACGACGGCCCCGAGCACGCTCATGACGATCAGCATCGACCCCTCCGGAACCGTCGGGACGACCCACCCCTTCAACGCCTGGTCCCAGGGGACTTTTACCAGGCTCAGCTCGAACAGGAAAGAAAAACCGATGAGCGAAACGAACGCAATGATCCATTTTTCCAGTTTTCGGTAGGAGTTGGTCAGGAGGGCCCAGAGAGAAAAAGCCGCGGCGAGTGCTCCTCCCACCGGCAAGGGCAGCCGGAAAAGGATCTGCAGGGCGATGGCGGCCCCAAGGATTTCCGCCAGCGCGGTGGAGGCAGCGGCCCCGAGGGCGCTAACCTGGAGCGTCCTGCTAAGCCAGGCCGGGAGGTGTTCCGTCGCCGCTTCGGAAAGGCAGAGTCCCGTGGCGATCCCCAGGTGGGCCGCGTTATGCTGCAGCAGGACCAGCATGACGGTGGACAGCGTTACGATCCACAGAAGGGAGTAGCCGAAGCCTGATCCGGCGGCCACGTTTGCGGCCCAGTTTCCGGGATCGATGAAGCCGACGGTCACGAGGATCCCCGGGCCAATGTAGCGGAGGAATTCGAGGGCCGCCCGCGGCTGGGGTTCCCGGCCTCTAAGGAATGAACGAAAGAAATTCAACTGTGACATCCGTGTCCACCTCGAATTGAGGGGTGCGAACCGGTTCCATCTTAGGGGCTGGCCACGCTTTTTGCCAGCCTGGGGAGGCGATCGCTTGACGGGGGAGGAACGAGAGAGGCAACTTCGGGATTGCGGCTTCCCCTTCGAACTCCTTGAAAACAGGGTCCGGATCCGGAGCGCTTCCGAGGGTGCGGCCTACTGGGGGATCGAGCTGGGAGCCACGGCTCCCGCCCTTGTCCTTCGGGCGCAAGGCGGTTTTTGGCTTCTGCTCGTCTCAGGGGCGATCCGGAAGGTGGATTTCGCGGCACTGGGACGCGAAACGGGAGAAGAAGGGCTGAGGCTGGCTACTTCCGCGGAAATCCTGGAACGTTTCGGGCTGAAGCCCGGGGAAGTTCCTCTCTTCGGCCTCGGCCTCCCGACGCTGGTTGACCGGAAGCTGCTTGCCTACGAATTCGTTTACGGGGGTTCCGGGGATCCCTTCCGGACCCTGAAGATTGCCCCGGAAGCCCTGCTGGTGCTGAACGAGGAAAGCAGGCTGATCGATGTGCCTGCCATGCCTTGACGAAGAAACGAAAAAGGGGGAACGCGCATGCGAAGCCGTTTGACGGTGGCGGCGGCGGTATTGGGAGCCTTGGTGGGACTCGGGCTGGCCCTTGCGGGTTTCTTTGTCGGAGAAGCCCTGAAGGAGGCCCGTTCTGCCGAGCGGTTCGTTACGGTCAGGGGATTTGCCGAGCGGAATGTCCAAGCGGATCTTGTCATCTGGCCCATCACCTTCCGGGATACGGGAAACGACCTTGCCGAACTGCAGAAAGTCGTGGATTCCCACAAGAACGAGGTCCGGGCTTTCCTGGCCGCGGCGGGTTTCAGGCCCGAGGAGATTTCCGAGATGCCTCCGCAGGTCACTGACCTGAAGGCCCAGGCCTATGGGGACGGGCAGAAGAGAGATTACCGCTACATCGCGACGGCGACGATCACCCTTCGGACCTCGGATGTCAAGGCGGCCAAAAAGGCGATGGAAGACTCCGGGAAACTGGTCCTTCGCGGGATCGTCCTGGCGGAGCAGGATTATGCCAGGTCGACGGAGTTCCTCTTCACGGGGCTTAACGAAATCAAGCCCGCGATGATCGCGGAGGCAACAAAGAATGCCCGGGAAGCCGCGGAACAGTTCGCCCGGGATTCCGGCGCTCGCGTGGGCAGCATCCGGAGAGCTTCCCAGGGACTCTTTACGATCGAAGACCGGGATAAAGGTTCACCAGATCACAAGAAAGTCCGGGTTGTAACCACGGTGGAATATTTTCTTTCAAGTGATTGAAAGCAAATGATCGCAATGCTTCAGCCAAATTCAGCCCCTCGGGGGACGGAAGAATTCTCGCCAGGGGGTTGCCACAGATATTGAACTGTAGTGGTGTTATGGTTTACAATTCTCTCCGAAGAAGAGATCTTTCAAAAGAGGAGAGAAAACACCATGAGCGCAACAAAGGTCGTCATCGCATTGGGAGGCAACGCCCTTCAGGAGGCCGGAACTCCTCCGACGGCGGAAGCGCAGCTGGAAGTGGTGAAGAAGACCGCGGGGTACCTGGCCGAAATCAGCAGCCGGGGATACGAGATGGCCATCGTTCACGGGAACGGCCCGCAGGTGGGGCGGATCGTCCTCGGGCAGGAGATCGCTTCCCGGGAAAACGATCAGACCCCTGCGATGCCGTTTGACGTGTGCGGGGCGATGAGCCAGGGATACATTGGCTACCATATCCAGCAGGCGCTTCGGGACGCTCTTCGGAACCGCAACCGCAATGTTCCGGTCGTGACGATCGCCACCCAGGTCGTCGTGGACCCGAACGACCCGGCATTCAAGAACCCAACGAAACCCATCGGCCCCTTCTATACCGAGGAGGAAGCCCGCAAGCTGGAGATCGAGAAGGGCTACACGATGAAGGAGGATGCCGGAAGAGGGTGGAGGAGGGTTGTCCCTTCCCCCGAACCGAAGAAGATTGTCGAGCTCTCTGCCATCAAGCGGCTTTGGGACACGACGATCGTCATCACCGCCGGCGGGGGCGGGATCCCGGTCATCGAGAACATGGACGGTTCGCTTACGGGAGTCGCGGCGGTCATCGACAAGGACCTTGCCGCCGAGCGCCTGGCCGAGGACATCGAGGCGGATATCCTCCTGATCCTGACGGAAGTCGACAAGGTCTGCCTGAATTTCAAGAAACCGGACCAGAAGGTCCTCGATCACATGACCGTTCCAGAAGCCATTCGGTACATGGAGGAAGGTCATTTCGCTCCCGGGAGCATGTTGCCGAAGGTGCTGGCGGCAATCAAGTTCGCCAGGACTTTCCCTGGCCGCAAGGCGATCATCACCTCTCTCTACAAGGCCGTCGAAGCCCTGGAAGGGAAAGAAGGAACCGTCGTCACGATGGCCTAGAATCCTGGAAAACCGAAAGCCCGGCGTTCTCTCGCGCAGAAGGGGACGCCGGGCTTTCGTTTTTCTTTACGGTAGAATAAAAACCGTTAACCCCATGTTTCTCACGGGTCCGGGGGCATCCGGGTGAACCCCGGATCCTGTCGGATCCAGGATAGAAGGCCAGTTCGGCCCACGGGAGGAGTGCCGTTGAGGGTTGTCCTTTACAACATTCGCTATGGAACCGGAACGGGGTGGGATTACCATTTACCCCTGCCTTTTTCCGGCCTTTTCAGGAGAACGGAACCGTCCCTGAGGCGGGTTTCTTCCTTTATCGACGAAATCCAGCCCGACATCGTCGGGCTGGTGGAGGTGGACGGCGGGTCCTACCGGCACGGAGGGGAATCGCAGGCGAGATGCCTGGCGGAGGATCTCAAGCTGGACCATTTCTTTTCCTGCAAATACGGGAGGGAATCGATCTTCAGGAAGTTACCGATCCTCAGTTCGCAAGGGAACGCCATCCTTTCCAGGGTTCCAGCGAAACGGACGAGCAAGATTGACCTGGAAAGGGGAATGAAAAAAACCCTCCTGGCTGCCGAATTCGAGGAATTCGTCTTCCTTCTCGTTCACCTGCCCCTCGGCCTGGGTGCCAGGAAAGCCCAGCTCGACCACTTGACCGAGATCGTCAGGGAATGCAGAAAGCCGGTCCTGCTGGGGGGCGACTTCAACCTGCTGCACGGCAGCGCCGAACTGAGCGGATTTTTATCCAGGACCGGCCTAAGGGATGCCGATCCGCTGGAGCGGAAGACCTACCCGAGCCGTCTGCCCCGGTTTCGCCTGGATTTCCTCCTCATTGGCCCCAACGTGATCGTTCGCCGTTTTGACGTTCCGGACGTGCGGTTTTCGGATCACCTTCCGCTCATCTGCGACTTTGAAGTCCTCCCGGAGGAAAGAGAAGGGCAATGAGCCTCAGCGTCCTCCTGCTCGCTCTTCACAACCTTTTTTCGTTCTTGATCCGGCTCGCCGCCCTCGCCGTCCTTCCTGTCCGCCACAGCCCTCCTACGGCCATGGCGTGGCTGCTCATCGTTTTTTTCTGGCCGCTCCCGGGAGCGGCCCTGTATCTCCTCATGGGGTCCACCCGTCTCCCGCGAGCGAGGAAGATCCGTCACGAAAAAGCGATGAGACTCCTTCGCCGCATCCAGGATAAACCTCGCAGGGTTGACCCGACTCCTTTTCCTCCTGTGCTGCCGGACCACGCGGAGCGGTTCGCCCGCCTGGGGCAGAAGCTTGGAAAATGGCCAGTCGTCGCGGGAAACCGGATAGAGTTCATCCATTCTGCCGCGGGTCTTTTCGAGAAGCTGGCGGAAGACATCGACGGCGCTGAGCACCACGTTGACCTGCTTTATTACATTTTCGCCGCTGATCGCGTGACCCGCCCCCTCCTGGAATCCCTGAAGCGGGCGGCAGCCAGGAAGGTGGAGTGTCGGCTTCTCCTGGACGCGCTGGGATCGAAAGCCTTTCTGAAGAAACACGCGCATTCCCTGCAGGATGCCGGCGTGCAGGTCGTCGAGGCTCTCCCCCTGGGGAGGCTGTTTCGCCGCAACCGGGTGACCGCGCGCTACGACCTGCGAAACCATCGAAAGTTGGCGGTAATCGACGGGCGGGTCGGGTACATGGGATCTCACAACGCCATCGATCCAACCTACGGGGGGAAGGCCAAGGGGATTGCCTGGCACGACCTGACCCTGCGGTTGGAAGGCCCCATCGTATCTCAGCTGGAGGGGGTTTTCCTCGAAGACTGGTTTGTTGAAACCGAAGAGCTCCCTCCCGGGCGGAGAAACGGGATTTTCGATTCCCCGAAGGGGGATTTTCTGCTCCAGGCCGTGCCGAGCGGTCCGGCTTACGCGACGGAGAATTTTCAGCGCCTGGTCCTGGCGGCTCTTTTCGAGGCCAGGGAACGGGTGATCATCACCACCCCTTACCTGATCCCCGATGACGGGCTGCTTCAGGCCATGGAGGTGGCGGTGCTGAACGGAGCGAGGGTGGACCTGATCGTGCCTGAAAAAGTGGACCAGCGGCTGGTGGGGAATGCGGCTGAGGCGTACACTCCAAGGCTTTTGGAAATCGGGGTGAATCTCTTCCGCTACCAGCCCGGAATCCTGCATGCCAAAACGATGACCGTCGACGGGCGGCTGGCCTTTTTCGGATCGAGCAACTTCGACATCCGCTCCTTCTCCCTGAATTTCGAGCTGAACCTCATCCTTTACGGCCGAAGCGAGACGTCCGCCCTGCTGGAGATCCAGGAAGCATACCTTGCCCATTCCCGCCCCCTCGGGATGGAGGAGTGGAACCGACTTCCGCTGTGGGAGAAGGGGTTCATGGGCATGGCGAAACTCCTCAGTCCAATCCTTTAGCAAAAAGACAATCCCCCCTTTTCAAACAAGAACCGACATGCTACCATCTGCCACTAGCAGATAGTGAAGGGTGGCATGAGCATGGAGCGAAGCGAGAGACTCGGACAAATTTTTGCGCTTTTAGAGTCCGCAAGCAGGCCACTGAGCGGGGCGGAGCTGGCGGAACGGTTCGGCGTCAGCCGACAGGCAATCGTGCAGGACATCGCCAGGCTTCGGGACTCGGGATGCCCGATTCGCGCCACGGCGGCGGGATATGCCCTGGACAGGCAGGGGTGCGGGATGAGAAGGCTTGTGGCGGTCAGGCACGGGGCCGAGGAAATCCGGGATGAACTGCTCACGATCGTCTCCCATGGGGGGCGCGTCATCGATGTGATCGTCGACCACCCGGTGTACGGGGAGCTGAAGGGCAACATTGACGTCCGGACGCCTGAGGAGGTGCACCGGTTCGTAAACCTGCTGGAAAGTACGGGAAGGGGAACGCTCTCTTCGCTGTCGGGAGGGTTTCACCTTCACACGATCGAGGCGGACTGCGCGGAAACCCTAAATCGGATCGAGGCTGCGCTGGGTGAAAAGGGACTGCTGGGAAGGTAGGGGATACCCATGTCAAAAACGGAACGGATCTGGTTGGGATTTGGCATTGTCGCGCTCCTGGGGAACGTCGCGGTGCCTTTCGGCCTGGTGAAAGATTGGGGTTGTTTTTCAGGGGCTTTCCTGTTTTGGTGTTCGACCGCTTTGCTGGTCATCGGGGCGGGAGTTTATGTCATGTCCCGATGGGGAGAGGGGGGGCGTTTCCCATGCCGCTGAGCTGGCTGAATGCGGGAATCCTGGCCTGGTTCCTCCTGGGGGCAGCGCTTTCCGCCAAGGCCCGCAGAGGAATGGGGCGAGGGGTGATCGACTACTTCCTGGCCAACCGGACGGTGGGGGGCTTCGTTTCCGCAATGAGCTACAGCGCCACCACCTACAGCGCCTTCATGATGGTGGGGCTGGTCGGCCTGACCTATAAAGGCGGGATCGCGTCGCTCGGCTTCGAGCTGACCTATCTTTTGGGAACCGTCGTCCTCCTGGTCCTGTTCGCGCCTCGCTACTGGGTTGCCGGGCACCGGTACGGGCTGATGACCCCCTCGGAGCTTCTGAGCACCCGTTACGGGTCGAAATGGGTAGGGGCGGTCGCTTCCCTTCTCTGCCTGGTCACACTGGTTCCCTATGCCTCGGTCCAGCTGATGGGCATGGGGTACCTGCTCGAAGGCGTGTCCGGGGGTGCCTTTCCCTTCTGGGCGGGGATGGCGGTCGCGGCGGCCATCACCGTCGTTTTTTCGATCTGGGCCGGCCTGCGCTCCGTTGCCCTTACCGACGCCCTGCAGGCGACCATCATGCTTGTCGCCTGCTGCCTCCTGGTGGCGTTCATCGGAGGCTCCCTTTTCCCCGAAGGATGGGGAAGCGCCATGGCAGCGCGGCCTGATCTCCTGAAGGTTTCCTGGCCGTTTCCCATGTTCCTGGGATTGACCCTGCCCTGGACCTTCTTTGCCTTGACGAACCCGCAGGTAGTCCAGAGGCTTTACGCGCCAAAGGATATCCGAAGTATCCGGGGGATGGTCGCCGGGTTTTCGGTTTTCGGTTTCATCTACACCGTCCTATGCGTCCTTCTCGGGCTCTCGGCAGCGTTGCTGGTGCCGGGTCTCAAGAACCCGGACGGGGCAATGGCCGCCCTCCTGACCAAGGTCCCCCGGGGGCTGGCTCTCCTGGTTGTCCTTAGCATCTTCGCCGCCGCGGTCTCCACCCTCAACTCCATCATCCTGACCCTTAGCTCGATGTTCGGAAGAGACCTGTTGAGGGCGCTGACACCGCTTTCCGAGGAAAAGGAGCTTCGGTGGGGCAAGCTGCTGATCCCGATCCTTACGGTGGCCTGCTATGCCTTTGGGAGCCTGAAGCTGGGGCTGATCGCGGTGCTCTCTTCCATGGCCTCTGCCGGCCTCATGGCGCAGCTTCCCGTGATCCTGGGGGCTTTTTTCTGGAAACGGGGGACCGCTGCCGGGGCAATTGCCGGGATGATTTCGGGGGCCGTTCTAACGGGAGCCCTGTATTGGACCAAGACGAATTTCCTGGGGCAATGGCCTCCGGTGTGGGGGTTGTGTACCAGCGTCGCGGTCTTTGTCGCGGTCAGCCTGATGACCCGTCCGGACCCGGCGGGTGGGGATTTCATCGAAGCGGTGGCGTCCGACGTCAAGAGGACCTTTTGGCAAGGACAGGATTTTTAAGAAGAAGAGGGCCTTCCGTATCCATCGGAAGGCCCTCTTTCGAAGAACCCCGATCAGGGGATCACTCCCTGGCCAGCCCTTCCTGGAGAACCCCGAGCGCCTTGCCGAACTCGATCCGGTAGCCGCATTTGAAACAGGCCCGCTCCACGGCTCCCACGGCCGAAACCAGGGTGTGCTTGTCGATGTTGCCCATGTGTCCGAGGCGGAAACCTTTTCCCTGGAAATCGCCCAGGCATCCCGCCGATTGAACCCCCTCGTCCGCCAGCACGGTCCTGAATCGGACATCATCGATTCCCGAGCCTTCCGGGTACAGGTAGACGGAAAGGGTTGGGGCCCGGAAGGGCTTTCGCGCCGCAACCGTGAACCCGATCGCCTCCAAGGCAGCGTCCACGAGAGCCCCCTGGCGGGCATGACGGGCATACCGTTCCGCCAGCCCCTCCTCCTTCATGATCCGAAGGGATTCCTTCAGGGCCCAGATCAGGTTGATCGGCGGGGTTCCCCAGTACTTGGCCGGGTTGTGCATGATCGGGAGCCACTTGTCGAAATCGACGTAGGATTCCGGGATCCGGCCCAGGGTCGCCCGTTTTTCCATGGCCCGTTTTCCTGCCCACAGCATCGCCAGGCCAGGGGCCACGCCGAAAGCCTTCTGGGAACAGGTCAGCAGAACATCGATGCCCATCGGGTCGATCGTTTCTTCGACACCCCCCGTGGCTGCGACCCCGTCGACGATCAGAAGAGCGGGGCTGTGTTCATGCACCGCCCGTGCGATTTCCGGCACAGGAGCAGCCGCTCCTGTCGAGGTTTCCACGTGGGTCACCGTCACCACGTCGTAGTTTTTGCGGGTCAACTGGGTTGCGATGGCTTCCGGCGTGACGGAGTCCCCCCAAGGGGCCTGCAGGACGTCGACGTTCAGGCCCTTTCGCTCGCAGAGGTCGATGAAGCGGTCACCAAAGAACCCGTTGGAGCAGACCAGGACATTTTCGCCCTTCTTTGTGACGTTGGCGATCGCCATCTCCATCGCGAGGGTCCCGGAACCCGCCACGACGAAAACCTCGCCCCCGCAATTCCACATGGACTTTAAATCGGCAAGGACCTCGGCGAAATCTGCCACGAAATCGGGATCCCCGAAAGCGACGGTTTCCCGTCCCATCTGGTCCTGGATCGATCGGACAACCGGAGTTGGCCCGGGAATCATCACGAGTTTTTTCGTTTTCAGCACCCTTCCCACTCCCCTTTCTGCCTGGATTGATGATAATGTTATATCGCGATCGAAGATTTGCCGCCAGATCTTGGAAGGAGGAGCCATTCTTGAACAACGTAGGCCTTTTCCTTTTCGACGATGTCGAGCTCCTGGACTTCGCCGGACCGTATGAGGTCTTTTCCGTTACGTCCGAGTTGAGCGATTATTCCCTTTTTCGGGTGTTTTCCGTTTCCGAGGACGGTGAGACGGTCCGAACGGTGAACGGCCTGAAGGTCGTCCCCGATTTTGCCTTCGACAACCACCCCGAAATCGATATCCTTATCATCCCGGGCGGAGTGGGAACGAAGAAGGAGATGGAAAAGTCCGCCATCGTGGAGTGGATCCGCTGGAACCACGACCGGGCGAAGATGACGGTCTCCATCTGCTCCGGGGCGAGAATCCTGGCAAGGATGGGATTGCTGGACGGCCTGGAGGTCACCACCCACCACGAAGTGTTTGACGACATCCATCGAATTGCCCCGAGTGTCAGGCTGAAACCGTCCGCACGTTTCATCGACTCGGGCCGAATCCTCACGGCCGGGGGAATCTCGGCAGGGATCGACGTGGCCTTTCACATCGTCCGGAAACTCCACGGAGACGAAGTGGCCGACCGAACGGCCAGGTACATGGAATACGGAGACTGGCTGAACCTGCCGGAGGAGAAGCTCTAGGGGGGAGGCCCTTTACCGTGGAACTGAAGCAGGTGGAGCAGCGAACCTACGTCATCGAGGGGCCGACCAACCTCGGCGTCTACGTCGAAGACGGGGAAGCCTTTCTCATCGACAGCGGGAACGACGAATCCGCGGGCCGAAAGGTCCTGAGGCTGCTGGAAAGCCGCGGGTGGAAACTGAAAGCCATCCTGAACACCCATTCCAACGCCGATCACATCGGGGGCAACGCCTTCCTTCAGAGAAGGACCGGCTGCCGCATCGCCGCGACCCGGAAAGAGGCCCCGATGGTTTCGGATCCAGCCCTTGAACCCCTGTTCCTGTGGGGGGCAGCCCCCTTTCGGGATTTGTGCGGGAAGTTCCTCCAGGCCGAGCCCTCGGAGGTGACCGACATCCTGCCTTCCGAGGGGCCGGTGGAAGGAATGCCGTTTTCAACGATCTCCCTGCCAGGCCACTACATTGAGATGGTCGGCTTCCGGACGCCCGACGACGTGGTTTTCCTGGCCGACAGCCTGTTTTCCGAGGCGATCCTGGCAAAGTACGGTTTCGTCGTTTGCTGCGATGTAGCCGGTCAGCTTGCGACCCTCGACCGCCTGGAAAGGCTGGAAGCCTCGCTTTTCGTCCCCTGCCACGCCCAGCCCGCACCAGACATTCGTTCCCTTACGGCCGCCAACCGCGAAGCCCTGGCGAGGCTCCTGGAACACGTCCGTGCCTCTTGCGGGGGCGGGGCCTCGAGAGAAGATGTTTTGGCCTCCCTCGCGGAAACTTACGGAATCCGGCTGTCTCCTGTGCAGTTTGTTCTTAGCCAGATCACCGTTTCGGCCTGCCTCTCCTTTCTCGCAGACCAGGGGGAGATCGCTCCGAGCTTTGAGAAGGGGCGCATGCTCTGGCATCGCCGGCCATGAAGCGGGCGGTCCTGCTGGCCGATGCAGGCCTCCTTGCCGTCGCTCTCATCTGGGGCGCTTCGTTCGCCGTCCTGAAGGACACCCTCAACACGTTCCAGCCGCTGACTCTTCTCACGATCCGCTTTGCCCTTTCCGCGGCGATCCTTTCGATCGTCTTTTTCCGGAGGATCGTACGGATGGGCTGGAAAGACCTCAAGGCGGGCTTCATCGTCGGCTTCTTTCTTTTCCTGGGATTTGCGGCCCAGACGTACGGTCTCGTCTACACGACCGCCGGGAAGAACGCCTTCCTGACCACGACGTACGTGGTTGCCGTTCCGTTCATGGCCTGGGCGCTCACCCGGCGATACCCGGGTTTCCAGGCCTTTCTCTCGGCGGGGCTCTGCATCGCGGGCGTGGGATTCTTGACCCTGGGAGGGGAGGGCATCGGAGGGTTCAACCGGGGGGACGCCCTCACCCTTCTCTGCGCTGTTTTCTATTCCGCCCAGCTGCTGAGCATCGATCACTACGCGAAACGGATGGATCCCATCGTCCTTGCGGTGGCGCAGATGCTCGCCATGGTCGTTTTCTGCGGGGCATTCGCGTTTCCCCTGGAAACCTGGCCGAGCGCCATCAGCTTGCGCGGGGTCATGGGCATGGCTTTTCTCGTCCTGTTTGCCACCGTGCTGGCCTTTGCGGTCCAGATGGAGGCCCAGCGCCACTCCCCGCCGACGCACGTTTCCCTGATCCTGTCGACGGAATCGTTCTTCGGGGCCCTGACCGGCGTGCTTTTCCTGGGAGAGAAGTTCACCGCCAAGATGATGCTTGGGGCCGTTTTGATGTTTTCGGCCATTCTTGCTGCGGAGGTCCTGCCCCGCTGGCTCAGGCAGAAGAGGGAGATTCCCGAGCCTTGAGGGTTAAAGTTGGATCAATAATGCTTTATAATACTATCAAGGCAGCGCTAAGCGGCGATTGCCCAATTCGAGCGAAAGAGGGGGAATGGCGATGCCGAACAGCGTTTACAAGATCATCGAGTTGGTGGGAACGAGTCCCGATTCCTGGGAGGCGGCAGCGAAGAATGCCGTGGAAATGGCTTCCAAGACCCTGAAGGACCTCAGGATCGCGGAAGTGGTAAAGCAGGACATGGTGATCGAAGAGGGCAAGCCCCACCTCTTCAGGGTAAAGATTAGTCTGTCGTTCAAGTATCATTCGAACGAATGAAAAGAACGAAGGGCCCCCGTAGGGGCCCTTCGTTCTTTTCATTCGTTCGCTAAAAAGTGCGACTACCTAACTTTCCAATACGCGATCCGCATGCCAGGGGGGCCACTGTTTCCTCCTGAGGGGTTGCCCGCGGCCGTTTGAACTACTGGATTTGTTGTTCGATATTTTGGTGTTCCTGTTTTGTCGAAAAGCACGAGATATCCATCTTTGTCGATAGTCATCACAACCGCTTCTATATTTTTGAGAAAATCCTCCCGGCCGGTTGTATCTTTAATGAAAGCGTCCGAAGGAAAATCGGCAAACCCATGGCCCGAAAGGCTGAAAGACATCATGTCCAGGGTATATAACCTTGTAACCTCAGGGACGCCAGAAGTTTCGCTCGAATACACCGCTTGATACAATCGGAAACCTAAAAAAATAGGAGAGGCGACTGTTTTGTTGAAGTCAGCGGCGTTGCCTCCGCTGTCCCCGTAAAGGGAAGTCTGAAGCTGAATCACTACGGCACCAGTTTCAAGGATTTTTGCTTTTGCGTCTCCCGGCTGACCTCGAGCGCCTTGGAGGTCGACAAGCTTAGTCGCTAAAAAAGCTTCGTTAGGCGGGGCGGAAAGACAACCTAACTGGTTTAGGTCCACGATTAACAGGCCACTCGTGTCATGATTGCTAGCTCCGGTGTAATCAAGAGGCACAGTGGCTGCAAGGAAAGTATGTAGGTTAGATTTAATTTCTTCACCCACGTAAAAGTAGGCGATATCGAAGTCCGTAATAGGTGGTGCAATAGATCCCTGTGTGACGATCTTTAACAATTTTTGCGGGTTTCCTCCCTCCTGCAAATTCCACTTATAAAATGTTCCATTTGAAAGAAATACGTACACATCGCTTAGCAAGGGTAAATTGTTGTATGTTATGGCGTTTTTGGGATAGGCTGACAATACCCTTGTTGGGTAAAAATTCTCCCAATCTTCATTTCCTGAAGGTAAACTTTCTACTCCTTCTCCTTCTCCGAATGTTCCATATCCATTCGTGTAGATTTCACCGGTTTCCGGGTTAATGTCTAGCCTGCAATATTGATTGCTCTTATTGACTCCGACGACAAGAGCATGCCATTTCAAGCTTCCATCGGGTTCTTTCGTGAAGCTGATCAAGGGCTTGGCAACGGAAAGATAACGTACGATATCTTTCGCACATTTAGGTTTAAGAAATAGGCAGCAGCCCCG
>ENA-UOYA01000734-UOYA01000734.1-activated-sludge-metagenome-genome-assembly--contig:-NODE-734-length-39472-cov-21.327118_pt1 | contig 39472 bp, 25 predicted proteins | sample MGYA00238163_ERZ764804 | MGnify/ENA primary metagenome ERZ764804 (study PRJEB28919, sample SAMN05720223) | activated sludge metagenome | isolation source: Anaerobic digester | place: Hong Kong...
CGGGAGGAAAAAGGCCCGGGTCATCCCATCGCGCGCCGGGATACCGGCTTTCAGCAGGGCAGTTCCCAGCCTTTCCGGTATTCCTTGCTGACAATTTCCTTCGGGTTCGGCACGTTCGTCACCACGCCGTTGATGTTGTCCCAGTGCAGTTTCTGACCGGATTTCACCGCCAGGTTACCGAACTGCACCATTTCCGTGAAGGGACCGGAGTAGGAGAAGTTCGAGCAGGGCAACTTGCCTTCCTTGATCCCGCGGATCCAGTCGAAGTACGGATTTTCGTCGGGAATCCGCTCCAGCGTTTCGGGCGGCATGGTGTAATCCTTCATCAGCGCGGACGGCACCAGCCGCGGCTCCCCGCCGTATTCGCCCGCCGTGAGCATGCCCTTGTCGCCGATGAACAGCGACCCGTTGAGATCCTTGTCGCCAAGGACCTCGTCCGCCGGAATACCCTCGGGGCGCCTGGGCCGGTTGTACACCTTTTCGCCCGTCGCCGGATCCGGCCAGTGCCCATCGTACCAGTACACGTCCACGGGCGGCATGTCTCCACGGGCCGGAAACGCGTACTTGATGGTGGTCGTGATGGGGAAGGTCTGGTCGTTCCGGCCCCGCTGCTCCACCACCTCCACGGTGAAATCGGACGCCTCGTAGAGTTTCAGCGCCCAGTAGGCGGGATCCATGATGTGGCACGCCATGTCCCCCAGGCAGCCGCTGCCGAAATCCTGCCAGGCCCGCCAGTCGTGGGGGGCGAGTTTCTTGTTGTACGGACGCCAGGGCGCGCAGCCGATCCAGCGGTCCCAGTCGAGGTTTTCGGGCGTGACCATCGGCGGCAGGGGCTCGGTCATCCCCTGGTTATCCCACACGGGACGGTGCGTCCAGATATGCACCTCGCGCACCGGTCCGATCGCCCCGCTCCAGATCATTTCGCACAGGGTGCGCACGCCGTTGCCACAGTGTCCCTGGTTCCCCATCTGGGTCATCACGCCGGTTTCCTTCGCGGTCACCGTGAGCAGGCGAGCCTCGGCGACCGTGTGGGTCAGCGGCTTCTGCACGTACACGTGCTTACCCATCTTCATGGCCATGTACGCGGCAGGCGCGTGGGTGTGGTCCGGCGTGGACACCGTGACCGCGTCGATCTCGGGCATCTGCTCGAGCATGTTGCGGTAGTCCTTGAACCGCTTGGCGTCGGGCAGGCGGTAGAACGCCTCCGCGCACCGGTCCCAGTCCACGTCGCACAGGGCCACCACGTTTTCGCCAAGCTTGGCGACGCTCATGATGTCGCCCAGGCCCTTGCCTCCCGCCCCGATGGCGGCCACGTTGACCTTCTCGTTCGGCGACAGTTTCCGGGGAACCACCTTCGCCGTGTTGGGGGCCTGGGCGATGGCGGAGCCCGCGGCCAGGGTAGCGGTCGTGGTCGCGGCCGCCAGGAACGCCCGTCGCGTCAATTCGTGTCGGTCCATGCTCCAACTCCTTTCCCGTGTTTGAACATTTCGATGACGGGTATTGCCCGGCCTTTCCCGTGGCCGGACCCGCCCGGTTATTTTTCCGGATGGTTTCCCGGTCCCCCGTTCGCCACGCCGTCTCGCGCGCCACCCGTGCCCGTCGACACGGGATCCTGGCCCGCCAGTTCACGCGATAATTCCTCCGCCGTGGCAAACCGTCCCGTTTCCAGGAACCGGATCACATGATACGCCACCTCGCGGCTGGTTACAAGGAAATTGTGGGCGTACGGCAGCACGGTCCAGTCGGCCATGCCTTCCAGGCGCGTGCTCGCCACAGTGATCACCCCGTCATTGGGCTCCCCGAGCGTCAACCGCTGTCCCCGGTTCCCGGCGATCACCCCGAAGGGCACCGTGGGCACGGGCAGCGTGTCGAAAAACGCTTCCGACGCCAGCACCCGCGCGCTTTCCCCCGTCACCCACTGGTAGATCGGGTTATCCCGCAGCGTGCGGGCCAGTTCATGGGGATGATTGGGCGGCGCGATCATGACCAGCCGCCCCAGGCCCGGCGGATATCCCCGGCGGAACGCCAGCCGCGCCACGATGTTCGCGTGGGAATGGGCCACCACGTGGTAAACAGGCGTGGACAGGTTCGCGCGGATGAACTTGAGAAACTCGTCCGTGATCACCTCGATGTCCTCGGCGCGCGCGCTGTAAGCGTAACTGAGGGTGTGGAAGCCCGCCTGTCGCAGGCGGGTATCAAGCATCCACAGGGCCGCCCGGCTGCGTCCCATGCCATGCAACAGGATCACGGTCACCTGGTCCCGCGCTGGCGCCCCCGCGTCCGCCGTCACGGCGTCCGACGGCATCGTGCCATCCCGTGATAACGAGGAGACTTCGTCCGCCCCGGCGATGCCCCCCGCCCACAGCAGCACCCAGCCCAGCACCACCCCCAGCGGATACACGCCCGCGCGCCCCGCGGAAACGCCCCGGGCGCGCGGCACGAATCGGAAATGATGGACGCGGCATGACATACCCCTTCATCATACCGGATTTTCCCTTTCCGGTCACCAGCACGGGCCACCGCGTTCCCCCTTACCAGGGTACTGTTTTCTATATAATATCCCCGCAATCTCCATGGTTCGTGTGGCAACGTACGGGAGTGACGCATGAGCGACACCATCACCATTCACGTGAACGACGAGCCGGCCGTTCTGCCTGCCGGCGCGACCCTGAACGATCTGCCCGCCCACTTCGGACTCAATCCGGAAACGGTGGTCATGCTGCTCAATGGCGAGCCGGTGCCCCGGGAAGCCTGGCCGGAACGTTCCCTTGCCGACGGTGACGCGGTAGACCTCGCCCGTTTCGTGGGGGGCGGCTGACATGACCCCTTCGCCCCGGGACACCCTGCGCGCCCTGTTCGAATCCGGCGCGCTGTACGTGGTCATCACCGGGTCCCTGTGCGGGGGACGGTCCGCGCTGGACATCCTGGAGGCGTGCCTGGCCGCCGGCGTCCGGCTCATCCAGTTCCGTGAAAAATCCGGCCCCGACCGCGCCCTGTTCGAAAAGGCCCGGGCGTTCCGCGAGCGGACCCGCGCCGCGGGCGCGCTCCTCATCATCGATGACCGGCTGGACCTTGCCCTGGCCGTGGAGGCCGACGGCGCGCACCTGGGACAGGAAGACCTGCCCCTGTCCGTCGCGCGACACCTGGCCCCGCGACTGATCCTGGGGGCTTCCACCCATTCCCTTGAAGAAGCCCTGGAGGCCCAGAACGCCGGCGCGGACTACGTCAATATCGGGCCCCTCTTCCCCACGGGCACCAAGGCCGTGCCCACCGGACCCGTGGGGCCGGAACTGATTGCCACCGTCCGCCCTCACCTGCGCGTTCCCTTCACCTGCATGGGCGGCATCAAGCCCGACAACATTCACCTGCCCCTGGCCCACGGCGCGCGGATCTGCGCGGTCGTTACCGCCGTCACCGCCGCGCCCGATCCCCGGGCTGCCGCCGAAAACCTCATCCAGCGTATCCGCGCGGGCCTGGGCCGCGCGCTCGATCCGGAGAACCGCCCATGAACCGATCCCGTTCCGGGCAGTGCTGGCGCGAAGCCCTCGACATCCTCGTGGGCGGCGTTGACAGTCCCGTGCGGGCCTTCCGGGCCGCCGGAGGCCATCCGTTTTTCGTGCGTCGCGGATTCGGACCATTCCTCGAGGACGTGGACGGCAACACCTATATCGATTTCGTGCTGTCTTGGGGTCCCCTTGCCCTGGGCCACGCCCATCCCCGGGTGGTGGAAGCCACCCGCGCGGCCATCGAAAACGGCCTGAGTTTCGGATGTCCCTGCGAAGCCGAAACCCGCCTGGCCCGGAAAATCCGGGAACATTTTCCCTTCGCCGAGCGGGTCCGGTTTGTCAGCAGTGGCACCGAGGCGGTCATGAGCGCGATCCGCCTGGCCCGCGCCGTCACGGGACGCAACGAAATCGTCAAGATGGACGGGTGTTACCACGGCCACGCCGACAGCCTGCTGGTTTCCGCCGGAAGTGGCGTGGCCACCCTGGCCCTGCAGGACAGCCCGGGCGTGCCCGCCGACCTGGCCCGACTGACCCATGTCGTACCCTACAATGACGCCGACGCCGTGGCCCGGCTGCTCGAACGGCAGGGTTCCCGCGTCGCCTGCGTCATCGTTGAACCCGTCGCGGGGAACATGGGATGCGTCCCCCCGGTCCCCGGGTACCTCGAAGCCCTGCGGGACCTGGCCACGGCCCACGGCGTCCTGCTGATTTTCGACGAAGTCATGACCGGTTTCCGGGTGGCCCTCGACGGCGCGAGCGGCCATTACGGCGTCACCCCGGACCTCGTCACCCTGGGCAAGGTCATCGGTGGTGGCATGCCCGTGGGTGCCTACGCCGGCCCCGCCGCGCTCATGGATCACGTGGCCCCCGCCGGACCGGTGTACCAGGCGGGGACCCTCTCGGGTAATCCTGTAGCCATGGCCGCAGGCCTCGCCACTCTCACGGAACTCGAACGGGGGGACGTCTTTCAGGTGGCGGCCCGACGCCTTGCCGAATTGTTGCATGGATTACAATTTCGCGCGGAGGCGGTCGGCATCCCCTTCTCCGTGGCGGCCAGCGGTACCATGGGCGGATTCTTTTTCCACCCGGGGCCCGTCCGGAACATGGCCGAAGCCAGGCAGGCCGATGCCGCGGCGTGGAAAATATTCTTTAATGCCATGCTCGACGCCGGCGTCTATTTCGCGCCATCCCCGTACGAGGCCTGCTTTATCAGCACGACGCACGGGCAGGCGGAAATAGAACGGGTGCTTCACGCGGCGGAACAGGCGTTTGATCGGGTGAAAAAAAGCCAAAAAAGTACTTGACATTCACGGTCGAATGCGGTATCATTTGGATGTGAACATGTGGCGCAGGCATGCAGGCAGGCGTTCCGTGGTTCCAGGAGCAGATGAACAGGCGACGCCGGAAGCGTCGTGAAACGGCAACAAGGACTCAAAGAAGGAGGATCCGAAACATGAAAAAAATGGCGTTCTTGATGATTCTGATGCTGGCGGCGGTACCCGCCCTGGCGCAACACACCCCGGTACCCGGGCCGGATGGCGCGGGTTGCAATCCCATGGGCGCGGGCTCGACCCCCTACGCGCCGCTCCCCACGTGGAATCTGCCCGGGGCCTATGATGATCCGATCCTGACATGGCCGCCCAATGGAAGTTATGACTTCTGCGCGACCTTGGACACGCTGTATTGCTCCCTGTACGAACTGGGTAACCTGAGCCCAAGTATTCTGGAATCCGTGGCCCCCTTCGCCGGGCTGGTGCAGTGCCTCAACGCCGACATCAACGGGCCGGTTGATCCACAAGCCCAAATCCCGGTGACCGCGAATGGCGTGCCCGATGGCCAGTATGAACTGGGCGTGCTGGCCAAGGCCCTGAATGATGCCGCAAACCCGTATCACGCGGAAGCCCTGGCGAAGTTTCAGAGTAATTTCTTCAATATCAAGGTCCTGATCGAACAGGCGCTCGCGAACGTGCCGATGAAGGCGGACCTGCGCGGTGTAGTTCCCGCGATCGCGCCGCACCTGCCCGGCGCGCTGGTGTATGTCCTCGCGGGCTTCGCCACGCTGGATGACCCGACCACGAATGCCGCGCTGGACCAGTTGCTGGGCCTGCTGAGTGACATCGGCATCACGCCTCCGCCAGGCGGCATTGCTACCATCACGGACGGTGTCGCGGCCCTTGGTCCTTACGGCGACGCGGACGGGGACGGATTCACCAACAAGACTGAATATGACTATTTCGTCGGTGACCAGGGATCCTCTCCCGCCCAGTACGTGGCCGCCGTGTTTGACCCCGCCCAGGCGCCGCCTGACATTTTCCCGAGCGTGAACATCACCGGCCCAGCCCGGGTGAAGATCGAGGAAGGTTCGACGCTGACCCTGAACACCTCGGTCCGCAACGTCACGGGTACGATCACCTACCAGTGGTTCAAGGACAATGCGCCGCTGGCGGGTCAGACCGGCAGTTCGCTGGTCATCCCGAACGTCACCCAGGCGGACGCCGGTTCTTACACGGTGCAGATCGACGTGCCGGATACTAAGAGCATCTACATCTCTAATCCGGTGATCGTTCAGGTATTTGCCCAACTGCCCGTGGCCGGTGGCCTTGGCCTGGCCCTGGTGGCCGGCGCCTGCGCCCTGGCGGGCATCGCGGGCATGCGCCGCAAGTAAGTCCTCCTTTGTTTTGAGCGGTAAGCGTCCGGCCGTTCCGGAAATCCGGGACGGCCGGATCACTTTTCCCGGCATAATTCCCGCGCAAAAACTTGACAGAAACAGGAAAAACTGGTACCTTATTACCCGGTGCTCATTGCGATGGATCGACGCGGGACGCGTCCCAACAACAACCAACGAACGCGGGAGGTAATACCGGATGAACGCGACCATTCACGTGCTGACGGCCTTTTCGGGCGTGTTTGCCCTGGGCGCGGTATTCGCCATCTTCGGCAGCGTCAAGTTGCAGTTGCAGGAACAGTTGAAAATCGACGACGCCCAGGCGGGCAAGCTCATCTCCACGTTGATGTTCAGTTGCCTGATCTTCTCCCTGCTGGTGGGGGCTGTCACGCCGGCCCTGGGCTTCAAGGCGGTGGGACTCATCGGTTTCGCGGTCGCCGCCCTGTGCGTCCTGATGCTGGCCGGCGCGGCCAGTTACAACACCGCCCTCGTGGCCTTCTTCGCGCTGGGCTTTGCGGCCATGTGCGTGAACACCGTCGGTAACGTCCTGGGACCCCAGGTCCTCTACGGCGGCAAGGATCCCGCGCGCGCCTCGAACATGCTCAACGTCTTCTTTGGCATTGGCTCGTTCCTCACGCCTTTCATCATCGGTAACCTCATGGGCAAGCTGGGCTACAAGAAAACCGTGGGCATCATTGCCGGGCTGCTGGCCGTGCCCATCATCTGGACCGTCATGGGGACGAACTTCCCCAGCGCGGGCGCCTTCAGTTTCGCCAAGGCGGTGGGCGTGCTGACCCACCCCGGCGTGATCCTCGGCGGCCTGGCCCTCTTCTGCTACATCAGCCTTGAGGCCACCCTGGGCGGTTTCATCACCACCTACCTGACGGGACTCAAGTATGACGCCGCGAAGGCCAACACCATCCTGTCCTTCTTCTGGATCGCCATCATGCTCTCCCGTCTGGTCACCGCCCTCGTGATCATGGCGTTCTTCTCCGGCATCACGCCTTTCTACGTGCCCCTGCTGGCCATTGTCGCCGCGGTGGCCCTGTTTGTCATGGCCGCCACGTCCGAGGCGGGCGTGGGCGCCGCGGCCGTGCTGCTGGCGGGCTTCGTGATGGGCCCCATGTTCCCCACCCTCGTCGGCGTGACCTTCTCCAAGACCGGCGCCAGTTCCGAGGTGTTTGGCATGATCTTCGCCATCGGCCTGCTCGGTGGCATTTTCACGCCGGGCATCGTGGGTAACCTGTCAGCGGGTGGCAATATCCGCAAAGGCCTGCAGATCCTCGGCCTGCTGGCCATCATCCTGATCGTCATGAGCGGTATCCTAGCCCTGGCCATTCCAGACCAGAAGGCCGAAGCCGCGCCCGCGCCTGCTCCCAAAACTGAAATGAAAGCCTCGCCGGCGGCCGCACCAGCGGCTACCCCTGCCCCTGCCCCCGCGCCAGCGGCTACCCCTGCCCCTGCCCCCGCGCCAGCGGCCGCGCCAGCGCCTGCCCCCGCGCCCGCGCCAGCAGCCGCACCAGCCCCCGAAGCCCAGGCGGCTCCATCCGGATCGCCCGCTCCGGCTCCCGCGGAAGGTCAGGCCGCGCCCGCCCAGAAGAACGGCGGAGACGAGTGGGAGGAAATTGGTGTCAAAACCCTCAGTCAGCAGCAGGTTATCTGATCGTCTCCTGTTACGTGGTCGTTCCACCGGCTCCCGGTTCCGGGTGCCGGTTTTTTTACGTCCGCGGGCACATCCCCCGGAATCCCGCGTGAACAGGTGTACGTTCAGATCGGGGGAGCGATGGCGCGCCGCGCCCGAAGAACAAGGCCCGCTCAACAGGAGCTAATCGCGATGAGGTAGACGGTCAGTTGATTTCGCGCCGTCGTTGCTTCATACTGTAGTACATGGAGGCAACCGGACCCGTTGCCATGAAACACGCCTGCCCGCGTGACATACCCGTGGGGCCATACCGCGCTGGACGGATCCCGCCGTGGATATGCCTGCTGTTAGGCTGCGGCGTGTTCTGGTTTTCAGCGTGCGCTCCCCCCTCGGCGCCCCCGCCAGAACCCGCGCTGCCGGACACACCGGCCACGGTCGAAACCGTCCCTTCCGCTCCCGTGGTGTCCCGGGACACGGAGTCCGCGCCGGAACAGTCCAGGGTGTCCGCCCAGGCCATGACGCCTTCGGATACCGCCCCCACGGAAAACCCGTCCCCGGAAAACACGGGCCCGGGCCAGGCTCCAGTGCCCGCGACGGAGGTAACGACTCCGCCCGCGACCGAAACCACGGCTTCTCTCGCGACCGCCGGGTCCACCGACGTCTCACCTGGAGAACCCCCGGCCGAAGCCTCCCCGCCGGAAACCACCGCGACGGACAACGGTGGCGAAACAGGCGAACAGAAACAGGCGTCTCCGCTTACCCTGGACGCGCTGCTCCGGATATCCGAGGGTATGACCTACGACGAAATCCGGGCCATTCTCGGCGAACCTGGCGTGCGGGTGGCAGGTACCGGCGAGTCCGGGGAAATCTACCGGTGGAGCGCGGGCGGGCTCAGGTTCACCGCCCGGGTCGAAAACGGCAGGCTGGTCCGGAAACAGATCCTCGAAGATGGTCGCCCCGTGCGCGGACCAAACCGACACGAGGAAAAAAGCCTGGACCAGGCCCTGTACGATGCCATCCGCGAAGGCATGACGTACGAGCAGGTTCTGGCCGTCCTGGGCATGGAACCTCAGCCCGTGCTCAAGCCGAACGCCGACGTGGTCGTGTACCGCTGGAGCGATCCCTCCGGGGCCAGTTTTACCGCCCGGTTTGAAAATGGCGTCCTGGTCCGCAAGAACGGTCTCTACATGCTGCCCAGGAAACCATCCGGCGAACCTTCAGCGCCCGCCGCGGAGCCCGCGCGGGAATCCGTGGAGGAGGCACCCGCGGACACCGCGCCCAGCACGGAAAACATCCCGTCTCCCGTCTCGCCGGAAACCACGCGCCCGCGACCCGTTTCCGAGCCCGCCGAAGCATCCGCTTCCGACACTCCCAGTGCCCCCGGCGATCGCGTGGACCGTCCGCGATCCGACACCTCCCCGGAAGAAACCAATCTGGCCCCGGCATCCGAACCCGAACCTGCCGGCAAACAGGCCTCCCGGCAACGGGTCCGCCGCGCGTCGCTGCCCCGTTTCGCCCACCGCCTGCGGTCAGGCTCCTACGAAATCCGGGTCAACAACCTGTCCGACAGCGACGTCGAGGCCGCCCTGCTTTCCGATAACGGTGGCTTGCGCCTTAAGCTCCGCGCGGGACAGTCCCAGACCGTTCGGGTCCCCGAAGGGAATTACGTCCTCTATTTCATTTATGATAAGGAACCGGAAACGCTCAACCGGGGCAGCGTCATTCCCCTGTCGGAATGGCGCGCGGATGTGGACTTGTTTCTGGTAGGCGAGTCTTACGACATTCGCGCGCTGGAGCGCTCCGGAGAGCCCCCATCGCGCGGGCGAAGACGTTGAAGCCCGGCGACCGCGAACGTGATCTTTCCATGGAGACGGCCGAGCATGAAACAGGTTCAGGAAATCATCGATTACACGCGCGAAGCCCTGGACGATCCCATCGCCTTCGCCCGACGGAACGCCGAGGCCCATAATCGCCATCCCATCGGCTATTTCTGCAGTTACGCGCCCCAGGAACTCTTCTACGCCGCGGGGCTGCATCCCATCCGGATCTTCGCCCCGGAGATCGATACCCACCGGGCCGATGAACTCGTGCAGACCTACGCCTGCGGGTTCGCCAGGGCCAGCCTGGAAGCCGCGCTGGACGGCCGGTTCGACTTCATGGACGGGGTCGTCTTCGTGCACACCTGCGATACCATCCAGAACCTCGCCGACCTGTGGAACCGCCGCGTCGCGAACGTGCCGGCTTATATCGTTTCCCTGCCCAACCGCACCGACGGGCCGGCACCCCGCAAGTTCTTCCGACGCGAACTCGAGCGGATCCGCCGGGAAATCGAGGCGCGGTATACCCCCATCCCGGATGGCCTGATCCTCGACACGGTCCGGATGTACCTCAACCACCAGCGGCTCATGCAGGACCTGTACGCCCTCCGGCGCGACCGGCCCGCCGTGCTCTCCGGCTACGACATGTTCGCCATCGTCATGGCCGCGTTCTTCATGGACCGCGCGGAACACGCCGAACTGGTCGACTGGCTGTGCCAGGCCATCCGCGAGGAACATCTCCAGGAAAACCCGGAACTGGCCGCCCGGCCCAGGGTCCTCGTCACCGGCAGCATGTGTTCCCGGCCGGCTTTCATCAGGGAGATCGAGGACGCGGGCCTGCTGGTCGTCGACGATGACCTGTGCGCCGGTTCCCGGTCCTTCGCCCTGCCGTCGAACCTTGCCGACGACCCCCTGGACCTGCTCGTGGAAAATTATCTCAGCCGGCGCGCCTGCCCGGCCCTGCACATGACGGCCGTCCACCCCGGCGAAGCCCTCGTGAACCAGGCGCGCAAGGCCCGCGTCGATGGCGTCGTGTTCCTGCTGACCCAGTCCTGCGACCCCAAGGCCTTTGAGCATCCCGTTGAAGCGGGCGCGCTGGCCGCGGCGGGTATTCCCACCCTGACGCTGACCGTTGAACAGCACCGCGCTCCGTCCGACCAGTACCGCACCCGACTGGCCGCTTTTTCCGAGATGCTGCGGGCCAAACGGAGCGCGTGACCATGCCCTGCTACGCTGGTGTCGACGCGGGTTCCACCACCGCCAAGGTGGTGCTGATCGACGACGCGGCCACCGTGGTCGCGCGGGCCATCCGGCCGGGCGGGGCGAACCTCGCCGCGGCGGCCGCCGCCAGCCTCGAGGACGCCCTGCGTGCCGTGTCCGCCAGCCGGAACGATGTCGCGTGTCTCGTGGCCACGGGCTACGGCCGGAATGCCGTGTCCGACGCGGACCGCTCCATCACGGAAATCACCTGTCATGCCCGCGGCATCTTCCACCTCGATCCGACCGCCCGGGGCATTATCGATATCGGCGGACAGGATTCCAAGGCCATCGTCATCGACGCCTCCGGCGCGGTGGTCCGGTTCGAAATGAACGACAAGTGCGCGGCGGGCACCGGCCGGTTTCTCGAGGTCATGGCCCGGACCCTTGAAATCCCCCTCGAGCAGATGGGAACCCTCGCGCTGGAAAGCGACAACCCCGCGGCCATCTCTTCCACGTGCACTGTCTTTGCCGAAAGCGAGGTTGTTTCCCTGGCCGCCCAGGGGCGCCCCGTCGCCGATATCCTGGCCGGGTTATGCCGGGCCGTGGCCGCCCGCGCGGCCGGCCTCGCGGGACGGGCCCGCCTGCAGGCGCCCATCGTCATGACCGGCGGTGTCGCACGAAACCCCGCCGTGGTCGCCATGATTGCCGAAAAACTGGATACCCCCATCAGCGTGCCCGCCGATCCCCAGTTCTCCGGGGCCCTCGGCGCGGCCCTGTTCGCCATGGATACCGCCTCGCGGCAACCCCGGCGCGTTCCGCGCCCACAGGAGATCCCGTCATGACTGCCGAATCCCCGCGCGCGCCTATCAAGGCTTACAGCCGCATGAAGGAAATCATGACCGGCTATTACATGGGCGCCAAGATGGCCGAAGGCTCAAAACAGAAACTCGCCTGGGTCACCAGTGGCGCGCCCGTCGAAGTCCTTTACGCCGCCGGCATCATCCCCATCTATCCCGAAAATCACGCCGCCATGTGCGGCGCCACCAAGATGGCCGACGCCCTGCTGGATGAGGCCGAAAAACTGGGCTACTGCCGCGAACTGTGTTCCTACGCCCGCACCGACATCGCCTCCATCCACACCGGCATCAGCCCCATCCCGGGCGGCCTGCCGAAACCTGACCTGCTGGTCTGCTGCAACAACATCTGCGGCACCGTCATCAAGTGGTACGAGGAACTCCAGCGCATCTTCGGCGTGCCCCTCGTCATCATCGACGCGCCCTTCCAGTACGGCGTCGAGGACGCGGAACACGTGGTCGATTACATGGAAGAACAACTCCGCGAACTGATGGAGGTCACCGCCCTCGTTACCGGGAAACCCTTCGACTGGGACCAGTTCGTGGCTACCCTGGACCTGTCGGACCGCGCGGCTGATCTCTGGCGGTCCGTCCAGGCCCTCATGGCCCATCGTCCCGCCCCCATGAATTCCTTCGACACCTTCATCCACCTTGGTCCCATCGTGACCCTGCGCGGTACGCCCATCTGCATCGAGTACTACGAACTGCTCCTGGCCGAAATGGAGGAACGGGTCGAACAGGGCATTGCCGCGGTACCCGGCGAACGGTATCGCCTGGGCTGGGACAACATCGCCATCTGGCACCACATCAAGGAACTCTCCAACGCCTTCGCCGCGGCCGGCGCGGCCCTCGTGGTGTCCACCTACGCCGAGAGTTTCTGCTACAAGGCCCCAGACCGCTGGAATGACCGATTCCGCCAGTACGCCGCCACCTACATCGGCGGCTACATCAATCACGGCCTGGAATACCGCCTGCGCGACCTCAAGCGCATGGCCGACGTGTTCCACCTCGATGGCTTCGTCATGCACAGCAACCGTTCCTGCCGGGCCTACTCCATCGGACAGTACGAACTCGCGCGGGAACTGGAAGAGCGGTGGGGCCTGCCTACGCTGATCATCGAGTCGGACATGAACGACAGCCGGATCTGGGCGGAGGAAAACATCGCCACCCGGATCGAAGCCTTCGTGGAAACCCTGTCCACCCGTGGTGCCCCGGCCTCCTGAGCCAGTTAAACGGATCTTGCGTGGTTTGCGGGGCGCTCTTCCTTGTTGAACCATATGCTGGTGTGGTATGCTCTGGTAAATGACGGGCACGGGAGACCGTTGCGAAGCCACTGGTTCCCGCCCGAGAGGAGAAGGTCTCATGGCTCGCGTCATTAAGTACACCGTTAAGCCAAGTCTTCCCGAAAAACTCCGCAAACTGGAAGATATTGCCAATAACATGTGGTGGTGCTGGGACCCGGAAGCCATCGACCTGTTCTTCCGCATGGACAGGGACCTGTGGATCGAAACCGGGCAGAACCCCAGGCTTATGCTGGGGCGTATCTCCCAGAAACGCCTGAAGGAACTGTCGGAAAACGGCAGTTTCCTGTTGCACCTGGACCGCGTGGCCTCCCGCCTGCAGGAATACCTGCAGGACCGCGGCATGTGGCGCGGCCGGCATCCCGAGGCTCCCGAGGACTTCCTGGTGGCCTATTTCTCCGCCGAGTTCGGCATACAGGAATCCATCTCCATCTACTCCGGCGGCCTGGGAATCCTCGCCGGCGACCACCTCAAGGCTGCCAGCGACCTGGGGGTTCCCCTCGTCGGTATCGGCCTGCTCTACCGGGAAGGCTACTTCCGCCAGTACCTCAACGCCGACGGGTGGCAGCAGGAACTCTACCCCCGCAACGACTTCCATAACATGGGCATCACCCGGGTCCGCGACAAGGAAGGGGCCCCACTCGTTATCGATGTGCCTTTCCCTAACCACAAGGTCAAGGCCTACGTCTGGTTGTGCCAGGTGGGCCGCGTGCCCCTCTACCTGCTCGACTGCGACCACGAGGAAAACGTCCCGGCGGACCGCGCCATCACCGGCCAGTTGTACGGCGGCGACCGCGAAACCCGCATCCGCCAGGAAATCATGCTCGGCATGGGGGGCGTCATCGCCCTGCGCGCCCTCGGCATTCACCCCACCGTCTACCACATCAACGAGGGGCACGCCGCCTTCATGGCCTTGCAGCGCGTCAAGGACCTCATGGCGCGCGACAAGATCTCGTTCCAGCAGGCCTGCGAGGTAGTCCGGGTAAGCAGCATCTTCACCACCCACACCCCGGTTCCCGCCGGAAACGACATGTTCGATCCCTCCCTCGTCGCCGCCTATTTCGATGGCTATTGCGCTCAGCTGGGGATCACGCTGAACGACCTCCTCGCCCTGGGACGGCAGAACCCTGCCGATCCCCGGGAACCCTTCTGCATGACCGTGCTGGCCCTCAAGTTGTCCGCCGCCTCCAATGGCGTCAGCAAACTCCACGGCGAGGTCGCCCGCGACATGTGGCGGCAGGTCTGGAAGGGCGTGCCCCTCAATGAAATCCCCATCGGGCACGTCACCAACGGCGTGCATATCCGTTCCTGGATTTCGCGCGACCTGGCCGAACTGTACGACCGTTATCTCGGTCCCGACTGGGTCAACACCCCCCATGATCAGACCATCTGGGAAAAGATCAGCGCGATCCCCGACATCGAACTCTGGCGGGTGCACGAACTCCGGCGCGAGCGGCTGGTCGGGTTTGCCCGCCGCCGCCTGCAGCAGCAGTTGATCAACCGGGGCGCGCCCTCCTCGGAGATCCGCGCCGCCCAGGAAATGCTCGATTCCGGCGTACTGACCATCGGTTTCGCCCGCCGCTTCGCCACTTACAAGCGCGCCACGCTGCTCTTCAAGAATCCCGAGCGGCTGCGTCGAATCCTGCTGAATCCCGAGCGTCCCGTCCAGTTGATCATCGCGGGCAAGGCCCATCCCCAGGACACCCAGTCCAAGGAACTCATCCGGCAGATCGTCCATTTCGCCCACGATCCCGAGCTGCGCAAGCACATCGTCTTCATCGAGGACTACGACATCAACGTAGCCCGGTACATGCTCCAGGGCGTGGACTGCTGGCTGAACACCCCGCGTCGTCCCATGGAAGCCAGCGGCACCAGCGGCATGAAAGCCGCCGCCAACGGCGCGCTGAATATCTCCATCCCCGACGGCTGGTGGTGCGAGGCCGAAATCCTGGGCGAAAACGGCTGGAGCATTGGCAAGGGCGAGATCTACGACACCACCGAGGAACAGGACCTCGTCGAATCCAACGCCCTTTACGAGATCCTGGAGCGCGAGGTCGTCCCCATGTTCTATGATCGCAAGTGGGAAGACGTGCCCCGGGAGTGGGTCGGCCGGATGAAAACCGCCATCCGGACCATCTGCCCCAATTTCAACACCTACCGCATGGTCGAAGACTACTCCGTCCGTTTCTACATCCCCTGCTGCCGGCGCCGGGCCTTGCTGTTTGCCAATAACCGCGCGCCGGTGTACGCGCTCGCGGACTGGAAAGCCCGCGTTACCCAGCACTGGCACGAGGTCCGGGTGGACCACTTTACCGTCTCCGGCAGCGTGGACGGCCTGACCTATGATGATTCCTTCGAAGTACTGGCCGAGGTCACCCTGGGCTCGCTCACGCCCAACGACGCGCGCGTCGAGGTCTTCTTCGGCAACCTCGACGCCAGCGACCAGATCCCCGAGGGTGATCACGTGACCATGGACGGTATCGAGGATCTGGGGAACGGCCGCTGGCGATACCGCGGCGAAGTTCCCTGCAGGCAGACCGGGCAACTCGGTTTCACCATCCGTGTCCTGCCTAATCACCCGGACCTGTTCAACAAGCACGAACTGGGCCTGATCTGCTGGGCCTGAACCACCCGAAGAAAACCATGCTGAGCTTCGATGAACTGTTCGACCTCGTCCGGTCCCAAGGCGCTTCCGACCTGCTCATCAGCGCGGGGGCTCCACCCGTCCTGCGGATCAACGGCGATCTCTACCGGACCAAAACCGATCCCCTCACGCCCGAAGACACGAGATCGCTCATCTACAGCCTCCTCACCGAGGACCAGGTCAAAACCTTCGAAGCCCGCCACGAACTGGACTTCTCCCTCGCCTACGGAAACAAGCATCGCTTCCGCGTGAACGTCTATCGCCAGCGGGGCGCGGTAGCCGCCGCCCTCCGGCCCATCCCGGAAACCATCCCCAATCTATTCGAACTCGGCATGCCCGAATGGGTCAGCGAGTTCGCCAAGGCGCGCCGCGGGCTGCTCCTCGTCACCGGCCCCACCGGCAGCGGCAAAACCACCACCCTCGCCGCCCTGATCGACCAGATCAACAACAACCGCGCCTGTCACATCATCACGGTCGAAGATCCCATCGAGTACCTGCATCGTCACCGGAAAAGCATCGTCGACCAGCGGGAAATCGGCGAAGACACCCACTCCTTCGCCGACGCCTTGAAATACGTCCTTCGTCAGAACCCCGACGTCATTCTCATCGGCGAGATGCGCGACCTCGAGACCATCCAGGCCGCCCTCACCGCCGCCGAAACCGGCCATTTCGTCCTCGCCACCCTGCACACCAACGACGCCGTCCAATCCATCGACCGCATCATCGACGTCTTCCCCCCCGGACAGCAGCAGCAGATCCGCTTCCAGTTATCCCTCGTCCTCCTGGGCATCATCTCCCAGCGCCTGATTCCTAGGAAAGACGGTAAAGGCCGCGTCCTCGCCTTCGAAATCATGCGCAACAATAACGCCATCGCCAACCTCATCCGCGACCAGAAGTCCCACCAGGTCTACAGCGTCATGGAAACCGCCGCGCGCGAAGGCATGGTCCCCATGGACCGATGCCTGAAACAACTTTATAACGATGGCCTGATCTCCTTCGAGGATGCCATCGCCCACATGCGCAACCCGAAGGAACTCACGGGCTGAATTCCTCGCCGCGCTTTCCTGTCGCGGACATCGGCCTTACCCCCCCTCCCGGAGATCCCGCCAGTAGGGACATGCCGTCCGCCGTCCCGCCTCGTCCGTGGCTTCGAGATCCGGTTCCCGCTCCGCGCAGGACCCCCGCGCCAGCGGACACCGGGGATGGTACGGACAACCCGGGGGCGGCGAAAGCGGCGACGGCGGTTCGCCCCGCGTACCCCCCGCTTCCCACCGCGCCGACGCCGCCAGCGCCGCCGTGTACGGATGCAGGGGCGTGTCCAGCACCGCTTCCACCGGCCCCTCTTCCACGATCCGCCCCAGGTACATCACCACCAGCCGGTCCGCCACGTGCCGCACCACCGATATGTCGTGCGAGATGAACACCAGTCCGAAGCCCAGCCGTTGCCGGGCCCTTTCCAGCGCGTTCAGCGTCTGGGCCTGCACCGACACGTCCAGCGCGGACACCGCCTCGTCCGCGATCAGCACCCTCGGACGGCACGCCACCGCCCGGGCAATGGCCACCCGCTGACGCTGCCCGCCCGAAAGGGATACCGGGTAGCGCCGCGCGAGTTCCCCTTCGATCCCCATCTCGTCCAGCAGCGCCAGGGCCTCGGTCCGCGCCGACGCCCGGTCCAGCCCCACCCGGTACTGAAACGCCTCGGCCACCGCGTCCAGTGCCGTCATCCGCGGGTTCAGCGACGCGTACGGGTCCTGGAACACCATCTGAACCAGGCCCCGGAACGCTCGCGCGGCTCGCCGCGGTCCCCACTCGACGGGCCGGCCATCAATCAGCACCTCGCCCGACGCCGGGCGTTCCAGTCCAGCCGCTACCCGGGCAAAACTGCTCTTGCCGCACCCCGATTCTCCAACGAGCCCCACCCGTTCCCCCGCGTGCGCCCGCAGGCTGACGCCCCGCGCCGCCCGCAGCCATACCCGCCTGCCCAGCGCGCCACCGAGGAACACGGGATACCTGACCTCGATATCGCGCGTCTCCAACGCGGGAATGGCACGCCCCAGGTCTTCCATCACCACAGTCCTTCCCCGTGCCGCCAGCAGGCCGCGAAGTGTCCCGGCACGCCGTCCCCCGCGTCGGACAGGGTGGGCGTTTCCGACCAGCACTGCCCCGTGGCATGCGCGCACCGTTCCGCGAAGGCGCATCCCCGTTCCGGGGCGCCGTCCAGCGGAGGCGCGCCCGCTATGGCCCGAAGCGATTCGCCGCGCCGCGCCAGCGACGGCTGGCAGGCCAGCAGGGCCCGCGTGTAGGGATGTACCGGGTGTTCCAGCACGGTCGCCGTGGGCCCCGTTTCCATCACGCGCCCGGCGTACAGGATCATCACGCGGTCGCTGTGCCGCGCCACCATGCCAATGTCGTGGCTGATGAGGACCATGGCCATTCCTTGTTCCCGCCGCGCGGCCTCCAGCAGGTCCAGTACCTGCGCGCGCGCCGTGACGTCCAGTGCCGTGGTCGGTTCGTCCGCGATCACCAGGTCCGGGCCGGGAGCCAGGGCCATCGCGATCATCACGCGCTGCCGCATGCCCCCGGAAAACATGTGGGGATACTGTCGCGCGCGCCGTCCCGCCTCGGGAATCCCCACCGATTCCAGCAGTGCCGCGACACGCGCCCGGCCCGCCCGGCCATGCCCGGCGCCCTGGACTTGTCCCCGCCTCACGGCCTCGAGCGCCTGGGTCTCCACCCGCAGGTACGGGTTCAGCGATGTCATCGGGTCCTGGAACACCATGGTCATCCGGCGTCCCCGCAACGCCTGGATCGCCGCCCCTCCTCCAGTGGGGAGGTCCACACCGTCAAACCGGACCATGCCGCTGATCATGGCCGCGCGGCGTGGTAGCAGCCCCATCAGTCCCAGGAACAGCGTGGTCTTCCCGCTTCCCGACTCGCCCACCACCCCCAGTCGCTCCCCCCGTTCCAGCGTGAAAGACACCCCGTCCACCGCCCGGACCACGCCGCCCGCGCGCCGGAACACCACGGAGTAATTTTCCACCTCCAGCAGGGACATCCGCCTGGCTTCTCCCGCGCCTCGTGCCCCCCTTCAATCAATATACCTGAACCCTGCCCCTGCCGTCTTTATCCATGAATCTGGCGACATTGAAATTTCGGACGCGCTGCCCTGTTTCGCTGGGCCCACGACGATCCAGCGCCACGCGTTACGCGGGGCAAACATTTCGCCAACAGTTCTGTTTCGTGGTCCCCGGGACACCTCGCGCCACGAACTTAGCGCGACGACGTCGTGGAAAAGGCAAAACACGCCGCCAGAAATTTGCGGACAACCTCGCGGAGTGCCTGGTGGTTCGGGCTCTTCCTGGGGCACTGACCATGGGTTCTTCTGATCGGAACGCTACCGATTCACCGGACATCGTCCTTTCCTCGAATCACTGCCTACCAGGCGAAGTGCCTTGCTCCCACCGGGACATGATTCCTTCCCCTCTTTTTCCAGAAACCGCCCGGCATGATGCCGCGGCAACGTCCACCAGGACATGATTCCTTTCCCCCAGTTGCGCCAGCGTCAGCCACGCCTGCGCGCACAACGTCCGCCATCCGCCCCCGCGAGGACATTATTCATCCGGCCCCATGTTCAGCACGGCCCGAATACTGGCGTCCGCGCCAGCGATGACATGATACTTTTTCCCGCGCCTGTGGGGGTGAACCGTATCCGATCAAGGGCAGACAACATCCCTCTGCCTTTTCCCCTCGCCCGTGGGGGTGAACCGCCACCGGCGTCCGCACCTGCAAGGACATGACGAAAGCGGGCCGTCAACGCGGACGCGCTGCCCCCGGCGTCCGCGCCCGCAAGGACATGATCGCCCGCCGCCACGCCTGCGCGCGCAACGTCTTTATCCTGTACCCTCCAAAATATTGTCATTTCGAGCGCAGCGAGAAATCTTCACCCCGCGAACCACCCCTTCCTCATGTCATTTCGAGCGAAGCGAGAAATCTTTTCTCCCCACCTACACCTCACTGCGGGTGTCATTTCGAGCGCAGCGAGAAATCTTCACCCATATCACTATCCCCCCATAAGATTTCTCCTCACTGCGTTCGTCGAAATGACAAAGTCACCGTGTACCTTCACTGCGTTCGTCGAAATGACAGGGTAACGTGTCGTGGTTGCTTCCGCGGCGTCATCCCTGACGCAGTTTATCCTGTACCCTCCAAAATATTGTCATTTCGAGCGAAGCGAGAAATCTTCACCTCGCAGTACCCACCCCGCCTCATGTCATTTCGAGCGCAGCGAGAAATCTTTTCTCCCCACCTACACCTCACCCCAAGTGTCATTTCGAGCGAAGCGAGAAATCTTTACCCATATCAAAATCCCCCCATAAGATTTCTCCTCACTGCGTTCGTCGAAATGACAAGTCATTGCGCACCCTCACTGCGTTCGTCGAAATGACAAGTCACCGTGCACCTTCACTGCGTCTGTCGAAATGACCAATGCCCCACCCCGCAAACACGCCACGTCACGTGGACCTCACGTGGCTCATTTTTTCATTTTCCAGATCCTAATCAAGTTCCTTGACATTTTTCGCCACTACTGGTAAAATTGTTTTGTCGTCGGTTCACCGTATGTGAGGTGCGAACCAGCGGCAAAGTGTGCAACGCAGGAGGAACAACCCATGCGAAAAGTGTTCAGTGGCGTATTGTTTGTGTGCGTGGCCGTCATCATGGCCGGCTGTCCTCAAACGGGGGGAGGCCTGTTCGGTGGAGGGATGACCGATCTGACGGTCGGCGGCAATCCGGTCACGGGTTACCTGCAGGCGGGAACGGTCAACTGGTATCGCTTCCAGATCAGTAAAGACAAGGCGGGTGAACCTTTCGATATCATCATTCGAAACCTGGATACCGAGCCCATCGCCGTGGGCAGCATTGTCCGGTTGTTTTCCTCGCCCGACGAAAAGGGCCGCCTCCGGGAAAATGAACTGAGTCTCGAGTGGGAACATGTACTCCAACCGACTGAAGAGTATGTCCGCCTCACGAACGAAGAACTCAATGTCAACCTCACCAAGGACGATGTAAATGAAAAGGCCGTCCGCCTGGCGGGCTTCGTCGCGCCCCAGTCAGGTTACTATTTCATTTCGGTCGAAGGATACGAGTTCAAGGAAGGAAAACGCCCCGCGAACGATTATCAATACCGGAATACCCTTGCGTACACCATAGCAGTTCGATACACGCCGAGAGCGGGCACCCAGGATGGCGCGTCGCTGACTGCCGCCAGCCAGGGGGCCGGCGTCGCTCTGACCACCGGCATCCTGCGGACAGGTGAAGTGGCCTTCCACCCCATTACCCTCACGAGGGATACGCCTTACCAGTTCCAGGTGATCACCAACGGCGCGATTGACTGGTGCGTCTTTGAAGCCTCCACGTGCGTCCGCGTCGATGGCACCACGGTCACGTGCGATCCCGCTGTGACCTGCGATGACTGCGAAACCACCCAGAACCGGTTTTTTACCGTTCCCAGGGATGGCCAGTATTACGTGAAGTTTGAAAATGTATCGGATGCAGACTTCGGTTACGCCCAGTACCGGGTGCGCGTCTACACGGATGATCATGGTATCAGTGCTGAGACGGCAACTACGCTCTCCCCGACAAACGGCTCGTACACCGGGTACCTGACCAAGTGCGATACCGACTACTTTAAGATCGTGTTCCCCGCCAACGCGGGAACCACCGCCGTGTCCTACACGTTGTGGCTGACGGTTCCTGAAGGCGTGACGATTACCGGCCTGGCCTATGACGCGGCAAACGCGCGCTATACCCTCTCGGTTACCCAGGCGCCACGAGCCGCCGAAACCACGCGTTCCTTCACCGTGGCCCCGAGCAGTCCCGACGTGATGGGACTGGATGGCTTCGGCGCGTACACCTTTAACGTAACCGTCGGGAGTTAATATCCTGGTAATACTAGTCGCCGATTCGTGGTCCCCCGATGACCCGCCAGGGCATCGGGGGACTTAATATTCTTAACAGAAAAACCTTTTTTGGGATATACTAAGAAAACATAGCACTCCGCGCGAAGCTACCGCGCGCGGAGGATGCCGGGGGAACAAGGTATGCGTAGAGGGTCTGCAAGATGGCTCGAGGGCGGTCAATGGGTACGCCGCGTACTTGGGGTGTGCCTGCTGGCCGCGTGCGCCAGTGCCCGTGCCGGGGATACCCTGGCGGAGCCTACTCCAGAAACCCTGCCCCGTGATCCGATCAAGCTCGGCGTCCTGGTCAACCAGGGCAAGGACGCGTGCCAGGCGATGTGGACGCCCACCGCGACGTACCTGTCGGAAGTCCTGGGCCAGCCAGTCCAGTTGATGCCGTTGCCCTTTGAAGCGGTAGAGCAGGCCGCCCGGAACCGCTCCGTACACCTGCTGATCGTCAATTCCGGGCTGTACGCCGACCTCGAGAAAAAGGGCCTCGCCCGGGCGGTCGCCACCCAGCTGGAAACCGCCGGTGGCGACGTACCCCTGCCGTGGTTCGGCAGCGTGATCTTCAGGCGGGCGGATCGATCGGACATCGTTCATGTCTCCGACCTGGCCCGCAAGCGTCTCGCCGCGGTCAATCCTGATTCCTTTGGCGGATGGGCCGCCGCCCTGGACTATCTCCGCCAGAACGGCTTCGATCCCCTTGCCCGCGCCAGGGTACTCTTCCTGGATGATCACAACGCCGTGGTCCGGGCCGTCATGGAAGGCGGCGCGGACGCCGGTATCGTCCGGGCCGGTCATCTAGAAGCCATGGCCGCCCGGGGAGAGATCGATCCCTCGCTGTTCGTGTCCCTGTGGGCAAAGCCCCTCGATCCTTCCCGGGACCACGCGCCCCTGTCCACCACGTCCCCCTATCCCAACTGGCCCTGCGCGGTGGTCACCGGGACCCTGGACGAGGCCACCGCCCTGGAGGTTGGACACGCCCTCATCAGGTTGACCCCCGATCATCCTGCCGCCCGGAGCGCTGGCCTGGCCGGATGGACCATACCCCTGAACTATGCTCCCGTCTGGGAAGCCCTCCGGCGCGCGGGACTGGTGCAGCCGCCACCCCTGGGACCGGGAGACTTCGCCCGGTGGTTCAGAAACCACCCCATGCTACTCGTTTTCCTGGTCGTGTTCTCCGGCCTGCTGTGCTGGCTCATGTACCGCGTTGTCCGGATCAGCGGGGATCTCCGCATCCAATCCGCCGAACGGATCCGGATCACCCGGGACCTTGAGGCCGCCAACGCCCGGCTCCAAGCGATCCTCCAGGGTGGCAGCGCGGTGCTCTGGGAAACGGACATCCACATCCATTTCACCTGGTTTTCCTCGAACACCCTGGATGGCCGCGTCTTCGACATCACTGCCGGCCTGCACCCCATGGAAATCGTCCACCCCGAAGACATGGAAGGCATACGGGATCATCTACGCCAGTGCGTGCTGGAACACGTCCCCTTCCACGACGTGGAATGCCGCCTGCGGGACCGGGATGGCCGATGGCTCTGGGTTGCCATATCGGGTGAACCCTTCTATAACGAGCGGGGCGATTTCCTTGGCTTCCGCGGCATCACCCGAAGCATCCACCGCCGAAAACTGCTGGACCAGGCCGCGCGTTCCTACGAGCAGGAAATGATCCAGTGGTTCCGCGAAGGCCCCGACGGCTTCCTCATCCTGTGCCCGCCGGATGGCGCGATTGAAGAAGTCAATCCCCGCCTCGAGGAACTGCTTGGCTTCCGCCGGGACGAACTGATCGGCCGTTCCCTGCGCGAACTCAACGTCTGGCCAGACCAGGCGGCCGTCGCCGACATGTGGCGCCGGGTCCAGGCCGGAGAAACCGTGCACCGCGTGATTCCCCATCGACGCAAGGACGGCCGGATCATCCAGTGCGCCGTCTCTGCCCGCCTCACCAACCGGCAGGACAACACCCGCATCCTCGCCGTGCTGCGCGACATCACCGAACAGGTGGCCGCCCGCCAGGTGGAACTCGCCTGGAGCGACCGCATGCGCCGACTGACCGCCGCCGCGCCTGGCATCGCCTACGAGTTCCGGAAAAATCCAGACGGCACCTATTGCCTGCCCTTCGCCAGCGACCGGATGTACGAGTTTTTCGGCATTCCCCATGAAACCCTCGCGCGCGACGCGCGACCGATCTTCGACCGGGTCCATCCCGATGACCTGCCGGAATTCATGCTCTCCATTCAGCGGTCCGAACGCGCCATGATCCCATGGCGACACGAATTCCGACTGCGCCTCCGCGACGGAAACTGGCTGTGGTTCCTGGGACAGTCCATCCCCTCCCCAGACCCCGACGGCGGCATCACCTGGCGGGGGTTCCTGCTGGACGTCACCGAATCCCGGCGGCTCGGGCATGCCCTCCGCGAACGGGAACGGTTCCTGGCCAACCTGCTGGAGTCCCTCCCCGTCGGCGTGGCTGTCGTTCGGCGCGACGATGGCCGCGTCGTCCTGCTCAACCCCGCGCTGGCCGCCCTGCTCGGACGCGACCCAAAACCCGTCGTCGGCATGTCCTGCGCGGCACTGCTCTGTGGCGGGCGAGCCACCGACTGTCCCCTTCACGGAACCGACGCGGCCGCGAATGAACAGAGCGCCCTTCACCTCACCCGCTCGGACGGCGGCCGAGTGCCGGTCCTGCGGACCTTCCGACTCCATGAAACTCCCGACGGAGAACAGTACCTCTTGATGGCCTTCACGGACATCAGCGAGCGCGAAAAACTGGAAAACGCCTTGCGGGATAGTGAATACCGATACCGCCAGCTGGCCGATGCCATCCCCGCCCTCGTGTGGATCAGCGGGCCCGACGGCGCCCGCGTGGATTTCAACCAGACGTGGCTGACCTTCCGAGGCCGGACCCTCGAGGATGAACGGGGCGACGGATGGATCGAAGGCGTCCACCCGGACGACCGCGCGCGCGTCGTCAAAACCTGGCGCGAGGCCCTCGCCGTCCGCGAAGCGTTCACCATGACCTATCGTCTGGCGCGTCACGACGGCGTCTACCGCTGGATCGAAGATCACGGCGTCCCAAGGTTCGACGCCTCGGGCCAGTTCCTGGGCTACGCCGGCGGATGCGTGGACGTCACCGCGCGACAGGAAGCCGCGGACTACCTCGAAACCGTTATGGCTTGCGTCCAGGCCGGTATCTTCGTCAGCGATGCCGGGTCCGGCCTGCTCCTGGACGCGAACCGCGAGGCCGAACGGCTCACCGAACGCCCCCGCGGCGAACTGGTCGGGCAACCCTGGCGGAACCTCCTCGTCCCCGAAAAGGACGCGACTCCACCCCTCGGCACGGACGACGCCTGGGACGCCCGGATCCATACCCCCCTTCATCACCGCCGCGTCGTCCGGGTGCGCGAAACAACCGGAAACGTCGGGGAACGCGCCCTCCTCGTGCAGAGCCTTATGGACATCACCGACCTGCGGCGACTGCTCGAAAGCCAGGACATCGATATCGCCCTCGCGCGCCGTCTTCTGGATGCCGTGGCTCGGCCCCAGCGCCGGCACGTGGACCTTGGCAATAACCTGTCCCTTTTCGTCGACACCCATGTCTGGCCATGCCAGAAAGCGGGCGGAGACCATGCCCTCGTCCGCGTTGCCCACGACCTCACCCATGGGTCCATGACCTCTCTTGCCCTGTGCGACCAGTCCGGACACGAGGTCAACTGCGTCCTCCGCGGGATCTATACCACCCTGATTCTGGACAACCTGCTCCGGGTTCCGCGCCACTCCCTGGGCGATCGCCTCGAACGGCTCAATGCCCTGCTTGAACAGTCTGGCGTGTTCCGGGATTCGGAATTCGTCACCGGCTGGTTCGCCGACATCAATCATGACGCCGCGATCCTGCACTGTGCCGCCTGTGGACACCCCCCGGCCTTCCTCGTACGGGACGGCCAGGTCATCCTCCTCCCTGACCCCAACTCCGGCAGGATCAACGGCCCCATCGCGATCCTCCCCGGAACCTCCATGACCGTGACCGCCGAACGCCTGAAACCGGGAGACCGGATCATCGCCTGCACCGACGGCCTGCTGGAAATGCCCCAGCGTAACCGGCAACGGCGATTCACCGCGCCCATGCTGGCCCGCGTCCTGCGGGCCATTGTCCAGGAAAAACCGGATGCGTCCGCCCGGGAACTGGGTGACACCCTCCTGGCCGCCGTTTGCGCGTTTTCCGGCGAAAAGGTCGGCGAACCGGATGGCCTGAACACCTCCGCCGACGACGTCTCCCTGCTGCTGATGGAAATCGAACCCGTCCATCATGCCAGCCAGTGGGTCCTGCACCCCCAGGCCGACGAGGAACTCTACCGGTCCATCAACCTGGTCACCGCGGCACTCGTTTCCGACTGGGAAAGACTGGGCCTCCACTCCCCGGAATTCCGGCTGCGCTCGATCCTGGAAGAAGGCCTGGCAAACATCTGGGAACACGGCCACCAGAAGAATCCTGAATTGCCCATCCGGGTCCGGGCCTGGGTCCGGAATGACTTCGTGCTGGAACTGTCCGGTCATGGCGAAGGCTTCGAACCCGAGCGGGTGCCCGATCCCCGCCTGCCCGATCACCTGCTCGCCGAACGGGGACGCGGCCTGTTCATGATGCGCAGGGCCGCCGATTCCATCGAATGGCTGCACGACGGTCGTACCCTCCGCGCGGCCTTTCACCGTCCACGCTCTTCCCAGGTCTGCCAACTAGACTTCGACCGCATAATTGATATACTCAAAAAATAAGTTTTTCCTGTTATACCCCTTGACAAAAAAAAGAAAATGTGGTACGATTACCCAGCAATCAGGAAAGGCAAGATTATGACCACCATTGAAACGAGTCTGAATGGAAACATCGCGATCATTCAAGTTAGTGGTCCTGTCGATGGCGAAGCCGCCGAACAGTTAAAAACCGCCTACCAGGGGCTACCCGAAGATCGCGTGAAACAGCTTGTCCTCGATTTCTCCGCCGTGCCGTTTATCGGCAGCGCGGGACTCGGCAAGCTCCTGCTGTTCTACAAGCGAATTTCTTCCACCGGCGGTACCGTGGAAATCCGGGGCGCCTCCCCGGACATCCAGGAACTGCTACGGGAACTGCGCCTTGACCTGCTGTTCAAGTTGACCTGACACGCTAGTTACGCCGCCCGCGGCGTATCCGGATTGATCCGTGCTGACTGGTAAAGAGACGCAACCAGGAACGCCCGGCACCGGGCAAAGGAGGGACCATGAGCACGACATCGCGGAAAAGCCTCACCTTCAAAATCGCCAGTGGCTTTGGCGTCATCATTGTGCTGGCCATGGCCCTGGGCATGGCGGGCATCGTGACGCTCCAGCGCACCATAGCGGAGTTGAACAACATCGCCCATAATGAACTTCCCGCGGCCGTGGCCCTGGGAACCGTGGCAGAAAACCTCGAAAACATCCGCGGTTCCCTTCGTACCCTGGCCATTCCCGGCCTGGACCCCGAAACGCGCGCCCGACAGTACGACAACATCAGCAAGGCCCGCGAGGCATACCAGGCCGCCGAGGCCCGCTTCGAACAATCCGCTTTCACCCCTGAAATCGAAGCCGCTTGGAAAGTCTACAAGCAAGCCATGAATGACCAGAAAACGGCCAACAACCTGTTTCTCGAGGCCTGCCGCCAGCTTGACCAGCTCGGTATCGCCGATCCCGTTGAAGTGATAGGACAACTCCGCCGCTTCCAGGGAGACCATTACCGCCTCGAACTGAACATCCTGGCGCTTATAGACGAGGGGGTCGCATTCGAAGGCGGTGACGATCACACCGCCTGCAACTTTGGCAAGTGGCTGCCCAAATTCAAAACCGAGAGCGCGGAACTGAATCGCCTCCTCGAGGAAATGAAGGGACCCCATCAGCAGTTCCACCAGGCCGTGGCGGAAATCAAGGCGGCCGTCCAGACCGGTGACCGGGACCGGGCCCGCGAGATCTACGAGGTCAAGATGAAGGCGGCCCGGACGGAAGTGTTCAACCGTTTCGATGGATTGCTGGCCGTTGCCGAAAAAAGTCGGGAACTGTATGAGCAGAACCAGGCCCTGGCCATGGGCGAGCTGACCGATAAAATGAGGGCCACCATGGCAGCGATCAACAAGGTGGTCGAAACCAACAACGCCTACCTGGACGGGTACACGGCATCGATTACGCGGATGGCCCGGATTACCATGCTTGTACTGGTAGGTTGCGTTCTCGCGGCCCTGGTCCTGGGTATCGTGCTGACGTTCACCCTGACCCGATCGATTCTCCGGCCCGTGCGAAAGGTGGTGGAAGTGCTTGGAAACGTCGCTTCCCAGACCTCCGCCGCCGCGGCCGAACTGGCCGGGTCCAGTGAAAGCCTGTCTTCCACGGCCACCGAGCAGGCCGCCATTTCCGAGGAGACCGCCAGTTCCATCACCGAAATCGCCGCCCAGAATGACGAAATGGCCAGGATCAGCGTCACGGCCGCCGAACTGACCCGGGAAAACATCCGGATGAGCGGCGATTCCCTCAAGTCCGTCGTGGAAATGACCCAGAAGATGGAACAGATCGAAAAAGACAGCCAGGAAATGGGCAAGATCATCAAAACGATCGACGAAATCGCCTTCCAGACCAACCTGCTGGCCCTGAACGCCGCCGTCGAGGCCGCGCGGGCCGGGGAAGCCGGCAAGGGCTTCGCCGTGGTCGCGGAAGAAGTCCGGGCCCTGGCTTCCCGGGCCGCCGAGGCCGCCCGCATGACCCAGGGGCTCCTCGAGGGCACCGCCGCCAAGGTCCGCGACTCCGCCGAGGCCATCCGCAAGATCAACAACAATTTCGAGGCCATCGTGGAATCCGCCACCCGCATGGGCGACCAACTGGAACGCATCAATGCCGCCGCCGGGGAAATTGCCCAGGGCATGAGCCAACTGACTACCGCCGGCCAGCAGTCCTCCCAGGCCGCCCAGACCACCGCCGCCGCCTCCGAAGAAATCTCCGCCACCGCCGAGGAACTCAGTTCCCAGGCCTATGAACTCCAGGCCGTCGTGAAGGAACTGCGTACCATCGTAGAGGGCGGTTCCGCCGACGCCCAGACGGACGTCTCCATGGGAACCGGCAAGGTGGACAGGGACATCGTCGTTGAAGGCGGCGAGTCCGCGCCTGAACCTTCAAGGCCGGCCGCTTCCCGCGCGTTACCCACCCGGAATCAGCGACGCGCCGCCGATCACCTCCCGTTAACCCGCTTCTAATGCCCCCGCGCTCGCCCGACGGCGCGAGATCCGCCGGGTGGGCCTGCCTGTTCCATTGTCAGGCGGGCGGTCCTCAACCGGGCCGCCCGCCGTCGCTTTCCGACCCGGATTCTCACCGTAAACCCGGCGGCAACAGAAACGGCAGCCACTGCCGGAAAAACGCCAGCGCTTCGGGATCCTGCCGGGTTCCGCTGACCACGTGGCTCCCGGCCGCGCCTCCTCCCAGGGCAAAGGACCATCCCCAGGCCACACCCCCCACGGCCACAAGCCCCGCCGCCGCGCCACCCACGGCCAGTAAGCCGACGGCAAGGCCGCCAATCGCCAGGCCTCCCAGGGCCAAGCCGCCAAAAGCCAGCAACCCCACGCACAGGCCGCCGAAACTGACGCCGCCAACGGCAAAACCTCCCACCGCGATGACGCCGCGCGCGAAGCCCCCCACGGCAATCATCCCGGAAGCCATGTCGCCCACGGCGATCACGCCCCGGGCGCGCCCCCGGGTCTCGCCCCGTTCAGCGTCGGGACCCAGGGCGATGTCCACGAGCGGGAGCCCCATCCATGTTCGTGGAGAACGGTAACGGATGCCCCGCGCCTGCGCTGGCATACCCATAACCACTCCTTTCGGCGGCTGTCTTCGGCCGGCGGACCGGTTGCGTTCCGGGAACAGCCCGGGGCCCGACCGGTCCGGTCGTTTACCGCCACGCTCATTCTATCACGCGCGCGGCCTTTCCGGATCGCCCCGCGTGGTCCGGCCATGGAACGAACCGGTAGGTACGCGCGCGCCCCGAATGAAGCACGGGAGAAACATGGGAGAACTTCATCTCAACGGCCGGGCTGTTTCCTCGGGCGCTCGGGGGTAAAGACTACGGAATGGTGAATTACGACTAAGAGACCGTGTTTCCCCGCGCGCTCGGGGGGTAAGATTAAGACATTCAGATTGGCCGCGCCCACGTAACGAGGCGTGGGCGCTCCGGGAAAAGCATGACAGACGCTTCACGTGCTACAAACCGAGGTAAACGCGCGTGGATCAGATGGATCGCGCGCGTGGCGGGGGTGGGGCTTATCACGGGGCTCGTGATCGCTGGCGCGTTGCCGTTGTGGTTACCGGTGGTCAGCGGGGCGTTGACACCGGTACGGGTCGAGGCGGACGGGCCGCTCTGGAATCGACCGCTTGGCTTGACCTTCTCCCTGGGGCCGCTCCATGGCAGGGCTCGAATCGTGGTGTCGGAGGTATACCCCGAAATCCGGCTGGAACGCGTCCGGCTCGAGCCGGAGGAAGGGGGTGGCGTCGTGGTAGAGGCGGAGTCGGTCTCGCTGGCGTACACGTGGCCATGGCGGGAACGTCCCGTCCGGGCTCTTCGTATCGGGTCATTGCGGGTCGACGCGGTTCGGCTGGGCGCGTGGATCCGCGAGGCCAGTTCCAACGCTTCAGGCGCGGTCCAGCCGTCCAGCGGAGGCAACGGATGGGTGGGCACGCTGGAAACCCTGTGCCGTCGCCTCCCCGGGACGGTCTGGATCGGATCGACGCGGATAACGTCGCATACGTCGGCGGGCGCGGCGACGGTGGAAGGGGGGCCGGTGGAAGCGCGGACACGGGCCTTGCCGGCGTCCTGGTCCATCGAGGTTTCCGCGCGCGCGGATTCGGGCATGGTCCGATGGGCCGAGGGATCCTTTTCCGTGACCGCCGACACGACGCTACGCCTGGAGGGAACCCGAACTGGTGGCCGCTGCGCCGCCGCGTTACGGGTAGGTCCCTCGGAGGAGTCATCCCTTTCGGGATCCGTGGACGCGACGTGGGATGAGCAGGGCGTCTCGCGGGTGGACCTGCGGCTGGATCGTGGCACGCTGGAGGGTCTGGCGTGGACGCTGCTGTGCCGGGGACTCACGGGGGACAGGTTGGCCTGGGATTCCCTGGCGCTGGCATCGGGGCAAGTGGCGGTCACGCGCCGGGAGACGGGGGCGTGGCTGGTGACAGCGACAGGCAGCGCGCGCGCGACGGGGCTCCGGCTGGGGAGGGAGGACGCGCCGTGGTACCGGGGTAACCTGGACGTGGCATGCGCCCTGGATGGGGACGGGGTGTTCACGACGCGGCTGGACGCAGGCGGGGCGGGGCAACTGGAAGCGCGATGGACTGCCACGGACAAGGGCAATGCCCTCACGCTGGACTTGTCGGGGTGGCGTCCCGTGGCGTTACGGGAGCAGATGCCGTGGCTGGCGCCGTGGCTTTCACCCTGGGAGACGTGGCTGCCGGAGCGGCTGGACGCGCGACTGGAAGGCGCGATCGGGGGCATCGGGGGATTGCCCGGGCCCACGAGCGTGGATGGATGGCTGTCGGGGGGGTGGCCCGCGCCGGGCGGATCGGCCCGGTGGGCGATCCAGAGCACAACGGACCGGGACGGGCTCCAGGTCCGTCTGCGGGAAGCGTCCGTGGGGGAATCCCTGGATATCGTGGCCCACGGTTTTCCGCACGCGTGGCACGGGATCACCGCGCGGGCCGCGGGGGTGGACCTGGCCCGGTGGTTACGCCTGACCCGGGGCTGGGACATGCTGGACGATCTCAAGGGGACATGGTCCGGGATGGTAGAAGTGGCGCCTGGACCGGAGATCCGGTGGGAAATAACCGCCGAGCCGGAAACGCGCTGGCAGGGGCGTCCGCTGGGACAACCGGGACAGGTCCGGGCGGCGGGGCGGGTCTACCGGGATAGTGGACGATGGCTGGTAACCGGAGAGGGCCAGTTATCCGGTAAGACCCGGTTGCGGGTGGAAAACGCGGAATGGCTGGGAGGCAGCCGGTTACGGGGACGCTGGCGGATACCCACGGCGGACGTGGCGGAATTGGCCGGGCCCCTTGGCCTGGAAGGCGCCTGGGGCGAGGTAACCATGCACGGGAGCGGGCGGTTTACCTTCGAGTATGGCCTGCTGATCTGGGAAAGCGACGCGATCACGTCCACCGCGCTGGGATGGGGGGCATATTTCCTCCCGCCGGACTGGACGTTGAGCGCGCGGGCCCGGGGATCGCTCCGGTGGGGAGGGCCGGAGGGATGGTCCGCGCGGCTGGAACAGGCGCGGGTGGAAGCGGACCGGACCGCGCTGGACCTAGGGGGGCTGGAAGCGCGCGCGGGAGGCTTGGAGGTTTCGGATCTCGCCCTGCGCAGCGACATGGCTCCCCTGGTTCGATGGGGGTGGCTGAGCGAGGCACAGGGAGGAGACGCCAGCCTGCGGGTTCCCGCGTGGTGGTGGCCATGGGACACGGACGCGTGGCACGGAACGATTGAATACCAGGTGACGGCCGATCGTTTATCCTTCTGGCACGGCCGGATCGCGCTGGAACGCCCGCGATGGGTGGGGCGTCTCGCGCGGGAGGCTGGTGGCCAGTTCACGGGAGACGGCGACATGTCCATCGCGGCGGCCCGGATGGCAGGAGGCACGCTGACATCGATCGGCGGGCGGATGACCGCGTCCGGGGAACAGATAAGCGTCGAAGACCTGTCCGCGTCCGGATGGAACGGCTCGCTGGGCGGCCGGGTAGAGGTGTCGCCCCTGGATACCGGGATGCCGGCGCGTGGCACGATCCGGTTGCGGGGGATTGACCTGGGCCGGTTCTGCGCCGAGGTAAATCCGCCCTATGTCCGTTGCGAAGGCGAGCTGAACGGGTGGACCCGGTTTGCCCTGTCCGCGTTCCAGCCCACGGATTTCCGGTTCCGGGCCACGGCGGGCAACGGTTTTTCCGTGAACACGGATTTTGTGCGACAATTACTGATGAGCAGCAAGGTTACGGACTACGCGGGAGGCCGCCAGGCCGCGGGTGTCGTGCTGGACGTGCTGGGCTCGAAACCACAACGGCCCTTCGACGGGGGCGCGGTGGATATCCGCCTCGCGGAAGAACGGCTGGCGGGCGCTTTAACCTTGAGTAGTCGCGATCTCAACCTTACCGTGGATATCAAGGCCGATCCCATGGCCCTGCTGGACGCCCTCGAGGCGAATGGCGGGGCCCCATGAGCGGCACGGGAGACCAGGACATGCGCGCGCGACCCATTACGATGCTGACCGCGGTGCTGTTCATGACGACGGCCAGCCTGCTGTACGCATGCGTGTTCCGCACGGAACATACCATCACCGCCCACATCACGCTGGATATCCGGCACATCGAGGAACAGGCGTCGGGCGTGCTGGATTACGTCGAGGGGAAGACGGATACCCTGCCGGGCCTGGAACCCGCGCCGGGGCCCCAGTCCTGGTGGCGGGGCGCGCTGGACGTTTTGAATCCCGTGCCCACGGCCTGGGCGGATGACCTGAAGCACACGACTTCGCCCCTCGTGACGGACCTTGCCCGGCGCATGCGGGAACGCCACGCCCAGGTGGAAGCCTACCGCAAGGGGGGATGTTTCGGCGAGAACAACCGGGGATACCTGGAACTGCGGGACTGTGACAGCCTAGGGGATGCCGAATCGCGGAACGCCGCCCAGAAACTGCTGGCCGAGGAGAACAAGGACCGCAAGGCCCTGTACAACGAGATCGCGCGCCTGAATGCCGACCAGGGCGTGACGGTCTCGACGGTGGAGAGTATTTATGCCGCCCAACGACTGCGGCGGGGCCAGCGTGGCGAGGTGTTCCAGTTACCCGAGGCTGGGCCATGGTTCGACGAGGTCGCGCGGTCCCCCCTTGGCCAGCAGCTGGGCGGGCAGTGTCAGCCTGGCCGCTGGGTAACCCTGCCCTGACGGGTTTTCTGGCTGAACGGGAAATTTGACCGGGGGGAGGGTGTGTTCACGCGTAACGCCATGGTATTTCCTCCGTATTACCCCTTGTGACAAAGCGCGGAGATGCCGATCGTCCCGGGGTCGACCGGAAATCCGCCACAACACGAAAGGGAGCAGCCATGGTGAAAGGAAGAGGAACACGTTTCGCGTTGCTGGTACTGGTGGGTGCCTGCCTGGCGCTGGGATGGGCCATGCCAGCGTCGGCCCAGTGGCTTGGGAATGGTGGCGGGCAACAGGTTCAGGGGGGCAAGGTAACCGTGCCGAACGTGGTCGGTTTACCCCTGGACGACGCCGAGGCCACCCTGACCACGGCGGGACTGATGGTCTGGGGCGTGATCTACAAGCCCAGCGACGACGCGGAGGCGGGAACGGTGATTCGGCAGCGTCCCGAGGCTGGCGAGCAGGTAAGTGGTGGTCGTCCCGTTACGCTTACGGTTTCCGCCGGTTCTCCAGAACGGGCCCGGGAATGGTTCCGCAACGTGTATCGCCGGTTTACCGAGCTGGACACGGACCAGTCGGGTGGTCTGTCCGCGGCCGAAATCCAGGTAGCCTTGAGCAACCTATCCCAGCAGCTGTTCGAAGCCATTGACGCGGACGATGACGGGCAGTTATCGCAGGCGGAACTCGACGCGTTCCTGCAGCTGGACGGGTTGTTCGGGTGCGCGCGGCGGGTCATTCTGGGTGGATTCGCCACGCAAATGGCTGGTGACGTCCTGCTGTCCGGGCTTGGCCTGGCCCTGCTGGGCGTCTGGTCGGTTCGTCGGCGCTCGTGACCTGGTGGGTTGAACGCGGATTCCCGGGGTCCGGTTCGCGCGGCATGATAGCGTGGGCCGGGCCCCGGTCCTTTTTTGGTGGGGCCACGCGGGAGCAACTGCTTACCAGATTTCTCCTCACTTCGTTCGTCGAAATGACAAGGTGGGGTGGAGGGATGGGGGGCTGAAAGATTTCTCCTCACTTCGTTCGTCGAAATGACAGGTGATGTCGGTGCCGAAATGACAGGGGGTCGGTGGGGGTGAGCAGGGCGTGGCGAAGGTTGTCTGCTTCGTTCATCGCGGTAACCGTGTCATTTCGAGCGCAGCGGGAAATCTTGAGTGCGGCGGGAAATCTTGAGCGTAGAGAGAAATCTTGAGCGTAGAGAGAAATCTTTTCTCGGCTCCGAATTTTTCAGGGATATTTTTTTGTTTACAGGGCAAGGGATGTCATTGTTTACCAATTTCCCACACCATTTGTATTTTTTTCACGCGCGGGGCGGAAAATGTGTTAAACTCATAGTGCAGGTGTTTCCAAGAACCGGAAACGGGCAGGTTTCCTTATTCTGGTGGAATGGTAAACATTCTCAACAAAAGGAATGGTAGCATGAAGAAATTCCTGGTGCTGTGCGTACTGTCTTGCTTGCTGGGATGGTCCGTTCCGGCGTTCGCGGTGTCCTGGGGGTGGGATACGAACGGGAACCTGGAAGGATGGGGCAGTCCTAATCAAATCCTGGGGCTGGCAGCCTCCGGCGGGGCCATGCAAGGCTTGACCAACGGGGGTGATCCCTTCGTGTATTCTCCAGACAACCTGAATCTACCGGGCAGCGCGAACCGATGGATCAAGATTAATGTGGAGACCACGGCAATATCTGCCCAGACATGGCAGATCTTCTTTATCACGAACGCGGACGGTAGCTGGGCTGAAGCCAAGTCGGTCACCTTTACCGTGCAACCAGGACGGGATTTTTACCAGATTCACGTTCCCCGGCGGCTGGCGGAAGAGAGTAAAACGGGCGCGTGGGATGGACAAACCATCAGGCGGTTGCGCCTGGATACGGGAGATCAGATCGGCATTACCTTCAAGATTCATTCCCTCGCCGTGGAGGGATACCCGCATCCGGACTGGCCCTATAACATTCTGCCGCCCGCATCCCATCCGAGTGGATGGTTTATCGCGAACCAGATTACGAACCTTGGCGTGGCCAGCGATGGCACGCTCACGGTTTCCGGCATCACGGGAAACGATCCCCATTTCCAGGTGAGTGACCTGTCCTTCGACCCGAACGCGTTCCGGTACCTGCTGGTGCGGTACAGTGTGTCCGGGTTTGCCAACAGTAATGGCCAGGTAGCCGAGACATTCGCGTTTCCGGGTACCGGACCTAACGGGTACCTCGGGCGGCCGTGGTATTGCTATCCGAACCTGAGCGGATACGTTACCGCGATCATGGACATGCATAATCTTCCGATCGCGTACAGTTCAAACGTCTGGCCCGGCGCGGCCGGAAGCATAACTTCCTTCCGGATCGATCCTGCCATCACGGCGACGGGCGCGACATACAAGTACGACCGGATTGCCCTGCTCCAGGCCTCGGATCTGCCGGCGACGTCGGTGACCCGGGAATGGCCTGGCATGAGTGGCGTGGGCTCGTGGGAGCCGGCGCAACACGGCGCGTACGCGGGCAGTTTTGTAATGTTGCAGGGGGGCATGGCCAATATTACCCAGACGATAACGAACAACGTGTTCGCGATCGAGAACCTGGATTTCGTGGTCAACACGGACGGGAACGCGAACCGCTACCTCTACCTTGACGTGGAAGTGGCGTCGGGCACCCCGCTGAACGACCTGCCCCTGACGGTGCAATGGGCTGTGAACGGCCGGGGGATCGGTGACGAGGGTATCAACGGCAACATGCAGCGGCGGTACGCGGTGATCCGGACCAACCAGGGCGTTAACCGCTACGTGTTTGACCTGGCCACGCCGCAGGGCGCGGGATTCAATGCCCCGTGGGACCACGGCGCGGGCGCTAACGACAGTTACATCCACGGGCTGCTGCTGGCTTTCGGACTCCAGGGCCAGACGTCCTCGATTTCCAGCGTGAAAGTTTCTAACGTCGGGCTGGTATCGGTGGCACCCCCCCAGATCCAGTTCATCGAAAACGAAACGGTTCCGGACAACGCGGCTTACGCGAAAACGCCCAGCCTGGCGGCAGGCACCCCACCCATTACGTGGAGCAAGATCGCGGGACCATCCGGGCTGACGGTAAACGCGTCGACCGGCCAGGTGAACTGGCCGTCTCCTACCGTGTCGGGCAGTCCGCACACCGTGACGATCCGGGCCACCAACAGCGCGGGATACGACGAGGAAACCTGGGCGATCACCGTGACGGACGCCACGCCGCCAGTCATCACGGTGAACGGGGCGAACCCGGCGACGGTGGAGTGCGGCGCGTCCTACACCGACGCGGGGGCAACCGCCACGGATAACGTGAGCGGCAACGTGCCGGTGACCCCAAGCGGGACGGTGAACACGGCCATACCGGGAACATATACCATCACGTATACCGCGCAGGACGGCGCGGGCAATACCGCCACGGCGACCCGCACGGTGAACGTGGTGGACACGACGGCGCCGGTGGTGACGATCAACGGTGGGAACGCGCTGACGGTGGAATGCGGCGTGTCGCTGACGTTGCCTGGCGCGACGTGGACCGACGCGTGCGCGGGCAGCGGGACAGCGGCGGTATCGGATCTTGGAGGCTTGAGTCCGTCCAACCCGGCCGTGGGCGTGTACAGCGTGGAATACAGCGGCAGTGACGGATACAACACGGGCAGGGCGACCCTGACGGTAACCGTGAAAGACACGACAGCGCCGGTGATCACGGTGAACGGGGCTGACCCGTTGACGGTGGAATGCGGCACGGCCTTCACGGATCCGGGCGCGAGCGCGACCGACCAGTGTGTCGGATCGGTGACCGTGACCGCGAGCGGGACGGTGAACACGGCCATACCGGGTTCGTACATGCTCATGTACACGGCGGACGATGGCAGCGGGAACACGGCCACGGCGACCCGCGTGGTAAACGTGGTGGACACGACAGCGCCGGTGATCACGGTGAACGGGGCTGACCCGTTGACGGTGGAATGCGGCACGGCCTTCACGGATCCGGGCGCGAGCGCGACCGACCAGTGTGTCGGATCGGTGACCGTGGCCACGAGCGGGACAGTGAACACGGCCATACCGGGAACATATACCATTACGTATATCGCGCAGGACGGCACGGGCAATACCGCCACGGCGACCCGCACGGTAAACGTGGTGGACACGACGGCGCCGGTGATCACGGTGAACGGCGCGGATCCGCTAACGGTGGAATGCAGCGTGGTTTTCTCGGATCCGGGCGCGACGGCGTCCGACCAGTGCGTTGGAACGGTCAGCGTGTCCTCCAGCGGGACGGTGAACACGGCAGTGCCGGGCTCGTACACGATCACCTACACGGCGAACGATGGCAACGGGAACACGGCCACGGCGACCCGCACGGTGAACGTGGTGGACACGACGGCGCCGGTGATCACGGTGAACGGCGCGAATCCGACAACGGTGGAATGCGGCTCGACCTACACCGACGCGGGAGCGACGGCGTCCGACCAGTGCGTTGGAACGGTCAGCGTGTCTTCCAGCGGGACGGTGAACACGGCAGTGCCGGGTTCGTACACGATCACCTACACGGCGAACGATGGCAACGGGAACACGGCCACGGCGACCCGCACGGTGAACGTGGTGGACTCGACGGCGCCGGTGGTGACGATCAGCGGCGGGAACACGCTGACGGCGGAATGCGGCGTTTCGCTGACGCTGCCGGCCGCGACCTGGACAGACACCTGCGCGGGCAATGGCGCGGCGACGGTATCGGACCTCGGCGGGCTGAACGCGTCGAATCCGGCGGTGGGCGTGTACAGCGTGATATACAGCGGCAGTGACGGGTACAACACGGGCGCGGCGACGCTGACGGTGACCGTTACGGACACGACGGCGCCGGTGGTGACGATCAACGGGCCGAACCCAGTGAACGTCCTGGTGGGCGGCTCATTCACGCCGCCTTCGGCGGTGGTGACCGACGGGTGCGATCCGGCGGCCGGCTACACGGTGAGCGGCTCGGTGGACGTGAACACCCTTGGCACATACCTGTTGACCTATACCGCCACGGACGCGTCGTCGAACACGGCGAGCGTGACGCTGACGGTGAACGTGGTGAATGACGTGACGCCGCCGGTGATCACGCTGGCGGGGGATAATCCGCTGACGCTGTCGTGCGGCGACGCGTACGTGGAACCGGGCGCAACGGCCACGGACGACGTGGACGGCGACGTGACCGGGTCCATCGTGATCAGCGGTCAGCCCCCTGCGGGTCCGCTGGCGCCCGGATCGTGGACGGTGACCTACAGTGTGAGTGACAGTTACGGCAACACGGCCACGGCGACCCGGACGGTGGTGATCCAGGACAACTGCCCGCTGACGGTGACGGCCACGGGCACGACGCTGACGGTGCCCGTGGGCGGCCGGGCGGAATTTGCCGTGACGGTGACGGGCGCGATCGGGTCGGTGACGTACCAGTGGTTCCGGGACGATGGGTCCAAGGCGTGGGTGCCGCTGTCGGGCGAGAACGGGGACACGCTGGTGATCGACCCGGTATCGGAGTCGGACGCGGGCCAGTACCAGTGCGAGGTGAGTGACAGCGTGACGTCGGTGACGTCGCCGGTGTTCACGCTGGTGATCGGTTCGGGCGTGCCGGTGGCGGGACCGGCGGGGCTGATGCTCGCGGGTCTTGGCCTGGCCCTGCTGGGCGCGAGGTCGTTCCGGCGTCGCGCGTGACCTGGTGGGTTGAACGCGAATCCCCGGGGCCCGGTTCGCGCGGCGTGATGCCGCGGGCCGGGCCCCGGTCCTTTTTTGGAGCCACGCTGGATCAACCGCTTGACCGGATTTCTCCTCACTTCGTTCGTCGAAATGACAAGGTGGGGAGGAGGGGGGCGGGAGTTCTGAAAGATTTCTCCTCACTTCGTTCGTCGAAATGACAGGTAATATTGGTGTCGAAATGACAGGTAATATTGGTGTCGAAATGACAGGTAATATTGGTGTCGAAA
>ENA-UOYA01000737-UOYA01000737.1-activated-sludge-metagenome-genome-assembly--contig:-NODE-737-length-39395-cov-24.846848_pt1 | contig 39395 bp, 48 predicted proteins | sample MGYA00238163_ERZ764804 | MGnify/ENA primary metagenome ERZ764804 (study PRJEB28919, sample SAMN05720223) | activated sludge metagenome | isolation source: Anaerobic digester | place: Hong Kong...
GCATACACCATATATAGTAGAGGTATCGAAGCTGCTCGTTCTTTGGGTCCATGTATATCCTGCTAGAGGGGCGTAGGTTCCAACTACCCCACCAATATTAACCCCATTTTTCACATTACCTGCACTTAAATTGTTGAAACTTGCTGTCACTTTACCTGCCCCACTGTGATAACCACTTGGGATTGTATAACTACCACCTTGTGTAGTGATGGTATTAGTTACTGTACCTCTATTTGGCATTGTCCCATCAACCAAACCATCTTCTGTTCCAATAGTCTTTCCTTGCAACACATCGCTGGCTGTTGCTGTTCCATACTCACCCCCTTCACCCAATAATTGAAAATTTGTGCCACCGTAGGCCAAGTGACATATCTGGCCTGCCTTTATATTACCAGCAGCTAAAGCACTACCATTACTTTTAACAATATCCTTAGCACCTAAATCATTAATATTTAATGTAGCAGGACCTGTATTAGCATTAATAAATTTAACCCTAACACCCAGTCCTTCAAATAAACTCTCGACCTCAGTAATAGTTGATACATAAGTATCAGTTCCCGAGGCAACTCCATAATAAGTCCCAGGCCCGGGTTCTCCCTGAATACCTTGAATACCTTGGGGTCCTTGTTCACCTTGTACTCCTTGAGGTCCCTGTTCCCCAGGCTCACCTTGAGCACCCTTAAGGGCCATCAAACCCCAATAAGTATCATTAGGGGGAGTATTTAAAGCATCTGAGGTATGAGATAACTTACAAAAGTAGGAGGTACCATCAAGATATACAACATCTATCTGAGCGTCATTATTAACATAAGACCTATCGGGTATCCAAGTACCTTGAGGATAATACCCCTTACCTGTATCCCCTTTATCACCTTTAGGACCAGTATCGCCTTTCTCCCCTTTTTCACCTGGGATACCTTGAATACCTTGAGGTCCTTGTATACCTTGTATACCTTGTGGGCCCTGAGGTCCTTGTAATGGACCAAGGTTAACCCAATTAGAAATATTTATATCCCAGTTATAAATCACATTACTCATCTCTGTTCCAACTGCATAAGCGTCTCCTACATCACCCACAGGATGAGCAGTTTGTAATGCTAAAAGTGTTGGATAAATACCTTTGATAGCAAATGAAGTTCCATCTGCACCTTTATCACCTTTTGGTCCTTGAGGACCCATAGGTCCTTGAGCACCCGGAGGTCCTTGTGGACCTGTTAAACCTGGATCCCCTTTATCACCTTTATCACCAGTATCGCCTTTAGGGCCTCTTGCGCCAGGTTCTCCTTGGTCGCCTTTATCTCCTTTATCACCTTTTGGTCCTTGAAGACCCCTTGGCCCCTGTTCACCAGCTAACCCAGGTGGACCCTGAGGTCCTTGTTCACCTTTCGGTCCGATTGGACCTTGAATACCTTGAATACCCTGAGGTCCTTGGTCTCCCTTATCACCTTTTGGTCCTTGTGCTCCTTGAGGACCCATAAGTCCTTGAGGACCTTGAGGACCTTGTAGTCCTGGTATACCCTGAGGTCCTCTAACATTCACAGGAGCAGGAATAACACCAGGCATACCTTCAGTAAAACTCATTATACCAGTAATTTGGTCAACAATTGGTATAATTGTATTACCTGTATCCCCTTTTGGTCCTTGCGGCCCTTGTGGTCCTTGAATACCTTGAGGTCCTTGTGGGCCTGTTATACCCTGAATAATAGTCTCATTAGTTGCTGGACTATCAGTTATTACCGTATTATTAAATTTTAGTCTGCTCCTTTGAGCCATTAATGTACCATCTGATTTGACTATTAAGTGTCCTGCTGAACCAGTAGCTTCCCAAGTAACCCCATCAGTTGAAGTCTCGATTACTTTATCATCATTTAACCTAACATAAGGTATATTATCAGATAATACAGCTTTATCAAGAGTTTTACCACCTTTAGCTCCTATCTCTTTAGCACCCTCTGTACTAGCTAATTTAGCTAAGAAGGTATCCACAAATTGGTCAAATTGATTATGAGCATCTACTAATTGGTTAAATTCATCGTCTACTTGACTACTCAGTGCCTTCGTACCTGGCTGAAAATCATACAATCTCGATATCTGAAATGCCATACTTAGACCCCCTTGGTTTCTTTGATTTATAATAAGCTGCAAAGCCATATATAGTCATTACTTCATCTAATGCCTCATGGCTTATTTTAATTCTTATTCTATTTACTTTTTTACCTATCCTTATCTCTTTAATAACTGTATCAACCCAGTCCCAAACAAATTCGTCCCAATTAGTAATATCCCAAGAACCAGATTCATCTATAACTATTTCTTTAGCATAAGTATTATATCCGGCCTCTATATCTAACCTAACAGTACAGCCATGAGACTCATCTTGTTGAGCTATTAGAAACAATTTTTTAAGTTTTTTAACAACTACAGCATCTTCTAATTTTAAATAATGAGTAGCTTCAGAGTATATAGGCTCATCAACATCATTTAAGCCATCAAAGGCTTTATATATTATACCCGTGAGTGATGAACCAAAATATAACTCATTATCATCACCTTCTATCCAATCAGCTACATTCCATCCTTTATATATAACCCACGGAAATAGTAGCTTACTTACACCCTCTCCAGTTGAACCGTTATAAGCCATACCTAAAGAAGCCTTTAAAACAAGATTATTTTTTCCTGTACCATTATCGCAACAAGCAAGATAATAATTACCTTTATATACAATAGACCTCATTTTGTCAAGATTAGTTAAGGTTTTGTATATATCTTCAATGTTCTTGGACACATAATAAGACTTAATCAATCTATCTTCCACAGTATTTAAACAGAATACTCCCTCATTATCTGCAAATAGCAAATAGTCTTCAGATACCTGTACAGTCCCTGGTATTGCACCATGCCCTACATCAAGAGGCTTAAATTCAACATCAGTAGAGGGATCCCAACCAGTCCATCTAAATATCTCTCTTTCTTTAAAAACAAGTAATGAGTCTGAGAATAACATCAAATCAGTTAACTTATCATTATCATCTGTAACTGCTTTTACAATAGATGAAGCTTTAAAATTAGTTGGGTCACCAATCTCAGAAAAATATAAATAGTTAGGATTTTGAGGGTCACCCAATGCAAACATTCTTTGACCCCTTTGTATGAGTCTAGTACACCGCTTTATAGGAGTTAAATCTGATTCCTCTGCCGGAGTAACAGGCACACAGGTAGTACCATCATAAACCCAATACTCTTCACCATCTAATAAGTACAATTTAGAGTTAGTAAAAAATTCATAAGATATATTGTTAGATTTTAGTAACAAAGTTATCACATTATTGTTAAAATCTCGTAAACTTTTATCAGTAACTAAGAGTGGTTTCTCAGGATAATTTATTAAACAAGATATAGGAGTATTTACGTCTTCTAATGTCTTATAAACAGAACACCCTTTTCGTTGAGTATATCCACCTCTAGCTTGTAAATCAATATTTATAGCCGTTATTAATTCTGATGGCTCTAACTCATCGTAAGAAGAGGTATTATTAATACCTCTATTAAAATTAGTAAAACTTATCATTTTCTTCCTACTCATAATATGACTCCCTCTTTATACGACTAGAAGGCCTTGGCATTACATCCAAAGTATCTACTGGACTCATATTATCTTCACTATGTTTAGTACCACTAAGATTAGCTATAGCTAAGTTTTTATAATAAAGCCATCTTTGATAAAATCTCTCAGCTAAACCACTCTCTTCATTATCTCCTTCACCTTCTTTATCATAATACATACTAATTAAGTAATATATTACAGCAGAGTGAAGTGATGGATGGATAGTTAATTCTTCAGCCATATTTGTATAATCTGGTACACCCGTAGTAATTGTAACTGTAACAAAACCAGCCGGCTCTAGAAAAACTAGAGAGGCTGGTTTAATTTGAATGTTTGTAAGAGGGTACTCACCATCCTCATCGAAAGCTGACAGTACATTGAGTATACCAGTGGCCACAGGAACTGTGGTTCCTTTAACTACATTATTAGTTGTTATCGTTTGAACTACCGGAAGGTCCAGCGCGACTTCTTTCTGGGCCATGTCAATCCAAGTACGAACAGAACTTTCAACTACATCGTCACCGAATTCTGAAAGTTGGTCAAGTAATTGCTTACCTTTCATAACAAGTACCCTCCTTAATCATTAAGCTCCTGGATTTCCCATCCAACCTCTCCAGTCAGAGTATCCTACAGAGAACCTTGCGTATCCACGATATTTGGCAACCATGTTATCAAATACCTCAGTAGCTTTGAACTCAGGTTTAACTCTCCAGAAGAAGTTAGTTTCAGACAGTCTTGGGTCTCTCAAGAACCAAGCATCTGAGTCGTCTAAATAGTCCATAACTACGCAGCTAAGTCTATTCTTAATAACATTCTTGTCATTGTTAGCAGTACCAGCTTGTAATGTTGAATTAAGGATAGTCAATGCGTTAAACTCATTATCAGGGTGAACTATAAGCTGCTTAGCATTAGCTTGCATTTTAAATCCTTCTTGGGTAAGAGTTTGAGTTTTCATAGCAGCTATAGCAATCTTTAATGAGGTATCACTTAAAGCAGCAGCAGTTAATAAGTTACTAGCAGTACCACCTCTTAACAATGGATGAGCAGCTGAGAATAATGGAACACCATCATAGCCATTGGTAGTAAAACCATTATTAATTACAGAGATTGCAGTCTCCTCTACTGTAACACGACATCCACGTCCTAAAGCTTTAGGAAGTTTCTCAATAACATTATATTGGTCGTCGTCAGCAAGTTCTCTTTCCACAGAAATCATCTTTGCGTATGATTTGTGGATATAAGTAACTTCCTGTCCGTGTTCTATAGTGTCCTCAGCGATAGGACCGGATGGTTGTTTTTCTTCCCATTTTCCAGTTCCAGATACGTGGTAATCGTATTCTTTCGCTTTCTTGGATTTCTTTACAGAGAATATTTTACTGTACTGTTCAGGAACTTCTGAATAAGCTTCAAAGAAGAGTTTCCTGAACTTAGGTTCTAGTAATTGTTGAAAATTGGTTGATTGTAATGACATAGTTTATCTCCCTTCTTTTATGCGGTCCACAGTTTAGCAGCATTTATAACAACATCTGCAGTACCTGTTCCAGCAGTAGCATCTTCATTGACATAATTTACTACAGCGAATACCCCGCCAGTTGTATCATCTAAATTTAAGACCTTATTAGTAGCATCCCAATCAAATAAAGTCCCAAATTTATCAGCAGCAGCCAATGTTTTCTTGGTAGAACCTGCAAAAGGAACTCTAATAACAGACATTGGGTTTATTAAAAGTACTGAAGCTTCAGCCCCAGAAGCAGCATCGCCCATTGCAATACCGATTATATTATCGTCTGCAGCAGTCAATGGTCCAACAAGGCCTGAAGTAATTGCTAATATATCGCCTTCTACAACGGCAGCATTGGTAGTAATCTTCACAGTCATTGGCTGTGAATTATCTAGTGAATATACATATTTAGCCATGTGTTATCTCCCTTCTTAACGGCCTACAACGGCCGCAATTATTTCATTTATTTTTGCTTTATTAGCATTTGCCAGTGCGATAGCAGAAGCTTCATCCGTGGCATCTGGTGTGGTTATAGGAGCTAAGGTTACATCAACTTTTAAACCTTTTAATTTAAGTATATCTAAATTAGTCACACCCATAATTTATTTTCCTTTCTTTTTGGATTTCATTCTTTCATAGTCTTCCAAGCTTGTCATATTAGCATAAGCAGCATATTCCGCTGGGTCCATGCCAACTCTTTTAGCAGCAGAAATTGTAGCTTTATCCAATTTTGGAGCAGATTTTCCACCTGTACTTCCCGGTTTTACTACTTTTTGATTAGATGACTTAGTCATTTTTGCTATAGCCCTTTGTTCGGCGTCCCTTACAGCAGCTTTAGTACCTAAGTCTCCTTTTGCTAATATATAAGCTTGTTTAATTGTTAATTTAGGGTTATCATCCATGATTTCGTAGATTTCTTCCCTAAATAACGGGTAGTCTTTGTATTTGGGGTCTGCCATAAGCTTCTGCTCATCTAATTCTCTTTGTAATTTCTGAGCTTGTTCAGTAACAGACTTCTGTGTTTGCCTCAACTGTTTCTGTTGAGCTAACTGCTGAGGAGTTATACCAAGAATTTTGGCCTGCTCAATGTCAGACATACTATCAAGTCTGCCTATTAAAGTATTAACATCCAACCCGGTAAGTTCGCAAATTTTCTTAACAGCTGTCTCATAGGGTTTCATTTTGTCTAATTTTCTATTAAAAGTACCTACACGAGCTTTTATAGCTGCTTCTACTTGGTCTTGGGTATAAAAATGTTCCTCTTTTTCGTCCCCTTCATCCTCTTCATCAATTTCTTCCTCTGTTTCTGGTTCCTCAATAGACTCATCATCGTCTTCGACTTCGTTGTCGTCAATAAATTCATCTTCATCTATAAGGTCCTCTTGCAATAATTCATTATCCATTTTAACCTCCTAGTATTTTCAGGTCTACACCTGTATTTGACAGCATTAAAGGAGCTGAACCCTACAGCATTAAAGGAGCTGAACCCTACAGCATTAAAGGAGCTGAACCCTAATTATATAATTCTTCATCAAGATAAGCTTTAAGTTGGTGTGTAGCACGACCATTATAGCCACAATGTGGGCAGGCCATTGTTTTGTAGAGAGCCCAGCCTTTATCTCTAAGACCAATCCTCTCACATTTTGGACATATCGGTAAAACTAATACATTAGCACCTTCATTAGCGTATTGTTGTAACATAGGATTTGAAAAGCCATGATTAAAATACTTATTTACATTAGTCTTTATCATAACACTCCTCCTTGAAGTCCTGCAAGTATTTGATTAAGTACATCAGGAGGTAATTGACTAAGCAAAGCATGTAACTGTGCATAGTCTACAGTACCAGAACTTACCATTTGCTGCAGTCTCTGAATTATAGCTGGGTCAACAGTGGATTGTTGGACAGGCTGCATTGGGGATTGCATCGGTGGTTGCTCTGGAGGCATTATCGGCTGTTGACCCGTTATGGAATTGGCTATATCAAGTTGGTCTGCAGAACTATTTCGACCGGCAAATACTCCTTCTGGTGACCATGGGTCAATTATAGGCCAGTTAAGTACTTGTTTCAATGTAGCTCTTGTTTCTTCAGTAGTAGTAATATTTTCTCTATGGAGCTCAACAGCAGCCTCATATAAGAATGATTTGTTATTAGGCATACCAGCACCAATATGAATTTCAATATCGAACTCAGCAACTTTAGTCATAAGTTCACCAGGTTGTTCTTCACCGAACTCATTTACAGTCGGCTCATCATAAAGTGGTTTATATCTTCCTTTAAGTTCTAAGTCATCACTCTCTGGGTCAAAATTCTCATTATATGTCAACTGTGGTATTTCTTTAAGGTCAGAACCTCTAAACCACAGGTACTCAGTTTTGTCTTTTTCAGTTATGTCAAATGCCTGCTCAGTAGTCATAAATTCCTTAACATAGTCAAGTGTTATGTCAAGTAAATCTCTAATACCGGTTTGTAGCATTAATTTTTTATGATTAGCTCTTCTCGAGCCAGCTTCTTGTAACGCAAGTATAGCAGATGCAGCTCTAAGTGAACCAGATCTTCTACCTTCAACCACCTCAGAACGACCAGACACAAGTTCAGACTCATAAAATGCCTTCTCACGTCTATTATTTACATAAGCTGGAATAAATGGTGGTTGTACTGTTTGAAATGCTGTATGGTCTTTTGCTGGTATCTTAAGACCAGGTTTATTAGTCCATTTTCTAACATTAATACCAGAACCTATACCTACCACTATCTGAGCATTACCCATTTGTCTTGCGTTCATGCGTATTTGGTCATCTAAGTCATTTATTATATCCTGTACCGGAATAAGCTGTTCAGTATCACCCATTCCCCAGATTCTACCTTTACGTTTATATCCAACTACCATAACGAATGGGTATTTATTTGTCTCCTCAGGTATTATAGCTTTTTGGTCGTCCTCAGCGGAGTCAGCTAATATAACGTCTCTAGTACAATACACAAGTCTTAAATTACCATCTTCATCTCTCTCCCAGAATTCAATTAACAAAGCTTGGTCATTCATAATAGCATCAGTTCCTGCATAGTCAGCTTCTCCAAATATTCTAGGGTCATAAGCAACACCATTACTCTCAGGTTTAACTCTCTTAGCTTTTTCACCAAACATTTGGACAAGTTTTCTTCTTGAGTGCCATGAAGTCTGTATTATATAGTCAGCATCTTGCAAATTATTAGGGTCAGTAACCTTGGGGTCAGGGAAGAACGAGTCAGGACTTAATGGCCACAGGGTAGGCATCCCTCTACCACCCATAGCGTCAGGGTCCCAAAATACCTTCCATATAACAGTTCCAAGATTTAATCTATCTCTCTCAGCCCCATCAAGCTTCTCAGTCATTTTATTATGGTGCCAAATCCACTTCAGTATCTGAGTAACGTCTCTTGCAAACACTTGGTCAGATGGTCCTAATCCTTTAACTAATATATCAATGTCTCCATTAACAATATCAGCTACCTGAGACTCAATTATCGGTTGAATAATATTAGTCTCAGAGCCTGGATCTTCCTCACTCTCAGGTAAGTTTACATCCCCAGCCCAATAGTCTTGACACTTGGACCATAACTCATCGAGCCCCAACGATTGCTTAGCAGAATAAGCAGCAACATATCGCTCCATAATGTAGTTTAATAGTTCAGTATCTTTTTCACTTTGTACGAAGTCGAACTCTTCAATAGTCTTCTTCTTGAACAACGCCATACCTTACTGCCTCCTCTAATTTTTTATACAACTGTTGGTCCTCAGGTGAAATCGGGTCCATGTCTTCATCCAACTCAACAGTCTTATATACAATTCTTTCTTTAACTTCATTCCGTTTACCAAGTATATAGCCTAAAATAAACGCACATATAGCAAGTATCTCAGTTAGAATATAGTACATTATTTATCGCCTCCTTTACCTCAGGGTGGCAATAGTTCTCCTGCTCTAAGTCTTCATCATCCATATAACTCTCATGTACCCAGTTTCCATTCACAGTTATAGTATCAGCCTTAAGCCCAGACTGAGGTACCACAGGATCTAGCTTGCCTGGCATAAAAGCTACACCATTTATAAAATACTTAAATGCGTCAAGAGCATGGTTCTCCATCTTCTTAACTTTATCGTGAGTAGTACCAGTTACAGTCTTAGGGTCCCAAGCTGCCTGCTTAATTTGCTCAATCAAGTTCTTGCACTTAGTACTAATCAGTATCTTCGGCCTACCATCAGGAAGTCTTTCTCTTAGTAATTTTATGAAGTAAGTTATGAAAAAGTCCTCATCATTAGAAGCTGGTATAAGTGATACACCTTCCTCCTGATACAACTGCTTAGGACTCTTTTTATTCGGTCCCCTTGTTACTACAGACGGGTCAGCATACGAGAAATTAAATCCTCTTCTTAGCATCCCTGCAGCGAACTTAGCTATATCAGCTTCGGCTTCATAGTCCTCATCATATATGATTATCTGACCATCTCGATTTATGCAACCATACTCACAAGCGGTAGGTGCACTAACTCCAAAGTCAAACCCAGCACCATGTTCCCAAAACGGACTAATCTCGAGGTCATCCGGCTTAAATGTGTGAAATTCCTCTACAAAGTCAGTAAATATCTGCCCCTCAAATGCATCAAACGATGCGTTCAGGAACCTCTCAACCCAAACCTTATCATGGGTTCTCTCCAACTCTTCAACATAACCCGGAGGTAAATACTTAGCATTGGCCCTAGTCGGAACAGTCCAACCAATATACTCAAGCATGATATGCCTATTAGCAGGGTTAAAGAACTTATTCCAAACCCAATCCTTACCACCGGAGTTAGAAGTTACAAATCCTCTCCATGGCCCAATCGGATGTCTAAGTCTGGCACACAGCATATCAAACGTAGCTTCAGGTACTTCGGTACCATCTGGCTCATGAGCTTCATCTATCCAAAAGTAAGAAATGTCCAAGGAACCAAGTGGTCCAGGGTCATCCAAGTGCATGAACAGTATCTCACTATAGACAGGTTCTCCATCTTCATCAATCTCATTTGTCTTTATCCACAGGTGGGCATCAGACTGATTAAACGCCTCAATTAGCTTAGGGTCACACACCTCAAAGAACCTTCTCTGAGTAGTCTCCTTCAACGACTTAGCAGTCAACCTACCAATAACACCAAGACTACCTGGGTACAGCTGAGTCCATTTAATAACCTCTTCAACCCCCATACGGGTTTTACCAGCACCAACACCTGACACAAGCGCCCTATATTTATGTAAGTCCTGGTGAAACGTAATCTGATGGGGATGTGGGTCATATGTCGCCAGTCGCCGAGCCGGCCCAATCCTCTTCCTAGCCATTTTCTTCCTCAGGTTCTTGCGTTAATAATTTCTTCTCTTCGTCATTCAACAGCCCCTCAGCAAACACAAGCTGTATCTGGTTTCCAATTCCGGTATGTCTGACTTCACTTCTATCTCCATATATCTCTGGTCTGTGAGACTTCAGCATTAAAGTCAATAAGCTGTCACTTTTCTCTTTAGCACGTTCAATAGCTATCAACTCAAGTCCATCAACGAACATAGCCCTGACTTCTTCAAATCTTTCCTTATATACCGGATACTTCTCCAGCCATTCTTTATGTTTACCACGGGGAACGCCAGCATTATCGCATGCTCTACCAATAACTCCAAGATTTGCATATTCTTGGAGTACAGCTGTCATATCGTCTTTAATTTTCTGTGGTATCTCTGACATATCGCGTCCTCCTTTTATACCATACTTTACCTTAATTGTATTATAACATAATTCAATGAAAAAGTCAATACCTAATTTGTAAATATTTAACAAAAATTTTTTAAATGCCTTTAAAATAACTTTAAAATTTTGATGATATTTTATATCATAATGTATATAAGTGTATCAAATAGATGTATTTAAAGGTCCCTATTTTCATGAAGAATTCCTAAAAATATACAATTTTTTATTATATGAACTGGGGGGGGTATGGGGTTGGCCTACGGGGGTAGGTCCTTATGCGTGTACTCGTGCGTGTACTCGCGTGTGCGCGAGGAGTGACCTCTACCCAAATGCAAAACCGCCATGGGCGTGGGGTCCATACCGGGGTATGGGTTATGGGTTATTGTAATGATTGTTAACTTGTAATGATTACAAACTAACAATCATTACATTAATGTAACCGCTGCATTAATGTAACCGATGCATTTCATCTGCATGATTATTCATTTCATGTATAATGTAAATGTTACATTAATGTAATAAAAATGTTACAAGAATCTGTATTGACATTTTATGCGACTTATCATATAATGTAATTAACAATACATTAATGTATTGATTATATCGAAGGAGGCCACGAATATGGCGAAGAAAGACAAAGTTATACCTAAGGCAGAGGTTATGCCTCAAGACGACGCAATGGAGCAACTCATCGAAAGTGCAATTAATGAAATTAAGGAAGAGGTTCCGGTTATCAATGAACCCAAGCAACCTGAGAAGAGAGTTGATATTTCAAGCATAATTGCAGTTATTCCTGACACATTTACTCCGGCAACACTTGACAAATTATTCCTCTTCAATGATGGGGGAAAAACAGTACGACGCCACCTGCGTAAATACTTCGCAACTGCAATAGGTCATGAACACAAATCAAATTGGGTATTCAATAAAACAGCCAACGCAGATGTAATTGAATACTTTGCCGCTAAGTACGCATTTGACCTAAATGCAATAAAATAAGGGGGAAACCCCTTATTTTTTTTTAACTTAATTGAGGAGGACACTATGCTACCCCATAATGTTTTAAAATGTTCAAACGACGCGCGTGAAGGGACGCATTTCACCCCAGAATCATCAAATAATCAAACATTCTTCCTGCCGCGACTCAATCTCAATAACATCCCTGCCTATGATACCACAGACATACATCCACTGAGCAATCTTCGGTTTGTGGCCATAGCAGAATTACCACAGGATAGTCAGGCATACATTGCGGCAGAACCAGACACGCTATTAGACTACCACATATACGCAGAATACTATCCTTACATCGCAGTGGACGCAGACATACAATATAAACCACATGAGATGCCAGAACCAGTCCGGTCAGTGTTCGCAGATATAATAAGCCGCATAGATATTGATAGCCCTTACAATCAAGACCTAGACTACTATTTAGACATATAACTATCACTCTATCAACTCAACAACTCCCGGTACAATAAAAATGTAATTGTTATTAATAACAATTACATTTTTATTTTTTGAGTACAATTTTACTTTAAGTAAAATAAGATGTATCCATTGCATTTACATTAAAAAGCTGTCTTTTACATTAAATATGTCACTTTAGAATAAAGATGTAATCATCATGTAATCATCATGTAAATGCAAATGTAATGTATACATTTTAACGAAAAGTTGACAACTTTTTCAATCAATGTATTGCATGAAAAGTACGTCTTAATGCAAGAGTTAATGCTATGAGAATGTAAATAATAGCTCCTGAAATGTATTAAAAATGTAAATATTAGTTTACATTTTAATACTTTTATGATATAATGTATATAATAAATGATAAGATTAAATCATGTGAGGAGGGACAACATGAAACGAAAACCATCGTTAGCAGCAGTCAATCGCAGTCTGTATGACGACCCACCGCAATCTGTGGGACAAATGATTGAAGAGGCTGAACGACTTGAACGTATGAAGCGCAAGGAGTTAATTGACTTGAAGACACGACAGCAATATAGTCGTAATATAAGACGGAAACGACTTGAGAACTATACTGAGGAAGAGATGAACGAGATGACAATACAATGCTTCTTGGATGAAGATGCATCAGATATGATTTACTTCTTCCTGGGCAAGAACTATACACCTGAGCAGAGCATTGAGTTTGCATATCACAAAGTAGTGATACCAAAGAGGAGGCAAGAGAATGCCAAAGGTTAAAAAGATTTATTACAAAGGTTATGAGATTAGCTGGAATCCGTATTTTAAAAAATGGCAAGTGCCTGGGTACTGCGTACTGTTTGGTACAATCGATATGGCAAAGGAAGCAGTTGATAAAGGTATAGCAAAACAAGAAGTATTGGACAAGATACATGAGGAAACAACTCATTATAGTTCTTGGTAAATGGAGGTGAATAATGATGAAATGTAGTGTCTGTGGTAAAGAGATGGATAAGCCAGCATATGGTAGGACTATATGTAGCAGTAAATGCTTCCACAAGGCATTCTGGCAAGAGAAGGTTGATAGGAAAGATGAGTACTTGATTATTGATGGTTGCTGTTATTATGTAGGTGATGAGAACTATAAGGGCTCATTTAGAGGATTTGGTGGCCGTAAGTTTTATATACGCAAGAAGGATGGCCAACTATTGAAGACAACTAATCTGTGGTGTCAAGGAAAGGTTCCTGAGGAGTTTCGAGATGAGTTATGCAATAACGCTGAGTTTGTTGAGGAGGAGGAACTATGGCTGAGATGATATTTATGACAGTGATGGGGGGTTTACTACTCTTCGTTACTGCATTATTTGAAAGGAGAGATTAACTATGGCAATGAAACAACTAACGATAATTCCCACAGGGACTGAACTGTTTATGTTTGAGAGAGCATACAGTAAAGATGCTGAGTTGGGTGATGAAACTAACTTTGTGAATATTGATGTGGCAAGACCTAAACTGATGAGTGAGGCGATTAAGTACTCTAATCGTTTGATAATGCCTCGTTGGAGACGAAACATTGTTAAGGCAGATAAAGGAACAGACTTGAGCAGAAACTATCCGATAAAGGACAGTAGAATGAGTATACCGATAACGGAGGAAGAGTATAGTAAACTTGAGAACTTTGCGTATAAGAATAACATGACTTTGATTGAGGCTGCGCTGTTGTTAATACGAAACTATACTGCACTGGTGTATGAAGACCCCACGATACTTGAGAGAAGTAATTATGGGGTAAGACGTAACAAAAGAGTTGATAATAGGAAAGGACTGACGTTAAAGCTTGACCCTGCTGTGTATGAATGGTTTACTATGCAAGCAGTCAAAAAGGATATGACAACCGGAGGCTTTATTAGACAGACACTTTATAGAGTGTATACTAAGAATACGGGCATTAATGTTAATGACCCACGAGACCAATAGGAGGCAAGTATGGATATTAAAATGAAGCAAATCACTAAGTTCAACGATGAGATGAAGGAAAGGGTAAAAGATAAGTTAGAGGAAATGTATCAGTCAGATAAGATTAAAGCATTTTATGTAGGAGTAACAGAACTACCTGATAAAGATATGACGTATATGGATGGTGTTTATGTAATTGGTGACCAGTATAATATAAAATTCTTAATATATGGTGACCATGGAGTTGGTTCATTAACATCGGATGAGGCTGTATTGAATAACTTTTTGGAACATCAGTTTAGACAGAACATCTCATTAGTATTCAAAGGTGAGCCTGTTGCTAATGTAATGAAGACTTGGTTATGTCACTGGACTGAACCAATGATGGTCATGGAGGTGCTAATTTATGAGTAAATTATTATGCAAAGAAGTCACTTGCCACTATCATTCAGACGACCATTGCACTATCTTATCACCTGTGGATTGGGGAAGAGATGAGATTATGCTTAGTAGGTGTAGCTTATACCATAGTAAATGCTTTTATTGCTACCATGAGTGTAATGGAGACTGTAATCATCCTGAGAGATATAATGAAGACTATGACGACTTAGAAGAGGATGAAGATGATAGCTTATAGTATATTGCTTGCTGTGATGTTAACATTGAACCCTATGCCTGAGGAAAGCCCACCAACTTATCAGACATACGACTTAAATTATACTATGGATACAAGTAATTCAATTATTTGTGATAATAAGGTCTGGGGATATGAATTATATGATGAAGAGTATGGTAATGGTAAAGGCTGTTCTAAAGAGATATTGGATGAGATACTTGATAATATTGAGTTTAATTTTAAGAAGGAGTTCACAGTTCATTTATTGAACAGGCATAGCTCAGTATTAGGATTGGCTAGTCAGGATGGCAAGACAATGGTAATATTTGATGCTGGAGGAGCAGATGACTTTGATGTATATGAGCCAATTGTATTACATGAGTTAGGTCATCTGGTATATGCAAATCTAACTGATAAGCAAGTTAATGAGTGGAAGAAGTTCAGAGGCATACCTGAAGATTGGACTGACTACAATAGGAGTAAGACAAAACCAACAGAAATATTTGCTAAAGACTTTGTGTATTTGTTTGGTATTAATTATAAAGACGAGATTGGTCCTCAAGGTTATCCTCGTCCCGATAAAGTAGATGGGTTAAAAGAGTATGTTATTTCATTAGGAGGTGAATAATATGGCTTACAAAGCAAGAGAAGAACAAAGACTAATAGGTGAAGTACCAAAAGGTAGTATGTTGATTAAGGTTCATCGCATTATACCTGAGGACAAAACTAAACTTGAGAGCGTTGATATTAGACAGAATTATATGGGGCCCAATGGTGAATGGTTACCTACTCAAAAAGGTATCAGGGTTAACTCTGAGGAGTTCCCACAGTTGATGAAAGTATTATTGGATGCCATGACAACTGAGGAGTATCAGGACTTGGAGAATTTGGGTTATTATGTGGATGAGACGGCAAATACGGGTTTCCATTGGAATGTGGAGGAAGAGGATGGTGAGGAAAATGAAGATTGAAAAGGCAATAGAAGTTTTGAAAATGGAAAATGAGTTAATGCAATTTAACCCAATGACAGGCGAAATTAAACCTATTAAATCGCAAAACCAAGACAATCAAGATTTGTATAATGCTAATTTAATAGCAATAAAAGCACTTGAAAAGCAAACACCGAAGGAAGTAATTTGTGATTATGGATTGAATGAAATAAGATGTCCAAGATGTAATACTATATTTTGCGCATGTGAAGAAGATGAAACAGAAGATATGTATTACGAACCTTATTGCTACAAATGCGGTCAACGCTTGATTTGGAGGTAGAGAAAGATGACGTTGAATAAAGTAATTAGGGTTGCCGAAGAACTAAAGAGAGTTACTGAAGAAGCAGATAGGGCTGGGATAATTAACTATTCTGTAGACTCGAGGAAGAGAGACTTGTTTCATATCTATGATGAGAAAGTGTATCGAGAGATATTGGCCTCAATCAATAAGGAGCCAATCATAACTAAATTGGAAGACCATCCTGTGTTTGAATATGAATACGAGATAGAATATATGGGTTATGTCTTCACATTCTATACTGTGGAAAAATTATAAAGGAGAAAGAGATATGTTAAATATGGAATTAGTGGAAAAAATTGACGCTTTGGCGTTAGTAGACAAGGACGGATTTGTATTAATGCAAGAAAAGTTTCATAATTTAGAAGAGTCAGATACTCAGGTGGTTTTATTACAAGAAATTGAGGACGATAAGATAGCTCTATTAGTATGTGCCTCTGATTGGGGTATGATGAAGATAGCTCAATCGCTGGTGATGAGAGTTGCTGAGCGGACTGGTAAGCCATTCCCAGTTTTAGTATCACAACTAATGGGTCCAATACTTCATGAAGGGAGTGAAAATGATGGAGAGTAATAAATTAAAAGAACTAAATAGTATATCCTTAGTGGATGCTGAAGGCAAGATTATTGAGACAATTAATGTATATGACCCTGAGAATGTAACCATATGTATATTAGTTCGTAATAATGGCGAAGATGATGATTTAGCAATATCAAGTGCTTCACCTATTGATATGATAGTTATGGCTGATAACTTAATTAATAAATCTAGTGAAGTAACTGGTGCTAGTAGAAAATTAATATTGAAGACTATGCTACAGGGTTGAGAAATGAAATATAAGTTCAAGAGACGGCCTAGACCGTATCAACTGGGGGCCTTGAAAAAGGCTCTCAAGTTTGATAAATTAGCCATTTGGTTTGACCCGGGCTTGGGGAAAACAAAGGTTGCTATTGATTATTCAGCCATTCAAATAGCAAGAGGTAATCTGCAAAAGATATTGATAGTATGTCCATTATCCGCAATAGGGGTATGGGAAGATGAGTTTCCCGAAGATTGTCCTGAAGAGTATATGCCAATCATATTTCCTGTGGTTGGTGATATGAAGGACCGACTAAAGATATTGCAGGGAATTATGGAGTATAAAGGTAATAAGCCACAGGTAATAATAATAAACTTTGATAGCTTGAGAAATGAGGATATTCTACGTTTGATAAAGCAATGGGGTCCACAGTTATTGATAGTAGATGAGATACACTACACCAAGAATCATAATGCTCAGAGATCTAAGAAAGTATATGAGATTAGAAAGATATCTAAGTATTGTTTAGGATTGACAGGTACACCAATACCAAAGAACCCATTGGACTTATTTGGTCAATATAAGATTATATCGGATGATGTATTTGGAGCTGATAGAGGAGCGTTTAAACGCTTTAAGGAGCGCTATGCAAACATGAACTATAAGTTTCCATCGAAAGTTGATAGTTGGAAAAACTTAGATGAATTAGCTCGTAAGATACATACTTATGCGTATAGAGCTAAAGACTCTGAGTGCGTAGGGTTACCTGAGTTAATCATACGAGATATTCCGGTATACTTTACTGAGAAGAGTAAGAAAATATATAATCAAATGGCCACAGAAATGATAGCAGAGATAGATGAGGCAGAGGTAATATCAGTTTCAATGGCTGCGACTAAAGTATTGAAATTGCAGCAAATAACTTCAGGGTTTATAATGAAAAAGGACGAGTATCTGGATGGAGACACAGTCAAAACCAACAATGTTACCTTCCCAGTCGGAACAGAAAAGCTCGATGTGTGTATGGATCTTATCAACCGATACGTTGAAGACCATAAAATTATTATAGGTTGTAGGTTTATCTGGGAGATTAATCAGTTACAAGATAGGCTTGAAAAACAAGGAATTAATTGTCGTGTTATACGTGGAGGAGTTACAGGGGATGAACGAAGCGAAATACGTAGAACCTTTCAATCTGATGAAGATACTAGGGTTATAATATTTCAGATATCTGCAGCTACTGCTATGACGCTGACTGCAGCTGATATTGGAATATTGTATTCATCGACTCAGAAATGGGACGATTATTGGCAATGGTTAAAACGTATCCATAGAGAGGGACAAAATAAGCCTGTGTATATCTTGAGATTAGTTGTTAGAGGTTCCGTAGATACTGCTATAATAAAAAGTATTAACGAAAAGAAAGCCTTTACCGACTACATGGTTGACAGGCAATCAGTAAAGGACATAATTAAGATAATTGATTAATCAGGGAAGATGATATTAGACAAAGGTAATTCAGAAGGAGGCTGAGCTTCTCGCTTGGCCTTCTGTTCTTTAGCGTATGCTCTTCTTTTTTTACGTCTTTCTTGTTGTTTAGCACGAAACTCAGGGCCCTTAATATTATTCTGTATTAAGCCTAATTTTTTCCTTTGTTCTCTCATCCAATTTATATCAGTCATACAGTCATATAGTCCATCATCCACTACCACAGAATGACGTCTGAGCGCATCTATGTCTAATTTATATATTCTCGGTTCAATCTGTTCCAATATCCCTAATTCAATTAACTCTTCCTTGTAGAAATTAACAGTGCTTGGTATATAACCAGTATAGTCTGGTTCATTCATTAAAGAAAGGAGGACTTGTAAAGTCCTCTGATATTTTTTAGTCCAAGGTTGTATTCCTGGAGGCCCTCCATTTCCACTATTCATTACTTCTCCAAAAGGCCTTAAGAGCAGCTTCATTCATTTGGAAACCAGCAGCCTTTGGATGTCCACCTCCACCACATTCTTTTGCAATCTCACCGACATTAACTTTACCTTTACTTCTTAATGAGGCCTTATCTCGTAACATATCGAGAATAACTACATAATCTAGTTCAGGCACTTGATTGAGGATAAAGTTACCTAATGATGATGTGTATTGCTCAGCGGCTACAATACCAACATTGCGTCCTTGAGCATCTTTTACTAACTGTGTTCTACTTAAAGCAAAGTTTAGATACTGTTCTTCTTGGAACTTATCTGCTTCAACTATTGCCTTCTCTGTCTTGCTTAGATTAACTGAACCTGACAGTTTAAATCTCGCTACAAATGTCTCAGCACCTATCATTTTTAATAGTCTATTTAAGTCAAACGCCTCAGGTGAAGGTTCTGTACCATGACCCCAGGTATCATAATTATCTACCAAATCAACAAACTTTTTATAGTCTTGGATATTGGCATACTGGCAAAGCATATTATATAAATGATAAGTTGCACAATGAGAAGGGTCAGTAAAGGACCAATCATATTTACTCATTAGTTTCATACTAGAGCTATGATGGTCAATGTGTTGGACTTTAAATTCATTACATATTTGAGCCTGTTGCTCATTCAAGGATATATCGGTGAGATATACTAGAGTTTCTTTTCCAGCCTCTTTCAGGATATTTGGTAATACTTCGTTTAACTCCCTGTAATCAATAGCATAAGTTTGTATTTGTGGGTACACCTTTTCGAGAAGTACAGCACAACCTATACCATCTAAATCATTATGAGTTATTGCGTAAACTTTTTTAGCCATTTAATCTTCCTCCTTATAAGTATAAATATTATTTAATTCTATTGCTCTTCCGTCTTTTACTAATTTGTCAAGTCTTATTTTAGCTTGTCTACTTGATAGACCTAATGCGTTAACTACATCATCCACAGTAAGTCTTACTGCATCCGATAGTAGTTGTAAAACTTGGTCCCCTGCTCCTTTAACGTCATTGGATACAATAACCTGATAATTAAGTTCTCCTGGTTGGCCAAAGTTGAATGTCATACTAACATTACTTGGCTTACCAAATGAACGAAATTCTCTTTCAACTTCAATTTGGTGTTGTTGTTCATTGATAACTTTAGTATATAAAGCCGACTCAACCCAACCATGCCATAATACAGAACCTAACATTCTTTGGCCACCTCTTTCAGATTTACCAGACTTATTCCAGTGATGTATAACTATAACTGATGTTTTATAAGTATACCTCAAAGTAAGTAACCAGTTTAATACAGGTCTTATATCCCTTGAACTGCTTTCATCTTTATCGCCAAGCATTAAATATAAAGGGTCAAATATAATAAGTACAGGTTTTATCTTGGCTATGGAGTCTTCTAAAAATTGTCTATCCTCTTCATTTGTAAAGTCAAAGCCTTGGTTATTAAGGAAATACAAGGGTAAATCAAGAGGCATATTGACTGATAGAACACTTCCATTCATTTTAGCTGAACCATTTAAAGCTCCTCGAGTATGTGAAATTTTTATAACTCTGTCTTTAACTAACCATGGGCTATTTTCTTCTTGGATATACATAACAGGTCCTTGATGTTCCACAGGAAATTGACCTAGGAAAGGTTTGCCTGAAGCAACTGATACAGCCATATCTGTGGCTATAACTGATTTATATGTCTTAGGTTCTCCTGCTATCATACCATGTGAGGTTCTTTGCCATATATCTTTAATCATCCAACCCGGTTGTTCAATTTCCTTGCCCAATAATTCAGCATATGATGTCCATTGCTTTTCAAATGCAGCTTGTTTCTTTTGAATATTATCTCTTCCAGTATGTGTTAAAGCTTTGTCAATTTCAGTCTGAAGTCGTCTCATTTCATCTTTACGTCCACGATACTTGTTCCAATGACTACAGGCAACAAGCTCAAGTACTTTGGATGGTGAGATGCCTTGTTCTAATAATTGACATTCTAGTTCCCAAAGTTTTTCACTTCTGTCATGTAATAATATTTCATCTTCTCCCGTAATTAAAAGTGACAGAGTTTTGGGTTTAATTTGATTTTTAACTGAGTTAATAACTGATAGTAATCTCTCAGGACTAGAGTCTACAATAAGTTCCTCGTCAAATTGAGCAACTTCTTGTTCTACAGGTAACTGAGGAATATCATTTGGGTTGATAATACTTTCATTATACCACATGAGTTTACCAGGAGGACTACCTTCATATTTGTGGTTCCTTGTACCTGGAACTCTTAATACTTGGGTTAAATCCCAACCTCCTTTATCAGCCCCAATAAAATATGTTAGACTTTTGTTTAAGTGTTCAGCTTCTTGTGCTGGTAAAGGCTTGTCTAAAAACCATACTGCAGCATATCTTCCTGGAGATGACTCCCATGCTACTGATGGTTTTAATGTCAACTTTCGAGGGTCAACTTCATCTAGATCTGCATATAATACAGACATCTGTGGTATATTATCTTTAACTCGTCTACCTTGAGTTAATATGGATGGGCACCAATATAAATCATAATGAGCTTTATGACTTTCTTGAATATACTTTTTTATCTCTTCCAAGTCTTCTGGCCATTTGAAATTATGTTCTTCCCATTTACCTGTTTGATTTTTTGCCCCCTTAGGTGAGTTAGTACTTCTCAGTTTTCTTGGTAATGCTACATATCCGGGACCTTGATATTCCCAAACCCTGAAAATAGTACTAACATCACTCACTATTCTTCATACTCCTTTCATGCTTCAATTTCTCTCTTGGAGTCATGGGCCACTTATCAGGTAGGTCTTTTTCATCAATATACCAAACCCAACCGATTTTACTGCATTTTAATCTACCCTGGGATATTGCATATCTCACCTGAGCGGGTGTTTTATTATACTTCTCAGCAACCTGTTTAATTGATAGTAGAGCCATCCGTTCACCCTCCCTCTCTTAATATTTGTATCATATATTAATATTATATCATAAAGAGTTAAAATGGTAAACTGTTTTATTAAAATTTAATAAATAAGAGTTTTCAAGGAATACTAATTATGATATAATATAATTAATAAACGATATAATTTAATAAAGGGGATGACGTTAATGACTACAAAATGGGTTATATCGGTTAGAGCCGGTACCCAACGCAAGGATATTGTTATTATGTCAACTGAGGAAGAAGGACCTATTGAAACTTATCGTAGAGTTAAAAAGAAAGCTAAACAAATTGATGAGAAACTGGGAGGACAAGCTACTGTAGATATAATCTCTAGGTTAGTACCTTTTAAACCAAGGGGCTATAAACCCTTCAGTTCATGGTTATGGTGTCCGTATTGCGGTAAATGGAGAGTATTTAACTATGATGATTATTTAGGAGTAGACAGGTGTAGTATTTGTAATATATCGACTAGTGACTTTTATGTAAGGACCTATAATAATTTATGGGACAAAGAGATATGAGAAAAGTATTTAGTATATTCTTGATAATACTATGGGTGGCTCTTATGATACTTATATGGTATAATTTACTAAAAATACCACAGAAGATAATAAATGAGTATTATCAAGAAGTTACCACAGTATTTAAGATTGAAGGACCTAAAGAATATGAAGTCATTAACTCAGACTTTATGACATATAAAGGAGAATTTTATACAACATCATATTGTCCATGTGAGATATGTTGTGAAGAATACGCTTTGAATAGACCTGTGGTAAATGGGAAACGGATTGTATTTACTGCTTATGGTTATGTAGCCCAAGAGGGTATTACAATAGCAACTGACCCAGATATCATACCCCCAGGAACAAAGGTATATATCGAAGGTATTGGAGTTAGGGTCGCACAAGACGTAGGTAGAGCTATTAAAGGATACGATATAGATATCTACTTTGAAGACCACAGTAACTTGATTGATACAGCTGTTCGAAAGGTTTGGGTAATCAATGAGTAAGTTAATGAAAATAATTAAATGTGTCAGTTGACATTTTTAACCAATTATGATATAATTAATAAAATGTAATTATTAATAGGGAGGGATAAAAAAAAAAAATGATTATCGTAGTCGGTTGTGATAACACTGGAAAGACATCTTTAGTTAAGCATATAAAAGATAAGTTTGAGATACCTGAGAGTCAAAGATTTTATTCATTACCTCCAAAGAATGAGCTGGAGTGGAATCGATGGTATAAATTTATAAAAACTCATTTTATTCTTAACCCAAATGCAGTTTATGATAGGTTCTTTATCGATGAGTTTGTATATGGGCCATTAATGAGAGGAGGATATAAGATTGGTATTGAGAAAATGGCAGAATTAACTAACTTAATGTTAATTGCTCAACCCATCGTAATTTATTGTTGGTTACCATTAGTTAGTTTATTAGAGAATTATGATGAAAGGAGGCAGGTATTTAGTGCCTATGAAGCGTCCCAAATATTAACTCGTTATAATGAAGCTATAGACCAATACCCATTAAATTTACTTACAAATAAATTAGTCTTCAATTATAGCCAAGACTCAGACTATCGTGAAATTGACTTAAAATTAGAAAAAATATTATAAATGGAGGAAGAAGTATGGCAAATGTTTTAAATTTTACAGTGGATAAGTATCCAAACGATTTATTAGCAGATATTTTTAACCATCAACATGAGTTAGCAATTAAATATTTACCAATCGAGAAATCAAATGGCTTATGTCTTTATGATATAATTCCGGCTGATATTGATGACCCAAAAGCACAGGCAAAAATAAAGGATATGAGTTGGAGAGCAATCGAAGAGGTTGCTGAGGCTATTGAAGCTTTTGATAAAGGAGAGCAAATACACTTTTTAGAGGAATTGGCAGATGCTTTACATTTCTTAATTGAAAAGTATTTATTATGTGATTTTTACCCTTACCATGCAAATAGTTGTTCGCGATATTTTCCAACTCAGAACATAAAGCCCACAGGTGATCTGGCGTCTTGGTTCCATGATATAGGGCCAGTTATTCCTAAGGAAACAAGAAGGCCAGAGTTATATATGGCTGCTGCTGAGTATATGGTAGCTAGTGGGCTTACCTGTAATTGCCTGAAGAATAAACCATGGAAACAATCTCATGTATTAACTGATGAGCGTTATTTCAGGGAGAAACTTATAGAGGAGTTTAGAGCATTTATAAAACTTTGTTTTATAGCCGGACTTGATGCTACTGCCTTATACGATATGTACCTAAGGAAGAACCAGGTAAACAAATTCAGGCAGAAATCCAACTACTAGGAGGAAATAAAATGATTTTTAAGTGTTCAGACTTTGATGAAGGTTTCTTCAAATTAAATGAGTATTTATTTGATAGTCAGAACTATGACTATGAAAGAGGGGGAGTGACTGCCCATAAGTTTGATGTTACTATGAGGTCTCAGTCACCAAAATGTACTATCAATTTACATGACTTAAACTATACTATGAATAAGTGGAATATGCTCAATAACTTATATATTGACCCTGATGAGCTTGGTGTATTCTTAGGAAGACTACTTCACTACAAAAACCAAAGAAAGCATCAGAAATATATACCTGATATAGCTATGCAATTTAAGTCAAGACGAAATGTATCAGGGGCTTGTTTATTAAATATATCCTTAGGGTTTCATGGGGGGAAATGGTACTGCTTTGTTACTTCCAGAGCGTCTGAATTGACCTGTAGATGGCCTATGGATTTAATATTTATCAATGTATTATTAAGAACGATAGGTGATTACCTACAGATTGATTATACAAAGATAGAGGTTAGTTGGCATATGATATCTACTTATCAGTCAATAACTTCAATGCCTTATTTTTTAGTAATGGCAGGTAGAGAGGACTGGTTCGATGAACACACATTGGATGACCTAACACCCAAATCATGGCAATGGTATACTCTTAAGAGATATGATAAATGCTACAGAGATATAAATCAATATAGCAGCTATCGAGTTCAACGAAGACCTGTGGAAGCATATAAAATGCTTAAAGGCGAGATGCCCAGAAAACATATAATTAATACAGAGGACTTAACTATCAATATCGTGCCGTTTAAAGGAGTCTTGGAAGAAGATTACGATGAAGTTGATGTTCTCCATATGAATAAGGAAATCTTAACTGACTTGATAAATCAAGCCAAAGAGAATGACTTATTTGGAAAAGGGGGCTATAGATAATGAGAATTTTTTCTAATTTTGCGGAGGCGCTTAATGAAATTAAAAGAGATTTGGCAGAAATGGGTACAGAGATACATCCACAGACCATGCAAGATAAGTATGTGGGTGATAATCCTGATTATATTACAAAAGAACTACAGAATTATGATTACACCGTTAAGAACGCTGTTCTTAGCCTCGACGACTTATCGCCTACACAGCCTTGGGCAGATGCAGAGTTGGCTGAAAGACTCTCCGGACTCCCAATCAATCCAGGAGAAGCTTATAGATTACGAGACAGCATTTGGAATGAGTACCTACATGACGGGAGGTTTAGTTATACTTATGCTGAACGAATGGTTGGGCAGGTCGATAAAATTATCAAAGAAATTCAACTCAGACCCGAAAGTAGGCAACTGTATATCTCGATTTGGGAACAACATATTGATACGCATAATTTGGGCGGTCTTTCCAGAGTACCTTGCAGCTTGGGATATCTATTTCAACTAAGGAATGGTAAGCTAAATGTGACTTATATAATGAGGTCTTGTGATTTTGCTACACATTTCCATAATGATATTTATCTGGCAGTAAAGCTAATGGAGTATATTGCAAAATCGGCAGGAGTTGAACCTGGTAACTTTACTCATTTTATCGGTAGTCTTCATATTTATAAAAAGGATACGAAGGGGGTATTTTAATGAAGAAAATTTGGCCAATGGGCTGTAAGAAAACACCTACAGAAGATAAAGTTAATGAGCTATTAGCTGACCCGAAGTTTATTGCTCAGATGAAGATTGATGGAGTAAGAGGAATACTTCAGTTTGATGTAGATGGTACTCCACATTTAACAACCAGAGGAGCTAGTGTGGATGACCCTGAGACGCCTATTGAGATTACTCATAGGCTTCCTCAGTTACAAAGAAAGTACCCACAATTAGCCGGTACAATACTTGATGGTGAGATATGGTGCCCAGGGTATACATCTGCTGAAATATCAGGGATGGTAAGCTACAAATCAACTGTTCCTGTGGACCATCATATTAAGCTTCATGTGTTTGATGTATTGGCCATAAATAACAATATGACTATAGGATATATGTTAAAGAAAAGACTACTATTGCTAGATAATTTATACAAGGAGATTCTATGTACCCACAGAGGTATAGAAATAGTACCATTTGAGGTGACCAAAGAGGGCAAACAGAACCTATTGTATAAAGAACTTGAAGAGGGTCGTGAAGGTATAGTATTGAAAAACTTATCTTCAACATACAGATTAGGTAAGCCTGGAAGAGAAGCTAAACCTGTTAATCATTGGTATAAGGTCAAAAAGAAGGATACTATAGATGTTACAATAACAGGTAGTGAGCCTCCTGAGAAGTATTATAAAGATCCACAGACAGCTACCTTAGATTTAAGCAGATTGACTAAACCATATCAAATGGGCTGGTTTGGTTCTATAACATTTATGTTTAAGGATGAAGATGGTATTATGAGGTATGGTTCTTGCTCAGGTATTACTGACAACATGAAGAGTAAGTTATCGAATGGGGAACATCATATCAAGGATGAGTATGTAGGTATGATAATGGAGGTTGAGTATATGGAGAAGACATCTGATGGTAACCTAAGACATCCAAGATTTGTAAGGATTAGAGAAAGAGAGGAAAAATAATGGATAATAAATACTGTGAATATCCAATCCCTATGCCTAAGTTAAAAACTAAATCAGAAGCAAAAAGAATAAGCAGAGATAGAATGTTTATGGAAATAGCTCATATCGTAGCTTTACGAGGAACTTGTGATAGAGCTCAAGTAGGTGCTGTATTAGTCGACCCTAATAATAATATAGTCGCTATAGGGTATAATGGGGCACCTTCAGGTGAGCCACACTGTGATGAAGTTGGCCATATAATGTACCAAGGTCATTGTATCAGAACAGTTCATGCTGAGGAAAACTGTATTAATAAAATTGAGAATATGAGCGAAGGTAAATATACTCTATATGTAACACACTATCCCTGTGTAAAATGCCAAGTTACTTTGTATGAAAAAATAAAGAAGAACCCAGGGACTAAATTATTAATCGTCTTTGATAAAATATACGGTACTCCCACTACTTTTTCTCTTTTGGGTGATGTTCGCGACGTACTTCAGATAAGTAAATTTATAGATTAAATTTTCTAGTTGACATTTGATACTCAGTCATGATATAATTAATTATAAAATGAAATAGGGGGTAATAATGTGGTTTGTAATATTTGCCATTTAGGAGCTGACTCTTTGAATGGCCCATTAGAAGGAAGATGGGTAGGGCCAGAAAATGGCTCTCCCATAATGATGGTTGTTGGTGATTGTCCTAATCTTACAGACGACCAAAAGCATAAAGTTTTCACAGGACAAAGAGGAAGAATTGTTGATACAATTATTCGTGAGACTTGTCCTAATGCTAGAATATTTTATACTAATGTACTTAAATGTAGGGTGGTGGATGCAAATTCATTGACTAACGATATGGTAAAACTATGTATGGATAGTTTTGTAAATGTAGACGATATTAACCCACAGGTAATAATTACTTTAGGTAATATAGCTTTGAAGGCATTAACAGGAAAGTCTGGTATAACTAAATATAGAGGTTCAGAATTACAGTACAAAGGCTATAATGTAATACCTACTTTTGCTCCTGGAGCTGTACTGAAAGCACCAAAATATGAAGTTCAGTTTAAAGCTGATTTAACTAAAGCTTCTCTTGTTGCCTCTGGACAACAAACTTCAAATTTTGAATATAATTATATACCGGTAATGAATAAAGAGACGCTTAGGGACGCTTTAAATGCCTTACAGATGCTAAAAATCAATAATAAATTGAAATATTTATCATTGGATTTTGAAACTACGACGCTTGACTATTGGAGACCTGAAACTAAGATAATGTGTATGGGTATATGTGCTGATGGGCATACTACTTATGGTATACCTTTAGAACACCCTCAATCACCTTGGAGAGGTCAAACAAAGACTATGCTAAATTTATTCAAGCCGTTTCTGACAGACCCAAATATTCCTGTGGTAGGTAATAATTGGAAATTTGACCAAAAATGGGCTAGAGCTAAAGCAGGAATAACAATTAATTTTGGACCAGATAATATGCTTATTGACTATGCTAATGATGAGAATATACCTCATAGTCTTGACTATCAGGCTGATGTGTATTGTAATTCAGGCCAGTATAGTTCAGAAATTTCTTTTCCTAAATATGACCCTGTAGTTCAAGATATTAATGATGTGATAGCTCAATATGAAAGTATGAATTTGGCTAAACTTTTAAAGTATAATGCTTTAGATGCTTTTTATTCTTGGCATGTCTATCCTATTGTTTATAAAAGACTTCAGAATGACCCAAGAATGGAAAAAATATATAAATACTTGTTAGAGGCTGGTTCTCATATGTTTGTGAGGATAGAGGAACAGGGAATGTGGTTAGACCCGGAAAGATTAAAAGAAGCCACAGAAGAGTGTACAGTAAAACTTAATAAAGCAAAGTTCGAGTTAGACCGCTTGATACCTGAAGGATGGTGTGAAAAAAATCTTTCGAAAAAACAACTAAAGCAAGGGTTTAATTGGAATAGTACTAAACAATTGGGTCAACTATTTTTCCAAGAAGATGGTTTCAATTTTCCGGTATTAGCAAGAACAGAAAAAGGAGCTCCAAGTACAGCAGAGTCTGTAATTATTAACCTAGCCGCAGAGATAGACCATCCTGCATTAATGGGTTTACTTGAATACAGAAAATGGTCTAAATATATGAGTACCTATATTAAACCATGGACAGCTAAATTAGATGAAAATTCAAGACTTCATCCTACTTTTAAATTACATGGTACAGTAACAGGTAGACTGTCTGGTGAAGATGGTGTCCATCAAGTTCCAAGAGATAAATTTATTAGACGTATAATTGGGGCTCCACCTGGTTGGTCATTTATGGAAATAGATGGTTCTCAAATTGAACTTCGTGTAGCTGCAGCTGTATCTAATGAGAGTACAATGCTTAGAATATATGCCACAGGAGGAGATATTCATAGGACGACAGCTGCTCAAGTATCAGGAAAGAAACCTGAAGACATTACAAGTGATGAGAGAAAAAAGGCTAAAGCTGTTAACTTTGGTTTCCTATATGGAATGGGCTGGAAGAAATTCAAGGTATATTCTTGGGAAAAATATGGAATTAAAGTTACAGATGATGAAGCTAAACATTTCCGAGAAAGGTTCTTTGAATTGTATCATGACTTACCAAAATGGCATGATAAAATGAGACGTTTGGTTACTAAATTAGGTTATGTAGTGTCTCCAATAGGTCGTAAAAGAAGGTTACCTAATATTTATTCTTCAGACGATAATATCAAAGCAGGAGCTGAAAGGGAGGCTATAAATTCACCGGTACAAGGTTTTGGTAGTGATTATGTATTAGCCGCCTTTATAGAAATGTTTAGTATTATAGAAAAAGAAGACCCAAACTTTACAACTATCAGACCTGTGGGAACAGTACATGACGCCCAATATTATGAGATTAGAAATGATAAAGTTGATTATTGGGCTCCTAAAATTAAACAAGTATTTGATGACCCAACAAGACTACAGAAATGGTTTGGTTATACACCCCCATTACCTATTACTGGGGATATAAAGATTGGTAATCATTGGGGAGACGCCAAGGAATGGAATATAGGTGAACCTTTACCTTATGAAATGAGGTGAGAGAATGAAGATTGAAGTTGATTTTTCAGGTGTTGATGAGCCAACCGCTAAACAGATAGATTTAGTTTGTACTATGTGTGAAGTTTTATACATAGATAAGCCAAAGGAATATACTTTCGAAGCTTATTCAGAATTTATCGAACGATATATGGATGAGTTTAGATGCGCAGAGTATGAGGAGTTTGGAAGATACTATGAATATTAGGAGGTGATAAGATGAAAGTAAAGAATTTGAGGGCCAATGCCACAGAAATAAACAAGACACCGCATAAGATTAGATATATATTTGTGATAAAGATGAAAGATAACTCTCAATATGATACAATAGGAGTTACTATGACCTACAAAACCCTTAGCGAAAACATTAAATTAAATATAGACTCTGTAGCTGTGGTCGACTTAAAGACTAATATAGTATCGTATTTAAGACTCACTGAATTGAGGTATTTCTTAGACGAGTGGAGAGACAATTACTTCGACCCCGATTGGGATATCCCATATCAATTTTTTAAATAAATTTCGGAGTTGACATTTGTATAAAATTCTTGTATAATTAATTATACATTAAAAAGAAAGGGGAAATCATGAAGCTTAAAGAGGGTAAAGTTTCTATAGATATAGGTGATTGCGATGAGCTTGGTGTTCTTGAATTATCTGTATCTAAGGCAAAGAAATGGAAAAGTTGTCAAGTAGCTCATGACTACAAGTATGTGCGAAAATTAAGGCCTAAGTCAAAGACAAGACCTTTAACACTAGGTGGTTTAATACATGAATGTCTTGAGAAAAGGGCTGAAGGACAAAACTGGGTTCAGGTTATTAAAGACTTTAAGGTAAACGAATGGGCTAAACTATTTGAAGAGGAAAGGATTGAACTTGGTGATATACCAAACGATGCTTTTCGTATTATGAGAGGCTATCATTATTATTACCTGGAGTCAGATAAGAGGTATAAAACTATAGCCACTGAAGTTCCGTTTAGAGTAAGACTCAAAGGTACTATGATAGTATTGGTTGGTATTATTGACTTAATAGTACTAGATACCACAGACAACAGTATATGGTGTTTTGAACATAAAACAGCCAAGAGAGATATACCCACAGAAGAGTTCAGAATGACTGATGTTCAGACAACTGTCTATATTAAGGTAATGCAATATCTTGGACCTACTTTAGGATATGAGCCATCACAGGTGAAGGGTATTATGCTTGACTATTTAAAAACAGCTCCACCGACAATACCTGAAGTACTTAAAAATGGCACATTATCGAGGAGAAAGATTAAATGCGATAGGTACACCTACCTTGAGTGTATCAAGAAGATTGGAGGAGACCCAGCTGACTATCAAGATATACTGGAGTATATGGATACCAATGTATTCTACAAAAGAATACCTATAGTAAGGACACCTGAGATGGAAGATATTATCATAAAAGATATGATAACCACAGGGCATCAGATATTAATGATGAGTGGAACACCTCATGTAACACGAAATCTATCTTGGACTTGTGACCGACCCAAATGTGAGTATCGTGACTTATGTATAGCTGAAGTTCAAGGATATGATACAAGTACTTTGATAAAACTAAATTTTGATGTGGAGGAGGATGATGATGGCAAGGAAAGCGATGGAGATATCGACTGATTTTGATTTAGACCTGGAAGACTCAACAATGATGGATACAGTCCCACCGGATATGACAACACAGGCACCAGTATCTGTGGACCTAGGTGATTTTTCAGAATTTGAGCAGGGAATTGAAGACATAACATTAAAGTCAGAAGAGAATATCAAGGCATTATTATACGGACCAAATGGTACAGGAAAGACAACTATAGCAGGTACATTTCCAAGTCCTGTATTGATATTAGACGTAAATGAAAGGGGTACAAGAGTATTAGCTTCAGACGACGGTAAATGTAAGAAAAGAGCAGTTGATACTTTTGAGATGTTTGTTCAAGCCTACTGGTACTTAAGGTCAGGAAAACACAACTTTAAGACAGTAGTTATTGATAATGTTACAACTTTACAAGAGGTGGCTATGAGATATATTATGAATAAGGAGGCTGATTTTGAACTATCAAAAGACATGGATATGCCAACTCGAAGAGATTGGGGTGGTCTATCGCAAATAATGAAACGATGGTTAATTGACTTCAGAAACCTCCCAATGAATGTAGTTTTTATAGCCCAAGAGAAGAGAGACAAAGAGGAGGATTTAGACTCAGACGACTCATCAGTTTACCCACAGGTTACACCTTCTGTTAGGGCTATACTAGGGGCTGCAGTTGATGTTATTGGGAGAACTTATGTCAATGAAACAGTTAACGCTGAAACAGGTAAAACAAAACTTAAGTTTTGCCTACGAATTGCACCAGGACCGACTTACTTAGCTAAAATAAGATTACCGATAGGTGCTCAAACACCTAAGTCAATAGTCAATCCGACTTATGACGCACTAATAAAAATTATGAATGGTGGCTACAAGCCGAAAGGAGAAAGCAATGGCGAAATTTAATGTAGACTTTACAGGAGTAGGGGAAGGTTTTACCCTCCCACCTGAAGGAGATTATATTTGTAAAGTAACAGGGGTCGAATTAAAAGATGGGCCAAAAGGCAAATATTTGAATTGGACTTTAACTATTGGAACTGGGGAGTATAAAGGCACTAAGATTTATCATATAACCTCTTTTGCTCCCAATGCTTTATTCAACTTAAGAAACTTTTTGATAGCCTGTGGTAATGAAGTCCCTAGGGCAGCATTCCAAGTAAATACAGATACTTGCGTAGGCAAGGTCGTTGGAGTTACCACATATCATGATGAGTATGAGAAAGATGGCAAGAAGAAAAAGTCATTAAAAATTGATGAGTGTTACAGAGTAGTTAAAGGCAGTAATGGTTGGGTAAGAGTGGATGAAAATAAGACTGCTACTGATGCTGTATTGACACCTATAGAGGAAGAAGAAGAGATCCTTCCATTCGATTTGGATGATGATGAGATAGATATCTAGGAGGATACTATGGAGAAAACATTAGATATATCTGAAGTAAAAGGTGCTAGAGATAATATCAGGGACTTAAAAGTTTATGGTGATAGTGATACATTTGCCTTATTATGTAAAGCTAGTTCACAGGAACAGGGATGGATGAAATCCACGAAGGTATGTAATGTGGCTGAAGGCTGTGTAATGCAAGTAACAACTCAACAGAGAAACCCTGATGGAAGTTATGCTATAGCTGAAGCATTAACTTATGTACCACATATGAGATTAGACACAAGTAGTGAACCCAGAAGACTTGTGAGAATATAATGGCAAAGAAACCTGAAACACTTCTCTCAGAGAAAGTTCTCTCTCGGCTTCGAGCTGAGGGGGGTTGGTGGATGAAAGTACATGGGGGTTTATTTCAGGCTGCAGGAATACCTGACATAATTGGATGCTGGCATGGGAGATTTATTGCAATCGAGTTAAAGATGCCCGGTGAGACACCAACTCGATTGCAGGCTCTCACTTTAGATGCCTTAAAACAGGCCGGGGCAAGAACAGGAGTTGCATATTCAGTTAAAGAGGCATTAGATATCAGGGATGAAAATATTTGTTAAAATTTAATAAAAAAGGGGTTGACAAATCATCGGAACTCTGATATAATATAATTACAATCTTAATAAAAAAAAAGCCTATAGGAGGAGAATTATGGCTAAATTAGTAAAACCCGTAGAACAAGTTGTAGAAGACTTGGACGAAATGGACGTAGAAGAAATAGACGCAATGGAACAGGAATTAGTAGAGAAGACAGAAGAGAAGAAAGGAAAAGCTTCGAAAAAGCCGATAATTGGCGCTAATCAAGTTGGAACTGCTGACGTAGCTGCTATGCTTGGAATTACTGCAAGAGATCTAAGAATGTTCTTAAGGAAGAATTTCAGAGACATGACTAAAGAAAAGGGCCAAACTTATGTTTGGGAAAAAGACTCTCCCGAACTTCAGGCTGTATTAGATTCTTATGCAGCAAAGAAAAATGCTCCCAAAGCTAAGAAAGCTAAAGCTGAAACTCCAGCTGATGTTCCACAGACAAATGCTGCACCTATTGATTTAGATGATTTTGACTTGGAGGAAGACCTATAAGTCATAATCATATAGTACTATCCCCCAATAAAAAGAGGAGATTACAATCTCCCCTTTTTATTTTTAGTTAATATTATTCTCAAATTTTTTAATGATACATAATTCAATTAATCATAAAAGTCATATTCAAAAGGCATTTAAATGACCCTAAATTGAACTATTTTATCATCATTTTATCAAATCATACATCCGTTTCATGAAGACAATGGCATCTTGCCTAGTTATATTACTGTGGAGCATATAGTTTCCACTTAAATCACCTTTTAAGATATTATTAGCCACTGCCCAATCTATAGCCTCTTTAGCGTAATTGTCAGGAGTATTATCATTAGTCTCCCTCTTATCTTTTTCCAATAAATTTGCCACATCCTTTCTAAATATATCCATATTCTTGCCATGGTATGGGAACCAGTGCATAACATCACTGTGGTTAGAGGCTACTCCTAGTTTATAGCCTTCGGAGTGGTCTATAATTACTCCTGGCTCTAATGGGTCTAAGTTAAACATTTGACAAATATAAGCGCAGAAATTTATAGCATTATTGTAGGCCATATTAAAATATGAGGCATATTTTACAGGATTGTAGTTTACCATTTGTCCACCATTGTAGGTATGCCCTGGAGGTTCACATATCTCAAAGCCTATGTGAGTATCATTGGCCCTTTTACCAGTATTGGGGTTGTAGCCTGAGTGCCAGGTTCTCTTATCCCAAGGATAGTTTTGAATTATCTCAATATCGTCTATAAAAGCATGGACAGCCTTTTCAATTCCTGGTCTATTCCACCTTTCAGAGAAAGTTCTAGCATTTACTCCTGGTGTGGCAGTAGAATGAACTAAAATACCTTTCACAGATGGAAGCATTCGACCATCTTTCCAACAATCATTTTGAGTCTGCATTTTAACTACTAAGTTACTTAGTTTAATCATTCTTTATCTTCCCTTCTAGTAAAGTAGTAAGTAATGATTGACCCAACATAAGTTGCATATAATTCCACAGGTACTAGGCCTTTGATAAAGCCATAAGTTATAGCAGAGGTTACCATTAAAGTAATTATAGTCTTCACTTTAAATAATTCAGCTATATTTTTGACAAACTTAACTTTTGCTTCTTCCATTTCTATTCTCCCTTCTTTTTTTTTTTTAGCGTTAGGAGGTAGGGAGGAGAGCTACCTCTAACGCCTGCATAGATTATCTACTCAATAATCTGGAAAGTTTTCTATATCTCCCCTCTTTTCTAGCTTCACTTGATGTTGGAATATTATAACCTTCGTCTTGTAATAACTGAATTAAATCAATTAGTCTTTGACGTTCTTGCCAATCAGCAGAATTCTCCACAGATGCTGCATCGAAGAATGCAGGTCCACCCATTGTTGTTGAAACTCTAGATAAGTTTCTCACATCGTTAGTCTCTTTTCCACTCACTGCATCTAATAAATTACCAGCCCTAGTAAGGATTGGTATATTGTTTAATACATTTCCACCGTACCTAGCTCCTATCTGTGGTCCTTGTTCTTGGCCTAACATCTCTAATAGGGTTGTTAATACAGGAATATCTGTCTTCTCCCCGGGGTATTTTTCAAGTTCTTGACCTGTCCACCATTTCTGATTAGTTATAGACTCAATAGGAACTCTAATAATTGGGTTTATGCTTGATAGTAAATCAGCAAGAGTATTAGAGTTTATAGGGAGTCTAGTTAAGTCTTGATATGGTAAGTCCATATCTACATACATATCACTACCTTTAGGCTGTATAGCAACCATATCTTGGATATACTCAGGTTTTTCTTTCCAATCAATATTCTCACCAGCTATAGCATTTTGGACATCATTAATTCTTGCAAATACTCTTGGGTTTTTAACTAATACTTCTAACTGTAGTGGAATATTTTTCCTTGTCCATGTGTAGAATGGAATTATACGTTTCATGACTTTCCTCTCGAAAGGAGTCAAGTCGAAGTAATCAAACAAGAATTTTTTAGTTGTAGCTGCCGCTTGCTCGAATGACTGTCCTTGCTTTAAGTTGTGAATAAAGCCTGTCATTCTGGTCCAGCCATCTGTTGCATAGGTAGCTTTTCTCATAGCTCTTGAGTAACCACTTTCAGTTTTACCTGTTAAGGTAGGTAGCTCATGCTCCATTATTGAGTCTACGATACCCATTTGTTGAGCTTTTTCATATATATCTTTATAAGGTATTTGACCGTTAGGAGTATCAAGGAAACCTTCAGCTCCCCTTAGTACTCTCAGTCCTTCAGCATACTCCATAGGGTCAGTAACACCCATTAAGTAGTTATTAAATACGTTACCTTGAAAATCTCTGAATATATGACCTGGGTTCCACAGGTATGCAGCTTTCTTATATAGCCTAGACATACTGTCATAAATTTGAACCAAGCCATTCTTCTTTTGTTTATTAAACATAAGACCAAGGTACTCATTATATAAGTTAACCATTTCTTCAGGTAAGAAGATTATCTCAGTATCGTCCATAGTAGCTCCAACTACATCACGAGCTTGCTGGAATATCTTATTACCTTCTTGGTCTAAACCTACTTTATATGCTACATATCCTTCAGGGACAGAGCCACCAGTCATTTTAGTTATATCAGTAGCATGAAGACCATACTCTGCTATAAACTCATCACCAAATTTTCTAAATTCTTGAGCTTTTATAGCTCTTGTACCACGAAGACTCATTGCTACAGCAGCATCTTCAGTTAACCAATCTGATTTAAGTAATTTATTGACCTCAGATGGTCTAGTAGCTTTTGTAGTCCTTTGCTTTAAGTTCGGGTCCATTTTGGACAATTCAGCCAGAAGAGTATCAAAATTATCTCCTGTGGCCTGTTCAACACCTGTACCGAAGATAGTTTTAACTACATCAGCCTCTTCCCCCCTAAGTACTCTCTTTGGTATAAAAGGCACATATTTCTCAAGCTCATTGATTGGAATACCAAGTTGTCTGTATTGCTTAACAACTGAGTTTCTCCATTTCAAGAAGTTGTCTAAAGCTGTTATTTGTCTATCAGACCAACCAGCTGTTAAATTATCCACAGGTCCTTGAGCATCTTGTTTGGCATATAATGGGAATGATTGTTGTCTTATAGCTTGCCTTGACTTGGGGTCTAGCCACATACCTTGTTGTTTGGACATAGGCCTAGCCTCAAATTCCTGCCTATAGTTCCATTGTTCTAAGTCAAATTCTCCTGTAATCTCATCTTGCCATGTTATCTCTCTTTGAGGCATTTCAACCTGGTTGTATAATCTTTCTCTAATTTGTTCAAGGTTATCTATTGACTCACCATGTTCGTCGGCGAAGTTTACTGAGAACTCTATGAGTTTATCGACATCTTCGGTGGAGGAGAATCTTAATCCCGGATCTATTCCATCCAGAAACTCTTGGACACTATTATATTCCTCTTCAAGGTTAAACCTAACGAAGGTCTCTGCCCGGGTTAGGTATCCATCCATACCATCCTCAATATCCTCCGGAAAGTAATATCTAATGGTATCATCAAATTCTTCGGTTGGATAGAATTTATTTACATTACCCGAAAAGTCAAGTTCGATTTCCTCTATATTCAAACCAAATTTCTTACCAATTTTCTTGAAGTTCGACGGTATCTGCTGGTCATAGAACTTTCTCATACCTTCGCCACCGATAGTAATGTTAGTACCGGAAACAGTCTTAACTGTTTCTCCCATCCTTTGTAAGTCATCAATAGCCTTCTGGGCGGCCTCTTCACTATGGTATATATAACCCCAAGCGTTACCGTTTTGGTCAACTACTTGCCAGCCAGAGGGCATACCTTGGGACCCGTCAACAGGGCGGAGAGCCATCATCTCAGGTTGCTCATCCACCCACCTAAGCATTTCTACAGGGTCCATATCAGGAGGCATTCTATCGATTAGACCCTCAGTAGATGGGTTTTTACTTATAGGTTGAATTGTAAAAGTATCTGGTGTGGTATCAAGTAACTTACGAGCTATATCAGTACCCACAATTTCAGGGAGTTGCTCTCTGGTTATTGGCCTAGACAGAACTTCCTCATTATTTTTATAAGCCCTTAGCCATTGACTATTTTGATTATATTGAATAGTATCAATATTATCTGTTATGGCTTGGCGCCATCTATCAGCCTGTTGTTTACCTGTGGACCAAGCTATACCATCATACCCGTTATCGGCAGCATACCTTAAAAGACGTTTCTGCACATACTCATCCCAGGTATTTCTAAACGGTGCGTCTGGTACACCCTCCCACTGAACCCTGTTTTTCTCTAGAAGTCCTTGATATTTCTCCAAAACTTTCATGTCTTCAGGAGATATCTTAATAGCCTTATCGTCCAAGTATTTTATAAAATTTTTTAGTCCCTCATTTTCTAATGACTTTATTGCCGCTTCTGAGTGAGGGAAGCCAAAAGATTTATTATTAATTATAACTTCTCTGACTTCTTCTTTGGTGAAGGCCATTTCTTCCGCTGTAGGGGCCTTATACCCAAGTTCTCTGTATCCCTTATCACGTCCGGTTTGGTGCCAATCAGATTGTATCTCATCAATAAATAATATCTTTCTACCATCTTCTGTATAACGAGTATCAAATCTTGTGTGGGCAACTACGTTTGGCTCTTTCCAGTGGCTAGAACGATATTGAAGGGAATCAACTGGAGTAGTAGCTATTCCTTGGGCCTCGAGTTCTTGAAGCCTACGGTTCATAGTAATAAACTCTTGGCTCTCACTACCTAGCTCTTCACGAATATCATCTATACGAGAGGCTAGTTCTTCATATTCCATTTTAAGGGAATCAATGTCTCCAGTTACTCCTCTCTTAGGCCGAGCATAATCTTCAGGTAGAATAAACACTAATTCAGTATATTCTTCCCCGCCAGGCTGGGTGTGATTAGAGTATCTAGTAGCATCGACTACACTTTGTTCTAAATTTATTACCTCAGGACGTAATTCTAGCGCATCATTGAAACCTTCTATATCTTTAAAAGCAGAATGTACTAGGTAAGCTTGTTCATCACTTATATGATAATGTGAAGCTATTTTTCTGTCAATCCTTCTCCAATAGTCCATAGGAGGATTATTGCCCATCTCAGCATATAAGCTTTCAATATAATCCTCTGCCTCTCCTTTGTTTATACCCAGTTTTTTAAATACTTTCTCTACTGGGTCATCTGTTTTCCACACTTCTTGAACCTCAAGTTTATTTCCAGCTACCCATTGTTGAACTTCAGCTTTAGTCACATGAGTTTTACCCTCAAGCAAATCGTCTATAAATGTCCATTTAATCTCTTCTTTTTTAACATCCTTGTTCTTGAGGTAGTTCTTGAACTGGTCTACAGACATACGATTTGGCATTTTATCGACAACTTCTTCTAATCTGGATACAAATATCGGGAACTCTTGTTCTGC
>ENA-UOYA01000740-UOYA01000740.1-activated-sludge-metagenome-genome-assembly--contig:-NODE-740-length-39292-cov-15.699977_pt1 | contig 39292 bp, 36 predicted proteins | sample MGYA00238163_ERZ764804 | MGnify/ENA primary metagenome ERZ764804 (study PRJEB28919, sample SAMN05720223) | activated sludge metagenome | isolation source: Anaerobic digester | place: Hong Kong...
CCTGTAAAAAATCTGTTGAACAAATTTGTTCAACAGATTTTTTTATATTTTTGTGAATCAGAACACATTTTTGTTAACATGAACCTGAATAAAATACTTGCCGGATTTATTTTTGCCGGAAGAGGGATTCGTACTGCATTCATTTCGGAAAGAAATTTGAAAATTCAAACCTGCTTCGTTGTGTTGGTCTTACTTTTCGGATGGTTATTGCATATTCGGATCGTAGAATGGTTAATTTGTCTTTTGTGTTTTGGACTGGTCATCGGTATGGAACTGATAAATACTTCCTTAGAAAAACTGGTCGATTTGGTTTCACCAGAATATCATCCCTTGGCGGAAAAAGTCAAAGATATTGCTGCAGGCGCCGTATTGTTTGATTCTATTATTGCGGCAATTATTGGATTGATAATTTTTGTCCCGAAAATTTGGGAATATATTCTTCGCTGGATTTCATCTTGAGTAAAGTCTAATTTTCGTAATGTTTTTATCCGAAACCACAGCCTTATGAAAACCAATTTTATTGTTGACTTTATCAACCTCATGTATCCGAATCTTTGCCTTATTTGTGGAGAAAATTTGATGAAAAACGAAGATTATCTTTGCATGAATTGCCTCCATCAAATTCCTAAAACAAATTATCATCTTTTTCCCGACAATCCTATTGAAAAACGTTTCTGGGGAAAAGCCGAAGTGTTCCGGGCTACTTCTTTCTTCTATTTTCAAAAAGGGTCACTTTTTCAAAAACTTATTCACGAACTCAAATACAACGGAAACAAGGAAATTGGCGAATCGTTGGGAAAATATGCCGGAGCAGATCTAATAAGTTCAGCCGATTTTTCCACAGTAGATATGATTGTACCGGTACCTTTGCATCCAAAAAAATTTGCCAAAAGAGGTTACAACCAAAGCGAGTGGATTGGTAAAGGTTTGTCGAGCGTTATGCAAAAACCACAAATCACCAATAATTTGATTCGCGTAAAAGAAAATACCACCCAAACCAAAAAATCGGTTTACGAAAGGTTTGAAAACACTGAAGGAATTTTTGATTTGAAAGATGGCTTGTTGTTTTCGGGAAAACACATATTGCTGATTGATGATGTATTGACTACAGGCTCAACATTGGAAGCCTGCGTCCATGCACTCGAAAAAACTGAAAACAAAAATATCAAAATCAGCATTTTTACTTTAGCAGTTGCTTAAATTTAAACCCAATTATGAAAAATAGAATTGAAATTGTTAAGGGTGATATTACAAAACTACAGGCAGATGCCATAGTAAATGCTGCCAATCGAACTTTGTTGGGTGGAGGAGGTGTGGACGGTGCCATTCATCAAGCGGCCGGGCCTGAACTATTGGAAGAATGTAAAAAGCTTGGAGGATGCAATACCGGTGAGGCAAAAATTACCAAAGGATATCATCTCCCTTCAAAATACGTTATTCATACCGTTGGACCTGTATGGCGAGGCGGAGATAAAAATGAACCGGAATTATTGGCTAACTGTTATAGAAACAGTTTGCTTTTAGCAAAAAAATACCAAATTCACTCTTTAGCTTTTCCTTCCATTAGTACAGGCATTTACGGCTATCCCATAGAAAAAGCAAGTGTCATTGCGTTGCAGGAAATTGCAAAATTCTTAAAAACCGAAGAAATACCCGAGAAAGTCATTATTGTTTGTTATAGCGACCATGATTATCAAATCTATCTGCAAAACTTCAATCAAATATTAACTTCCGAAAAAAATTGATTTTCTCTTCTCTTTCACTCCATTTCCCAACCTTTTCAGACAATAAAAATTACAGAACACTGCATAATTCTACTAAATTATTTGTATCCAATTGTTTGTATTTCTGTCTTTGTGGATATATTCTTCCAAAATCGGAAAACTCGGAAAAATGTTATAATTTTGTAAATTGAAATTTAAAAAGCAAAAGAATGGGACTTATCAATTTATTCAATAAAAACAAGGATAAAAACGAAAATTTGGAACAAGGATTACAAAAGACCAGAGAAAGCGTTTTTTCCAAATTATCACGGGCAGTAATCGGAAAATCGAAAGTGGATGACGAGGTTCTCGATAAGCTGGAAGAAGTTCTTATCAGTTCCGACGTAGGCGTTGAAACCACTTTGCGAATCATTGAAAGAATAGAGAAACGTGTGGCTCGTGATAAATATGTGAATACCAATGAACTAAACAACATTTTGAAAGAAGAAATTGCAGCACTTCTTTCTGAAAATAATACGGAATCCTTTACCGATTTTAATGCCGAATTGCCCGCAAAACCTTATGTGATCATGGTTGTGGGCGTAAATGGAGTGGGGAAAACCACTACTATCGGAAAACTTGCCTATCAGTTTAAGCAGGCTGGTAAAAAAGTATATTTGGGAGCTGCCGATACTTTTCGTGCTGCTGCCATTGAACAGTTGGTAGTTTGGGGACAGCGTGCCGGCGTTCCGGTTATCAAGCAGCAAATGGGATCCGACCCGGCTTCTGTGGCTTTTGATACACTTTCGTCGGCCAAAGCCAACGATGCCGATGTGGTCATTATCGACACGGCAGGACGTTTGCACAATAAAGTGAATTTGATGAACGAGCTGTCAAAAATAAAAAACGTAATGAAAAAAATTATTCCCGACGCTCCTCATGAAGTATTGCTGGTTCTTGATGCTTCTACTGGTCAAAATGCTTTTGAACAGGCAAAACAGTTTACAAAAGCAACTGATGTCAATGCACTGGCTATAACAAAACTTGATGGCACTGCCAAAGGTGGCGTTGTAATTGGAATTTCCGATCAGTTTAAAATCCCGGTGAAATACATTGGCTTGGGTGAAGGAGTCGACAACCTGCAATTGTTTGATAAAAATGCTTTTGTTGAATCCTTGTTCGAGTGATTTTTGCGTATAATCCAAACTTTTAAAATAATGTCGTTTACCGATTCAATTTCAGCATGAAAAAAACAGTTGATGTAATTACTTTGGGTTGTTCTAAAAATCTTGTCGATTCCGAATTGCTGATGCGGCAGTTTGAAGCGTTGGGTTATCAGGTTCGCCACGATCCCCAAAATCCAAACGGTGAAATTGTTATTATCAATACTTGTGGCTTTATCGGCGATGCCAAAGAAGAAAGCATTCGTACCATTCTTCAGTTTGCCGAAAGAAGAAAAAAAAATAAAATAGATAAATTGTTGGTAATGGGATGTTTGTCTCAACGTTATCAAAATGAATTGCAAGCCGAAATACCTGAAGTGGACAAATTTTACGGAAAATTTAATTTTCCCGAAATACTGACCGATTTGGGACAGGATTTTAGAGCCGATTTACGTTGGGAACGTACCTTGACAACACCCTCGCACTATGCTTATGTTAAAATTTCGGAAGGATGCAATCGCACTTGTTCCTACTGCGCCATTCCTTTGATCACCGGACGACATCGTTCACGTCCAATGGAAGAAATCATTAATGAAGTTCAGAGCCTGACAAGCAAAGGGGTTAAAGAATTTCAGCTGATTGCACAGGATTTAAGTTATTATGGAGCTGACCTCTATAAATCGTTAAAGTTACCGGAACTGGTTGAACGGCTGTCCGATATTCCGGGAGTTGAATGGATTAGATTGCACTACGCTTATCCTGCACAATTTCCTTACGATTTGCTGAAAGTGATGCGTGAACGCGACAATGTTTGTAAATATCTGGATATTGCACTTCAACATATCAGCGACAAAATGCTGAAAGTAATGCGAAGAAATTTCACCAAACAAGAAACTATAGAACTGATAGAAACAATAAGAAAGGAAGTTCCGGGCATCCATATACGTACAACCATGCTGTTGGGACATCCCGGAGAAACGGAAGATGATGTGGAAGAATTGAAAAAATTCATTAAACAAACCCGATTCGAAAGATTGGGTGCCTTTGCTTTTTCCAATGAAGAAGGAACGTATGCCTTTGATAATTATCTTGACAATATACCTGAAGAGGAAAAACTAAGAAGAGTTGATGAAATCATGGCTATTCAGCAAAAAATTTCAGCCGAAATCAATCAAACCAAAATTGGCAAAAAGCTGAAAGTTATCATTGACCGACAGGAAGGTGAAAACTTTATCGGTCGCACAGAATTTGATTCGCCCGAAGTTAATCCGGAAGTAATAATTTCGGACAAAGTACAGGGCATAGAAATTGGCAAATTCTATCTGGCGGAAATTGTCGATGCCGATGAATATGATTTGTATGCCAAATAATCATCTGAAAAAACTAAAAAAATGAATTACAAGGATTTTATTCAAAAAGTTTCCACTCAAACCACTCTTACAAAGGAAGAGACAGAGAAATTGCTCGAAACCGCAATAAATGTATTCTTAGAACAGTTGACGGAAAACAAAAGCATTGGTATTCAAGGATTTGGAACTTTTGAGCTTCGAAAAAAAGAAGAACGCATCATTGTACATCCGGCAACAAAAAAGCGATTGCTCATGCCTCCAAAACTCACGGTTCACTTTAAATCAAGCAATGTATTGAAAGAAAAACTCAACAATCAGCTGAAAAATGAATAACGAAAAATTAAGTTTGCAGGAATTTATCGATTTGTTTGCACAAAAGGCAAATTTAAAAAATAAAACAGCCGAAGACTTCATAAAAAATATCGTTTTGGTAATTGAAGAAGCTTTGCTGAAAGGAGAATCGGTAAAAATTAAAAATTTTGGCGTTTTCAAACCACAGTGGATCGAACCCCGCAAAAGTGTTGATGTCAATAGCGGAAAAGAAATTATTTTGCCGGGGAGCTATAAAATTGGATTCGCGCCTGACGAAAATTTGCAAAACATTGTAAATGAGCCATTTTCTTATTTAGAAGCAGTGGAACTTGACATTATCGATTCTTCTGAAAAAAAAGAAGAAGAAACACTCGAACCCTTAAAAATATTTAGCGAGCAGGCTGATGAAATTAAAAGCATTATCGCTGAAATTCAGTCCATGTCTGCACATCCGGACGTAAAAATCAGCGAAAATAAAGAAAAACAGGAGAAAATAATTCCAACAGAAAACGAGCACAAAAAATCAGAAATATTCTTAGAGCCTGAAATAAATAACACTGATATTGTTGAAAATGAATCACTAAAATATCTTAATGACATAGAGAATATCACCTCTGAAAATATTTCTGAAGAAAAGCAGGAAGAAAAGAACAATGAAATTTTTGATAAGAAAAGCAATCATCAGAAAGAAAACGATTTTTCGGAAGAATTTGATGAAGACATTAAATCAGAGCCAATCGGTATTCCTTTTCAAGCTTATGTGCCATCGGAGGAATACGAATTTCATGAGAATACTGAAAAAAAGCGTTATTCATGGATTTGGATTCCCGTTGTTCTGATACTTTTATTGGGCGGAGCAGGTGCATTGTATTATTTCTATCCTCCGGTGAAGAATTTTGTAAATTTAAAAATGACTAAAAAATCGCCGGTTCTTGCTGAAAAGAATCTCCCCTCTCCTGCCGTTCTTACAGATACGATTCAACAACAAAGACAGCCGGAAAAAGTGGACAGTTTGCAGATTTTATTCGATACGCCTCGAGCTTATTCCGAATTTATTGCTAAAGAACGCATTCGCAGTGGAAGCAGATTGGCTCGGATGGCCAAACGTTATTATGGAGCTTCGGAATTTTGGGTGTATATTTATGAAGCCAACAGAGATAAAATTCCTTCTCCCAATGATGTTCCGGTGGGAACAATGATAAAAATTCCCAAACTGGATGCACGATTAATCGATGTTTCCAATCCGCGTTGCATGGAGAAAGCCAAAGAACTAAGTGATTTGTATCTTTCACTTTCCAAATAAAAAAACTGAAGAATTTTTCTGTTTTATTCAATCAAAGCTTTTTCCGCCTGATGAACTTTTTCGAAGGTAAATTGCGCTAAAATTGCTTCCTTGTAAGCTTTTATCTGATCGTTGCACAAATTGCCAATACTGCCTTCAAGTGTGTGATGAAGATTTTTTTGTGGTCGGAAAGAATTATTTTGAATTTCGGAAGCAACTTTTTTATAAGCATCTCGAAAAGGCATGCCGTTTGTTGCCAGTTCATTCACTTCTTCCACGCTGAAAAGATAATCGTAACGTGGATCATCCAAAATATGAACATTAACTTCAATTTTTTCCAGCATCAGTTTCGTCATTTCGATACAATCTATCATTTCATTGAAAGCCGGTATAAATACTTCCTTAACAATTTGTAAATCACGGAAATACCCTGATGGCAAATTATTGGTTATCAACAAAATTTGTTGAGGTACTGATTGAATTTTATTGCATTTTGCTCGAATCAGTTCAAACACATCCGGGTTTTTTTTGTGGGGCATAATGCTGGAGCCAGTCGTAAATTCATCAGGCAATTTAATGAAACCAAAGTTTTGAGAATTATAAAGACAGGCATCGAAAGCCAGTTTGGAAAGAGTTGCAGCCACACCGGCCAAAGCCGTAGAAACGATTCTTTCCATTTTTCCACGTCCCATTTGTGCATACACCACGTTGTAATTCATGCTGTCGAATCCCAATAAATCGGTTGTCATTTGTCGATTGAGCGGGAAAGAAGAACCATAGCCGGCAGCTGATCCCAGCGGATTCCGATTGGTTATTTTCCACGCGGCCAGCAACAGTTGCAGGTCATCGGCCAAACTTTCGGCATAAGCGCCAAACCACAAACCAAAAGACGAAGGCATGGCAATTTGCAAATGGGTGTAACCGGGCATTAAAATATCCTTATAACGCTCGCTTTGCGCCTGACAAACTTCAAAAAGTGAAGAAATAGCACGAACCGTTCTCTCAATTTCAGCACGTGTAAACAATTTCAGATCCAACAAAATCTGATCGTTACGTGAACGACCACTGTGAATTTTCTTTCCTGTATCTCCCAAAGCATCTGTCAGTAAAAATTCAACTTCGGAATGCACATCTTCCACTCCTTCTTCAATTTTAAATTCGCCTTTCTCAATGGAACAATAAATCTTTTTCAATTCGGCAATCAACAACTTCGTTTCTTCAGCAGTGAGTAAACCAACCGTATTGAGCATTCGGGCATGAGCTATCGAACCCAAAACATCGTATTTCGCCAGAAATAGGTCTAATTCCTTATCTCTGCCAATCGTAAACGACTCTATTTTTTTATTCAAAGGCAAATCCTTTTCCCAGAGTTTAGCCATAGTAATGAAACTAAATGTTTTGAAGTTACGAATATAAAGTTAAATTGTTACAAATTTGAATTGTTAAATGCATTGGCAATAGCTTCGGCAGCCAGATTAACTCCTTCTTTCAGCTTTTTATCGACCATTATTTTTAACATGGCAGGTATTTCAGCCTTGAATGTTAATTTCATGCGTGTATCATTTTCATCTTTTTCTACCAGTTGAATCCACGCATTGGCTTGAACCGGAAGTTCACGCAATTCAAATTTTATAGTTTTAAACGGTTCTTTTTCAATAATTCTAAAACCAATCCTGCCAAATCCTTCTATAGAAAAGGAACAGCTATCTTCCGAAAATTCAATGTCTTTTATTTGATCTTCAGATAATTTATTGTTTATCAGTTTATTGAAATTTTGTAAATCGACAAATTTATTAAAGATATTTTCTGCATTTGAATTTATCTTTTTAATTTCACTTTCGTAAGTTACCATAAATTTTTTCTTTCCATTAAGATTCTAATCCCCATACAGAAGGATCCTTGTGCCATTCCTGCAATGTCTTCATATCTTCCTGAGTAATATAGTTGGTGGTCAGTGCCTGATCGAGAATGGCTTTGTAATTGCACAAGGAAATATGCTTAACTTTGGCCTGTTTGAATTTTTCCTCAGCTACAGGGAATCCGTAATTAAAAATGGAAATCATTCCCAATACTTGCGAGCCATTGTTACGAATAGCTTCCACAGCTTTCAAACTGCTTCCTCCTGTCGAAACGAGGTCTTCTACAATCACTACTTTCTGATGAGGACGTAAATCACCTTCAATCAGGTTTTCCAAACCATGATCTTTCGGTGTGGGGCGGATATAAATAAATGGCAGATTCAACGCATCGGCAACCAGCACTCCCTGAGCGATTGCGCCGGTAGCTACGCCGGCTATAACTTCCACATCGGGAAACAATTCCATAATCAAACGTGTTAATTCGATTTTGATATAATTTCTGATGGAAGGATACGAAAGTGTTTTCCTGTTATCGCAATAAATCGGTGATTTCCAACCTGAAGCCCAAATAAAAGGATTGTTGGGCTGAAGCTTTATTGCCTTAATCTTTAAAAGTTTTTCGGCAATGTTTTTTTCCAAAGTTTTCATTTTGGGATAGTTATAAAATTGGTAAACAAAAACTGTTTAATTTTTCTGCAAAGTTAAGCAAAGTATTTAAGAAGTTAAAACAGAATTTCTCCAATCGTTTGAGAAATTAATTAATCGGAGGTAGAAAAGCATCTTCTATATGTTCGATATGGAAAGTTTGTCCGGAAGGAATAACAGAGATGATGTCGAAGCGTGTTTCTCCTTCCCAATTGTTTTGGAAAATATATTCTTGAGCTGCCTGAACGATATTTCTGATTTTTTTGGGAGTAACGGCATCTTCGGGATGTTCAAAATTTTCCGTTGAACGTGTTTTAACTTCAACAATAATCAATAAACCATCTTTTTCGGCCACTATATCCAGTTCAAATTTTTGCGCATGCCAGTTGGTATGTCTGATTTTATATCCCTTTTCTCTCAAATAAGCTTGCGCTCGCTCTTCTCCTGCATTACCAATATCATTATGAGCCGACATATCGAAAAAATTTTGCGAAAATTTGGAAATTCAAACAAAAAAAGCCGCTCCAAAATATAAGAGCAGCTCTTTTATTAGAAAATAATGAATTTATTTTTGACTCTGCTGCTGAGCTTCCTTTATCATTTGTTCGCTGGCATACATGTACACTTCTACGCGACGATTGGCTGCTCTGCCGGCAGCAGTAGAATTATCGGCAACCGGCTCAGAGAAATTTTTACCAATAACATCTTTAATTTGAGAAGCAGGAACACCTTGCGATTTCAAAAAGTTGGCCACAGCCTGTGCTCTTTCCTGAGATAATTTCTGATTAACTTCCAGTGAACCTGTGTTATCGGTATGGCCAATAATGGCGATATCCATAGTGGGGTTCTGAATCATGATCTGCGCAAATTTTGTTAAAGCATCTTTAGAAGCAGCATTTAAAGTACTTTTGTTGGTTTCAAACAAAATTCCCGATTCAAAAGTTACCCTTACTGCAGGCAATCCATTGATGTCGGTAGTTGTTTCAACCTTGGCGCCTTCAATTGCTGCAGCTTCCTGAGCTGCTTTATCCATTTTTTTACCAATAATTGCACCTGTTGTAGCTCCAACAGCGGTTCCAATTGCAGCACCAATTCCTGCGCTTTTAGCATCTTTACCTATCAATGCGCCAATTCCGGCACCTACGGCAGCACCCGCACCGCTTCCTATCAAAGCTCCACTGGCGGTTTTACTCATCGATTTGCATCCTGAAAAAATAATAGCTGCACTCATCACATAAATCATAAAAACATTTCTGCTTTTCATGTCTGTAGAATTTTAAAGATTATTTTTAATATTTTAAACCAGGAATAGTGACACCGGTGGGGATCGAACCCACGACCCACAGATTAAGAGTCTGTTGCTCTACCAGCTGAGCTACGGAGTCGTTTTATAATTTCAAAAAAGTGTAAGAATAAACTTACTTCTCTCCTTTTTTGTATTGCAAAGATAGAAAGATTTTTGAAATTTTTTCACTTTTGATTTTAAAAAAATCGGCTTTGTCAATTTTTTATTAATTAACTGCCAAATATTCAAATATTTATAAAGTTGAACAATTTACTTCATTTTTTTATTTAATGCTTGGAAAAATTTCAAGCAAAGATGTATATTTCTTTTTATATCTTTGTGTAACCTGCATTAATTAAAAAAAATTCAAAAAATGAATGAATTAGAATCTCTTTTCCAACAATTTACCGGAGAAAAAGTTCTTCTGAAAGAAGAATTGTCTGCTTCCGGATCACACAGAAGATATTTTAGACTCGAGAGCAAGCACTTTTCTATTATCGGAGTTGAAGGAACTTCCATTGAAGAAAACAGGGCTTTTATAGAAATGGATAAATTGTTTCACAAAAAAGGATTGCCGGTTCCGGAGTTTTACATTCAAAGTCAGGATGGTCTGTTTTATTTGCAGGAGGATTTGGGAAATACGCTGCTTTTCGATTTTATAGCAGAAGGGAGAAAAACGGGTGTGTTTTGTGAATCGGAAAAGGAAATGCTTCGTAAAACAATTCGAAAACTTCCAGAAATTCAAGTTAAAGGAGCGGAAGATCTAGACTTTTCCGTTTGCTATCCTCAACCGGAATTTAATGAACGTTCCATTTTATGGGATTTAAATTATTTTAAATATTGTTTTCTGAAAGCAACCGGTATCGACTTTCAGGAAAATTTGCTGGAAGACGATTTTCATCGTTTTTCCAAAATTTTGTTGCACTCACAGTCCAATACATTTATGTATCGCGACTTTCAGAGCCGAAATGTAATGATAAAAAACGATGAACCTTATTTTATCGACTTTCAAGGTGGGAAAAAAGGGCCATTGTATTATGATGTAGCATCGTTCCTATGGCAGGCTAAAGCCAAATATAGCGAAGAATTGCGCGAAGAACTCATAAAAAATTATCTTTCGGCATTAGCAGAACTGACACCGATAGATGAAGTGGAGTTTAGAGAACAATTAAAACATTTTGTTCTTTTTAGAATTTTACAAGTGTTGGGAGCTTATGGTTTTCGGGGCTATTATGAGAAAAAACCTCATTTTCTGGAAAGCATTCCCTTTGCCATAGAAAATTTAAGAACCATTCTTGAAAATGAAATCTCAGGCTACCCTTACCTTTTGAAAGTGCTCAGACAAATGACTGAGTTAAAACAATTCCGCGAAGTTTCGGTAAAGAAACCGCTGATAGTTAAAATTTACAGCTTTTCCTACAAAAAAGGTATCCCTCAAGATGATTCAGGAAATGGCGGCGGTTTTGTATTCGATTGCAGGGCTGTCAACAATCCGGGCAAATACGAACGATATGCTCATGTTACAGGTCTCGACGAATCGGTGAAACAATTTTTGGAAGAAGATGGTGAAATTCTATCTTTGCTCGATAATGCATACAAGCTTGTGGATGCTTCGGTAAAACGCTACATGGATCGTGGATTTACCAATTTAATGGTTTGTTTTGGATGTACCGGAGGACAACATCGATCGGTTTATTCAGCACAAAAAATGGCAGAACATATCAACGAAAAATTTGGCATAGAAGTACAACTAATTCATAGAGAACAAAATAAAGAACAATTTTTCCCTGCCAGAAAATTAAGCTATTCCAAATAACGTTTTATATTTCAAAAAATCTTTAATTCTGAATGAAAGCATTGATACTGGCAGCGGGACTGGGTACGCGACTTAAACCAATTACCAATCATATTCCTAAAGCGCTGGTAACGATAGAGGGAAAAACTTTACTCGAACATCAAATTTTGAAATTGAAATCGGCAGGTTTTAACGAAATAATCGTGAATGTTCATCATTTTGCCGATCAAATTATCGATTTTCTTCATTCAAAGAACAATTTTGATATTCGGATCGAAATTTCAGACGAAAGAAATTGTCTACTCGACACAGGAGGAGCGGTACGCAAAGCTGCATGGTTTTTTGATGAAGGAAAACCTTTTTTGGTACACAATGTCGATATACTTTCCAATGTAGATTTAATGGACTTGATGAAATTTCATCTAAGCAGCGACAGCTTGGCAACATTGGTGGTAAATCAACGTAAAACCTCACGTCAATTGCTCTTCGACAAACAAATGCAGCTGAAAGGGTGGTTCAATGAAACGACCGGACAAACCAAACCGCAGGAAATAAATTTACAGCTTTATCAGAAATTTGCCTTTTCCGGAATTCAAATTTTGTCACCAAAAGTTTTTCAACTCATGGAAAAATGGAATGAAGTTTTTTCCATTATCGACTTTTATTTGAGTAATGTGGATAAAGAAAAAATTTCGGGCTACACCAATAATGAAATAAAAGTGCTGGATGTAGGAAAAATACAAAGTTTAGAGGAAGCCAGCATTTTTTTGAAAAATATTATTCAATAAAAACTTCTTCGATAATTCAGATTTTAATGAGGGACAAATCCATCAAAGTAAGTGCTGTCATGGCTTCTACTATCGGAATAGCACGTGGCAAAACGCAAGGATCGTGTCGTCCGCGAGCTTCCAGTTCCACTTCCTGAGCATGAATATCTACCGTATTTTGTTTTTTTGAAATGGTTGCCACCGGTTTGAAAAGGACACGAAAATATATATCCTGCCCATTACTTATTCCTCCCTGAATGCCTCCGGAATTATTGGTTCGCGTAGTGATTCTGTCGCCATCTTTCACAAATTCGTCATTCATTTGCGAACCTCTGAGCGCCACACCTTCAAAACCTTTTCCGTAATCGAAACCGTGAGTTGCATTTATGCTTAACATGGCTTGTGCCAAACGCGATTGAAGTTTGTCGAAAATCGGCTCTCCCCAGCCAATCGGAACACCTTTGACTACGCAGGTAATGATGCCGCCTATAGAATCACCTTCTTCCTTTAACTGTTGGATGTAAGCTATCATCTTTTCGGCAGTTTCCGGTTCCGGACAACGAATAGAATTGGTCTCGATTAGTGAAAAATCAACATCTTCGTAAGTTTTGCTCATGGCAATATGTCCTACTTGCGAAGTAAAAGCATTGATTTGAATGCCCATTTTTCGCAAAGCCAACTTGGCAATTGCGCCTGCTGCTACTCTGGCTGCCGTTTCACGTGCAGAGCTTCTGCCACCTCCCCGATAATCGCGTATGCCATATTTTTGCTGATAAGTAAAATCGGCATGTGAAGGTCGATAAACATCTTTCAGATGATTGTAATCGGCACTTCTTTGATTTTCATTCCAAATCACAAAAGCGATAGGCGCTCCTGTAGATTTTCCTTCAAAAATTCCTGAAAGAAATTCAACCTTATCCTCTTCTTGTCTGGGCGTTGAGATATTGGATTGTCCCGGACGACGACGATTCAATTCGTTCTGAATGAATGTTTCATCTATCTCTATTCCCGGCGGACATCCATCAATAACGCCTCCAATGGCTTTGCCGTGCGATTCGCCAAAAGAGGTAAATGTAAAAAACTTGCCAATGGTGTTCGACATAACTAAAAAATCGTTATTACTGAAAAAGAAAATCCAATGGAAAAGGCTGTATAACCTTTTCCATTGCTTAAAATTCAAAAAAAATTACTTATTGCAGGAGCAATTGGGATCTTCACAACTGTCGCTTTCACAGTCGCAACCTTCCTCAGAAGAACAATTACCGCCACAACTGCACGAATTGTTCATTAAAGCAGCCAATTCGGCTTCTGAAGCATCACGTACTTCCAACACCTGACCTTTGAAATGCAGATTCTGACCTGCCAACGGATGATTCAAATCTACCGTAACAAGTTGATCGGTTACCGTAACAATTTGGGCATTAAATCGATTGCCATCCGTATCCATTAAAGGAACAACATTTCCTTCAAATACTACGTTTTCATCAATTTTTCCATCCACTTCGAAGATTTTTTTGTCCAAATCGATAACTGCTTCTTCATCATAAGGGCCATATGCATCTTCATCATTTATGGTGAATTCAAAAGAATCGCCGGCTTGCAATCCGTATAAATTCTCTTCAAATTTGGGAAGCATCATTCCGACTCCATAAATAAAACTCAGCGGACGTTCTTCGGTTGCACGTTCCATTAATTCCAATTCACCTTGATTTTCTCCGTCAACAAATAAATCGTATTTAGCTGACACTGATTTGTTTGCTTCAATTCTCATTTTTTACTCTGTTAAATTTATATTCAATTAATTGTTAGTTTCTAATTATTTATCCTTTATTACCAATAAACTGATTTTTAGCCAAAAAGTTCATTTAATATTGAAATTTTTTATTGCTAATACCACGTAATAGGTGTAGAACCGTAACCACTGCGTTTTTCATACTTCAAATCCCTCAACATGCTTGAATTGACACCAATTCTGAAATAAAAGGACTGAAAAGGTCCAAAAGGAACAAAACTGGCTGACATGTTCCAACAATGCAAATCGCGTGAAACATTAATACTGGTGTATGTAAATTGTTTTGCAACAAAATCATAGGAAGTACTCGAGCTGATTCTCCATTTGGGCGTCAGCGAAATGTCTCCAGAAAAACTTAAGTTGTGGGTAAATCCCATTTTGTATTCCATTTTTTCCTTGTCGAAAACATTTGTATTGGCATATCGAACAGAATAACTGATATTGATATTCCACGGAATGGTCACTTTCTGATAACCATCAGCATCGGTCTGAATTTCCTGATTTGAGTTTTCCGAAAGTCCCGGCTGATTTATTTCCGGTGAAGTCGTGTTACTTTCAGCATCAGGATTTTCTTTCGAGGAAGCATCTTTCTTGTCATCTGTTTTTTTGTTGTCTCCGCGCGAGAAAAGTTTTTTGAAAGTATCGTTGTTAAGAGTCAGGCTATAAGAGGCATTTGTTCCGAGAAATTTGGGAAATTTATGATAATTCCAACGCAATTTATTGATTCTGACCGGATTCCCATACTGATTTAATCCATACATATAAGGGTCAAATGCTCCACTAAGATTTAACGAATATTTGTCGCTGAATTTAATTCGAAGATTGGTACTAAAATTTGACCATTGCATGGAATCGGCTGCCAGATTATATCCTCCACTTACCGAAAAATTATCAATCAGACTGACTTTTTTAAAAGGTGCTTTCCCTGTTGTATCATTGTCGTTTCTGAGTTTCATCTCAATATTGTTGGCAAATGAAAAATTGATATTTCCCGACTTACCTGAACCCGGATATCCGTACAAACTTCCCTGATAGTGGGAATAAACAACTTCTTCTTCAATCATGCTGGCAGGATTGGAAGGATCTTTGGTCGTTTTTTTGTAGGAATCGTAATATCCCCAACGCGGATCACCAAAATCGGGAGCATATCCGAAACCGATCGTTGGAGTAAAAACATGCCGAATACGGTCAATTTTGTCTCCAAAAATGGAACGAATAGGAATAAAAAAGCCATAAAGTTTGGTAGAAGCCGAAACGCCCATATTAAAATCGTAAACTCTGTTAAAACCGCTAACCGTATCGGTTATTTCTTTTTGTTTATCGCTATCCCAATGCTTATCCACTGATTGTAAATACCAGCGTTCAGTGTAATTGAAAGAAGGAGAAATGTTTATATACTTGAATAAATTGAAAGTAGCGCTCACCGGAATACTGTGCCGCATTCCGTTTCGCCAGTCTTTGGAAAGCGAAGATGACAACAGCAAAGATTCTTTTGTATCAATGCTGTTGGCAAAAGTACCCGAATAGGACATATAAATTTTTTCGTACCATCTTTCATTACCAACGGCATTTTTTCGCTTGAATGGAGAAAAACGGCTGACAGCAATATTAAGAGTCGGTAATGTAAGACTAATGGTGGAATCTTTTGTACGTTGATTTATCAACATACTTCCCGACAAACTTAGATTGGTCAGAGAAGGAAATCTTTTTGTAAAAGACACACTGGAACCTTTGGTGTTTTCCGAATTCAAATTAGGATTAAAATAATTGTTGATATTGCTTCGGTTGTAACCACTGGTAGAAAAATTAACACTGGAAGTAAAGGTAAAATACGGATTTGCTTTTTGATCCTGCGAATGCGTCCATTGTATATTCATATTGGTCGCCTTACTGTAATCGGGCAAATCTTTTTCGCCGGTAACATCCACCCGATAACTAAAACTGAAATTCCCGCTATATTTATACTTTTTTATGTATCGTGAATTGGCAGTAAGAGCCCAAGTTCCTTTCGTATAAATATCTCCCAGCAATTCCAAGTCGGCATAATCGCTCAAGGCAAAATAATAGCCTCCGTTGGTCAACCCGAAGCCTCGATTCAACTCATCAGCATAGTTAGGCATTAATATACCCGAAGAATATTTGTCGGTAAAAGGGAAAAAACCAAAAGGAACAGCAATTGGTAAAGGAACATCAGCCAACACAAGGTAAGCAGGCCCCGTAACAATGTAATCTCCTGGTTTTATTTTTCCTTTGGTCAAATAAAGATAAAAATCGGGATTATCATGCTTGTCGCAGGTAGTATATTTACCGTCGGCAATCAGCAAAATATTATTGTCCAGTTTTTTTGTTTTATCGCTGATTACATAACCTTCTCCCTGCTGGGTAACTGCATTTCGAATATATCCTTTTTTGCTTCGTAAATTATAGGTCAGCTCTTTCGAATTATAAGTTGCTTCTCCTTCACTGAAAACAGGTTCTCCAATTTTATTTCCCAACGAATCAGTCGTTCCTCTGGCATAAATCAGGCTGCTATCCATTTTAACACGAATAAAATCGGCCTGCAATGTTATATTTTTATACTTCACATCGCCTTTTCCATGCAAAAAACCTGTTCCATTTCCGTAAAAAACAATAGAATCGGAAGCAGAATAACTAATTTCGGCATCAATTTTGTTAGGATTTTCTTTAGGTAAAGACACTTTTACAGTATCGTTTTTTGTTAAAACCGAATCTTTACCCAATGCTTGAAGAGTATCGGAAGGTGATGGATCTAAATTTTTTGCTTGCAAACAAAATGAAATATTCAACCCTGTAATTAAGAGGAATAATTTACATTTCAGGCTGTTGTGAAATTTAAAATTATAGTGCATCCTTGGGATTAAACATTTTCAATTAAGCTGCAAATTTAAGGAAAAAAATAGCTATCTACAGTATCCAACCGCTTTTTTATGATTAATTTCAAATTTATCCAATGGAATTTGAAATAAAAAAGATTAATTTTGCAGAAAATAAAAGGATTGTAAAAACATAGTGAAAGATGAACCCATAAAAAAGTTCATTAGCAGTTAAAAAATAATTTGATGCAAAAAAAACAAAAAAATTTTTTGGCATGAAAATTCCATTTCAAAAGTACTTATTACTGCCTTACGGGTTCCTGATATTGTTTTTATCCATTTTCGCTTCCAGTGTTGCTGCACAGGAAAAAAGATTTGTAGTGGTAATCGATGCCGGACATGGAGGACATGATCCGGGAGCAATGGGTAAAATTTCAAGAGAAAAAGATATCAATCTCGGTGTTGCCAAAGAATTGGCCAAGCTGATGGATGACAATAAGGAATTGAAAGTTGTACTCACACGAAAAACCGATAAATATCTTACCCTGCAGGAACGTGCCGACATAGCCAACGAAAATCATGCCGATCTTTTCATCTGTATTCATACCAATTCTTCAAAAAGCCCTTTGGCTTACGGGGCAGAAACTTATACACTGGGTTTGGCCAAAACAAATGCAAATCTTGAAGTAGCCATGCGTGAAAACTCAGTGATTTTGCTGGAAGAAAACTATCAAACCAAATACCAGGGTTTCGACCCGACTTCGGTTGATTCCTATATAATGTTTGAATTTATGCAGGACAAATATCTGGATAAAAGTATCGAATTTGCTTCGTTGGTGCAACAACACCTCGATAGAAACGGACGTTTGGACAGAGGCGTTCGTCAGGCCGGATTTTGGGTACTTCATCGCTCTGCCTGTCCCAGTACACTGATAGAACTCGGATTTATTTCCAATCCGGAAGAAGAATTTTTTTTAAGTTCCGAATATGGACAAAAAAAGATGGCTCAAGCTATCTACACCGCATTTTTAGAGTTCAAAAAAGAACACGACAAGCGAAACGGCAAACCAAATTCTACGTCTGTTTCCAATCAAGCTTCTTCCAAAAAATCGGAAAACGTTGGTTCAGAAGCCCAAAACAATTATTCAACTGCCGTAAAACAAACAGAAATAAAAGACACACTTACTGCCAACATTACGAATCAAGAAAAACAAACAGAAAATATTTCACCGTCAACACAACAACCTGTTTTCAAATTACAAATTCTGGCTTCAAAAAAGAAATTATCTTCCCAAGCGAATGAACTTAAAGGCCTAAGATCCGTTGATTATTACATTGAGAACGAACTGTACAAATACACCGTTGGAGCTGAAACCGATTACAATAAAATCGTTCAACTAAAAAACGATTTGTCGGCGAAATTTCCCCAAGCTTTTATCGTTGCTTTCGTTAACGGTAAAAAAGTTGATGTCAAGGAGGCTTTGCGCTTGACAGGCAAATAACAAAATTTCTAAAACTGTGGTTTCTGAAAAACTCTAAGAAAAGCTCTAAATACCTTTTTGATAGTAAAAACAATAAATTGTCTATGACAAAAAAATAAATTCTGATAATATTCAAGTTATGAAAAAAAATTTTTTTAATAAAGAAGTAAAAATTGGATTGATGGTTTTTGTAGCCATTTTTTTGTTGTATTTTGGTTTAAACTTTCTGAAAGGAATTGATATTTTTACTTCAACCCGTTCTTATTATACTACTTATGAAAATTTGGATGGTTTGGTTGCGTCTTCTCCCGTATTTATAAAAGGATATAAAGTTGGACAGGTTGACGAAATTCAATACGACTTTTCAAAGGAAAAACCATTTTTAGTGAAAATTACTATCGAAAAAAAAATCAATCTTCCCAAAAACACCAAGATTCAATTATTCGACAACGGTTTGATGGGAGGAAAAGCCATTCAGCTGATTTTTGAGCCCTACACTTCTTCTCAAAATTTTTGCAAAAACGGAGATACGCTCCAATCGGAAATCAAACCCGGGCTCATGGCCGACTTGAGTTCCAATTTGTTGCCAAAAATTGAAAGTATTTCTACACAAACCGATTCGCTTTTGCGTTCCATTCGTTCCATTACCGAAGGCGAAAAATTAAACAACAGCCTCACTTCCATTGAAAAAACAACTGCCGACCTGGCAGAAACTTCGGCACAAATGAAAAATCTGATGAAATATCAGCTCCCATCTATCATGAGTAATTTGAATGGAGCTTCTTCCGATTTCAAATCCGTAACTTCCAATCTGAAAGAAATTAATTTTGCTTCAACTATGAACAACGTTGATCAAACTGTCTCCAATTTGAATTTGCTTACCAATAAAATCAATAACGGAGAAGGAAGTTTGGGCATGCTTCTCACCGATCAGCAACTTTATCTGAATTTGGCAAATACTTCCTCCAGTGCCAATCAACTATTGATCGACTTGAAAAATAATCCGAAACGTTATGTACATTTTTCACTTTTTGGGAGCAAAACAAAATAGCATTTATTTAGAATTTCTCTAAATAAATATTTGAAAATAATTTTGAATTTATTTTTTTAACATCATTGAAACACTTGTTAATAAAAGGTTTCAATGTAAGAAATCGGAAAACTTTAAATTCCGATTTCTTTTTGTTAACATCTTTAGAATCAATGATATTTTCAAATCTATTAGATTTAATTGATTGAATATGAATTTGTTTCATCAAATCACTGACAGTTAACCAAATGAAAAATCTGATTTTTTTTGTAGAAAAAAAAGATTTGTTCTTGTCAAAAAAAATTTAGATTTTTGTCTAACTAAATGCAGCCGTACGTCTGAGTAGAATTTTCAAAAGTAAAATTTTGAAAATCTTTTTTTTGGCTGAAAATCTCACTTGTTTACTTTTTTGAATGGATTAAAAAAATGAAGATGCACGAACAACTATGGGAACGCTGCCTTAAAGTTATCAGGGACAATATCAACGAAGCGTCCTACAAAACTTGGTTTGAACCTATTATTCCCTTGCAGTATGAAAACAATCGTTTTGTTGTACAGGTACCAAGTCAATTTTTTGTTGAGTATATCGAAGAGAAATACATCGATTTGCTTCGTAGAACTATTTACAGAGAAATTGGAGCCGGTACTCAATTGGAATATCGTGTATTGATTGATCAAACCAATGGAAAAGGCACACAAATCCCCAGTACAGCTGAACAGCCAAAATTAAAAAACTCAAACGCCACGCAAGGAGCAAAAAATCCTTACGACAAATCTTCATTGCCCAATATCGATCCTCAACTTAATTTGAAATACAATTTCAATACTCTGATAGAAGGAAAAAGTAATAAACTGGCTCGCACTGCCGGTATCACCATTGGAGCAGAACCGGGAAAAACAGCTTTTAATCCTCTTTTTGTTTATGGAGAGTCAGGTGTGGGAAAAACGCATTTGGCCAATGCCATTGGGGTGAAAGCCAAACAAATGCATCCAGATAAAAGAGTGCTTTATCTTTCGGCCAATACTTTCCAAATTCAGTACACCGATGCGGTACGAAACAATACGGTCAACGATTTTGTAAATTTTTACCAAACCATCGAAGTTTTGATTATCGACGATATTCAGGAATTTTCGGGAAAGACGGCTACCCAAAACACTTTCTTCCATATATTCAATCATCTGCATCAATCAGGCAAACAACTGGTATTGACTTCCGACCGTTCTCCGTTACTGATGGCAGGATTGGAACAACGTTTGCTCACCCGATTCAAATGGGGACTTTCGGCCGAAATCGAAAAACCTGACTTTGAACTTCGGAAAGAAATACTAAAAAACAAAATTTATTGCGATGGGTTGGATATACCAGAAGATGTGGTGAATTTTATTGCCCAGAATGTTACTGACAATATTCGTGATTTGGAAGGCGTTTTGATTTCATTGCTGGCACATTCAACCCTCACAGATATGCCCATCGACCTGCAACTCGCCGAAAAAGTTGTTAGCCGTATTGTAAGTATCCCCAAAAAAATAAACACGGTAGAAAAAATTCGTGATACGGTTTGCGATTATTTCTCCATCCCGGTGGATGCCATTTTTACCAAAAGTCGCAAACGAGAAGTGGTTCAGGCGCGTCAAATAGCCATGTATCTGTCCAAACAATTCACTAAAAATTCTCTTTCATCCATTGGAAAAGCCATTGGTGAACGTGATCACGCAACCGTCCTCCATGCCTGCAAAATTGTAAATGATTTAATGGACACCGATAAAGACTTCAGATCCAGCGTTAAAGCTATTGAGGAAATACTTCGAAATTGATTTATGGCTATTCGATCAATAAATATCTTTTAAAAGCTGTTTAATTATTGTTTAAACGGCTTTTTTTCTGAAAAAATCGGGAGAAAATGCTTATTAGCTCCAAAAAAATTACTATTTTTACCGTCGAAACTTAAACAACAAAAGCTATGGTTTTTAGATTTACTATATTATCGGACGAAGTGGACAATTTCTTAAGAGTAATCGATATAGATGCTGAAGCAACTTTCTTTGACTTACACAATGCCATTTTGGATGCTGTAAACTTCAAAAAAGACCAGATTACTTCTTTTTTCCTCTGTTCTGACGACTGGGAAAAAGAGCAGGAAATTACCCTTATAGAAATGGATTCTTCCTCAGAATATGATAATTTGGTGATGGATAAAGTAAAATTGGAAGAGTTGCTTACCGACGAGAAACAAAAACTCATGTATGTGTTTGATATGATTTCTGATAGAGCATTTTTTATCGAACTAAGTGAAATTATTCCACGAAAAAAACTTGAAAAGCCGGTGTGCATCAAATCAATCGGCAATCCACCCGAACAAACCTTAAGCGAAAATGATGTGAATCAGGCTCCAAAACTGAATGTGGAAGAAAACTTTTATGGCGACGAAGATTTTGAACTGGATGAGTTGGATGAAGAAGGATTTAGCGATTTCAATTTCGATGACGACAGCAATCTGTTTAATGATGATTCCAACTTTTGAAAGCAATTCATTTATTCACTGACAGAAAATAACGGGTTTATTTTCTGTTTTTTTTATTTTGTATGCTTATGCAACCGACCTTAATAGTGATTCTTGGCCCTACCGGTGTAGGTAAAACCGAAATAAGCCTGCAAGTAGCCCAAAATTTACAAACGCCCATCATTTCGGCCGATTCGCGTCAAATATACAAAGAACTGAAAATTGGTACAGCAGCACCTACATCCGAACAACTTTCCACAGTAAAACATTATTTTATCGGTTCTCATTCAATTTTTGAAAATTTCAGTGCCGGACAATTTGAACAGGAAGCTCTCGCATTGCTTGAAAAACATTTTGCGACCAATCACATCGCCCTAATGGTTGGAGGTTCAATGCTTTACATTGATGCTGTATGCAAAGGACTCGACAACATCCCAACGGTAGATGCCACCACAAGAAACTACTGGAAAAAACAATATGAAAATCAAGGACTTGAATACATCCGGCAAGAATTGAAAAAATTGGATCCTGTATATTATCAGCAAGTGGACCCAAATAATTACAAAAGAATTTTGCATGCGCTGGAAATCTGTTCCATCACCGGAAATCCTTTTTCGTCATTAAGAACCGGCGTTCACAAAAAAAGAGCTTTCGATATTGTTAAAATAGGGCTGAACAGACCTCGTCATGAATTGTATGAACGCATCAATGCAAGAGTAGATCAAATGATGGAAGAAGGCTTATTGGAGGAAGCAAAACAATTTTACGCTTTTAAGAACTTAAATCCTTTGAACACTGTTGGATATAAGGAACTTTTCGAATTTATGGACGGTAAAATTACACTAAAACAAGCTGTCGATAAAATTAAACAAAACACCCGACATTATGCCAAAAGACAATTAACATGGTTCAATCACGACAAAGACATTACTTGGTTTCATCCCGATGAAAGAGAAAAAATAATCCGTTTCCTACAAAACCGACTTTCTTAACTTCTCAAGAATGAATATTAAATACAACTATTCCCTCCTTTCGCACAATACTTTTGGCATTGAAGTAAAAGCCGAAGAATTTATCGAATTTTATACGGTTGAAGAAGCTTTAGATTTGTCGAAAACATTAAAACAAAAAAAATGGTTTGTGCTTGGACAGGGAAGCAATTTGCTGTTTTTGAACGATTTTAAGGGTGTCGTTTTACATTCCGGAATTCGGCAAATGAAAAAAATAAAGGAAGACGACCAATTTGTCTATTTTGAAGTGGGCTCGGGAGTTGTGTGGGATCAGTTTGTCGAATTTTGTGTAAAAAATAACTGGAGTGGCATTGAAAATCTCTCATCAATTCCGGGAGAAGTGGGTGCAGCAGCCGTCCAGAATATTGGCGCTTACGGTATGGAAGTTCAGGAAGCCATTGAAAAAGTGAAAGCAATTGATACTGCAACTTCTCAATTGATGGAATTTTCCAAAGAAGGATGTCAATACGGTTATCGTCAAAGTATTTTTAAAAATCAATACAAAGGTCGATACATTTTGACTTCTGTGGTCTTCCGTCTGTCGAAGGAACCTAATTTCAGACTTCATTACCAGCATTTGGAAGAAGAAGTCAGAAAAAGAGGAAACATAAACCTGCAAACCATTAGGGAAACGATTATACAAATAAGGAGCCAAAAATTACCCGATTTCAGAACAATGGGCAATGCCGGCAGTTTTTTTGTCAATCCGGTCGTTTCCAAAGTGCATTTTCAGCGTTTGCAAAGTGAATATCCCGAAATACCTCATTATTATATATCTGAGACAGAAGAAAAAATTCCTGCAGCCTGGCTTATTGAACAATGCGGCTGGAAAGGTAAACAGGTTGGAAAAGTTGCTGTTCATGCAAAGCAACCTTTGGTAATTGTTAATTGTGGTGGAGCTTCGGGCAGTGAAATTAAACAATTGGCCGAAGAAATTCAACTTTCAGTAAAAAACAAATTTGATATTCAACTTCAACCCGAAGTCAATTACATCGAATAATTCTTCTGTAAGTTTAAAACTGTTTTTTATCAGCGATTGAATTCTTGAAAACAAATTATTGATAAATTTTGCCTGAATTCGATTTTAAGAATATTTTATAAGCAATTATTTATAAATAAGTTAATAAGGTGGATGAAAAGAAATTATTCACAACTTACTAAGGTTCGTTGTGTCTGAATAAAATCTTTTATAAACCGAATACTAAAAGAAAACCGTTCAACTTTGCTTCTGTCCGCTAATTCAAAATTTCTTTTAAAATTTTTACTATTCAAAAATCTGTCTTTCGTTCAATGCCCGCTGATATTTTCGAGCATTGATCAAATGCTGAGCAAGTGTGGTGGCAAAATTATGTTCGCCATTCAACGTTTCTTTGGCACACATATAAAGATAGGAATGATGTGAATAATTCAAAACGGCATCAATCACCTGAGGCGAAGGCAATCGAATGGGACCGGGTGGCAAACCTTGAAATTTGTAGGTGTTGAAGGGCGAATTGATTTGCAAATGTTGACCTCTGATTCGTTTCAAAGAAAAATCTTTCCATGCAAATTTTATGGTAGGATCGGCTTGCAAGGGCATTTTATTTTTTAACCTATTGATATAAACTCCCGCAATAATAGGCTGTTCATACGATTTGTTGGATTCTTCTTCTACAATTGATGCCAAAATACTGACTTCTATTGGAGTCAGCGGTATGGAAGCAGCTTTCTGCCGGCGTTCTTCGTTCCAAAATTTTAAATACTCTCTGTACATTCGATCGAAAAGTTTTTCTGGTTTGATATTCCAGAAAACTTCATAAGTATTCGGTATAAATATCACAACCGAATTATCGGGATTCAAACCGTATTGCGACAAAAATTGAGAATTGTTCAGCAATTTTAAAAAAGTGAGTGAATCGGTCATTAGTTGAGACGACAATCGACCGGCCAATTGCTCTTTTGTTCGTATATTGTTGAATGTCAATCGCAATGGAACCTGTCTCCCACTCCTTAAGTTTCGAATTAATGCAAAATTGTTCATTCCTTTTTTTAACGCATAGCGCCCCGAACGGATATTTTTATCGTAATCGAAAATTTTGGCCGTTAACCGCAAAGAATAACTGTCCCACACGCGTGATTCATTTTTGATAAGTTTCACGACTTCTTCAAAACTCGTGTTCTCGGGAATACAAACAAAAGCTTCTTTTTCTTTTTTTGGGAAAATATTGGGCGCAAAAAAAACGTAGGTCAAATAAACAACCACAATTACTGGAACCGCAAGCGCTGCAAACAAAATTTTCCTGACTTTCTTTTTCATAAAAAATGCGTTTGGATTTGAGTTGCAAAAGTAAATGTTTTTCTTAAAAAAACACTTATTCGTTCTAAAATGTAATTCATTAAAAATCAATTTGAATTGTTAAATTCTTTTTCCCCTAAAATTATCCCGAACAAAGGTTCAGTAAAAATGACTTTGATAATCGAAAACTCTTTCTTATCTTTGCATTACAAAAGCAGACACAAGGAAGTGTGGGTGAGTGGCTGAAACCATCAGTTTGCTAAACTGACGTACGGGTTTCCGTACCACGAGTTCGAATCTCGTCGCTTCCGCTTTATATTGCCGGATACTTTTCACCAGTTTTCGGCTTTTTTTTAAGACAACACACACAACATCAATCCGATAAATTTTATCGTCTCTCAAATTTTAAAATTACTACTATGGAAAAAACAAAAAAATTTATTCTTACCGAAAAGGAACTTCCAACCCATTGGTACAACATTGTGGCAGAAATGCAGAACAAGCCCATGCCAATTCTGAATCCTGCTACCAAACAGCCCATGAAAGAAGAAGAATTGTACCCACTTTTCGCAAAAGAATTGTCGCATCAGGAATTAAATCAGACCGATGCATGGATTGAAATACCCGAAGAAGTACGCGAGAAATATAAAATTTATCGACCTACTCCGCTGGTAAGAGCTTATGATTTGGAAAAAGCGCTCGACACACCCGCACACATTTATTTTAAAAACGAAAGTGTTAGTCCTGTTGGCTCCCACAAATTAAACACAGCTTTGCCACAAGCTTATTATTGTAAACAGGAAGGTGTTACCCATTTGACTACCGAGACCGGCGCCGGTCAATGGGGAACAGCGTTGGCTTTTGCTGCCAAAACTTTCGGTTTGGAATTGGTTGTTTACATGGTAAAAATCAGTTACGAACAAAAACCTTATCGTCGCTCACTGATGCAAACTTGGGGCGCTCAGGTAATTGCTTCTCCAAGCATGTCCACCAATGCAGGACGAAAAATTCTGTCCGAACATCCCAACTATCTCGGAAGTTTGGGAACTGCCATTTCTGAAGCCATAGAACTTGCCATGAATACGCCAAACTGCAAATATACGCTTGGCAGTGTTTTGAATCATGTCTCACTGCACCAAACCGTAATCGGACTGGAAGCAGAAAAGCAGATGGAAATGGCAGGCGAATATCCTGATATAGTTATTGGCTGTTTTGGTGGCGGTTCCAATTTCTCAGGAATATCTTTCCCATTTTTACGTCATAATATTAAAGATGGTAAAAAAACACGTTTTATCGCTGCCGAACCGGCTTCTTGCCCAAAATTGACACGTGGTGTTTTTGAATATGACTTTGGAGATGAAGTTGGTTACACTCCACTTTTGCCTATGTTTACCTTAGGACATAATTTTGCTCCGGCTCACATTCACGCTGGCGGTCTGCGTTATCACGGTGCCGGCACTATTGTCAGCCAATTGAAAAAAGACAACTTGGTCGAAGCAGTAGACATTGATCAATTGGATTCTTTCAAAGCCGGCGTACTTTTCGCACAAACCGAAGGAATTGTTCCGGCGCCGGAATCGGCTCACGCAATTGCAGTGGCTATTGATGAGGCTCTGAAAGCCAAAGAGGAAGGAACACCAAAAACTATTTTGTTCAATCTTTCCGGACACGGAATGGTTGATATGACTGCTTATGACCAGTATTTTGCTGGCGACTTAACCAATTATTCTCTTTCGGAAAACGACATTGCAGAAAATGTAAAAAATCTGGAACATTTGGCAAAATAAACAAATCTGAAAATTAATACGAAAAACAGGACAGTGAAAAATTTCACAGGTCCTGTTTTTTTATAACCAAAAGGTAAGAATTTATCTTTCTTTCATCAAAAAACGACCAATACGGCGCGTACGCTGCATAAGCAAAACTTCTCGATGATTTGTAACTTCCTGTGCAATTTCATCCGAAATTCCTCTGACAGTCAGCAATTCCAAATTTTCGTTGTAACTTACATCAAACTCATTCGACAGTTCGTCCAAAGCAGCCGGCAAATATCGACTATTGCCAATGGCTACCGAAATACTGATGGCTGAGCTTTCAATCATCGAAACTTTTAGCCGGTGTTTATTGATCATGGAAAAAACTTTTGGCAAATTTTCTTCCAGCACAAAAGAAAAATCTATCGGACGAATGGTTACCAACACTTGATTTTTCAACAAACTGTAAAACGGAATACCGGCCGGTTTTTCGACATGAGCTTTAATAACAGAACCCTTTTCAGAGGGATTCCCGAAAGGACGAACATAAAGCGGAATATTTTTATTTTGCAAAGGTTTAATCGTTTTGGGATGAATCACCTGAGCCCCGCTGTAAGCCAATTCCACCGCTTCGGAATAAGTCAACTCGGGAACAAGCATCGCTTGTGGATAAAGACGCGGATCGGCATTCAAAATACCCGGAACATCTTTCCATATAGTCAAATTTTCTGCATTCAGCAAGTTGGCCACAACAGCAGCCGTATAATCCGAACCTTCACGTCCCAGAGTTGTCGGATCTCCTTTCGTATTGGCTCCGATAAAACCCTGACCAATATAAACCGGATAATTTTCGAAATTTACGGCTTCCGTCAATTTTTGTTGCGATTCTTTCATCTTGACATTTGCTTCCCGAAAATTGCTGTCGGTTATCAGCAGTTTCCGCATATCCAGCCAACGATTTTGAATACCGGCTTCATTTAGGAATTTGGAAACAATTTGCGTTGAAATAATTTCACCATAGGATACAATTTTATCGTACCATCGGTCATAATCGTCTCCAACCGAAAGTTGCAGCATACTGGTAATCTCGTCGTAAAGAGGCTGCAAAATAGCGACAGGATTTTCGGTATCCGGGAAAAGTTCTGCTAAAATTTCATTGTGATAATTTTCTATTTGTTGAAATTTTGCCAGAGCAGAAGCGTGATCGGCCTGCATAAAATCTTCCAATACACCTTCGAGCGCATTGGTCGTTTTTCCCATCGCCGAAACAACAATGAATAAATTATCATTCACGCCAGAAACAATTGATGCCAAATTTTTTATTCCAGCTGCCGAACGAACTGAAGCACCACCAAATTTATATACAATCATGAAATTATTTGTAAAATTACTGAATAAAAATACCTTTCTTATTCATTTAAATGGACTGCAAAAGTAAAATAATCCGAAAAATTACACAACTGTTTGGAGATACTATTTGAAAAATTCAAACAGATAGGCAATAATACGAAAAAGAAAGAGAAAAATATTTATATCTTTTCAACATAAATTTGACCGGTGCGATATTCAAGCACGCGAACCTGAACTCCTTTTTCAATAAAACCTTCCGTAGAAACGGCATCATAAACTTTTCCTTCGACATTTACTTTTCCTGAAGGGCGAAGAACCGTTGAAGCATAACCTGTTTTACCCACCAGCTGCAATTCATCCATTGAAACGCCTATGTAACCTTCCTTATTTTCGAGCGCCGTATTGAGAGCCATTTTTTTGAAAATTCCCGTCGAACCGATTTTATTGCTCAAATACAATATCAAAACAAATCCCAACGTAATGCCAACCAAAACGGTAAGCAACGATTTTCCAACTGTGCCTGCCTGAACCCCATCAAAATTGAAATTGACATTGTTTATTAAACTGAGCGTTAAACCCGCCACAGAGAACAAAATTCCGGAAATTCCGGCTATACCGAAACCGGGAATTACAAATATTTCCAATGCCAATAGAACCAGTCCCAGCAAAAAAATCAAAATTTCCCAATTGGCAGCCAAACCATCAATATACAAAGGAACAAAAAACAATACGGCTGCAAGAATACTTATTGCCAAGGGAAATCCTATGCCCGGAGTCTGAAGTTCAAAATAAATACCTCCAATAATTAGCATAATTAAAATGCTTCGTACAATGGAGCTGGAAAAAAATCCTTTCACTTTGTCCCAAAAACTCGGTTGAAAAACAATAATCTCGAAATTAGCTTCAGTAATGTGATTTTTAATAATTTCATCAATACTTTCTGCAATTCCATCACAATATCCGTGTTGCAAAGCTTCTTCTGCCGTAAAAGTCAATGTTTTTCCTGCTTCAATGATACCGGGAATCGACACCTTATCGTCCACCATTGCTTCTGCAATTTTTGGATCGCGCTTCCATTGAAAAATGGTATCATTACCCTGAATAATGGTATCTTTCCCGTGAGCTTCGGCTGTTGTACGCATGGTTGCCCGCATGTACGACTGATATTTATCGGGCATTTGCTGTCCGGTGGTATTTACAACTGTTGCTGCGCCAATTGCCGCTCCGGGACGCATAAAAATTTTGTCGCAAGCTATGGCTATCAGAGCTCCGGCAGAAGCGGCATTGTTATCGATAAAAACATAAACCGGAATCGGGCTGTTCAAAATTCGTGTTCGAATGGAATCGGCAAAAACCACTTCGCCTCCATAAGTATTCATGTGCATCAGTATGACATCGGCATTTTTCTCATTGGCTTGATTAAATGCCTTTTGACAATAAACCCATGCTGTACCACCTATATCTTTTTTCAATTCTATAACAAAAACAGTCGTTTTTTTATTCGAAGCATTCAGATTTTCAGTTATAAAACACATTGTAATTGTTACAAAAATGTAAAATATATAAAACTTTCTCATTTTATCGAATTTTTTTTGTCAAATATACGAAACATTTAAAAATATGCTGTATATTTGTCGTGAAAATCTAGAACAAGTATTTTCGAAAGAGTTCTTTGTTAAGTTTTTAATGGAAGTATAAATTTGATGCTATTCGATTCAAAAACTTTTTCAGAAAGATTCGTTTTAGAATAAAAAATTACCTGCCAAGTTTTTTCGTTGGGAGAGGTAAAATTTATTCACACACTTAAAATTAAAAGTTATGAAGCCAAATCAATTTGAAAACGAATTAATTGCCTTACAAAACAATATGCGGAATTTCGCTTTTTCACTCACGTTGAACAGAGAGGATGCAGAAGATTTATTGCAGGATACCACCCTGAAAGTATTGGACAATAGGGAAAAATTTACCAAAAACGTCAATTTCAAAGGTTGGGTGCTGACCATAATGAAAAATATATTTATCAACAATTACCGGAAGATTGTTCGCAATCAGACAGTTATTGATAAAACAGAAGACATGTATCACCTTAATTTGCCGCAAAATTCCGGATTTGACAGCCCTGAAGGCTCCTATTCCATCGGTGAAATTAACAGCAACATTGAAGCATTTCCCGACGAATACAGAATTCCCTTTTCCATGCATTTGCAAGGATATAAATATGAAGAAATAGCCGAAACCATGCATTTGCCAATAGGAACGGTGAAAAGTCGAATTTTTTTAGCACGTAAGCGACTGCAACAACAATTGAAAGATTATCGCGACTGACATCTGAAATATTTTATAAGCCGGAAAACATTTTTCCGGCTTTTTTGTTTTACTGAAGTAAAAGTTGATTTAATATTTTTACCACCTACCAAATAAGCCTTTAGTTTATTTAAAAAAGTTTTATGAATACCGCCATCGTTTTACTTGGAAGCAATGTTGATGCCAATGAAAATATCGACGCCGCAAAAGAAAGGTTGTCGGAATATTTTGAAATAGACTTGTGCAGTTCCCGCATTGGCAGCGAACCTGTTGGGGAAAACTATGTTACACCATTTTTGAACGAAGCCGTGAAACTTTATTCCGATGAAACTTCCGAAGAGACAATAGCCATTTTCAAGCAAATAGAAATCGATATGGGTCGTACTCCCGAAAGCAAATTAACAGGACTTGTCCCGATTGATATTGATTTGATTTTCTGGAACGACAATTTAATGCGCAACGACTACAACCGCTTCCCTTTTGTAAAAAAATGTGTTGACGAAATCAGGTAATCAAATTTTCTCTTTGTCGGTTTATTGCACAAATTTTTAAGAAGAGTTATTTTTGTCGAAAAATATTCAAACAATGGTATTTCAAACTGAGATAACACTTCAAGCTTTCCGAAAGGGCTGCCATTTAATTACACGCGAAATTTTACAACATTTGCCTGTCCTGCCCGAAAAAGGATTGCTGCATCTTTTTCTGAAACATACTTCTGCCGCCTTAACCATAAACGAAAATGCCGATCCTGATGTACAAACGGATCTGTTTGAAATTTTTAGCCGACTGGTGCCGGAAAATCAATCTTACTACGAACATACACTGGAAGGCAGCGATGATATGCCTGCACATGCCAAAAGCACCCTTAGCGGAGTAAGTCTGCTTATCCCCATTACCAACGGACATTTGAATCTTGGAATATGGCAGGGAATTTATCTTTGCGAATTCAGAAACAGAGGCGGAAATCGTACCTTGGTAGCCACCATAATCAGTTAAACCTGATTCAGCAAGCAAATAAGTCGTAAATTTTGATTAACTTTGCACTCCGAAATTTTTTCGGGAAACAATCCTCCAAATTACAGATCGTTTCCTTTTCAAAAAGAAATATCATTATACGCAAATTATGGGAAAAGAACTTAAAGAATTGACACCACGTTCGGAAAACTACTCACAGTGGTACAATGATTTGGTGATAAAAGCCGATTTGGCAGAAAATTCTTCAGTAAGAGGTTGTATGGTTATTAAACCCTACGGCTATGCTATTTGGGAAAAGATACAATCGGAACTCGACAGAAAATTCAAAGAAACAGGGCATGTCAATGCTTATTTTCCGCTGTTTATTCCCAAATCCTATTTGAGCCGGGAAGCCGAACACGTGGAAGGTTTTGCCAAAGAATGTGCAGTGGTTACGCACCATCGTCTGAAAGCTGATCCTGAAGGGAATGGACTGATTGTGGATCCTGAAGCTAAGCTGGAAGAAGAACTGATTGTAAGACCCACTTCCGAAACCATAATTTGGAGTACTTACAAAAACTGGATTCAATCGTACCGTGATTTGCCGATATTGATCAATCAATGGGCAAATGTAGTACGCTGGGAAATGCGTACAAGATTGTTTTTGCGTACCGCTGAGTTTTTGTGGCAAGAAGGTCATACGGCTCATGCAACAGAAGCAGAAGCACTGGAAGAAGCAAAAAAAATGTTGAATGTTTATGCCGACTTTGTTGAAAATTTCATGGCAATTCCAGTGGTGAAAGGCGTGAAATCGCCCAATGAGCGTTTTGCCGGTGCTTTGGAAACATTTTGTATTGAGGCACTTATGCAAGATGGAAAAGCTCTTCAAGCAGGTACTTCCCACTTTCTGGGACAAAATTTTGCAAAAGCATTTGATGTTACATTTGTCGATAAAAACAACAAGCAGGATTATGTATGGGCAACTTCTTGGGGAGTTTCAACCAGACTTATCGGAGCGCTTATCATGGCTCACTCCGACGACAACGGGCTGGTTTTGCCACCAACGCTGGCACCACATCAAGTAGTCATTGTTCCTATTTACAAACAACCCGAACAGCTATCTGCAATTACCGAAAAGGCAGAAAAAATTATGAAGGAGTTGAAAAAGTTCGGAATTACAGTGAAATATGATGATGACGATACCAAAAAACCGGGTTGGAAATTTGCCGAATACGAACTGAAAGGCGTTCCAGTAAGATTGGCTATCGGCGCACGTGATTTGGAAAACAATACGGTTGAAGTGGCACGTCGGGATACTTTAACAAAGGAAACTGTTTCGGCCGAAAATATTGAGATATACGTTTCCAAACTTCTGGAGGAAATTCAGAAAAATATTTATCAAAAAGCTTTTGACTTCAGAACTTCGGTTACCAGAGAAGTAAATTCGTACGAAGAATTTAAGGTTGAAATAGAAAAAGGTGGATTTTTACTTTGTCATTGGGATGGTACACCGGAAACCGAAGAAAGAATCAAGGAAGAAACCAAAGCTACCATTCGGTGTATTCCTCTGGAAGGAGACCAAACTCCGGGAGTGTGTATGGTAACAGGCAAACCATCCAAACAAAGAGTGATTTTTGCAAGAGCTTACTGAAAAATTAGTTTTCTATCAATTGTTCGTTTTCGAAACGGATAATACGTCCGGGATATTTTTCTACCCAATTCATGTTGTGGGTGGCCATTACTACTGTGGTATCTGACGAGCGACAAATTTCGTAAAGCAGCTGAACCAATTCATTGCCGGTTTCGGGATCGAGATTACCTGTCGGTTCATCAGCCAAAATCATTTCGGGTGAATTGAGTAAAGCCCGAGCAATAACTACACGTTGCTGTTCGCCGCCGGAAAGTTGATGAGGCATTTTGTAACTTTTGTTCTGCATCCCAACCTGCAACAAAGCCGCTTCAATCTGTTCATCTATGGCCTGTTTGTCCTTCCAACCGGTAGCCTTCAATACAAATTCAAGGTTATCGTGTACGGTTCGATCGGTGAGCAGTTGAAAATCCTGAAAAACGATGCCGATTTTTCGCCTCAAAAAAGGAATTTCATTAGATTTTAAATTTCTTAAATCATAGTTTAAAACTCCTGCTGAACCTGAATCGATAGGTACTTCTCCATAAAACGATTTCAGCAAAGAACTTTTCCCACTTCCAACTTTTCCCAACAAATAAATAAATTCGCCGGAATAAATTTCGAGCTGCACATCCTTCAACACCAACATTTCCTGCTGATAGAGATTTACATCGACATATTTGACCAATAATTTTTTTGTCATCATTTTCACTTATTTGTGGCGTTTTTTCAATTCTTTTCCAATATCGTCGAGCGAAAATCCCTTTGAAGTCAGCAAAACAATAAGATGATAAATTAAATCGGAAGCTTCATAAATAAAACCTTCATCCGTTCCGTTAACTGCTTCAATCACTGTTTCGACAGCTTCCTCGCCAACTTTTTGAGCCATTCGGTTCACACCACTTTTAAATAGAGAAGTCGTATAAGAACCTTCGGGCATTTCTTCGTATCTTTTCTTGATAAAATTCTGCAAATAATTTATAAAACTAAAATCTCCCTGATTGGTTTCTCCCCAACAAGTGTCATTGCCCGTATGGCAAACAGGGCCGGTAGGATGAACTTTAATGAGCAAAGTATCGTTATCGCAATCGGGCGTAATGGAAACAAGATTTAAAAAATTTCCGCTTTCCTCACCTTTTGTCCACAAACGATTTTTGGTTCGGCTGAAAAAAGTAACTTTTCCTGTAGCCAAAGTTTTTTCGAGTGCTTCTTCATTCATAAATCCCAGCATCAAGACTTTGGATGTCCACTCATCTTGAATAATGGCCGGAATCAGTCCGCCCATTTTTTGAAAATCTAAATTCATGTTGTCAAAAATTTTATTTTGAATTTACAGCAAGCGAAAGTACAAAAAAATGCCCATATTCAATAGAAAAATCGGCAAAAAAGATTATTTGTAAGAATTTCGCTTTATTTGTCGTTAAAAATTTATTTGCTTTCCAATTTTTTGTTGGCACAAAAAATCCCAAAAACCAGAGGGTATTTTGGGAAAAATTTATTTGGTTGAAATAATTGGAAACCGATTACATTAAAACAATATTTAATTTTTTACATTCCTGTTGAATTTCTTCGGGCCAGATACTTGACTGAATTTCGCCAATATGCGCTTTACGAAGGAAAAACATACAAAGTCGCGACTGTCCGATACCTCCGCCAATGGAAAGAGGCAGACGCCCTTCCATGAGTGATTTGTGGAAATACAATTGCAATCTTTCCTGCTTTCCTTCCATTTCCAACTGACGCAATAATGCATCGCTGTCCACCCGAATGCCCATTGATGAAACTTCAAAAGCCATTTCGAGAACCGGATTCCAAAGAATAATATCGCCATTAAGTCCGGGCAAGCCATTTTCGGCAATCGTCGACCAGTCATCATAATCGGGAGCACGTCCATCATGTTTGCTCCCATCGCCCAACTTGCCCCCTATGCCAATGACAAAAATAGCTTTGTGTATTCTGGCAAACTCGTTTTCTCTTTCCTTTGGAGCAAGTTCGGGGTACATTTGCCGAAGCTCTTCCGCATGAATAAAAACAATATCGGAAGGCAGACAAGGTTCAATTTGAGGAAAGCTTTCCCAAACCAGATATTCTGTCCGCAAAAAAGTGGCATAAATACGACGGACAATCTCTTTCAGAAATTCCAAATTTCGTTCTTCGCGGCTCATGACTCTTTCCCAGTCCCACTGATCGACATATAAAGAGTGGAGATTTCCAAGCTCTTCGTCTGCCCGAATGGCATTCATATCGGTGTAAATACCGTATCCGTTTTGGATACCGTAATTGGCCAATGCCACCCTTTTCCATTTTGCCAACGAATGAACAACTTCGGCAGTGGCATCGTTCATATCTTTGATGGGAAAACTTACAGCGCGTTCCACACCGTTCAAATCGTCATTAATTCCCGTATCCTTGAGGACAAAAAGAGGTGCAGTTACACGGCGCAAACGCAATTCGGAGGAGAGATTCGACTGAAAAAAATCTTTTATTTTCTTGATGCCCAATTCGGTTTGCTGCAAATCGAGTAAAGGTTGATAATTTTTTGGTCGAATAAAATAGCTCATATTTTAATTTATTTGCTGATGGTCGATAAAATGTTCTATTGTTTTAAAAAATTAAGAAGCAAAGATAATCATTCCTTACCGATTTTTTTGATTCACAAGAAGGAAAGGAAGAGTAAAAATTTTCTGAATAAATAATAATCCATTGAAAATCAGTAAATTGAAAATAAAATTTTTAACCAAATTGAGATGTTAAAAAATCAAAATATATCAATTATCGACATTTTTATTTACAATGGTACAGTAAAAGCATAGTATTGATAAAAAATAGATATACAATTTGCTATTTTATGAACAAAACTATCAAATACAATAATTTTGATTAACTTTGAAAATTCATCCAAAAAGCGATTGAAAATGAAAACGGAATTTTTTCCAATAGTGAACGAAAAAGGAGAAATTATCGGGAAGGAAAGCAGGGAAAAATGCCATAGCGGTTCCTTTTTATTGCATCCGGTTGTCCATCTGCACGTTTTAAATCCCAATAATGAAATTTACCTCCAAAAAAGAGCTGAAAACAAAGACGTGCAACCCGGGAAATGGGACACTTCGGTAGGCGGACATGTGGATTATGGAGAAACAATAGAAGAGGCATTGAAAAGAGAAGCCTTTGAAGAATTGGGCATCCAAAAATTTGAGCCTGAATTTCTTTATCAATACATTTACACTTCGGATATTGAGTCGGAATTAGTTTACAGTTATTTCACTTTTTACGACGGAATTATTTCCCCATCGAAGGATGAGATAAGTGAAGGACGATTTTGGAAAGATGAAGAAATTGAACAACTATTGAAGAAAGGCATATTTACACCAAACTTTGAATATGAATGGAAAAAGTGGAAAGAATGGAAAGCAAATAACAAATAACGTTTCTTCAAACGTTTGCAATCGATATTAGTAAAATTTTGATTTCTAATGGATAAATCTTCGAGATAAACCGTTAATTTTGTTTATTCATAAAATTATCCGTTTTTTTAATTTGTTCAACATATGAAAAAGAAAATTTTGTTTTCAGCGCTCATTATTTCTTTGGTTGTCTGCACATTAAATGCAGCTACGCTACTTTCTCCCAACAAAAATTTGAAGCTCGAGTTTCAATTGACGCCATCCGGTGAACCCGAATACAGTTTCTTCTACAGGGAAAAACCGGTAATTCTACCGTCAAAAATGGGTTTTGAACTAAAAAATATGCCGTCTTTCGTAAATGGTTTTCAAATTCATAAAATAGACACCCTCACTTTTGACCAAACATGGGAACCAATTTGGGGAGAAGTTCGTCAAATCAGAAATCATTACAACGAAATGTTGGTTTGTCTCGAACAAAAGTCCACTCAACGAACCATGAAAATTCGTTTTCGTTTGTTTGACGATGGATTGGGATTCCGATACGAATTCGACAAACAGCAGAATTTGAGTTATTTTCAAATTATGGAGGAATTTACACAATTTGCGTTGACGGCCGACCACAAGGCATTTTGGATACCGGGCGACTATGATACCAACGAATATTATTATACGACGACAAAACTTTCGGAAGTAGACGCTTCAAAAGTTGATGGATCTGGAATAGGAACACACGGATATTTTGCCAAAAACGCCGTGCAAAGTCCTTTGATGATGAAAACAGATAACGGATTGTATATCAATATTTTTGAAGCTGCATTGGTCGATTATCCGGCCATGCAGCTGCTTATCGATCAAAAAAAGCTGGTATTGACTTCTTCGCTTGTTCCCAGTGCTGTAGGAGTAAAAGCTTTTATGCAGACTCCTCAGAATACGCCCTGGCGTACCATTATTGTCAGCGATAAAGCAACCGATATACTGGCTTCAAAAATGATTTTGAATCTGAATGAACCTTGTAAAATTAAAGATACTGATTTTATAAAACCGCAAAAGTTTATTGGCATTTGGTGGGCCATGCATGTTCCCAATAAATGGTCGTGGGATTATGCTCATGCACCAAACATAAAACTGAAAGATACCGATTGGAATGCTTTAACACCCCTTCCACAACATGGAGCCAAAACTGAAAACGTAAAAAGGTATATTGATTTTGCAGCAGCCAACGGGATACCAAGTGTGTTGGTCGAAGGATGGAATGTGGGTTGGGAAGACTGGAACGGCAACTGGAAAGAAGAAGTTTTTGATTTTGTTACTCCCTATCCAGATTTTGACGTCAAGGAAATTCACCGATACGCTGCTTCCAAAGGAGTTAAAATTATAATGCATCACGAAACTTCGGGCTCGGTAACCAATTATGAACGGCGATTGGACAAAGCCATAGAATTTATGAAAGAAAACGGTTACGATGCAGTAAAAACCGGTTATGTGGGCAGAATTATTCCTCGTGGTGAATATCACGATGGACAATGGATGGTGAATCACTATATCAGAGTAGCCGAAAAAATGGCTGAAAACAAAATTATGCTTGATGCTCACGAACCCGTGCGACCAACCGGATTGCACCGAACCTATCCCAACTGGTTAGCCTGCGAAGCAGCCAGAGGAAATGAATTTAATGCTTGGAGTGCCGGCAATCCGCCCGAACATGAAACTATTCTTCCTTTCACCCGTTTAATGGGAGGCCCAATGGATTATACACCCGGAATTTTTGAAATAAAAATGAGTTATTATCAGCCGGGTAATCCCTGTCAAGTGCATACAACACTGGCAAAACAATTGGCTCTTTATGTAACAATGTACAGTCCACTACAAATGGCAGCCGATTTACCCGAAAATTACGAAAAAAGAATGGATGCTTTTCAATTTATCAAAGATGTGGCTGTCGATTGGGACGATACAAAATATATTGAAGCCGAACCGGGCGATTACATCACGGTGACGCGAAAAGCAAAAAACAGTGACAATTGGTTTGTTGGTGCCATTACGGATGAAAATGCACGAATTGCCGTAATTCCATTTAATTTTTTAGATGCAAAAAAATGGTATGTTGCTACTATTTATGGTGATGCTGCAAATGCCGACTGGAAAGAGAATCCGATGGCTTATAAAATTCAAAAGTTTTTGGTCAATTCAAAAAGCATATTAAAACAAAAACTTGCTCCCGGTGGTGGTGCAGCCATTAGTCTGAAGAAAGCCACAAAAGAAGAAATGAAAGGATTGAAAAAATTATAATTTTTCTTTTGTTTTAAAAAAAGCCTGCATAACAAATTATGTGGGCTTTTTTAATTGATTTTCAATTGATCTGTATTTTAATATCACACCAGCATCCAATCAATGCTTAGATTTTAGAAATCGTTTTTATGGGGCTTCGCCCCAAACCCCACTTCATTTTTTGTCTTACATTCGATTCTCAAACTCGGAACTCTCGAAACTCGGAACTCGAAACTCGGAACTCGGAACTCGAAACTCGGAACTCGAAACTCGGAACTATATTTTTTTGGCTCACTGGGCAAGGTTCATCCAAAAGAACATCATTTTTCGATACATTCATTTACTAAACCTTATTTTACCGTTAACCTTAATAACAGGTAAATCCTCCTACCATCCAAAACCTTATTACTTTATTAAAAATCTGGAGATTTTATTTTTAATTCGACGCAACCAAGAGACTGCGCCAAACTTTTTTCAAAAATATTTCTACTCAAAACTCGCAACCTTGAATCTCATAAATTGCTAACTCAAAAACTATAAACTTCATG